>JAABUP010000883.1_pt1 | contig 64601 bp, 14 predicted proteins | sample 5559201 | NCBI WGS metagenome assembly JAABUP01 (sample SAMN10711887, study PRJNA513373) | rock metagenome | isolation source: Antarctica rocks | place: Antarctica
TTTAAAAGTAGGAATAGTAGGTATATATCTTAAAGTCCTATTATATATCCTTCTATTATAAATTTATACTAGAAAGTCTATATATACCCGCTTTAATAAGTATATAATTAATAAATATTATTATCTCTTTAATATTAAGAAGTATTCCTTTATATATACTTTAACCCTTCTACCTACCTCTTTTATACTTCTTATTATAACTATCTAATTACAAGATATCTAAGCTCCTAGTCCCCTTTCTCTTATACCTCCCTAAATATTATAATAGCTTTATATTATATAACTTAGCTTTCTTATAACCTTTCTCTTTATAAGGCGACTTCTACGGGGTAGGTTAGAAGGAATATAAGGGAAGGATATTATTATTATTAGGAGGTTCCTAGGGTATAAAAGGTATATTTATATAAAGGCTAATAATAATATCTTCCTACTAATTATATAAATATATAGTAATTATATATTTATTATATTATATTAAGATCTTTAGTTATAAGGATATAAAAGGAGGATCTAGTATACTAATAATAGTAATAGTAAAGGTACTAGTACCTAGGATATTTTTAGAAGACTTTAAAGTACGCCTAGGAGGTATAAAATAACTATTAATAATAGTAGAGGAAGGTTATAAGAGGGATAGAATAGATATAAATATAAGTAAGTAATAGATTAACTATAAAGGATATTAGAATAATAGCCTAATTAGGCTATTATTTATATTAAATTACTAAATTAATAATCTATATAATTAGTAAATACTATAGCCTAATATAGCTATTAACTATTAAATAATATTAAATAATTACTTAAAATCGGGACTATAAAACCTATCTATTATTATAAATATAATACTATTAGTATTATTAAAATAGGTGTACGGGTATATATAATATAGCTCATATTATCTTTTTTACCCGCTAAATATCTATATTATTACTCCGTAGTTACCGCTACTAATACTAGGTAGTAGGGGTAATTTTTCTCTACGTAAAAATTTTGAATTTTTATAGGTATTTTCTAGTTTTTATTATTAAAACCCCTAACTCTACTTTTAATATTTATATATTAACTACTTTAAAGGCTTTAAGTACTATTATTAAGTACTTATTTTATATAATTTTTAATATTATAATATTTACCTTCCTTACCTCTAATATCCCCTTTAAGTTATATTATATTTCTATTATATAAGTTATTACTAGCTAGATTATAATATTATATACCTATCTTATCCTATTAAATATAGCTCCTTATATTAAGCTAGTAATAATTAATAAGACTAGTTTTTATATCTTTATATCTAACCTTATCTTATTAATATATAAGTCCTACCTTAATTTATTATTAATATAAAGCTTAAGGACTTATATTAATACTTTAAAGTATATTACTACTACTTTAAGGTCTATTATTACTTTTATATTAAACCTCTTTAAGCTCTTTAATAGATAGACTAGTTTATATTTATAAGGGGTAAAGGTTACCTTATATATATTTACTTAATAAAGGTATATTTTATATACCTTTACTAGGATCTTATAATTCTCTTTAATACTTTTATTATATATTATTAAGTAGATATTATTAATAAAGCCCTTAATTTATATTTAGAGTTTTATCCTTATATACTCTTTTAGAAATAGGGAGTTAAAAATTAAAAATAAAATTAATAATATTAAAGATCTTTAAAGGATTTTAATCTTTATTGTTTTAATCTTATTTATCTCTTAGCCTAATATAATTATTATAACTCTTTTTATTAGAAAGCTTTATACCTACTTTGTAATAAAGATTAAACCCCTTTTCTTCTTTAAATTATAAAGTAACCTTTTATAAGAAATATTATTAAAGGCCCTTATAATATCTAATAATAATATACTTATTATATTAGATTTATTATAATTTTATATTATATATACTACTTTTATTATTATTTTAAGAGATATTATTATTAACCTTCCCTTCTTTATCTTTATTTATTAGAAGGGTAGTAGCTTATATTCCTTTATAAAGTTATTTAGCTTCTTTATAATAACTACTTTTAGTACCTTCTTTAAGGTATTAAGTAGGGTAATTAAATATTTTAATTTTAATTTTAATTTTAAGTAATCCTCTTTCTTTAACTTCTTTAAAATAATTATATTAGCCTTTTTAAATTTTATTAAGTAATATCTAACCCTTAAGTATACTTAGAATAAATATATAAAACTAGGTAATAACTCCCTTTTTATTATCTTTAAAACCCTATTTAAGATCCTATCTATCTTTAATATTTTATCTTATTTTAACTTATTAATTACCTTATAAACCTCCTCCTTAATAACTCTTATATTTATTATTAGGGGTATCTTATATTAAAACCCCTAGATATTACCTAGATCTACCCTTAAGGGTAAGAGGAAGAAGGTCTTTTAAAAGACCTTTACCTTCTTTTAAAATAATTTTACCTTAAGACCTTCCCTATCCTTCTTAAAGGTAGGGAACTTTAAGAGTTCTTAAGGTAATATACTTCTCTCTTAGCCTTATTTAACTAGCTTTTAAAGTTTATTAAGTATTTAAGATACCTTGTATATTACCTCTTTAAAATAGAGTACCTTTACTTTTTTTAATATTCTTCCTTTAATCTTCTAAGCCTCTTATTATACCTTTAAACTCCTTTAACTTCTCTTATAATTATTTTTACCCTAAGCTTTAATACTATTTTTATAACCTTTATATAATTTAAGTTTTAAAAGGACTTTATTTTTAAAGAGGGCTTTACTTATAATACCTCCTTTTTTATAATTTCTATTAATAATATAGGTAGAATAATTATAGGTGGAATAGTTAATTTTCTATTAAGGATTCTATTAAGGAAATAATATAGTAACTACGGAAGCCTTCCGTAGTATACGCTAATAAGTAATAAGTAGAATATCTATAATAAATGCCTACTAAAAGAAAATAAAGTAGCGCCCTTACTATATACTATTACATTTTCTTTAATAACCTTAATTAATTATAAGTCCGCTTATTAAACTTAATAATAAGCTATATTATATCGCGAAGGTCTAAAATATTATACTAGTTATTATATTAAGAGCTATAATTCTTCTATTTAATAAGGTACTAAACCTTATTCCTATATATAATATATCTCCTAATTATAGCTTCTAATTTATACTTATCCTCTATAGTATTATTATAAATAGGGGGTAGATTATTATACTATAATTATCTATATAAATCTAAACCGGGGTATAGTTTAAGCTAAGTAATAGATATAGCGGGGTATATTTATATTATAAGGGGTAGTTAGAGTCTATAAGCTAAAGGGCTAATATAATTAAGGACCTTAAATAGTCCTACTTATTACTAATATAGCTTAGGGTTAGTAAGGCCTAGAATAGAGTAACTATAGTTTAGGCGTAGGTATAGCCTATTACCTTTAGAGGTATTAAGAGGCTAATACTTATAGTTATATCTAGCCTTAGTAAAGATATTAGTAAATATAATAGATTCTTTAACCTATTCTCTTTAGAGCTATTATAGCCTACTAAAGTCTTTAGTAGAGACATCTATATTAGAAGATAGTAGGCTAAGGGTATCCCGTACCTTAAAGCCGTAGGTGATATTATTTAGGGCTAGGCCTATAGAGGCGTTAGTTAAATTATTTAGATAGCCCTAGAGATATAGGATAATAGGAGACTAGTCGACGCTATTAATATAAGGGTACTATAAGATATAGAAGCGTAAGGCGATTTTAACTATCTAATTAGTCTGTTCTAATTACCTATTAGTCTAAATATAATAGGAAGTAGATGTAAGTAATTTATAGCCTAGCCTATAAAAGAGGGCTTTCTAGAAGTTAGATATAAATTTTAGATCCCTATTACTAATAATAGTATACGGGGTTCCCTAATTATAACCTATTAGGCTAGTAAAGACTACGTTAGCCTATTAAGAAGCGTCCTATATTATCTAACTTATAATAAGTAGAACGCGCTTAGAGAATTTATCTATTATAATAAGTAAACTATTAAAGCTATTCTCTTATATTAAAGGTAGGGCGAGAATAAAGTTGATTATTATTATATAAAACGGGATTCTAGGCCTATTAATAGGCTATATACTATTATAAGGTTTATAATATTTTATTTAGTTAACTTAATAACTAGGGTAATACTTAATATATACTTAAAGATAAGAAGCGAGATGTTAAAGGTAAAGGGAGCTAATTATACATTTATAGGTCTTATAAAAGCTACTATAGTATTATTTATTATAAGCTAAGTAGAATACTTCCTTCTCTATTATATTTAGGATATATAGTCGCTCCTAACTATTATTAAAGTTAGTATAATAGATTAGATTATCCCGGAGTTTAAACCTTAGGGATATATAAGAGGCTTTAGGAGCTTAACTAGTTATTCTAAGTATATTAAGGACCTTATTCTATTACTAGTTATCTTAATAGGCCTATAATAAGCGTGTTTTAAATACTTATAATATTTTAACTAGTATAACGTGGAATAATAGTACCTTAGACTAATCTAAGAGGTAGTTATTTATATTATAAAAGGCTTTAGTATATAATATATCTAATATACCGTCTATTATAAATAGTAAGGTAGTCTTTATATCTTCCTTAAGGTATAATAGTATATTTAAGATAATATTACTCTTACCTAGCTTATACTTTATAAGGAGGTTAAATTATAATAGGTACTAGGATACCCTAATAAGATAGAAATCAAGTTTATTAATTAATAATAAATTAAGGCTAGTTTATTTAAATATTAATACTACTATAAAGTAGTTTATATAAATAATTATTAGAGGCCTATAAGAGGATTTAATAAGATATCTAGTCTTTTAAATAATTTATATAATACCTACTACCTTAAGCTTTATAAGCTAGTAGTTCTATTTAGTAGGATTAAGTATCTTATTAAGGAATATAATTAGCTAGATATTAGTTCTTATAAAAGGCTTTGCGCTATCTAGATTACCCTTTATATAATATATTATCGCGGTAAACCCATAGGCTTTAGAGGCGTTTAAGTTAATAAATAAGAACCTTATTTTATTAAAATATATTAGGAAGCGAGCCTTCTTAAAGGCTTCCTTTAAGTTATAAAAGGCTTAGAGCTCTTCTTTAATAGGGTAATAGAAGGCTTTAGTAGCCTTAGTCTTCCTAGTATATCCCTTTATATTAGACGCGGTAAGTAGGGTTATAAGGTCTATTTTATACTTCTATAAAGGGTTTACCTATTAGGTATACTTAGGGATAGATAACTTAAGCTATCTTATAAAGCCTAAGAAGATTTCTAGATCTCTAAGAGAATCTAGGAAGTATAAGGTAGTAATAGCCCTTACCTTTTCTTTTAAGGTAGAAAGCTTAAGAGTATTAATATATTAACTAAGTAGATTAATTAATAGGTAGTTAAAGAAGGTTTTCTTTAGACTTAGGCTTAAGCGGCGTTCTTAAAATAAAGTAAATAGCCTTTAAAGATATATTAGATATTCTAGTAGGTTTTTAAAGAAGCTTATAATATTATTTATATAAGCCTAGGTGAAGTCTTTATATAATTAAAGTATCTTATCTATCTACTATTATATACAGAGAGGTAATCCTTTATAGCCTATTAGTATAATATTATATTATTCTTAGTTATAGTAGGAAATAATTATAAGCTTATAGTAATTAACTTCTTTAATACTAAATTAATAGAAATATCTTATACTATCTATAATAGAGATAAATAGTAACCCTATTATAGCTAATAGAATTTTACTTTATAATAGGATAGGGTAACTATCTAATTATATAATTATATTAAGGCCTTATATATTAATAATAATATAGCCTTTCTTCTTACTATTAACTTCCCTCTATATTATAAAGACTAGGTAACTAAACGGGGTAGGTTAATCTAATTATTATATTTTCCCTTAGGAATATAGCTTTTTAAAAGTCTTATTAATTATTTACTTATCTCTATAACTTACTAAGTAAACCCTAGAAGGTTTAGGGGCTATATTAAGCTTTAATATAATTAGTATTTATTTAGCCTTAGGAACTATAATTATAGTACTTTAATCTATTTATATCTCTAGAAATATATTAATAACCTTAGTAATCTAAGAGGCTATATTAGGGGTATTATAGATAGTTATACTGCTTAGTATAATATACTTTAATACTAGGTTAATAGATAATTATAGTAGGCTTCTATATAAATTAAGGCCCTTATTTAGATTAGTCTAAGGTAGGGTAACTAAATTAGCTGTAATATATAGTATAAGAGTTATAGCTATAGTTATAAGGCCTTTAGTAACTTATAACTTCTATAATTAGGTATTTCTAATAGCTTATAAAGTATATATTAGGGTAACTAGATATACTCTATTCTATTCATATTTAGTAATAGATCTAAGGCGAGTCTTATAAGGTAGTTATATAGTAACTAGTAAAGTATTATAGACTTATATAAATAATATATTAGAATTAATAATATATATATAGATACCTCTATTAGGACTAAGATCTTAGGGATAATCTAGTTTAAAAAGATAGTTATAATTATTAGGTATATTACCCTTATATATTACTAGAACTTTAATTATAAAGTATAGAGGGATTATAATAGTTAATTTTACCTTAATTATACGCCTTAAATATAGAGATATATAAGTATAAACTTTAATTAGGGCTATTAAGCCTTTATATAATTTAATAGAGATTACTTTCCTATTAAAATTAATAATAATATCCTAGGGAGTTAATATATTATTATTAATAAGTATATTAGCTCTAAGATTATTAATAATATAAACCTCTATAATTATTAAGGCCTATCTAGGAGAGTCTCTAACCTTACCTTAAATATATATCTTAATAGAGGTATACTTATAAGTCTTAATAGTTTTATTTCCTATACTATAGACTAGTATAGGTGAAGGTATCTTTTTAAGATAGATATTAGGGAGGTACTTTATAAGATAAGTATAGTTAATAAGTATAATAGTATAGCTACTATTAAGGTAGACATTAGTCTACTCCTAACTTAATTTAGACTAGGATACCTTAACTATAATAAATTTCTATTTATAAAAGCTATAGCCTAGTAGCTTACTCTAATCTAGAATTATATTAGAGTTAATATAGATAAAGTTAGTCTAAGGGATATTATTAAGGTCCTTATTTATAACTTTATTTAGATTAATCTAAGGGTTATCTAGTAAAGCCTTTAGTACTACTATCTCCGTTAGCTTAGGAGCCTTTAACTAGTATTATAGTCTAAGGTAATTAAATAGTTTATTTCTAGATAAGAAGGTAGCTTTATAGTTAGAATAAGGGTAATTAGTATCCCTTAGTTATATAAGGAAGTTAATATCTTAGGCCTTATTATAGTTATTATAGAAGTCTTTAGTAGATAGTTTATTATTATACTTATATTAACTAGCTAATTAATTATATTTATTATTAAAGCTTTTTATAGATTCTTTAATAGTAGCTTAATAGGCCCTTTAAGGTCTACCGCTATTATAATTATTACTATTCTACCTCTATAATTAAAAACCTAACCCGTTTATAGGGCCTGCTGTAATTTAAAGCCTTTAAGGGGCTTATAGTAGCTATAGTAGCTGCGGTAGCTAAGGCGTATCTTAGCCTTAATAATTTTAATTTTAATTAGAATTATAAGCTAGATTATTTTAATAGTAGGGGTAAGTATTACTAGCTAATTAGTTTTATAATTAGTTAACTACTTAGGATTAATATTAACTAGATTAGCTAATTAGCCTATTATCTTATAACTATTAACTTATAGTAGCTATTAAGGTCCTTAATATAAAGGATATACTATTTATATAAATATTAAACTAGATATCCTTTTATAGATAGAATTCTTTAATTAGACCTATAATAATTAAAGTAGTTATAGGCTTACTTAGGTTATTATAGAGTTCGCTATTTATATATTTATAAGTAAGGAGTACTTATAATAGTTTAGTAGCTATAATACTAGTATTAGGACTATTAATTATAATATTAGTTATATACTTAGTAGGATTATATTAATTATAAATATTTTAAATAGTATAATAAATAGACTTAAGTATACTTAAAGACTTACCTAGGGAATCTTAAAATATCTTCTCTAGTATATTATACTAGCTATTAATACTATTAGGATTATATCTTAATCCCTATCTAGAGTTATATATTAATTAACTAGTAAACTAGTTATTAGCTTCTCTAAGTAGATAGGTATTAAGATTTTATTATAAAATAGCTATATTTATAATAGTAGCCTTTACTTATAACCTAGTAGTAAAGTTATAGATATTATAATAGATATTATACCTATCCTTAACCTTAATAGTAGGTATATTAGGCTTTAGTTTAAAGTAGCCTATATCTTAAGTATAAAACTAAGTAGAATAAGGTCCTTAATTAGGATTAGCTAGATTTACTCCCGCTTAATTACTATTAGCTTGCTGCTAATTCTATAGTAAGGTTATTATTTAAGTAATAATAGCGGCTATTTAATTAGCTTATACCTATAATAATGGAGTAGCTATATTTATAGAAGGCTATAATAGATTATAGGGTATCTCTCCTTTAATTAATATGCCTTAGGTTATTAGTAAGTAGGTACCTAGGCTAGAATAATCTAATAGGCCTAACTACTCTAACGGGCCTAACTATCCTAATAGGCTAAATCTAAGAGAGGTTAAAGCTAGTATAATACCTATTAATAGGGACCTAGTAAACTTATATAACTAGGTAGTAATAATAATAAAGGATTTTATAGATATCTTAAAGAGGGGTAGGTTAATAGGTTAATTACTTAGCTAGGTATATTTAGCTTAATCTAAGTCTTAGGATCCTAATTAAGTGCCGCGTAATAGAGTAGGTCTTTAAGGGAGAGGTACTAGTCTTTTATATTTAGAAGTAATAAAATAGATAACCTTATAAGTAGCCTTCTAAATAATCTAGCTATACTAATACCTAGTATTAAAGAAATTAGATATTAAGTAGGCTTAAGTAATAATATCTAGTAGTATAAAGATAGCTAATAGGATTAAAGAGGCCGTATTAGGGATAGATAAGATATTATTAGAGCTTTTAATAGTAGCTACCTTATAGGTTAATAGTATTAATAGCTATTATAATTATTATAGGAATATGAATAAAAGAAAAGTAAAATAGGTAAATAACTTATATAATTATTTAGAAGATTTAAAAGGGAAGGAGCTTTATTCCCTAGGAAGGGCTAGAAGCAGTGTTAGATAAGTTATATAACTTAGAAGGCCGTAGTATAAGGGTATTTATAATAGGCTTCTAATCTTAGATTAGTATAAAGAAGGCCCTTATTATAGAGTATAAGGGATAATTTAGTTATAGAAGCGGTTATTAAAGGTATAGGACTTAGAGGGGTCAGAGGACTTAGAGGGGGATTATTAGTATTATAGAGATAGCGTTAGTATTATAAATAGTAGTTAGTACTTCTAGGTAATTATTTAGTACCTTAAAGATAAATACCTATAGTGTTACTACTAATTAATATATATAGAATAATTATAGGTAGAATAATTAATTCTCTATTAAGGATTTTATTAAGGAAACGATATAGTAACTACGGAAGCCTTCTATAGTATACGCTAATAAGTAATAAGTAGAATATCTATAATAATTAAGCCTTAAAGTATTTTAGTTAGGTAGCTATTTATCTACCCCCTAATTATTAGCTCTCCTTTTAATAGTAAGTATTAAAGGATATTTATTTACCTCTTTATCTCCTTTAAGTCTACTATCTTTTATACCCTTTATAATTATAAGATTACTACCTTTACCTTAAGGCTAATTTTAATATATATTAAGATATAATTAAATTTATAATAAAAGTTTAACTTAATGTAATATTTTAATAATATTTATTTAATAGCCTCTATTATAAATATTAAATTAATAGTACTTTTTACTTTCTTTATCCTTTAAATTATTATATCCTTTAATAAGGTAAGCTTTATTCCTCTTTCTTTTATAATATTTATTAATATATCTACTACTTTATAATATATATATCTCCCCCTATTATTTTAATTTAAGTAATAAAGATTAAAGTTTCCTATTAATATATATTCCCTAAGTTAACTTAACTACTCCTTTACCTTTAATAATATAAAAGGACTATTTATTAAAGTCTTAAATTTTAGGCTAGGGTTATATATATTATATATTTAGAGGTATATTAATACTCCCCCTTCCTTCTTTATAATTTATATTTTTAAGGAGTATAAATCCCTTAATATAAATTTAACTCTCTATTTATTAATATTTTAATATTTATTACAAAGAAATATATCTTTATATTCCTTCCTACCTTATATATTAAGTAGAATACTCTTCTACTTAAGTTATATATTAAACCTATCCTCTTTATATATAATAGCTCTTAGATAGGAAATTTATTTATTATATCTCTTTATCTTTTAATAGTATTATTATTATTATAATCTACTTCTTTTATATATTATATTATAATAGTTTTATTATCTTTTATACCCTTATAAAGATCCCTATTAAATATCCTTTATAACCTCTACTCCCTTAATAGTTAAGGCCTCTTATATTAATATTTCTTTTAATATTTATTAACTTATTTTTATTACTTAAAGAGTAATTAGCCTTTTTAACTTATTTTATAATATTACTACTAGTAGTAATATAATTCCCCTTTTCCTTATATCCTCTTAAAACCCTATTTATATTATAACCTTATTAAAGTCCTTAAACCTTAATATAAGCTTCCTCTTCTTCTTTATTACTACTATTATTTACTCCCTTTAAAGCTACTTTTAAATGTCTTATTATTTATTTCCTCTTATAAAGCCTTTATATAACTTCTTCTTATTTTTTATTATCTTTAATAGAGCTTATCTAACTCCTTTACCTTAATTATATACCCTTACTTTTAAGTTATATAACTATTCTTTTTATAATTATTATATCTCTTAATCTCCCCTTCTTTTACTTTATATTCCCTTAAATTATATTTATTAATATAGATTTTATATTATATTAAACTTTTATAATATCTTATTATATATTTATATTATTAGTAGTTAAAGTATTATATTATAACCTTATTCCTTTCCTACCTCTTATATTTAAAGAGGTTATACCCTTTTATTAAGCCCTTTTTAATTACTTTATTTATTATCTCTAATATAAGGAGCTTTAATAGTAGTAAGGCTCTCTCTTTCTCTACTTCTCCCTCTCTCCTCTCTTATATAACTACTTATAACTAAGCTACCCTTATAATTTTTAACCCTAAGAGGTTCTTTTTATTCTACTAGATAATTACCTCCTTTACCTCCTTTTATTTTAATATATCTATTACCTTCTTTAATACTTTATATATTATAATTAAAAAGGTCTATCTTAATACCCTTATTAACTTATATACCTTTTTTACCTAATTATTATTCTCTTTTAACTCCTCCCTTACTTCTATTTTTATTATAAATAGTATTAAGTTATTTTTAATTAAATACCTTACTATTATAATCTCTTATATCCTTAAGAATATAATTATCTTAAACCTCTTAATTAGCTACTCTTTAATAAGTACCCTTATTATTTCTCTCTTAATCCTATCTTTAATTTAGATTATTAAGGTCTTAGCCTTTTTATTATTTATTACTTTAAATCCCTTCCTTATAATATTATTTATTATTATTATAATAAATATCCCTTTAAGGCTTATATTACCTATTTTTATACTTATTAGGCTTTAATTAGCTATTTATACCTAATTCCTTCTACCCCCTTATATCTTCCCTCTTTAAAATTACTCTTTTATTATTTTTTAAATTTATATACTTTTTTAAGCTATTAATTTACCTTTATAATAAACTTCTTTATATATTTAAGTTTTATCTTTATTATCCTTTTTACTTTACGCGTTATTCCTCTCTTTAATATATCTTATATAATTATTATAACTTTTAAGGCCTTTATTAATATTCTCCTAACGCGTATTCCCTTATCTTTAAGTTCCTTCCCCCTTATTAAGCTCCCTAGCCTCTATATAGGTATCCCTCCTCTACTCCCTAGCCTATTACCTCTACTACTACTATTACTACTTATAATTCCTCCCCTTATACTATATCCTAATATTAGGACTCGTCTTACTATATATTAAAGTAAATTTAGATTAAGTATTAATTCTTAAGTATTATTCTAATATAATCTAATTACTCTCTTAAAAACCTTACTAAAGTACCTTATATACTTATAAACTCTATTAAATAAAGTAACTCTACCTAATTATTTTATCTCTAAGTAGAATAATAATATAAATACTACTTAAGTATACTATTCTATCTCTCTATTTAACTATCTATTTAGGGATAGAAAGTAGTATTAAGCTTCCTTTTTATATTAATATAATAATATATAGCTACTTAAAAGCTACTTATAAATACTATCCTTTAATTATTAATAATACCTTCTAGCTAATTAAACTTTAAGAAGATTTTATAATATAATAGGTTAATAATATTAATAGTATTAACTATTTTTATAATAGGTAAATACCTAGCTACCTTAATATAATAGTTTATAACTATTAAGATTATATTATAAATACTACCCTTTATTTACTTAAAGAGAGGTTTATAATAAAATCTATTATAATTTCTTAAAAAGGTCTTATAAGTATTAATAATAGTAATAGTATATTATAAATAGTATATCTATATAAGCTTATAATTTCTTCTAGTAAGCTAGATATAAACTACCCTTATGAGCTTTAAGTAACTAGATATATTAGTAAACTAGGAACTTATATAGAAAATCTAAAGCTAGAAAATCTATTTAAAGCGATATTTATAAGTAAAATCCTAAAGATAAATAGGAAAATTATAGTTTTTTTTATATTCTAGTCTAAAAGTCTTAAATATAGAAAATCTAGATTTAAGGCCTTAAATCCATGATTTTCCTCTAGTACTAGGAAGAAATAAGAAGCTTACTAGAGTTATAATAGCTATATTAGTAATGCTAGTATAATATAGGTTTTAAATACAGCTAATTTATATAATTTATATACGCGTAGAGTACTTCCTCTAGCCTAGCCTAGTATTATATAGTTATATTACACCTACTATTAATTTCTTTACTAAGTACTAGTACTAATTAATTAATAACTCTAAGTTAATAGAATACTTAATTAGAATTAGCTCTATATTATTATATCTAATTAGTCTTATTAACTAGAACTTATACTTATTTAAAATAACAAACTAAAAGTTACTAATTACGTATTTTCTATATTTAATAACTAGAGGTACTAAAATAATCTCTAGGATAAGTATATAAGCGCGCCTATTATATATATAAAATACACCTATTTTTATAATATATAGACTCCTTAGTTTACTAATATAATAGAGTATAAAATATAAATATAAGTATAATAAGTATAATAATAATAAAGAGGATTATAATATTAAAGAAGAAGATAATAAATAAATAAAAGGAGTATAACTAGTATAGAATTATAAAGATATTTAACTAGATAGTTAGATTATTAAATAAAGATTATTAAATAATTATATTATCTTCTTATATTACTAGAAAGTATTCTTAATATTATAGTTTAATTAAATACTTTAATTATAATTAAAGTCTTAGTAAGTTAGTTTAATACTTTAAGTTAATACTTAGTACTACCTTATAATATTAACTTAAATACTTAGACTAGGAATTTAGTATTAACTTACTAAGAGTTAAGTTAAATATCTAACTCGAGTTTAAAATATAGATCTAATATAGTTAGTCTATTAAATAGTAAGGGATATCTATTAATACGTCTTTAAAGGGTATACGCTAAGATTCTATAGTACCTAGTAGCTTAATTAGGGTTAGAGAAGATATTATAAATAAGGTCTTCTAAGGCTTCTAGGATCTTGTCTTTAGTAACCTAGAGTCGTTACGATATAATGTGGTTGCGTACTAATAGTTTAAAGTTGATGGGTTGAAAACGCGAAAAAACGTTATAGGTGGTGACGACTAGTGGGGCCCCGATTAGCTGTCTCCCGTACCCTTTCCCTCCCCACAATCGTGCATATAGACCGGGCTAGCCAGATACTAGTACAACGTCTCCCTCCAGATGTACCTAGAACCGGCACCAGGCGTTGCTATCGATGTTCATGTTTATTAGAGCGATGTGCACAAGAGGGTTTTAGTCCATTCGTTGGAGTATCTCGTCCTAGAACTCAACGTGCGGAAATCTAAGACTGATTAGAGATCCTTGATTACTTTGTATTGGACTTAGCTAATCACGATTGTCCACTTTCTGTACCTGAGGTCTCTTGACACAACTAAATGCGAAGAGCCAAATAGCTTCCTCGTATCCTTGTTCCTCTGCATGGCGCTGGATCTCCACCACCTCGGCTTCCTGCTTGGCTCCGCAATACCCAAGTGTGTATCGGGCCAGAAATTGGTGCCTCTATCATAGGGAAATCGTCCACCACGCTGCTTTCGAATTTTAGTGTCACTTCCAGCGACGAGACGTTCGCATCCTTAACTCGAGCCCCATAAGCTCCTTCCCTCTTCCTGCTTCCTGATCTCGCGGTCGATCTCAGAGGAGATCTGCGGTGTTGATGAAGATGTGTCTGGGACCAGTGAGGTAGACAACTTTTGGGAAAGGGAGATTGAGCTTCTGGCGGTGGATGTCGAGGTGTCATTGCTTAGGAGCTGATCGATTGCAAACTTGCGGGCGATAACCGCTTTAGCAGCAACAAACTCCTCTGTAGACACTGATTCAGGCAAATAGTCTATAATCAAAACACCTGCGAGCGCATAATAGTACTGGAGCGCCGTCATCTTCTAGGCAGCCTCGTTATTGCATCTTGATGGGTGGAGACATGAGATTCGAAGCTATCGTAGAAGAATTCACCTACTTCTGGTCCACGCCCTCCCCTTCCACAAAGATCGATTTTAATAACTTATCTTCGCTATAAGAATTGTAGAACGTCTAGAACTAAAGAGTTCTCACAGCAAAATATTTCTTATAATTAGCCTAGCTGTTAATCTATAGAAGCAACAGTAATCTAGCCCAAGAGAACCCTAGAACACAACCCCGGAGTACGGAAACGAAAAGTTCCGGCACGCTAGCCCCTTAGGGCTGGACCAGAAGTAAGTTTGGACCAGAAGGGGGTGAATTCTTCTATGTCCTGATAGACTTGGCAACTCTGTCATGGGTGGGACTGTGGAATAAAGGGACCTCTCGCTTTTCGGTGCAGCCGTTACAAAGTCATCAAAGTAGGCATTCCATGGGAGTTTCGTGATCTTCAGTGTTTTTGAAAGAGACAAAGGAATTCAAATATGAGCGGCTGAACTGCTGCCAAGATCGTCTTTCCCTGGACAGGACCTGCACCATGCCGCCGAGCAGGACCCTATACATCTACGTTCACGTCGAGCCTAGAGATTTCGCGCCATGGCTCCTCTTCCACAGCTGGCCGCAATCATCTTGCGGCCGGAGGAAATATATCGACTAATCCTCGAAGCTTGCTTATGACCTTTTCGAGCCGGATATGCTGGGATCACTCTAGAGGGACAGACAACCCAAACGGGGTGAAAGCATACGGGTTTGGGAAGAGGCGTGAAGAGCTGGTGCGTCCGTTGACAGATATGCAATACAACGAGTTTTTGACCTGGAATATGATTGGTAGGATACACGCATCCTCCTTCTGCTGGAGGCCAGTATTGACACCGTTTGGCCGCAGGGTTCCCTTTTCGTGAAATACCATTCCGATCGCTACCTGAGATACACCTTTCTCGACATCGTTGACAACCCTATTTTCCTTTACAACATCATAAAGGAATACATCTGCTCCTTTAAGGCCTGCCGCATCTATCTTCAGACCGGCCTCACCGGCCCCATGACCTCTTTGCCAACCCCAAAACCCTGCGTTCTTATGGAATACTCTTCTCCCTCGCGAACGGCTTCTATGACCTCCCGATGAACTGACGAAGGACGCAAATGGCGTCATGCAAACGCCGGGAACAAGGCGAGCGTGCCGGAGGAAAGAGAAAACGTAAATCGCGGCAGATCTTGTCAGTGAAGACTGGGCTGGATGAGATAGCGATTCTGAAGCTACAAGAGGACGGGACGAGGAGCAATATGATGCTTAGGGGGCGATGGGTGCAGTGGGAGAAGGTGGATGAGTTACACAAGACGTTGGAGGAGTTTATTCCTAGTCAAGCATTCGGTCTAGGGTCAAGAGTGTGAAGGGTGCAGTGCAGACGGCTGGGGGTTGAGTAAGATTGAGGGAGGGGTTTGTTACCAATTAGGTCTGTCTGTCGTTGCTGGGTCCATCAATGCGAATACCGCTTCATGTGGATGAACATTTACATGACTATGAACTTGATTGAACGGTGATGTGATACTAATCATTACGCATTTCGTAGAGTGCTTTACTGTAAGTCCGAGCGACAATCCAGACCAACAGGCCAGCCATTATTGCCACAAGTATTTCATTCTCTTGCGTCTCATCCAGAATGCGGCGGCATAATCAATCCCACCGTTCAAAAGACGCATGAGTCATTCCCCCATCAAAGCTGCAGCCGAGGCTCCAGAAGTCTTCTCTTCAGCTCATAGAGGTACGAAGGCATCGCGGAGACTTTAGGTACAAAGGCTTGGGTAAAACTCCGAGAGCCAAGAAGGTTGCCTTTCAGATGTCTATAGCGACATGCATTCCTGGATTTTGCACAAGGAGTATGCCACCAGAGGTTCGAACGTCGTTTCTCACTCCTACACTAATTCTGGTTATGCTAAAGAAACGTTCTGCGGTAGTCATACTTTGCAGCGTCTTCGCTGACAAAAGATCTTATCGTAGAGTCGTCGACGAGAATTCGCTCCAGAGAGTCGTCGCATAGCTGAATCTTAAATAAAAGTGTGGATCTTGGGAAAAAGCAGACAGATCTTAGGAGATTGCACATTATGAAGCGAGCACTTCAAGCATAAGGCCTCAATGGCGGTAGGCGTTTCCGTCAGAATAATTACCGGGAGTCGGATATCGCTCTTGAGGCGACGGTATCGAAAAAGACGGCGGAGGAGAAGCAGAGGGGGCGTACGAATTCGGTGAATGCAATTCGTAAGAGTGATGTGGAGCCATGCCCGGTCGTTGTGCTGACGCATTGGGCGAATCTAGCTCCGTGGTGGGCGCACCCAGCTCTGGTGTGTAAGGAGTGTAAATCGGCGCAGGTGTGGATGGGAGAGGAGCTGGGGGTGACACGAGTTAATCTTGTTTATAGGTTATATCGCCACCGGGTCAACATACTCGCTAGATGAGTCTCCTTCGCTATCTCTGACATCGTAGCTTGGCCACAGTTTCCACCCGATCCAACGGTCTCTTTCCCGGCACCCCAGGTCGCAGCTCTCGAAACGTTCATCTGTTGTCGCGACTGGGATGCTCTGCGACGCAAGAAGAAAGCTAGAAGTGCGACAATAAATGCTAATCCAGCGACTCCGCCCACTGCACCGCCAGCAACGGCGCCAGTACTTGAGTGAGAAGCCGGTGCATTGCTTTGCGTTGGAGACGGAACTGCCGTGATTACTACTGTGGCAGGCGCTGAGGTCTGGCTAGCAGCTGACACAGAAGTTGCACCTGTCGTCGTCGTCGTCGAGATTGACGAGCTTGAGGGGCTTGTCGTAGTTGAACTGCTACTCGACGAAGAGCTCGACGAAGAGGAGCTCGCCACTGTGCTCGAGGATGCTCCGCCCGCTGGCAAGAACACTGCAGCTATCGCCGGGTTTGATGACAAGAATCCAGCCGTAACATCTCCACTCGGGCAACCACTCGTGCATGGATTAGACTTGCAACAACCCATGAAAGGTGGGCTAGTATATTCGCAGGTATACCATTGACTACCCTCATCACATTTCTGGTCCTTGAGGCTACCATAGTCAGAAGGCTTGAAGCTGGCCGGCTTGAGGTTTCCTGCGGAGCAACCGTGTGAGCATGCGTCTGTGCTCCGACAGCACCCTAAAAAGCCTGACCCTGGTGAACATGCATAAAAGCTACCGCCACTTGGGCAAGTAGGACTGACAGACTGTCTGCGCTGGAGTGAATAAAAGACAGACATAACGAGGAAATGCGATTAGAATCGTGAGGGAAAGGGAAAATGGCAATCCACACCAGCGAGGGTTAAGAGCCTGGTCTTTAATGGAGAAGGAGAGAACTGAACGAAGCGAAGGAAGCGGAAGAACCAACAAGGCTGAATGTGTCAATTATGTTAAAAAATACCAATGACTTAGACCTCTTAGTAGCGATATCGTGCCGCAAGTCTCGACCTAGGGAATGCGCACATGCAGCGCAATTGATCGAGGCGATCCTCCACAAACCAGAAAGACCGCATCCGAACGCAGGACGAGAGTCGCTTCTTCAGGTAGTATTGACAGTGCTCGAGTGACTCCCTGTCTCTTGATAGAGTAGATTGGGACTCAACCCTAGCTACATGGTTCGGATGCAAGTCGAGAAAGCGGCGAGAAGAGATCCAGATGCAAGCCATGCTATGCGGCGATGCGAAGAGGGGTTGCCTCAGGTTCTGACGGCGGTTGATCACAGATCGCTAGACTTTCGAGCGGTTCGCTAGCGCCGTTGGTACCGTCGTAGGTACATTAGCGAAATGGGGCCAAAAGCCGGATTGAGAGCGAGAGAGCCAACAGACGAGATGGAAAATGCAAGGGAGATATTACGGTTACACCCCCTTTACCTATAATTATACCCCCTGAATGCCTACTATTACACCCCCTAACTACCTATAATTATACCCCCCGGTATTAGATTAGATTAGTCGTTACTAGGGTAATACCTTATAAAGATCTTATTATTAAAACTTTAATAATATCTCTAATATAATTTTCTTTAGACTAGATTAATTATTTATAAATTTTAATAGACTTAAATTATTCTATTATTATAATCTTTATAATTAAAACTTTTCTAGCTAGTATATATTTTAATTAGTTAATATCTAATAATAGTAATATCTCCTAGATATAGAGATACTACTATTAAGCCCCCTATTAAATATATATACTTTCCCTTATATCTAGCTACTACGCGTTAATATTATATATACTTTTATATCCTATTTAATTCTCTACTTATAATATAAGGGATAGTTTATATCCTATTAATTATATTATAAGCCTAATAATTACCTTAACTAAGGGTAATACTAATATAAAGATAGATAATTTAAGTTAAAAAGTAGGCTACTTAAATTATAAATTATATTATTATTATACTAGTAAGGTAAGAAGGTCCTAATTTATTATATTACTCTAATACTAGGAAAGTAGCTACGGGCCGGAAAGATATGGGATATCCCACGGGATATCCCACGTGGGATGGTATGGGACCGTGGGATGGGATGGGTAAATTAGGTCTTGATACCATATCTTTATAACGGTATGGGACGGGAATAGGATGGGTTTTTTTAGTGGGATGGGATTTTCGTGGGACTACTTTATGGGATGGGATATTTATAGGATATCCTATGATTAGTAAGCATATAACGTTATATTTTCTAATTTTTTTTTTTTAAATCTTCTCTATCTAGAAAGTTATAACTAGAAAGATGACTAGAAAGCTGATATTTACCTTTCTAGTCAGCTTTCTAGTTATAGCATTCTATATAGTAATGATTCTAGAATATTTTTAAAAAATATTGCTTACTAATAGTAGGATATCTTAAAAATATCTAGAAATCTTTACTATATAGAATGCTATAACTAGAAAGCTGACTAGAAAGGTAAATATCAGCTTTCTAGTCATCTTTCTAGTTATAACTTTCTAGATAGAGAAGATTTAAAAAAAAAAAAAATTGCTACGTCATATGCTTACTAATAATGGGATATCCCAAAAATATCCCATCCCAGAAACTGGTCCCACGAATAACCCATCCCGTGGGATTATCCCACGAAAACCCATACCATCCCAGAACGGGATGGGACTAAAATCGCTAATCCCATACCATAGTACGGTATGGCAGGCGAGACCAATATCCCATACCATCCCATATCTTTCCGGCCAGTAAAAGTAGCTTCATATCCCTTTTATTTGAATTTTTAAGCTTAATTAAAGGTTTCTTAAGTCCTCTTAAGTTAAATAAGTTTATATACTTAATTATTTCTTTTAACTACTTTTAATTAGAGATAATACTTCTTAAATTTACTAGCTTATTTTATAAGGTAGGTGGAAGCTAGTTAAATAATATCTTAAGATTATTATAATTAGGTCTAGTTATTAGTAAACTAGGGAGCCTATAAAATACAAAAATATACGTATTATACAGGTATTATACGTATATAACTGACGCGCTTATATACTAGCCCTAGAGCTTAGAATAATACTATAAGTTACTAAATACATATTTAGTAGTATTTAGTAACTTTTAGAAATACTAGGTAATAGAACTAATAGGGGATAAGTCCTACTAATTAGCTATAATATAACTATATAGAGCTAGTACTAACTAGGTAATATAACTAAGTCTTATTAATAATTAGTAGTACTAATACTTAGTAAGAGAATAATAGTAGGCGTGATATAGGTAAAGAGTACGGGGCTGGGCTAGGGAGGGTTATTCTACGCGTATATAAATTACGTGAATCGACTGTATTTAAAACCTATATTACGCTAGCGTTGACAACGTAGCTACTATAACTCTAGCGAGCTTCCCGTTTCTTCCTAGTACTAGAGGAAAATCACGGATTTAAGGCCTTAAATCCGGATTTTCTATATATGGGACTTTTAGGCTAGAATAAAAAAACGCTGAAATTTTCCTATTTATTACTAGTATTTTACCTGAAAAATACGCTTTTAGTAGAATTAGCAGTTCGGATTTTCTATATAAGTTCCTAGTTTACTAATATATATAATAGAGTATTTATAAGATTCTTCTTAATAAGTTAATATTTAATATTAAAGTTATATATAATTAAATAAATAGCCTATTAAGCTTAATAACTATTTAACTACTTTATTTATATAAATCCTCTAAGATTATTATAATTTATAAGTACTTTTAATAGTATAATAACTACCTTTTATATAGTATTACTATTACTTAAAGGCTTTAATAATTATTAATAGCTCTTAATTATATATCTTATATCTAGTCTTAGTAGGTATTAATTTATAAGACTAGAAAGCTACTAAATATTAAGCCCTATTATTATCTTATTAAGATAAATAGTAGTTATAATAAAAGTAGATATATCTATTTCTATCTAAATTTTCTTATTAAGATTAAAATATATTAAGATAAATATAATTATTAAGGTATAATATAAATTATAAAATACCTTCTCTTTATTAATACCTAGACTAACTATTAAGTCGGGTTTTAGTACTATAAATTAGTACTAACCTGAATACTTAGTACTACCTCCTAGTACCGACCTAAATACTTAGTACTAGTTTCTAGTACTAACCTAAAAAGCCCTTAATACCTTAGTAAGTTAGGTTAGACTAACCTAACTTACTAAGGTATTACTAAGAAGCTAAGCTACTAATAAAATAGTAAAGGACTCTAATATAATTTCCTTATAATTTAAATAGTTTTATATAATTAAGAATTATCTTATACCTAATATTCTTTACTTATTATTTTATTTTATATAATATAATAGTTTATATTACTATTCTATATTACCCTTAATTCTCTTACTATTAGTACCTAGAATATATTAGTCTCTTTAAGTCCTTTAAGAGTATTAAGTTCTATAAGCCTTAATAATAAAGCTATTTAATTAGAATTTAATAATCTTAATATAAATAATTCTATATCTAGTAGTCTTTATCCTAGCTAATTTATAAGTTAGGTTAAATAGGGTATATTAAATAGATCCTTTTAAGAAAAGAAAGTACTTCTTTAAAATACTATTAAAGCTATTAAGGAAGATTTCCTAGACTTAATTCTAGTAAAGAATAATAAGTTTATTAAATAGGGTTAGTATACTAAAGTCTAGTTTAAAGTATAATAGTAGTAAACTACTATTAATTAAAGTATTAAGATAAAGTCTAGTATTAAAGTTAAAGATCTACTCTAGATTAAGAAGACTATATTAGGTAAATATACTAATATTTAAGATAACTTTATCTAAATTACTTTAATAGTTAAGAGACTATTAAAGATTACTTTTAAGAAGTATAATAGAATTCTAGACTACTTAACTACTACTAGTAATTTAAGTATATCTAATATAAGGAAATATTTTAAAATAAATAAATACTTTCTTTATAAATAGCTTAACTTATTATTATAAACAAAACTTTCTTTAAGTTAGGTATATTATTTATAATAATATAAATTAGTAATATAAAACTAATTATTTAGGGATAACTTTAAAAGAAAAGTAATACTAGGTTTTCTACTAATTTTTATTAAGAGAAGTAGAATAAATAGCTATATAAATACTTTCTTACCTTAAACTAGTCTTTCTAGACTATTAATTAACTAGAGTTTTAATAATAACTATTTATAACTTATTTAGATTTAACCCTAATCTATTATACTAAATTATAAAATATAATCTTTTTAGATTTTAAAGGAATATATATAAAAATTAAAGTAGATTTAAAATATCCTTAATATATTTCTCTTATATTAGATACCTAGTTTAGTCCCTAAAAGGTTACCTACCTTAGAGTACTAGTCTACTAAGTTAATACTAATTCTTAATATTAGGAATATCTTATTACTTTTATACTACTTAATATTTAGTATTCTAGGTATTTACTTATAGTAGAAATAATAAAGAAATTAACCCTTTATAAAATTATAGATAAGCTTTTTAGAGTTATTACTAATAATACTAGTAGTAATAGAACCTTAAAAGATAGACTAGAGAAATCTCTAGCTTAATAGGATATCTAATAGTATTACGGCACGAATAAACCGGTACGATTTATAGGTTATAAGAGCTATTATTCTCTAGACGTTAAGACGTCTAGTCTACCTATCTAAATTAAGCTATATTAGGCTTAGCGCCCTAAGTAGATTATACTAAGCTATATTAATTACTAATAAAAGTATATTATAATATCTCCCGCCGTTATAAAAAAGCTTATCTTAAGCTATTATTATAATAATCTATTATCCTTATCTATCTTAATATAATCCTCTTAATTAAGCTAATTCCTAAGGTTTTAAGTTATAGTTTTACTATCTAGATTATACTCTAATACTAGGGCTTCTAGAGTAGGGAAGTATTTACTTAGAGTAACTACTATATTATCTAACTTCTTTAAAATCTTATTAATATTTAATTTATATTATTCTTTAATAGCGTCGTTATTAGTAATAGTAAGTTTATTAAATTTATTAGATAGTAGTTATAATAACTAGTCCTATTATAACCTAAAAAGGGTTAAGGCCTTAACCTTTTTATTTATAAATACGGTAAGCGCCTAGAGTTCTATTACCTATTAGTTAAGACTATCTACCTACTTTTATAATCGCGCTTTATACCTTTCTAGGATTCTTACTTTTAGAAACTTAGGTAGGTTTAATAGACTTAGTTAAATTTACTATAGATTTAAGGTCCTTTAATTTAATAATAAAGCTATTAGTTTATCTATTAAGAATAGGCTTAGGAATTTTAGTAATCTAGGCTCTATACTTAATACTAGGAAAGCTCCCTATTTTTTAAACTTAGCTGCCTTACCTTTAGTCTTCCCTTTCTTTTAGAATTTTAGTAATCCGGACTTTATACCTAATACTAGGAAACCTTTAGGTTTTTTAGTAGTCTTCCTAATTTTTACTTACTTTCTTAGGGGTAATTTCCTAAGTATATCCTAATTATTAGGCATTATATATATAGGATAGAGGTCCCTTAAAACCTTTACCTAGTCTTCTTTTAATATATTAGGGGCCTCCTTTTACTTAATAAATTTCTAGTAGCTTATACTAATTTTCCTACTCTTTTCTATTCTTTCCCCTATATCTTTATAGAGTTAAAACCTATTCTAGATTATAAATTAGAGTTAGCCTTTATTATCTTTTATAAGGGTAGGAGCCTTATATAATTAAAAATTACCCGTAAGCTATCTATTAATATTAAAATTTAATTTCTAGAATTAAGTCCGCTTTTTAATATTAAGATATATAGCTTAGAAAGCCTAAAAATCTAGTAGGACTATAAATACTTAATAATATACTATAAAATTATCTCTATTAATTTCTACTACTAGGTCTTATATAATTTTATCAGGAAATATATTTATTATAAGCTATTTAAGGTAGCTATTATAATCTACCTATTCCTATAATTTTAGGCTTATAAATTTTTCCCTAGTATTTTTCTTATTATAAACCTCCCTTCTAATACGGCCTTCCAGATTATAATAGGTAATAGCTACGTCTTTATTTATAATTATAATATACTCCTTAAGTTTACTTATAAATATAATATAAAGTTAGCTAGTTTCCTTTATACTAAGCTTTATAATTAAACTACTTTTATCCTACCCTAATTCTATAACGCTAGTATTTTTAGATCCCCCGCTATTTATTCTAAGATTATTATTTTCTAGGGTACTTATATTTCTTAAGTCTACTTCCTAGTTAATACTTAATAATAGGCTACTTATACTTCTTAACTCTATATCCTAGTTAATATCTAATAATACGCTAGGCCCCCTTTCTTAGTATTCCTTTAATTTATTAATAGAATTAAAAATATTTAAGGTTAGATTTATTATTATTATTTTTCTTTTCCTTATATTCTTATTTAATACCTTAATAATACTATCTTTTAAGTATCTAAGATCCTAGTTAACTCTAAAGACTTAAGAGGGAGGAGCTCTTAGATATAGTTCTAAGTAGTTATTAGGGTCTTAAAAGGAAAAGTTTTTAACCCTATTTTAAAGATTAACCGCCGCCTTAGTAGTAATAAAGTTAAATACTTAAAATCTTTTAAGAGCTTCTAATTAGACTTAGGCTTCTTCCTAAGTCTACTCCTATATTAGGGTAAATATAACTCCCTAAGGGTAATTATTATAATCCTTAGAGTATATAATTAGAGGTATAAATAGATATTAAATAATATCTTCTTTTACCTAATAAAGGTTTTTATTATATACTACTAGTATAACTATATTTAAGGAAATTCTAGTTAGCTACTAGGCCTACTAGATTTATACTTTCTAGGTAGATTTCCTTAGAATTCCCTAGAGTAGGAAAGAGAGGTACTAGTTATTAAGGACTAGATAGATAAGGTTATATAGAAGTAATAGCTTTTTAAAAATATTATATTAAAGGAATATTAATACTACGGGGTCTAAATATTAATCTAGGTAGATAGGTTAACTTCCTACTAAGTAGTCTAAAATCTTACTAAGTTTACTTTCTAATCTTTATACTTAAAGTAGGCTAGAAGTATTAAGTAGATACTTAAGAATTTCTTTAATAGATAGCCTAAATTTATAGAAGTTTATAATAGGGAAGTATTAGATATAGCCCTTATTAACCCTAATCCTTAACTAGTCTACTAGGTAGGCCTTAATTTATACCTTAGATAGTTAATAATAACAGTATTTATCTTCTTTATAATTACAAAACTAGCGTAGTAAGGAACTTACTTTAATAGTAATAGTAGTATAATAATCTATTATTATAAGTAATAAGTTATAGTTTAAATTAAGGTATAAGTAAAAGAATATATATTAATACTAAGTATAGGAGTACCTAGTTTAGTATTTTTTAGCTATTACTATATTTTTTATCTAATAGTAATTTTTCTTATAAAGTAATTTTCTTATAAAGCCTCTATTTTATTACTATTTACTAATTTAATATCTTAGTATAGACATAGATTCTTTAATCCCTATCCTAGTAAGTATAAGACTTCTTAAATTTATTAATAACGTCTAGTATATCCTCCTTAAGTCTCTAGGTAGGCTTATAAGTATCCTCTTTATAGCCTTTCTACTTAACTTAATACCCGTTTTACCTACCCTATTTTTCTTTTTAAATTATTCTTTCTACTATAAATTCTTCTTAACCTTAAATAATAATTAGAGATAGTAGGGGTATATCTTAGTTATATAAGTTAGCTTTTAATTATTTAAGATAGATAACTAAGATAACTAGGTAAATCTTTATTATACTAGGAGGAAGCTCTAGCTTATAAGTAAGTAGGCTTATTTTTTATAGAATTCTATAAGGCCCTACCTTTTTAGTAGTAAGGGATAAACTTTTAGGGATATAATACCTAGTATCCCCTATTTTTACTAGTTTTAAATAAGTATATCTAGATATATTTAATATATAATACTTTAAATCCTACTTATAAGCTATTTTAGCCTAGGCTAATTTAATAGTATTAAATATATTATTCCTAATAGTTTCTTAATTATAAAAAGAATTTCTAGTTATAGAGTTAGATTCTAATATTATAAATAATAAGAATCCTCTTAGCTTTACCTTATATAAAACTTTAAATAGTATTATAATTATACTAGTATTCTCTAAAGTATTTAACGCGTACTTAACTTCTATTAAAAGGGTATCCTAGTTTTCCTTATACTAGCTAACTAATAAGTAATATAAAGCTATCTCTACTATTTAGTTTATTTATTTAACCTAGCCGTTAGCGGCGGGATAGTATATAATAGTTATTTCTAGGGAAACTCTATATCTAGTAAATAGGGTTTTCTAGAAGGTACTAGTAAATTTTAGGTCTCTATCTAAAATAAGATAGCTAGGTATACCCTAAGTCTTATAGATATTATTAAAGTATCTATTAGCTTAGTCTTATATTAAATTAGTTTTATTACCTAGTACTAGATAAATAAACTTAATAAACTTATCTATTATTATAAGTAAAGAATTATAGCTACTAGTAGTTAAAGGAAGGCTGATAATAAAATCTATTAATAATTCTTCTAGTAGCTACTAGGATACCTCTACGGGTTAGAGTTCCCTATATAGTAGTTATCTAGAAGGCTTAAATAGTTAGTAGGCTAGATACCTATTAATATAACCTTAGATAACCTTATATATCTTTAGAAAGTATACTAAATTATATAGGCGGTTATATATATAATAAATACCTTTATATATATAGTAATTATATCTATATTCTAAGATTTTCCTTATAAGTTTTTTAGGAATATATAAGTAGTCCGGCCCTAGATAGTTAATTATATATAATAGTTAAGAATTAATATTAAGCTAGTATACTTAGTAAATAGTCTTTAACCCTATTTCTAGTTATTAGGATTCCTAGACCTACTTCTAGACCTACTTATAAATCTACCTAAAATAAGGGTCTTTTAGTAAGGTAGACGCGATTTCCTTAAGAAAATCTTATTTAGCTTAGATAACTACTACTAGGAATATATTAGTCAGGTTAGGTTTCTTAGTAGAAAGTCTTAAAAGGCTATTAGTATTTCTATAGGATTTCCCTACCTAGTAGATAATTTTTATCCTTAGTTAGAATATTAATAAATATAGCGCCTATTTATTTAGCCTAGTAGACTACTATCTATTTATCTTATTCTATAATACTAATTTTAATATAGTATAGTTAGTAATAATAGTAAAATTACTATTATTAAAGAATTAGGGAAGCTTTATAAGGGCCTAGACTAGAGTACTAGCCTCTAATTTTATAGCCTAATATCTTATTTCAATATCTAAAAGGTCTTTAGAAAGAAATAAGATTGGTTTTTCTACCCTATTAGACCTAATTTAGTATAGCGTAGCTTTATAACCTTTCTCTTTACTACTATCTATATAAAGAATAAAAGGCTTATTAAAGTTAAGGAATACTAAGGTAGGGGCGTTATATAGTTTATCCTTAAGTATTTCTTAAACTTTATAGTATTAGGGGCTAGCGTATAACTACCTAGATTTAAACCTAGATCTTTTAGGTTCTTTAGGTTTATTAGGGTTTATTATTAATTTTAATAGTAATAACTTTACTAGTAAAGGGCTAGAGGTATCTACTAATAGATGTTTCTTTTATATATAGTTCCTTTAAAGGTAACCCTTATTTAAGCTACCCTTAAAGCCTTCTATTTTTAGTCTAATAAGAGGTCGAGCTATTATAGTATAATATTTAATAAATTTTTAATAGTAGCTAAAAAATCCTAGTCTAGTTTTAAGTTCTTAAAGATTTATTAGGAAAGTTATATTTTAAACTACTTTAACTTTCTCTTTTATAGTACTTAAACCTAGTCTAGAGATATAATATCTTAGAGTAGTAATACTAGGATAAGTAAAATATTATTTTACTAGGGATAATATAATACTACTTTTCTTTAGTAGCCCTAGGACTTAGTCTAAGTACTTAAGATAGTTATTAAGAGTAGTTAAAAGGATTATTATATTATTAATATATACTAGAATAAATTATTATAAGTATAGGGATAGGAGTATTTCTATCTAATATTAGAAGAAACTTAGAGTATTTACTAACCCTATTATAGAGACCTTTAGCTATTCTTAACCCTAGTAAGGGCTGATAAATATTATCTTCTACTAGTTTAAAGGATATATAAGCTATTAAAAAAACCCTTTTATAAGGTTAATAAAAGAGAATATTATTAATCTACTAAGCGCTCCTAGGATTATATCTTATTTTAGGAGGGGATATATATCTAGGTAGAGCTTAATATTAACCTTATATAAATCTACTACTACTCTTAGCTTCCTATTCTTTTATACTATAAAGGCCGGTAATAATATAATAAATAATACTCCTAGAGGAACCTTTTTAATTTAGCCCTATTCTACTAGGGGGTCTAGAATTAAATCTATAACCTTATAATCCCTTTAGAAAAGGTTATAAGGGTTCTACTTTAATCCTACTATATTAGATTTATCCTTAAAAGGTATTAATATCTTAATACTATTATTAAACTTTTTTAGGCTATTTTAAAAAAGTATATTATACTTTTTAAGTACCTTTTTAATATATTCTTAGTATTTAGGCCCTTAATAGGTAGAGATATTTACTTCTAGAATTACTACCTCCTCTAAGAGATCTACTATATAAGGTATATTAGGTTCCTCCTAGAATTTACTAGTATAAATATTAGTAAAGTAGAAATCTACCTCTATAGGCTTTACTAATTCTTATAATATTAATAGTCTACCTAGTAGCTATCCTTTATAGATTTTAATAGAGTATTGACTAAAATTTACTATTAGGTAGGCTTAGGGATTATTATTAACTACTACTTAAATACCTAATATAAAGGTTCTTAACTAGAAATTAACCTTTAATAGAGGTTTAAATAAGTAGTTATAGTTTATTACTAACGGGCGGTATTTAATTAATATATTTTATCCTATCTTAGAGTCTAGTATTACTACTAAGTTAATATAAATATTAACCTTTTTATATTTTAAGACCCTTAGCTATTTTAGTTTAATTAATAGTATTAGTATTATTATCGATTTTTAGATATTAGTATAGATCCTTAGAATGAGATCTAATTTAGAGGTAACTCTAATTAGAACGGGGGCTTAGTATATTATAATAAGATCCTAGTATTTACCCTATTAAATATTAACTATATTTAGTTTTATAATATCTATATTAATAATTATATTATATAGGAGTCTTAAAAATATATAGATCTCTCCTAATATTTTAATAGGTTCCTTAGTTAGACTCTATATCCTAATATCTACCTTAATATAGTCCCGTAATAATAACTCCCTAGAACTAACTCCCCTATATTAAAGCCTTTTCCCTTTAGTTATAAGGTAGATATTATAACCTTTAAAGAATACTAGATAGTAATACTTAGAAATAAGGGATACTAGGGATCTAGTATTGAAATAAAACTTTAATATTCTACTATCTTTACTAATATACTAGTATATAATGCTAGAGAATTTCCTAAAATCTATATTAACTCCCGTTAGTATAATAGGAAAAGGAAAAATACTAGGTTCTAATCCCCCTAGGGATAAGGACGAAATAGTAAGGTTATTAAGATAAGATAGTTCTAAAGTTTTTCCGGTAGTAATATTTAAGCTATTAGTAGAATTATTACCCTCTAGTAGGCCCTAACTACTAGTTAGGAGCCCTAAGAGGCTTCCCCTTATAACTCCTTATCCGTAAGGATCTTTAAAGTTATATAGGTCTTTAGATTATATAGATTAAGATTATTATCCCTATTATAATAATCTTTATTAATTAGGTTAATATCTATCTCCTCTTTTAACTTAACCTTTAAGGAACTTTTCTTTTTATTATTATAATTACTATCTTAATAATTTCTATTATAATATTAGTAAGGATAAGGTAGGGTCCTTTTAAGTTATTAATTATTAACTATTATCTTTTTTAAAGGATATCTTTTTATCTTTATAACCTTAGGGTTAACTAACTAGATAATCCCTTTAACTACTAGATTATTAAATAATTACTAGACTTAGGCTAGGGATAGTACTTATAATACTAGAGTTACTACTAGTTTCTAATAAAGTCTATCTATCTTATAAACCCGCTTAGCTACTACCTTATTATCTTAGACTTACTTATTGAAGTTTTCTATAGTATCCCCTTCTTCCTATATTAGGGTTATAAGTACTAGGTTTAGCTTAAGGAATTATTATAAATATCTAATAATTATATCCTTATTATTAATACCTATATTATATAAGTAGTTAGTCTTTTAAGTTAGATATTAACTAAGGGTAAGTAATAGTTAGTTAAAATAGAACTTTATTTTCTTAGCTTCCTTTATTAATTTAAATTAATTAGGCTAATATTCTTAAAGAAGTTTATCTTCTTAAATAGCTAAATTATAATTTATTTTATAGCGGACCCTTATAGAAAGGCTATTATACTATTTTAAAATATCCCCTTTTAAATATATTAGGAGTACTTTAAGGACTAGACTACTACCTTCTAGTTCTATTATATAGTAAAAGCGGCGGATAAAGAAGGCTATAAAGTATTTTTTAGGATTAAATATTATAATTTCTTAGGGTTAAAGGTTTTACTCCTTATACTCTCTTAGTTAGGGTAGATATTTATTAAGGTCCTTATATTAATAATAGTTATAACTATTAATATAGTTTTAGGGTAGGTCTAGTTAAAATTCTTAGGGAAAGTCTTAAGGAGGATTTAGATATCTAGCCTTAAGTAGTCTATTATAATACCCTAGTATTAACTCTAACTAATAATTTTCCTAAGAAATAAACCTAGGTTCTAGGCTAAGGTTATAATTTTAATTATAATAGAGTTCTACTTCCTATTAAGTAACCTTTACGCGTAATTATATTAACTTATTTTATTTTATTAAAAGATATTATAGCTTAAGTTCTTAATAATAGTAGTTAAGCTAGAATACTCTAGGCTAATCCTTTATAAAAGGTTAGTAAGGAATAAAAGTCTCTGGCTAGGTATCCTAATAAGGTAGTACTAGGGTATCTTAACCTTATAAACTAGCTATAATTAGTTTAAAGCTGGGAGTAAATAGGAACTTATTATATTATATTTTTATTAGATCTTCTTTAACTTCTTAATTAAAAGGGTCTTTTTATTCTTAATAAGCTCTATTTAATACTAGACACTAGATTCTATTAACTTATAACCCTCTTCCTAGAGGATAAGCTAGCTTATATTATATAGGTAATAGATAATAGCTAGAAGTAACCTGTTTAATTACTTATTAAGAAAGATTAAGATTACCCTATTTACTAGGCCTATTATATAGTTTATTTAGCTACTCTTAGAATATTTTATTATTTTTAATAATAGAGTACGGGTAGCTAAGAAGTTATTACTTAGCTTCTAATTAAAAAGACTTCTTCTTAGCTTCTAATAAGAATTAGTAGATAGCTTAAATAGCCCCTATATTAATATTACTAATTAGTTCTTAAAGGAATAGGGCTTTATATCCTAGGGTCCTCTTTATTAATTATCTTATAATAATTAGTACTATAATATAGTCTTATTAATATACTATTTTTAAATACCCTATATTACCTAAATTCTTCTAGATTCTTATAGCTTCCTTAATCTACCTAGAAATATATTCTATAATACCTAGACGAGGTATAGCTTATTTCCTAGCTACTACTAAGGAATTACCCTAGGCTACCTCTATAGATTTAGGTAGGTTAACTAGATTATTAAGGCCTAAATTATTTCTCCCTAATTTAATTTAATTAGCTATCCTTACTAGGGTTATTCTAGAATCTAGGGTTCTAGTAGATAGCGGGGCCCTTAATAAGCGCTAGGCAGTCTTAGTACCTCGCTTAAAATCCTATAAAGTAGCTAGAAATATCTCTAGCTCTAGTCTAGACTACTAGGATTCCGGCTAGGCCGATCTTTTAAGATCTACTACTACTCTTAAGCTATACTAAGCTAGTCTAAGACTATTCTAAATAAGATACTTAATAAGTTACTAATTAGGATAGTTGACTAGGTTTACTTATTTAGGTTCTATAGAGAGGAAATTATATAAGTAGAAGGTAAGAATAAGAGTATTATAATTAGTTATAATAGTAGGTTAAGCTAGGTTAAATAATATAGAGGGCTTTCTAGCTCTAGTTTTTTAGAAGAAGGATAGGGAATAGAATAAAGAAGAATAGAATTATTAAGGCTAATAAATAGAAATCTTTTAATAGGGTAATAGGATAGAATAGAGTAGAAGCGACTTTTATACCCTATAATCCCCTTAAGAATAGTTAATTACTAATAAATAGACCTAATTTAAATAGATAACTTAATATATCTATTTAGAATCTTCTAGTATTACTACTAGATATTATAGTATAAATAAACCGGTATAATTTATAGGTTATAAGAGCTATTATTCTCTAGACGTTAAGACGTCTAGTCTACCTATCTAAACTAAGTTATATTAGGCTTAGCGCTCCAAGTAGATTACGCTAAGCTATATTTATTACTAATGAAAGTATATTATAATAAATAGGATAAACTATAAAACTCTATTCCTTATATAGCTTATATCTTTAACCTTATAATATAAGACTTTATTAATACCCTAGACTTAAAAGCTTTAAATAATGTTATAATATTATTAAAGGATACTTAAGTTAAAGATATCTAAGTAAATATAAGTCTATTAACTATTATTAAGAAGGTATAATATTATAGGGGTAATATAAATAGGTAATATACTTACTAATATTTTAAATAGATCCGCGCTCTTATAATAGTAATTAACTTATCTCCTTAATAAAAGCTTTATTTTTTATAGTTATAAGAAAACTTTAGTAGAAGACCTTAAAAACTTATATAAGATATCTATATTTATTAGAATTCTATATACTTAATACTTTATTATATATATTAGTAGTAGCTACGTGACTTTATTAATACTTAGGTAGATAAAAATATAACTAATCTAAAAATTAGTATAATTAGCCTTAATAAATATAAATAGTTAATTATATTATTACTTAGTAATATATTAAATCCTATTTATTAACTTACCTTAATAGTTTCTTAGATAATAAATATAGGTATATATTTAGGATTCTAATTATATAATACTCTTTTTAAATATTTTAATAATACTAAAATAATAATATATAATAATAAGGTTATTAGTAAAGTAAGTATTATTTATACTTATAAAGTAGCCTTAATAAGACTTATTAAATATTATTCTAGAATAGAAGGTAAAGGTAGATTAATATATAACTTTATTAATATTCTAGACCCTTTTATAATACTAAGTCTATATAAAACTTAAGATAAATAAGAGGAGTTAAATAATAATATTACTTTAACCTCTTATAAAGAGAGGTATAAAAATAAATTTACTAACTACTTTTATAAGTATTATAAGATATTATTACCTTAGTTATTAAAAGGACTAATATATAAGATATATAGAATATTATTGATAAGGTAATATAATATAGTAATATATTTAAATTTATATTAACTAGTAATAGCCTTTAATAAGAGTAAAGAGAAGTTTACTTTAATATCTAAATTATAAGTCTTTATTATAAAGTAAAGCTATTTAATACTTTTATTCTAAAAGTCTATTAGAGGATATTCCTATATAGGAGTACTAGAAGGATAATACTTTGACTTATTTAAATCTAATATAAATAGCTAAGGATATCCTTTTATATCTAATATTATTTATAGGTATTAAGAGAGTCTTTAGTCTTATTTAAAGAGTATCTTTATAAGATTATATATAATTAAAACTAGAGTTTATAAAATAAGTAATACTTTTAAAGTATTATAATTATATTATAAGTTTAGACCCTAATAAAGCTCTTACTAAGCCTTAAGATATTCTTTAAAGGGAAGAAGATACTAATTAAAGTATTAATAGAGGTAAAGATCCTTTTAAGTTAGAATTAATAGATACTTTAAGATAAATAAATTAATAATTATAATTTTCAAGTTAATTAATAATTAAGTAGTATATTTATAAAGTAGGTTTAATTTCTATATATAAATATAAAGGTAATATAAGAAGGTAATATAATTCTTTATCTTACTAAGAACGCTATAATACTAGGAGTATTATACTATCCTAGACCTACCCTCTACTCCTAATACTATAAAACTATTACTACCCTTAAGTACTAAATAGTATAATACTAAAGCTCTTTATTAATTCCCTTATAAGTTATAAATCCCTTTATATAATAGTAATATATTTAATATAAATATAAAGTAGATTTAAATTTATATTATAAGATATATTAGTAAGTAATTATTATAAGGATTAAATAATAATATAAAATAGTAATATATTTACTTAAGAGAAAAGATATTATAAATACTTTTATAATATCTTATAATACTTTTAAAGCTAAACTTTAGATTTAATATAAGTTTATACTAACTCCTATAATATCTACTATAACCTCCCTTATAATATAATTAAATAGTAGCTTTAGGATAAGGTTATTAATAGACTTTTAATATTATCTTATCTCTTTTAAAGCTTTAAGACCTAAGTTAACCTTATACTTTTATCTTTGTAATATTAATATTAGTACTACTAACTATAAAGGATTAGCTAATTATATTTTAATATATTACCTATTTATATTACCTTTCCCTTCTTATATAATAGCTTACTTATTCCCCTATCTTATAAGGGTTTACCCCCTCTAGCTAGTAATTTTAGTATTTCATTAGCTAATTATACTATCTACCTATTAGTATATAAAGTAAGAAATATATTATAAAATAATATTATAAATCTATTTAATATAAGCTATTATTAAAGTCGTTAAATATATAAGATAATAGATAAAAGAAGGAATATAAGTTTTAAAAGTTTTAATATAAGGTAAAATAATATTAGGCGGAATATTCCGCGTAATTATAAGTATAATTATAAGTAGAATTACGCTTTAAAATCTTTTTTATAACTCCTCCTACCTTTATATACTTAAGATATTATAGTAAGATAGGTTATTAATATAATAAATATTTATTACTAATTATATTATTAAATAGATAAGTTAATATTATATTATAATAATATTAAGTCCTTATAACTAGAATCCTAAATTAATTATAAGTAGAGAATAGGTAAAAGACTAGGATAATAATAAAAAGCTATTATATATAAAAGTATCTAATAACTATATAATAGTATTAAAAAGGATTAAGAAGTTAAAGGAATTAGATATATAAAAGATAGTTATTAAAGAGGATTATATAAAATTTATAATTAAGGTTAAGGATATTATAAAGGAGGAAAGATATAAGAAAGGGATTTATAATAATATAATTAAATAAAATAATACTTCCTAAATAGTTAATACTATATAATAGAATATTTTAAGATAGAGTTATACCTTAAAGATAATAAAGAGGCTATTAAGGAATAAGCTAAGCTAGATAAACTAATAAATTATATAAATTATATAAATTATATAAATAATATAATTAGTTCTATAAAAGAGGTAAATATATAATTAGTCTTTAATCCTATCTTCTAATTAACTTAACTCTTAGAATACTTTTAAAGAAGATATAGATACTATTAAGCTAGAATTTACTAGATTTAATCTATTAATTATATAAATTATTAAGTAAAGGATTATATATTATAAGGGTTTAAAGGACTTAAAAGATATATAAGACCCTAATAGTATAAATACTAATATTAAGTTTATATAAGAGTATACTAACGCGTTTAATATAAAGGATTATATTATACCTAACCTTATAAAAAGGAATTAAGATAAGGAGGATATTTTAATTAAAATTAATACTAATAGGAAAGAAATTAAGTATACTACTAAGGAGGATAAAGAAGAGGATAGGGAATATAAGTTAAAAGATACTAGTAAGACTAATAGTAATAGTAAGGATAATAATAGTAAATATAATAATAGTAAGGAGGATAGTAATAAATAGAAGGATTATAAGTATAAGATTATAGAGATATTTAAATAGATAGATAGATAGGCTATCTATTAAAAACTCTTAAATAATTATATTACCTTTTTATATTATTATAAAGTATTCCTAATATTATAATCTAGTAAAATACCCTTACTAAAATTAAAGTCTTAGTAAGTTAGGTTAATACTTTAATACTAATACTTAGTACTACTTTATAGTATTAACTTAAATACTTAGTACTAACTATTAGTATTAACCCGAATACTTAGGCTAGGAATTTAGTATTAACTCGCTAAGAGTTAAGTTAGGAACCCGACTCGAGTTTAAAGTACTAACCCGACGCGGTTAGTCTAATAAGGCTATTAAATAAAAGCTAATAGATAGTAATAAGCTTTATAAGACTATATTAAGGCTAGCGATAAGATCTACCTATATATAGTACTAGCTACGAACCTATTACTTATTAATAGAGCTAAGAGGTCTCTAATCTAAACGTAGTTAGAATAAAACTAGGATATTACGTATAGACTAACCATCGAGTCGGGTTTCAGTACTATAGATTAGTACCGACCCGAATACTTAATACTACCTCCTAGTACCGACCCGAATACTCGGTACTAGTTTCCGGTACTAACCCGAAAAGCCCTCGGTACCTTAGCGAGTCGGGTTAGACTAACCCGACTCGCCAAGGTATTACTAAGACGCTAAGCCCCTAATAAAATAGTAAGGGACACTAAAAAAATTCTAGAATTACCCCTATACTAAAAATAGAATTTTTTTTAATTAGAAATTTAATACTCCCCTTAATTCCCTAGGTATATATATTACCTTTTTATTTTACCTTATTTACTATTAAGAATTACCTAGTTAGTAATAATAATAATACTTAGTAGTCTATTAGTAACTCTTATATATAATACGAAATATTAATAAAAAGAAAAAATATTCCTAATATAATAGTCTTAGTAAAATAATATAGTAGAACTAATATCTTAGCTAGTTAGGTTAATACTTTAGTACTAATACTTAGTACTACCCCTTAGTATTAACTCGAATACTTAGTACTAACTATTAGTACTAACCTAAATACTCGGGCTAGGAATTTAGTATTAACTCGCTAAGAGTCGAGTCGGGAACCTAACTCGAGTTCAAAGTACTAACCCGACGCGGTTAGTCTAGTTACGTAGTAGTAGAGCTTATAGTATAAAGTTTTTATACGCGCGGCGAGCGCACCCTTAATATACGTGATAATACCTACCTTAGTTCCTATTAATAGTATTAGCTTAATATATAAGAGACTCTAGGTTAAGAGATAGAAGGTATATTAAGTAGAAAAGACGGAATAATAGGCTAGGGCTACCCCCCCTAGCTAGGAGAACTATAACTACGCGTAAGAGTAGGAGTAGTAACCTTATAACTATAAAGGTATAGCTAGCGGGATCTATAATCTACTTTCCCTTATAAGTAGATTATTATACGGCTTAATACTAGGAAGTAATAATATAATAGTAGTAATAAAGTATATCTATCCCTCTAATAACTATAATAGCTCCCTCCTACGTATTAGGAAAGATACGTAGTAATTCCTAATAAGGGTATTATAGGCCTTCTACTAGGCTACCTAGCTAGGGAGTATAATAGTAATTAAGGCCCTTATATTATAAGTTAAATAGATAAGGATACTATAATACTAGATAATATAAGAAAGGAGTAGCTAGGGTAGTAATAATTAATAGGAGGCTTAGGGGTACTTATATTAATTAAATTATATAGGGAAGAGTAAGAGAGTAATAGAGGGGGATAGACCTAGGAGGTACTATTAGAAAATAGTATAAAGGAAGGGGGCGAGGCCTTAGTAAGAGAAAGAAGTATATAGGTATTAGGATCTAATACTATAATAGTTTAAAGTATAAGGGAGAGGATAGTATATAGTAGTTAGAGGCTTTAAAGTATTATAATAAATAGGGTAGGTAAGAGAGGTTTTCTTCTATATATTATAGTTTCCTCTTAATAAACTAGAGTTAGAACGCCCTTATTAGCTCTAAGTAGCTAGATAGTAGAGTATGAATTTAAATATAAATATAAAGACTATATTAATAGAATTTTTTAATATAAACTATCTTACTAAGGAAGCTTATAATAATAGTTAGCTATTACCTTTTATAAAATAGAATAGGAAATATCCTACTATTATAAGGGATCTACTTAACTATTTATATATAGATTTTCCTAAGGTCTTTATATAGAATAAAAGAAATAAATATTAGAAAATATATAAAAAGGGGGAGACTCTTAAGTATATTAATTTTATTAGTCTTAAAATTAAGGATCTCTACTATTACTAATTACTTCTCTATTATATTAAGAGGGCTATATTATTTAATAACCTCTAGATAGTAGACGGCTAGCTAATAAGATAGAAGGAGGCTTATATAAAGCTTAAGTTAACTAAAAATAATAGATATACTAATAAGATCCTTAATAAGGAAAGGATTTTTAGGGAGGTTATAAGTTATATAATCTATTTATATTAATATTAGTTAAACTTTAACCTATTAATACCCTTATATTATAGAATAAGTATAAGGAGTATATCTTAAATAACTACTTATACCTCTTATAACGAGATTTTTTAATACTTTAAATACTAGATAATTATTATCTTCTTACTATAATAGATAATACTAGAATTAAGACCCTAACCTTATCGCAGCTTATTAGTTAGTTAATAAGTACACTAATTACCCCTCTAGGACTAGCGCGAATATTAAAACTCTAATATTTCTTCGTATTCTACCTATATATATACCTACCCTTTATAATATTTTCTACTTAAATAAAGTTATATAGCTTATTTTAGCCTACTTAATACCTTAAAAATAATAAAAATCAGTGTAATAGTATAAAAGATATATTAGAATAAGTAGATTTACCTACTAAATTTTATATACTAACCGCTAGAATATAGATTATAAATAATAAAAATCCTAATATTCTTTATAAATTACCTATCCTACTATATTACCTACTAACGTGTTTACTATTAGTCTAAATAGGGGGAAATATCTATCTTATTACTAGGTAGGTAATACTATTAATATAATCTAAATTAGTATATTACTATATTAGCTAATACTATTATAATTATATATAGGCTAAAAACCCTACTATTTATATTACCTACTAATATATCTAATATCTACCTACTAACGTATCTAATATTAGCTTAAATAGGGGGAAATATCCGTCTTATTATTAGGTATAGAACGCTATTAGAATAGGTATATATATATAATATAGCTAATACTATCGTATATATAGGCTAGCTACCTACCTACTAACGTGTCTAATATACTCCCTACTATTTACCCTACCTACTAACGTGTCTAATATACTCTCTACTATTTACCCTACCTACTAACGTGTCTAATATACTCCCTACTATTTACCTCACCTACTAACGTGTCTACTATTAGTCTAAATAGGGGGAAATATTTATATTATTAATAGCCTACTATATCTAATATACTTACTCCTTACTATTTACCCTACCTACTAATATATCTAATATACTCCCTATTATTTACCTTACCTACTAACATGTCTAATATTAGTTTAAATAGGGGGAAATATCCGTGTTATTAATAGCCTACTATATCTAATATACTCCCTACTATTTACCCTACTAACTAACGTGTCTAATATACTTCCCGCTATTCACGTTACCTACTAAACGCTAGGTAGTAGGGGTAATTTTCCAACGTAAAAATCTTGAATTTTTACAGGTATTTTCTAGTATCTATATAATCTAATTAGATAGTTAAAGTAGTATTATACTATTATATTATAACTCTTAATAATCCTAGGTAATAACTTATAATATTATATAGGATTTTATCTACCTTAAATAACTCTACTAAATATAGCTCTATAAACCTAACTCTAACCTAGATTATATATAGATTTTAACTATATAAGGTACTAGACTTATTATACCTTAATAATAGTCTATTTATAGAAGGCTTTACCTAGGCTAATACTTATAATACCATAGTAAATTATATAGAAGTATAAGGACTAGTTAGGAATACGGTACTACTATTAACGTGGCGTTTATAGTATATAATAGTACTACGCTACCCCTTTACCTATAATATATAAAGGAGGGAATTTCCCTTAAAGGGAAGGATAGTAATTAATCTTACTATTAATAAGAATAGAGAGTTCTATATATATATATACTATTTATAGTACTTAATAACTATATTATTATATAGTACCCTTATATTCTAATTACTTTACCCTATTTATAGGTAGTAGCCCGACTATTAATAAGATAAGTAGAGAAGGGTTATTATAAGTATAAGGTAAAAAGGTTAGTTAATTAATATAAATAACCTACCTAAATATAAGGGATTAAGCTTATAAAGAAAGTAAGTCTTAAGAGTTAATTAATAAATTAATAATAGATATATTATAATTATAATTAATTATTTAAGGGTAGCTATTAGGCGTATAAACCTAGTCCCTACTACTTAAAACCTAAGAAGTACTATTATAAAGGATATAAGAACTTAAAGAAGAAGTCTTTGAAAGGTAATAAATATAGGATTTATAATAATATTTATAAGAGTTAGAATAGGAAATATATACTAATAATACTACTTAAATAAGTTATTAATATTACTTATTATTAGTAGAAGAATTAGAATTAAAGTATCTTTAATATAAAACCTATATTCTTAGGCTATAAGACTTATATATATATAATAGGAAGTTAGTATAAGAATATTAAGAATAATTTAATAATATAATTAAAATAATTAAAATAAGTATAACCTATTTTTTTAATAACTTTATAAAAATCTAATATATATTATAATATATAGCCCTAGACTCTAAGGCTATATAATATAAGTATATAAAGGATATATTAAAGGATAAATAGTCCTAAAAATACTTTAATAATTTCTTAATAGATTAAATAAAAGATCTTTAAAATTAATATCTAATAACTAGTAAGTACTACTTAAAAGCTAAGTAAAAGGAATATTAAAAGATTTTAAACTTTATAAATTACCTTATTAAGTTAAAAAGATAACTTAAATTATTAATAAAATATATACTTTATAATAATTTTTTAAATAAGTTATATAAAGATCTTTATAATTAACTTATAATATAACTTAATATTCTAAAGATAAGGGATACTCTTATTATATTAATAACTTAATTAGAGCCTTATATAATACTACTTATATATAAAGATTAAAGGGATAATATTCCTATCAAGAGTTAATATCCTTAAAGAGGAAGAGGAAATTTCTAAGGGTAAAGAGATAATAGCTTATATATAAAGTAAGAAGGGCTAAGTACTATTAAGGTATTATTATACCTTCCTTAAAGGCCTAAGCCTAACCTTTCTACTATTAAGTATTATAATTATAAAAAAGGGATATATAATTAAAGATTATTAGAGTATAAAATTAATAGTTATAAGTATTATAATTAATAAGCTTATAATTAATAAGATATCTAATAATAAGTTAATTAAAAAAGGTTTAAATTTAAAAAACCCTTAAATATTATAATTATATCTACTATTATAATATAAAGGAAGAAGTAGATATAATAACTTATTATTATAATATAAATAAAGCTTAAAAGCTTATAAAGAGAATTTATTATATTAATTAACTTTAAATTAAATATTAATTATATTAATATATACTTAATAAAGAAGTAGGATTAAGAAATAGACTTAAGCTTTAATAATATCTTATATAATAAAGTTAAGAATTTAATATTATTATTAAGTTTTTATATAAGAGAAATTAAACTTATTAATTCTAATAGTATTATATAATATTATAAGGGTACTTTTTATATAATAATAAACCTTAATTATAACTTCTACTTTAAATATTTATAATTAGAAAAATAAAATCCTTAAGTAGATTAACTTATATAAAACTAGTAATTTCCTATTAAGAAAAGTAATATTAAGGAGTACTTTAATACTATTAAAGCCTTAAAAGAGTAGCTTAATAATATTATATTTATTATAATATATTTAAGAGTAGGTAATAAAAGCTTACTACTTAAAGTTAAGCTCTTTTTAAAATTTTAAGAATTTTAAAATATCTTCTTAATTAAGAATATTAAGGTATTATTAAATTATATATATTATAATTACGCAATTAATATAAAAGAGAATAAAGAACCTCCCTTTAATTTATTTTATAATCTATTAAAGAAAGAGTTACGCGTATTAAAGGAGTACTTTAAATAAACTTTAAAAAAAGGGTAAATTTATTAATTTATAAAGGAGGGGACGGTAAAACGGTAGCCCTTTCCTGCTTCCAGTTAAGGCGCGTCCCCGTCGGGTTTGGCGTGGCCCCTTTAGGCAAGGCGCCCGGCATCGCCCTACCCGCCGCTTTCTCCAGGTATAAAGACCTGCACCGCTCGCTGTTCTCCCACTTCCCTTTATCTTTCTTCCACATCTCCCTGCCGTCCCCTCGCTCCTTCTCGTATTACAAGGGTCTGCGCCCCCATCCTGCTGCCTAGCTGGTTTCTACCGACCATCGCCGATCCTTGTGCTTGGACCTTTGGGTGAGGCATTGTGCCGGTGGCCTTTCCCTTAGGGATTACATCGCTGCAACTCTCACGCTGGCCCTCTCTCAACCTACCTAACTTGTTCTACAACTGGAGCTAGTGATACAGACGTCCCATCTTATTCGCCGCCTTGTATATCCTCCTCTGCCCTGTAGGCCAGCTCGAGATGACCCTTTTTTAGGGCATACTGGACCATCTCTTCGCTCGGCCCTGCCGTTCTAGACTCTCTTGCCCTCTCCCTTCCCTTATCCGCCACCGTTTCACCACTACTTAGCTGATCTGCAATCCTGCCACGGTACTAGCTGAGAACTTTCAGCTTGCGAAATCCTGACTCCTCTCTTAGGGCTCCACATAACCAATAAAAGGAATGCCTTATCCCTCGTAACGATGGCTCGGGCGTCCCATATATCTACCTGGCCACACTAATAGGGGTCGCACCTTAGCTGTAGTCTAAGCGTGACGCCAAATAGTAGCAGGATAGCAGAACTAGCTAATAGAATCGGAGGAGCGTAGGCCTGGCCTTAATCGATAGCGGCCATTACGTGTCTGCCTGGCTGCGCCTATAAAGATGCCGCAATAGTGCCGTTCTAGTAACGTGGCCTAGAGACGGTGATCTCACTTTTCGCTGTGGATCGGGGAGGGCGCAGTGTCTCTAACCCGTTACAGAAATCCCAGCGCGAAGATCTAGGCAGCAGCAGTAGCAGCAGCAGCTGACGTGGCTCCATAGATAGACATCTCCGAGAGGCGCAGTGAAGACTCGGCCGACATTAGGCTCCTGGAGATATGACGCTTCCATGTACCCGTCGGCCGAGCTCTCTTCACCCGCGCCAGTTACAGTGCCAGGTTTCGAGCTCGTGGCGGTGATAGTCTCAGCTGTGCTAGGGCTGAACCATGCACCATTAGGGGCGAGGCGTTCTGCCAGGCGAAACGCTAGGATTATCTAGCTAGCTGTTACGGTGAGACTCGATAGCGGTATAAGGTCAAGAAGGCGACAGGGGATAATTAGGTGTCGAGAGGCGAGATTTTAGGGAAGATCTACCTAGATAGGGTCTCGAGACGTGGATCTCTTCTTCGCCGAGTATAGTAGAGTGGGCGGTGCAGCCGATGTATTATAGTTATCTCAGCTCGAAGATATAAGCCGCTGTAGCTAACCTTTTTAGCTAGATATAGACGTTTACGAGGGGCGCAGTAGGAATCAAGCTATATAGGATGTCTATTAAATACGAGATTCCAGCGGCTAGAAGCTGCGCCAGGGCATATAACTTGGTATAAGACAAATAACTAGAGATCGGCGATTAGTAGTCTTTAAGTGGAGGGAAAGGAGTGGGATTTTAAGTGGGGAAAATTATAGTGGATGGTTTACCAGCCTTTATGTGTATAAATAACCCGGCTCTCCTCGTCTCACTCTAATTAGAATTTCCCTCTCAGATTTCCTAGCTAAAAAAAGATCAGACTTTATCTGGATCCTCTGGCTAGCTTTTATACTTATGTCCTATAATAACCCTTGTTAATATAGATTCCGTTTAATTCTATTAACCCCTAACCACGGTAAGCTTGCGCAGCGACGGGCGGCCTATAGTCTCTAACCTTTATATCCCTACAGCTTATAGAAAGGGCAAGAAAGCGAGCGAAAGTCTCCAAGATTTCGACTTAATCGAATTTCTAGACATGAATAGGCCGCCGCCGAAGGAGCCTACAGATCCACTTCACATACCAGTACCGAACCTCTATACCGAAAAAGATGCTAGAGGTATAGTTTCCTATTATTAAGACTTGATAGGCGCTAATTAACGACTCCAGGTCCCTTGAATATAGCCTATACTAAGGGCGGTCACGAGAATAATAATACTCTCCTATCCCTCGAGGAATTACTATTCGGTGCTGGAGAAGTCCTAGAGTCGCAGCGAGCGGGATCGAGTGTTAAACACGGAGTTGGAAGGTCTGACGGCGCCTTTAAACATCCCACCCTAGAAGGTTATAATAACGCTTCTACTTCGGGACCGAGATAAGGTGGAGACTAGGGTAGGGATATTGACGATAGCAGTAGCGTCTACCCTAGAAGCGACGGCTCGACTTCTAATGAGCAAGTTAGGAAGTAATACTCCCTTAGTACTCCACCGACTTCTCTGGCAGGCTTAGAAGCTAGGTACGATCCTTGAAACCCCGCTCGCTGATTCTTATACTAATAGATGGCGCCTACTCAGATATTTCATTCTCTACGAGAAGATAGAAGACTCTATCTCTAATCCTCCTCTACTCCCTAATACCCCCCTCTCGTTAACACACGATACACAAACCTGCTTCAAAAATACTAAGCCTTATCACTCCGGTGGGGGGAAATAGTAAGGGGACAAAGGAGCGAGCTGCAGTATAGACAATATTATCCCCCACTCTCTCCGATCGCCTATTACGATATAGAGCCCAACGTACTTTATAGACGCCGAGCCTAAGACAACTATAGGCGCTACCGACATTCGAGATTCCTCCAAGCGCACAGCAGACAGTGCAGGTTTAAACGAGGGCGGGGAAGGTGTGTATAAGTTAGAGAAGGCCCGGCGTATAGGTTAGTACGCAGGTCCTAGTCGCTATAAGCGCGTCTAATAACTCTAGAAAGACCCGATCGTAATCGATAATATAGATACCGACGATAATATAAATAAGGTCGAGTTCGCACGGAGCCTATCGCGACCTAAGCCTGTCTTTAGACGGCCTTCCTCTCTGCGAGACTTCCAGTAACGCGAGAATAAAGCAAGCTCAAGTCGATCTAGTAAAGTTAGTAACAGTCAAGGTTTGCCCCTAGTATATTTCCGACCAGCACCCGGGAATTCTTCTAATAGACTTCAGGTAACCCTCTCGTGGTGGGGGATAATAAAGAAAAGACTGGCGAAACCGGCGGTTCTACCAGGGCTACGAGCGTCGAGTCTGAGATTAGTACTATACACCTCTAAAGCTCCCACCTAAGGGAACAGCCAAAGACATACGGTTGCTTGAGTCCTACTACCGCCGAATCTACTATAACACCTACTACCGAACCTATTACCGAACCTACCACCTCCCCTATTAATCGCCCCGCCTCTCCTAGAGTCGCACTACCCTAGGATCGAGGAACGCAAGCTGTTCCCGGAGATGATCACGGAGTAACAGCGACTGTCAATCCCTTAGGCGTTGCCGCCGCCATCCCAGTTTCCTACGAGCAGCCTCAGGACTAAGGAGGTTTAGTATTAGATAAAGAGGAGTGGGAGATCGTAAGGATCGTTGGGAAGAGACGACGGGGGAAGGGCTATGAATATAAAGTGTACTAGAAGAAAACATAGCTACTCGAACACGAGTTAGGAAACGTATAGGAACTACTACGGGAGTTTAAGGCTAAACGCCAGGCGCAGCGGGGAGGTAAATAAAGAAGACCGGCGTATATAGACAAGGGTTAGTAACCGTTAGTTATTTTTATTTATCTGCAGAAGTCTATATATCCTTGATTCTATCCGAGGCGTTAAAATACAGGCGTTAGAAAACCGGCAGCTTATAAATATGCTCGCCTGACATATAGTACTCGTCCTCTTTAAGTACTAATAATCGTATTATTCTTCCTACTCTAGGAGCCGTTCGTTATTCCATCTCTATTCTAAGCCCTACTGCTTCCTTCCCCCTCTCCCTCTCCCCTCCCCTAATGACCCTCACAGAATTCAACGGGCAACCCTCCTCTTGCCACACCTCTTCGATAGGATACGTCCTTTGTGTAGCATGCCATTACCCTTGTTCTTACCAGATGGTTTTGCGTCTCGTACTCCATCCAAGCTGCCTCTGCATGATCTAGATGACCTTCTTCGAAAGGGTGCGATGTAAGCCATCTCCTAACGGTATTAACATTAGTATGGCTCGAATAGAAATCATCTAAAAGGCTGTTTAGTCCTATAATAGCATTTATTAGAAAGTTAAGCTAATGGTAGTCATTTTATCTCCCATACCTCTTAAAGACACAGGACTTGAAGATTGAAGGCAGAATCGAGACGACTCCTCTCTAAATAGCGTTAGAGCGCTGGGGATAAGGGTGCCTGCGAGCTATTAGTGGCTGGGCTTATTATAATATCAGGCCACGCAACCTTTTCTCACGGAGTATATTACAGGTTCGCCTGGGGACTCGCCGCCCTCTAGGCTTTCAAGGTGTTTATTAAGCGAGAGGCGAACTAACTCTTGTATTATAAATGTATTAGGCATAAAGCTCGCCCCGTTAGAGACTACGGCTTAGAAGTTAGATTGAAAGCAGGATGGTTTAAAGCGCACACGGATAAGGCGGCTTCACTAATAACCTTAGATAGACGAGTCCATTATTAGAGACAAGTACTCTATCTTTAGGGCTTACCTCTTCTCAGCTTTTGCTATAATCGAAGAGCGCGGACTTCGGCTGTTATTAAAGTCGAAATAAAGAAGCGGGAAAAGAAGAGTAAATAGAGATTAAGGAAAACCTTCGATGATATCTACGGGACCCATGTAAGCTAAAAATAAGAGGATGAAAGGTATTATACCGAGAGAGTACGTGAGGAGGTTTCTAAAACATTATGGAATATAACGTGAATAAAGTTGACTAGCATAATATAAGTAGAGAATCGATAATTACTAATTATACCAAGGATCGAAATGGGCAGAAACAGATAGAAGTTATTTCTATCTAATTAGAGCGAGTGAGGCCTAAGAAGCTAATCCCCTGTGCGCTCCTCCCTACTTATTCCTTCTTAGTAGGCTCAGGGTATTTTTTAAGCCACTGCTCTTTTGTGAGCTTCTCAGCATGCCTATTTAAAAAGTTAGTGATTTTCGTATTAATTTCTTTATTCTTAGTTAGAGCGGAGAATGATATAGATCGTTTGTCTCGAGCGCACCTTAAAGGGTTATATCTTTAGTTACTTATAGTGAATAATAATTACTGTGCTCGTGTATAAGCACAAGGTCATCCGGAAGCTATGTTCCTAACGACGGGTGAGAATTCCCTTTAGAGCTGTCCGTTAGAACGTACAAACCTGCTAGGATAGCATAAATAATGGCATTAGAGCCTTTAAAACTATAAACGAGTCGATTTTAGTTGCTTGTATTTAGGCGTAGCGAGGCACCATTTAGAGCTGATGCGCATCAGCCTTCTATTATTAATAAAGCTAATATATACTATATTACCTGCGTACGAATTAGGATCAAGGGCCTTGGGCTTGACCTTTCCACCTTCAGTGAGCAAATCGTAGCTGCCAACCTTTTTCACATTCCGGTCCCGCAAGGTGACTGAGGTCCCATTATTTATACGAAACATCTCTTTCAGGACTGCAGTAAACGTTTTAATAAGTCGGGACATGTCACGTTTATAGTTAATGCACTGATAGTTAATATAAAGTGAAACGACGCTCTTTTATATTAATACTTGCTCCTCTTTAGGGAAATAAGGCAAGGGCAAGTTTTTTTTATAGATTTGTAAAAAGTAAGATCTGTAGGATATTACAAATAGTTAAGCGCGAAAATGCCAAGGCTTTAGCGTGATCTACACCGGCTCTCCTAAGAAGAGTCTCCTAGGACCTCCTACATCTATACGCAGTAGCTTGCAGCCTTCAATCGATCTGATTAGGAATATTCGACTATCTATAAAGATCTACTCTTGGCCCTCTTGTCGAGTATAGTAAGGATTAGCACAGGGTCTAGGCTTTATTTTTCTAGTTAGATGATAAGGTAGCTGCCGCGAATATAGTTATATTTGAGAAGAGATTATATATCTACAGGCGGTATTATTACTATATAAAGAGGCTTACGGCGTCCGACGTCTAGCTATTACCCGACTCAACCTATCCGGGGGAAACACTTCCCGAATACTTGCTTTATCTCGAAACTTTCAATAAACTAAGGATGATGTTATTTACGATAGTAAAAGCTAAAGGTAAGAGTACTTATTAGAAGCTCGGGTAGTACCACCGAAATCAGATTCAAATTCCTCGCTTAAACCGGTGACTAATTCTAAATAAGATATAGATACTTTGGCATTATAATATACGGCCAACGTATAAGCCGCGGCGACTATATTTTTAATCTATAATAAACGACTCGGTTAGTATTAATAGATTCGACTGGATTCGATAATAGAGCTCTAACCTGCCGACCGTTAAGATTCTTCCTCGCTAACCCGTCGAGGTCTTCGGTATTATATTTTGCCGCTCCGTTAGCTATTACGGCCTTTTTTAAAAAGCTTGCCCAGACCTGCTTTCTTGTGGCGAGACTCAGCGGTTTATACCTTACCGCCAGAGTAATCCTGCTCTAGATTACGTCATCGAAGTCTCTGACTCGATTGGTCGTGAGAAACATGATCCCTTGATTATACTTGAGCTTGCGGAGGAAGACCGAGACGCGAGCGTTTTAATAACTATCGATCGAGCGCGCCTGTAAGAACACATCCGCTTCATCTAGAAGGACTAGGGCTTTCTAGTAATACGCCAGTTGAGAGATATGGGATAGCTAATCCTCCAGCTTCTTCGGTTCGTAACCCAGCTCTCCGGCAGAAACCTAGATGGTCAGAATGCCTAATAGCATTAAATAGGACGAGCACCTACCGCGTAAAGTGGCCGTTTCAGATACTCCGACAGTCCCTCGGCGGTTAAAGTCTTACCGACCCTAGGAGGGCCACTAAACCGGACGTTAGCGTAAGAATTTCAGGTTAGACGTTATATATATTACTGTAAGAGCATAATTAGGCCCCGTCCCTTTCCTACCACGAAGTCATTAAACGTATGGTCGGATATCTCACTAAGATAAGCCTAAGCGAGGGCTAGGACAAGTTACTTTTTCTAGGAGGGGATCGCGAGATTAGTAAAAGACGAAGGGTTCTAAATAATATTAGAGATATTATCTACCGTAAACTCAACTTCGGAGGTCGTTAGCTCGTCATCTTATCCTGTTATCGTCCAGCGAGAGAGGAAAAACTTACGTTATAGTTTATTACTAAAACTCCACCCGCGTACGGTTAGGCTATAAAGGAGTAAATCGTCCTCCTTTATCTCGGTTAGCTCCCTGCCGTTGCTCTTGACCTTATTTTCAGGCATAAGAGTGAACTATCCGTTATCTAGGTATTTCCTCTTAGTTAATCCGCTAATACGTGGTCTAATATAGTTAGGGTTATTCTTACGGAAGAAGGCAGTATCAACTATAATTCGACTCTTAATAGGAACCTCAACCACCTCCGCTTTTTCTATAAAGAAGGCGTTTCCGTAGTACTAGAGGTAATACACGCCCAGTAAGGAAACGAACCGCCGGCCCCGTTCAACGAGACCAGTCCTTATCTCGCTTCTGCGCGGATAGTACGCAAGGGGAAATACGGCGAGGTTGACGATCCGCTTAATACCGGCAAATTTCGTAATCCCTAGTAACGCTGAGACTTTACTAAAGACAGCTCCGTTAGAATCGAGATATCGGTACTCCATGTGGAAATATGTAATGCTAGTCGCCGTCGTCCGCTCTTCGCCTATGTCAAACCGAAAGTATAAGGACTTCTCCGTGTTAAGACAGGTGGTATATACGATCGTGTCCGGTTTAAAGAGAGCCTAGAGCAGTTCGTATAAGGTTTCGCTATTCTTGAGAAGCGGAATTAGACGATCTGTCGTCGAGGCGTATTTACTCTTGATGAAGTCTACTAGTAGGCTGAGATACTTTAGCCCCGCAGCGTCTTGACTAACGTCGTCGCTTAGTTTAGTCCGGTACGCTTCTAATTCCGGAAGGAAATGGTAGAGGAGATTTCGTTCGATCTAGGCGAAGAGTCTAAGTCATAGATTTATGTAAAAGACAGAAAACCATACCTGGGGTTTATCCTCCCTAAGGGAGACACTATAGATGTCTTACAGGACTATTCTTAGAATATCTCGCAACTTTTCCGATTTAATGTCAATATAGAATACCGGATCCGAAGTCTTTTTATCTAATATCTCTTAGCGATCAAGCTTCTTAACTATATTAATATACTTACCGATCCGTACGCGAGCGATAAAGACATACTCGTCTAGCCCGTCCACTTCTCCTGCAGGTGTGGACTCCACAGTCTCGTACTAACTTGTCTTATCGTTCCAGCTATATTATAATTAGCTTGACCATATAAGCTTAAAGTGGGGGGAAATACCACTCGTCAATAATTTTATACTCCAGTCTCGAAGCGCGAGCTCTCGATCCCGCGGACGGAATATCTTTCTCAGTTATAGAGGCTGTAGCTTAGACTTTATCTATAGACTCCGCCTTTTAGGCTTCCTTAATTAGTCCTACTACTAATCTCTTAAGATCGTCGAACGCAACGGACTGTGGAAAAGGTGGGGATGTAGGGCTGCCGGGGGGTGTAGCTGGTGGCTGTGGAGAGATAGATAGCTTCGGAGCATTTTCTGTTAGTGGTATTGTCTTAGCAACAGAGTGATTTTTAAGGTCAGAGACCTGAAAAGTAAATGATAGGAATTAGTGAGAGTGAATATATTTTAGAATCAATGATTCCAACAGGCTATTAATGCAAGCAGTGCTCTAATAAGAAAGTTTTCCACTAAGAGAATAATTGAGTTAAATCGACCTGAGAGGAACTAATATAGATGAAATGGAGAACGCATATTACTATATGTTCCTCGATCTCGTTCGGGTACGAATCCGCGTCGTGATCTTTGCCTTATATAGGAAAGTGTATATCTATATATCGCAGTCATCCGGGTGAAAATAGTGTGCTTGAGCTAGTAGCTTGACGCTTAGAGCATGTAGTGACAAGCAATGCATCTAGAGATTAAGTGGCTTACATGCATTATCGCATACTGAATCTTAGCTGCGCCTCGAAGACGAGCTATATAATTAAGAAATTACGAAGTCTCGTAATTTAGAGATTACTTATTCGGACCTCGGTACCACTTTACCCCGCCGGCCTTTAGAAACTTGTAAACTCTCAATCTGCTAATTTTAGCAAGATTCTTACCCTTCTATAACCTACTATGCTAACGGCTTTGACCTTAGAGCTAGAAGCTCTAGCTAGGAAAGCGGAATATATAATGGAAAAGTTCTGTGCCACGAAAGCCTAACTAACGAAGGAAGAGTACTATACCTTTAAGTCTCTAAACCTGCGTTTCTCCGAAGTGGCGGCGAGATTCTCAGACCAAGTCGATTAATTAAAGGGAGAACATGGAGATTAGGTCGAGGGAGAAGGGAAGAAACTCGTCTCCCGGGCCGAGTCAGCCCGTCTAAATCTAATCGTAGACGGTCAGCCAAAGAGCGTCGCGACGTTCCGGAGAAATTTTACACTGTTTTTTAAAGGTCCTATAGACTCCGCTCTTAACTCTAGTACGGTTAGATCTAGGAACAAGTAGACTCGTAAAAGATGCGAGCGGATTCGCTACTTAAGTCTAAGTGGCATTATTTCCTGGGCTGCAGCTTTTCCGCCTACGGACTAGACAGCAGGTTTTATAAACGATCGCGCCTTTAACTACCTTATAGATGAGGTAGAATCCTAGGAAACACATATATGGCCAGTCAAGTTACGCGAAATGCTATACACCTTTAGAGCCGAAGGCGCGTTACAAGGGTCTAGCAATTACTATAAGTTTATCGGAGGTTAGATCTACTCTATATCAGGAGTTGGGCTGAGAGTACTAATAAAGGAGTAGGTCTCGATAATCTACAGGTTTAAGCGAGTAGTTTCACGAGACTAACGAAGCGCAGGTATATTAAAGATAGACACGCAGTAGTCGAGCCGCCACTTCAAAATCAGCCCGGTTTCTAACTAGGTCCACCCGTCTCTAACGAAATTATAAATGCTAGAATAACAAATAATCGCCACGTCGAACTATAATTACTAATACCCGGGATTTAATAATATAAGACGCTGGGTGTCGATAGTAAGTTATATATAAAGGTAATAAAGGGTTGTCGGCTGATTTATTATAACGCAGTACAAGGAGCTATAGATATAGTGTTTCTAGTACCCCCTGACACCTTTACGAAGTTATGGGACCTCTATAACAAATCTTCCGCTTCAGAACTTCATTCTATTATTATAATAATGCCAATCGAAGACCGTGTTATATCGGTCATGCTTTCCCTCCTACGGGCCGATGCAGTCTAGTTCGCTTATTATTTCAACTTAGAGATAATCTTCAACTCCAGCGCTATCTCCGCGTAATAAGCTTCACTTCGACTAATAACGCTTTAAAAGAACATCTAATTAGCACGTAGCCCATATATACTCCCTTCTTCCGGGTAGTTTCCCATAGCACGTCGTTGCTCTACTCTTTACGGACCCTAATACATCTAATGAATTCGACTAGGGGCTTTGGCTTGAAGATAATTATACGCTCTCTCGTATAGCTTAGGAAGGGTCTTATATTATATAGTGTCCAATTCTCTTCATCGACTTAGGACTTATTGAAATTAATTCCTAGTTAGATAAGAACTAGATTAGCTTCGTGTGTGTTCGAATAATAACATTGCAAGGTCTAGACCTTGTCCCTAGCTTCTATTAGAAGCTTAGTCTTATCATCTATAATATTCTCCTATATCTCTACTACACTCGCTGTAGCCATAGTTAAGAGGCGATGAAAGCCAGCAGACAGTTTATATACAATATTTTCTGCCACGTCTCGGGAAGAGTAGCACTAAGAGAGAGGCGCTAGGTCTACCTAGGACCGACAGAGAGAATACGTAGAATAAGAGGAGTACGGATATAATGTAGATGTAAGCGATGGCGAGAATAAAGGTCTAAGAAAAGCACGCGTACGGAAGGCTCTAATTCGCGCATAGAGGCTATTAGCTTTTAAGTCATTATTATCGCTAATAATTATTGAAGTAAGGAAAGTATATTAAATACCGATTCGAGTTAGAATATTATAAGGCGCATGCGTTAACGGTAGGCAAATAATAAATTATATAATGACGAGGGCCAGGTAAAGTTTATAACTAACTACTATATAACCTGAAAATTCGGATTAGCCTCCGAACAATTGCGCTGAGTCTTAGCGCCTGCGTATAAGGTGCCTAGCTATAAAAGTAAAATGCGCCTAGGACGCGTTAGAGGTATAAAAAGATTAATAAACTATATTGCGAGTAGTAAGCGTTAATACCCAAGGTTAGCTGCGCCTTGGGCTTATAGTAGGGCATAGCTCCTAACGCACTAGCTTCGAACTTCCTTTATAACTTTATTTCTAATAGCTAATTAGCTCTCTAAGAACACTCGAACGTGGGGAGCTCTCACCTATTGAATTAAAATCCATCACTCTCGAGAAAGACTCGAAAAAGTTTGTCTGTCATTCATATCGGACGTATGTCAATGGCAAAATGCGGGTATAACGAAGGTAGTCGATCAGCTCACCTCTAAAGCGTCTAAGAGGTAAGGGGGGTAATTCAGGAGTTTCTCTATTACTAAGACGAGACAGAAGAGAAGGATACTCTACTTGATCTTATTCTGGCTCTATAGGGTCAGCCAGCGGCTCGAAATATCTGCTTAAGGACTGGGGATTAATCTCTTAGCGGTAACATTACTACTTCTTACGCTCGCCTTTCCTTAAACTAACGAACACGTCGTTCCGCTTCTATAACTTATAGTCACTTAGAGGAGTGGTATTACTCAGACCAGCGATATAGATATATAGGTAGCTGATTTAGACCTCGTTACGCGAACAAGACTAATAACGCAACTAATAACCCCTCTTATATCTTACCTATTATTGACATCGACGTTCTAGTAGACGCCTTAGTACTTTAATACGGGCAGCTTCGTAGAAGCATTTAAGTATAGGAAGCAGGTAGATGATACGCTGGAAGACGAACTCCTTCCTAGCCTCCGACTTAACATCTCTGACTTCGTCTATACCGTCTCCCGCTGGTATTACAGCAGGCCACGGACAGAGCAAGGGTGACGAAGACGGAATTGGCGAGAAGTCTAATACACCGATCTCTAACTGGGCTGAGAGCCTCGTGACTGGAGAGTTAATAAGCAACCCTATCGAAGACGGGCGGACGCTAGTATAGCTAGACCTAGCCGCGAACGCTCGAGACGTCTTCCGCACGCAAGATTAGAGGCTTATCTTCGGGCTTACCCACATGATACGCTTGTGGCAATTTAACGGGTCTAGCAGCTCTAGATATTCCTTATTCAATATCAATGAGGACGGACTCATAATTCACTCATCTCATACTCCGCTATTACCGAGAGCAATCGCCCTTACAACCGCCATTCTTTTCGTATACTAATTACTTTAGAGCTATTTGTTTTACTATATAGACAGGTCCTAAGCTCTATAATCTTCCGAAGTAGTTGTTAAAGAATGTAGTTGCCGCCTCGTTAAAGAATATAGTTGCCGCCTGAGGACAATACATACCCTTACAGATCCCAAAACTTTACTAGGTCCGATTATCACATACATAAATTTAGTTATTAGATGGCAATCAACCAAAACATATGTGTTACTTATAAAACGCTTCCTGAAACTACTTTAAATCGTACGGCCTCCTACCTTGACATTTTAGCGCTGCTGACCCGCAGCACGCTAATTCCTTAGCTTCTTAGACGCTCGCTCGGTCGTTTAAGTGAAGGAGGTGGTCGGTATAACTTCTTGCGAGCCTACAAGGCTCGATTAGCTGTCGTCTTTATCTAGTATAAATATGGACTCGGCATTTAATTACTGCGAACTCTGAGGTTCTAATTATAAAAAAGAAGCTGACTATAAGAGGTCGAAATCGATACCAGGCGGTAAATCATCGATGGCTGAGCAGATTCTCTTAATATAAAGCGGCATCTATATATTATAGACGTTCTTCGTAAACTTGTATACCGTCCATTTATCCCTCCTATCTAGGGCGGTGAAGTCGAATTTGTGGATAGGGTGACGATAGAAGGTGGTCTTATCCTCCACGATTATAGCGTAGTAGCCGTAGATCCTTACCGTGCTATAATCGTGCGAGATTAAAAAGGCGAGGATCTCCCGGTGAAGCTCCTTCTCGCGTTTCATAGCTCTATAGAGTTTAACGACACCTTTTACGGCAACAGTTATACTGTGCGCGTTCTATCGGTCGGCGACGTCGAGAGCCGCTATACCGTACTTCACCTCGCAGGTAAGGAAGGGAAAGTATATTCGGTAGGTTGCGACGAAAAAGGAGGTATCGAAGACGCTACCAATAAGCGGATCGAGCTTCTTGAGCTACTCGTCGGTAAAGGCAGACCGCCTAAATCTAACAGAGTAGTCCGGTTACGGCTTAGGACCCTCTACTAGTATACTACCTATCTAGGCTTCGTTGACACCTTTAATCAGATGATCGAGGTGTGTGGCCCCGTAGGTAGCGAGGGTTTCTATAGAAGGGATAATTAATCGAGAGATATCTTGGATAACCCTCGCTTCGTTCCTGTCTTAGATCTTTCGGCAAGTTCTTTTAAACAGGTCGTCTCGAAATAATAAATCCTTAGGGACGTCCTGTTCCGATTCTAAAAGGCGCCGGTAAAGACTCTTACTCGTATCTATAATATCTAGGTCTGATTTATCTATAAAGCTTCCTTTAGCCGCAAGTAACGTGGTATAACGTGTGTCACGGTATATAACACTTTTGCTCTCCCTTTTATTTTGGTCGCTAGAGCCAGTCAAGCTTGAGTCCGACTGTTTCCGACGGAGCGAGGTCGGGGCTTTCCTGATAGGACGCGGGTATCTGAATCCATTAATCTCCACGTACTCGATAACCTGGGTCGAGTATTCTATTTATTCCTCTAGCCAGCTGTCCTGTTCAAGGTCTTCCCTAATCTAGCTGTCTTATTCGAAGTATTCCTTAGGCCACCTTCTGGTCCGAGTCTAATACTCGAGCGGATCAACGTTCTTCTTATAGGTATCGCTGGCCGCACTTTCCTTAGTAGTACAGCTTAAAGGCGAGGTTCGCGGTCGCTTTAAAGGAGGCCGGTCTCGGTCTTAAGGAGAGGAACGTCTAGCTTTATACCCTCGTTTCCGTTTCTAATAGGGCTTTGAGGGTTTATAGAGGACCTGTAGACGTTATAAGGCCTCGATTAGGTTAGCGATATAATAGGGCATGAAAAGGGATAGAGGAATATACTTTTCTATCTGCGGGGATATTGCTTATATATAGTGAGGAGGGCAGTATTTAGATTTCTTAAACGAGATTACTCTTAGATATAGATTGCTTGCGAGATCGTATTTCTTATAAGCGTGCGCTTTTACGAATGGCTTGTTTTTTAATACCTTGAGGCTACTTCCCTATAGACGGTCAGCTTAAACACGCAGTGTAGACTCTAAGTACTCCACCTTAATCCTTTAGTGCTAGAGGTTGCCGCCTATTCTTCTTGATATTTGACTTTGCTTGACCGCGGGCTATATCGAATGGAATAAAGGGGCAGGAGATGTCTTTATATAGGCGCTGGCTTGAAACCAGATAAGATAGATATAGGGAAGATTAATAGAAGATGGTATAATCAAGTCTTAGCAAGATATACGGTGCTAGATCAGCGCCGACCCTGACCCCGCGGCTAGCTCATGAGCAAAGCAGGATATAAGTCATAGCTACTATTACTAGTACAGCTAACTAATTTAATAAGAGAATGCAGACTTAATAAATTTAAAGTCGATAGCGAAGAGTCGAGAGGAAGAGGGGAAGTGCCCAGCGACATTTCGGATGACTAATACGCTGTCAAGGGTAATTAATCATTTCTACGCTAGAAGTTTTATGCCCTCAGCGCCAGATATACCATACTACTCCACTGCCCACCCCCAGCCTCTCTATAGCTTACTATAGTTATAATATCATCGGCACCAGCTTTCATACTCCAGGCGCCAGCTGCCTGACCCTAAATGCTTGCTCTTCTACCTATCACCACCTAGACTCCTATCGTCTGCTCCGCCCTCTGTCCTTTCTACCTCAGCCCGACTCACTCTACTAGCCGTCGCCAAGCCTCTTCGGCTAACGCAGGCCAGGGTTAGATAATCATAATTCGTTACAAAAGCTGGAGGTTCGCTGGGGAGTACTCGTCGAGGGAGCACTCGTCGGGGGATTACTCCCCACCTCCAAAAAGTGAGGGTTCGCTGGGGGGAGTACTCGCAGGGGGAGCACTCGTCGAGGGAGCACTCCCCACCTCCAAAAAGTGAGGGCTCGCTGGGGGGAGTACTCGCAGGGGGAGCACTCGTCGAGGGAGCACTCGTTGGGGGAGTACTCCCCACCTCCAAAAAGTGAGGGTTCGCTGGGGGAGTACTCGTAGGGGGAGCACTCGTCGAGGGAGCACTCGTTAGGGGAGTACTCCCCACCTCCAAAAAGTGAGGGTCGCTGGGGGGAGTACTCGCAGGGGGAGCACTCGTTGGGGGAGTACTCCCCACCTCCAAAAAGTGAGGGTTCGCTGGGGGGAGTACTCGCAGGGGGAGTACTCGTCGAGGGAGCACTCGTTAGGGGAGTACTCCCCACCTCCAAAAAGTGAGGGTCGCTGGGGGGAGTACTCGCAGGGGGAGCACTCGTCGGGGGAATACTCCCCACCTCCAAAAGTTGAGGGCGCTAGGGAGGCCTGCCCCTCAGCCATGGTCTGTCCCCTTTCTTGAGGCCCATCCCTCGCTTCCTAGGTCCATCCCTCAGTCACGGTCTGGCCCCTCTTCAAGGCCTATCCCTCACTTCGTAGGTCCATCCCTCAATGAAGGCCTGTCCCTCCAGCCATGGTCTGTCCCTGTTTGTCGAGGCCCATCCCTCACTTCCTAGGTCCATCCCCAGTCCCGTTTCTATTCTATAAGGCTCATTGGATCTATCTACGTTAAAGTTCGATTGAAAAGTTTTATATGACTTGCAAGTAAACGATGGTTGCATTAATAAATAGCAGCTTATAATAATAAATGAGCTCTATATCCCTTGGATGGCTAACGCTTTCGTCTAAATAATCTCTCACAAGATCTCGCAAATCATCCCGAACATCATTGCAAGCAGATACTGCAGCGTCAATCATTGCGTTGCTCAGAGTCTGCTTCTCAAGTGCCTCCATCTTGTTCCTCCGTTTCATTTTGATTTGATACTGTTACATGTGAGACGAGGGGCTCAGCAGGAGCAATGAAGCCTTGGCTCCGCCTCAATGTGCAATCACTTCAAAAGAGGATGTGGATAGGAAGGATTGCTGACCGACGGCACAAAAGCCGATGGGATTGTAGTGCTGCTTAGTAATAAACGCTGCCAATTCACCCAAGACTGCCTACAGCACTTATTTAAAATTGGCTGATATGAATATAGGCTGGCAGGCTAGCTTAGACAAGACTACTATATCCCAGTCTTTTAAAACCAGCATCCTTTCTTTGGGCAAAAGGCTCTTGGTGACCAGTCACCAAGCTTTGACACATAAGCTGTATTACTGAGACAGCTTGCACTCGGAGAGAATTGAGAAGAGAAGTAGTAGTGCTAATCTGTCAGAAGACTGCGACTTGTTGCTAGGAGCTCTGCAGGCAGCGTTATATATAGGTCGTGATCAATTGGTGCAGATGCTGCTCGCCGAAGGAGCCGACGTCAACGCTCAAGGTGGAGACCGTGACAACGTACTGCATGCAGCGTCATGTAGAGGTCATGACCAGGTAGTGTGGTTGCGGAGACTGGGGTAACGCACTGAAGACAACTGTCTCCAGACCAATAATGTCTTGTGACTAGTGTCTTCAGACGAGGAGTGTCTGCGGACAAGAGTTGTCTAGAGACGCTAGTCTCAAGACATTATTGGTCTGGAGACCGTTGTCTGCGGACAACACTTGTCCGCAGACACTCCTCGTCTGAAGACACCAGTCTTAAGACATTATACGTCTGGAAACGGTCGTACTGGGAAAGGCAGTACTGTGAAAGGCAGCACTGTGAAAAGCAGCACTGCAAAAGCCAGCACTGTGAAAGGCAGTACTGAAAAGTCCCTGCATAACTACTGCATAAAAAGCTGCATAAAAGTCCCCATTTTTGGGTGACCCCCGCTATATTCAGAGACCTATAGATTGGTTTGGGAGCAAGAATGGGATCAATGCTATGTATAGATTTCAAATGCACAGGTCTGACCTTTACTCTGAATGTAACTTTCAGAGGCTAAGAGATGTGGCAAAATTGGGGTTGAACCGTCCGCTAAGTCACAATGGTAAAGGCGTCTGCTTCCGTTGAAACGGATGTGAAACGTGACATTCGGACGGCTTACGGTTGTTTTAGGTGGGGGTCTGTGTAAGGCTGTCAGATAGATCCTTTTAGAATCCCTGACTCCGACCTCCCCTACTCTTTGAAGAGCGGTACACCCTCCTTTACCTCACCATATCTGAGTCCCTACTCAATTTTCTTCCCTACCACATTGAGGCCCGTATGACCCTGACGTCCCTACCTGCTGAAGGTCCTTATACTCTCGATGACTCCACTACCATCTAAGCTCTCACAAGCTTTATAGCCTCACTCTTTATTCGTGAAGAGGATCATTGATAACATCACGCACTCACAAAGTGGCTTCTAGTTCCGACGGGAGTTCAGCCTCGCAGAGTTTGTTTCGAAAGTAACTAGTCAGGTGCCTCCTAGGAGACTTTTCCTAAGAAGAAGTTCCTAGGAGAGATTTCTCTCGGCGTATTAATGGTCTCCGAGAATTCCTACTAGTAGCTTCCAGGAAGTCTTCGTAGGAGATAAATCGTGCTTAGGATGACGCAGTGTCAAGCTAGTACTGTCAATTTCTACTTCCCTAGCGCAACCTCTTTAAAGCTTGGCTCTCCTAGGAAGGGTCTCCCAGGATTCTATTGTCCCTATTGCTGATAGTTATGTTTTTATCCTCGATATTGTTAATAGGCTACGAGTCGACGATGAACTCATCGCCATTACATTAAGCTTAAAGCGATACATCTAGCAAGACTCAAGTCTAAAGCAGGTCCTCTACTGCCAACCTTGCTGGGAATTCTTGGGGCAATCTTTGTCGAGCCTTCAAAGGCGCTAACTATAGGTGCCAAAATCAGAGGGGGGTGCCAGAATTGGAGGGGGTACCGGAATTAGAGAGGGGTGCTAGAATTGGAGAGGGGTGTCAGAATTGGATGACTCTGTGCTTATCTATATATAAGGTAAGGATAACTTAGTAGGATTGCTCGAACTTTTATTAGCATTCTATCAACCTTATAATATGCCTTACGCAGCAAAAGCGAAGACCCAGTAGTTTACCAGAAGGAAATCGAATCTATTAAAGAAGGCCGATTAACTGGCGCGGTTATATTACGCGGACCTTGCCCTGATTATCCGCAAGAATGGAAGGTATTATACCTATCGATCGACCGATTACGAATAATAGCCCCCGAATTTATTAGAAATCGTACGTTAGAAGCCGATATACCGACCTTAAGCTAACTAAAATTAGAAGGCATCGTACCCGTTGCCTATTAACCTCCTATCTAAAGACTTTGACCTCGTCATTAGCGAAACCCCGTGGAAGTCCGAGGCGGAAGACTCGTCAAATAGGATATCTACTTCGCCTAAGGAAGGGTCTTCGGATGTATCAAAGAAATAAATATACGATTTTTGGCGATAAAGTTAAAGTCGGCGGGAATCCGGCAAGCACGTGGAGGCTTATCAGACCGTCCACTGGAGGTATATTATGTATGTAAGACATCATCTTTGCGATGACCGATCGGAGCAGGACAGGTATCAAAGAACGGCGCTGTATTGGGCATCAGCCTTTGCAAGGCCAATCTCATCATCCAAATCGACGACCGACGTTTGGCAAGTCGGACAACGGCCAGTCTCAAAAACAGATTTGGCCAAACAGGCCTCGTGGGTCCAATGTGTACATTCACACCGTAGCGTCACCATTTCCTCCCCAACCTCCCAGCCTTCTAGGCAAATGCAGCATGATTCTGCAGCCGTGTTACCGTCGACATTCCTTCGGTGTGCCACGGTGTCCGACAACGTCAGGGTCCTGTCACGATAGGCCCGACGCAACGCACCAGGGTCTACGATAGGGGTCTCCATTTGGACCGGAAATCTGAAATTCAATACCAGAGAATATGGAGACAGTGGTACAGTTCTAGGTCAAAAGTCTCCGGACACCCCACCCCACCAAGAATTGAACATTTACCCCGCAGGCAATTGCCAGCCACGAATTCATGGGAGAAGCAATTACTATGCATATATACATCAATTTCCCATGCGTAATTGAATGATTAATACCTTGTGTACCAACCTTCTGCTGCGATAACTGCAGTAAACCTTCTCTGCATACTCTTCACCAAGTCCTCCATTATCTCAGGTTCAATCATAGCCCACGCACGTTCTAAGGCCTCGTAGAGTACCTCCCTAAATGGTCTGCATCGCCACCAACTTGTTCGATATCTGGGCGTATCTGGTAGACGTATTTCTTGAGTCGAAACCATAGATGTTTAATAGGATTCAGATCCGGGCTATATGGTGGCCAATCCAGTATATCTATGCCGTTTTTTTCGAACCATTGACGCACTTTCTTAGCCGTATGTATTGGGGCGTTATCTTGCATGAATAAGAGACCTGGTTCGAAAAGAGTAGGGAGTTCCTCCTCGAGTACACCAATATATGACGCTGCGGAGTACCCACCCCTCTTTGAGTCAGGATCCCTACCTAATCGAAGTAATCCACTTTGTTCTCCCTTGCCATAGAATGCTCCCCACACCATGACGCTAACGCCCTTGCCCTTTTTGTATGGCTGAATCATCTCCTTATTCCATTTCTCATGTGGGAACCGAAAACCCCAAGCTCTTTCTTTGCCAGTACCCCGCTCTACAGAGCATTCGTCTGACCAGATAACTTTCATCCATTGTTCCACCGTCCAGTGTTGTCTTTCCAAGCACCAAGCAAGGCGTTTTGCTGCTACATCAGGCGTCAAAAGAGGGCGCTTTTTCGCTAGCCAATTAGTGAGGCCATATTCTTTGAGTATCCGGTATAAGGTAGAGCGGCTGTAGGATAGAGAAGTTGCCTTTTTAAGCTCCTCGTATGTGATTTTGGGATTCAATCGAGCTGTGCATATAATATGACGTTGAGCACGTTCAGTTACGATAGTAGGCCGGCCAGTTCGGTTTGGGATTTCACCCTCAGGGCGTGTGGGTGCATTGATAAGGGTGTCAAGAACTAGCTTGCCCAACGATTATTCCTCTTCGGTACGGTGTCAACTGCTGACGACGAGGCTGATTGCCAGAGATAGGAGTTGATGGAGCTCGTGGCATTGAGGGGTGGTGGGTAAGAAGGTGGAGGGTTGAGGAGAAGAAACGCGAATTATCACGAAAATCGCGTTTTGTCCGGAGACTTTTGACGCGTGACTGTACCATTGCTACCGACAAAACTTTGCGGCGCCCCGCGTCACCAAAAGCAAAAGCCGAGGTAATATTTCAGAAGGACATAAGCTCAATGCTCCCGCGATTAGATTCAATACTTGAACTGGCTACCACTAGCGCTCGAAAAGTTTCCGCAATAAAGTAGCCCCGTCCCGCCATATCGAGCTCAAACCCGCGTCACCATACCACCTGATCGCTCTCCAACAACCTGCGTTATGAAGAACGCCCATCCTTGCCGTCAAAAACGAAACCGGACAACTCTCGAACTGTTTGACAGAAAAGATCCGACCAAGCCTCAAAGAAAGGTGCTTCGCAAGGGAAGGCAGCCTGAACCACCGCCGAAACGTGTTGATGATCGTACTCGGTCCTTGGAGAGCAAGATTCAAGCACTGAAGGATGAAAATCAGTCCTTAAAGAGCGAGAACGAGGCTTTGAACGAGAGCGTTGACCAAAAGCGGCCATGTCTGCAACGCCGCTTCAGGGGCGAGTTCTCCTCAACGGGCGACAAGGACCACTTCTCCGTAGAACGCACTAAAGCTTTCTTCTTATTGCCATTCTCGTGGGATCCTTCTCCTTCGTCGTCCGCACAGGGTCCCTTATCCTCCCACAAATCTGCTGTACCCCTGTCTTCTTCTGCCTTGTTTTCTCCTTCGGCCCTAACCCGCGTGTCCTGGCCACCTCTTTCCTCGCTGGCCGATTGATGGGTTAGGATATTTTCGCGACCCTCGGCAGGTGTGTTGGCCCTTTGTGGACGAGGTTGCACGGGGAAGAGGATGAGATCGTTGGCTGCCAGCTGGGCTACACGGGACAGTGGAGAGCAGGTCTCCGCAATTGATGACCTTGCTTTTAGACAGAGGAGCGACCATGTCTGCGCAGGATCACAGCGGCCGGACCGCGTTGCACTTGGCCGCCGAGAGGGGCAGTCAAGAGATGATCATGTTGTTGATCGGTCAAGGAGCTGAAGCGTCCCCAGTGGACAGACGGGGCCGCACGCCATTACACCTTTCCGCGCAACTGGGCTATGGGGAAGCGACCAAGTTCTTGGTCGATGGAGGGGCATTGGTATCCGCGGTCGACAGTGTCGGACGTACAGCGCGTGATTTGGCAGAAGAGACGGGCAAGGAACGTGCCATCAAGGCTCTAGACGGTGAACAGTCCACAGGCTATATATTTGAAGGTCGTCTGATATTACTTTAAGTAGGGACTTCGATCTATAAATCAACTATTCTCTTGGCTCCGTCGTCCTGTTTTCCTTTCCATCCCAAATCAAGAATGTGTACATATAAGTGGGTGATGGATGTGAGGAGGGGAA
>JAABUP010000884.1_pt1 | contig 64564 bp, 92 predicted proteins | sample 5559201 | NCBI WGS metagenome assembly JAABUP01 (sample SAMN10711887, study PRJNA513373) | rock metagenome | isolation source: Antarctica rocks | place: Antarctica
CAACGAAAGACTTCGGTTTCTACGCTACGACGTTTCGCAGCAGTTCGCTCCTCACTACGATGGCAGTTTTGAGCGACCTGACGGTAGCGAGATCAGCTTTGTCACGATACAGGTAAAGCGATGAACAATGTACCAACCTGACTCACTTGCTGGCCCTTTGGCAAGCTGTTGAACATAGACCTCATAGTAATATTGAACATGTGCATAGTGCAACTTACAGTACACGTCCGTGAATGTTCTTTACAACCCGCAGGTATATCTCAATGGAGGCGAAGGTCAGCTTGAAGGAGGCGAGACAACATTCTTCGATGATGAAGGGAATGAACAGTGCAAAATCCGCCCCTATCCTGGGTTGGTCCTGCTCTTTGACCATCATATGCTCCATGAAGGCACCCCAGTCAGGCAGGGGCGCAAATACGTGATACGTAGTGACATCATGTACTCCTGGAGGGATGAAAACTAGCAGATTGCTGTCATAAATGTCGGACGCCGCTTCTTCGCCAGTCAATCCATCTGCTCGACTCAACCCTTCAGGTACTGCAGCAATAATGTACATCTACAGGAATGATTGCATCGCTACATGCTCAATCTGTCTTGGTCAGCATTAACTGTGAATAACACTTTCAAGCAGTTGTTGATTGCCTTCTCTTGTGCAGGGCGCTTCAGCATGTCCTCAAGATCAATGCCAAATCCAATCGATATCTCATTTCTGATGTATTCAGGCGCAACGGTTTCTCTGTAGCTAGGAGCTTGATGAATCGCGATACCATTATGGGGATTCGTTTGGTGGAGTAGAGAGTGGAAGTCTTATTTTCCACATGTGTGAAGTGTGTGTGGTGCTAGACATTCTTGATCTCCAGGGACTCTTTGTAGGGATGTTGGGGATGTGCCCTAGGGGACGTTTTGTTATTGGAGGTAGTTGTCCAGGGGATGTTGTGTGGGGTCTATGGGGGTGTTTGCAAACAACTGTGAGGGGGTTAGGAGGTCAATTTCAACAGTGAAGGCGTCTTCCTGAGGGTCCAGAAACTCATCTGCCTCTAGTCACGAACTTCGTTGACCCCTGTCACACACGAAGCCTTGGCAATCCGTCCATGAATGCAAAGGTGGGAGACAGCGATTGTCGACCCTCACTGATCCAGAGTGTTGTATGTTGTGTCTACAGCTTTCAACACGAACAGCTTGTCCTCGTCCTCATGATCATGTCAATGGTGGACAATTGTAATCGACATGCATTGTCAATAAAGCCAAACGAGGTGTACATACTTTGCAATTGTTTTGATGTCAGCGCTTGAGAGTTTTCCTGCTGACATGCTGCACAACATGCTGGGCCTACTGCTGCTGAGAGTGGAGCAGACTGCTGCTGCTGCATATCAGACCTTCTCCATCCTATGTCTCATCCATGGGAGCATGGTAGTAAGTCCAAAAATTTGAGGCCCCGATGTTTGTACATGGGTACGGACCTAGTCCACAGCAAGCCACATGAGAACCGAATCTTTCATGAGAAAGTTTCCTACATAGTTGCTACCATGCTCAACAGTTTCTCGAAGAAGGTCTTTGTGTGGTCCAGAGTCTTGTTCCAAGGGTTGACAACAGATCTTCTCCATCTAATGTCTCATCCATGGTACTAAATCTACAGTTAGCAAACTATCTGAGGACCGACTCTTAAATGAGAAAGTGTGTTAAATGGGAAACAGCTTGAGCTGGAGGGCAGCTGCAAGCTGTGCTGCCTGCCCTGTCAGCATACTTTATGGAGCCAATGCTTTGTTGGGTGCTACAAAGCTCAGCAGGACACATGAAGTACCCATGATGTAGAACAGCATTTGTGCTTGAGGTACAAACTCCATTCAGGTCCTAGTCAAGAGGTAGCCTATCCAACCAGCAGCTTGCCGCCAGCTGAATGGGTTATGCAGCTGTTGAAGCATAACAGTCTGTTGAGATGTGTGCTGGTGTACCAAACCACACAGATGTCATGCAGACAGTGATGTGAGGGAAGGTAACAAGCTGTTCTCGTAGTGCGTGCTGGAATGGTTGACTGCTGCCGGTCAAGTCCCTGCAGCGTTGTATGCACATGTACATGTTTACCAAGAACACATTGCCTGGAGATTCACGCCTGCTGTGTGCTGTGCAAGGTTGACCAGGACAATTAGACGGGGTTTGTGTATGACATGATGACCACAGTCACCAAAAGTGCCAATACTCTGATGACTCATACCCTGACTTGCAATACTAACAGGCACAGTTTGAGTCAAACTCAGGATCAATGGCATTTGTTGCTGGACAAACAATGACACGCAGATTAAGTCTTGTCATTTGTGGGTCCGTCTGCAGCTTTGCTAGAAGAGGTTTCAACTTTCCGCAGAGCAGATTGCGCTCCTTCCATCTGGTCTTTGAGTGCATTGAGCTGAGAAAACGTCGATTGGACACTGTCCAAACCCCTGCATAGCCACTCATTTTAGTCAGCATAAACCCATTTTCGTGCCATCGGCTGCCTCCACTAGCTGCCAAAAGCCTATACAGTCGCTATGTCCTGGTCCTGCTTTGGTCGTCTGCATCCATACTGCCACAAAAACATTGAGACTCCCACATGCATGTCTTCATGACACTACAGTAGCCCGCACCGCGCAGATGAACTTTTCTGATGCACATACTTACACATGACACAAGCTATACACTTTACAATGTAGCGCTGTGGCCATGTCAACACAGCAGTTGCAGCTCAGCACATACATAGATCTTACAGACATGCTCAGAACACACTGCTCTGGAAGGACAAGACTTGCCATGCACGTACCTAGCTCATTACGAGCTGGAAAGCGTAATCATTGTTACACACCTGGTCAGTAGGTCATTGGCTTTGAAACGGCTTGAGCGCATGCCCGTCAGCTGCTCCTTCAGGGTCTTGATGTGGGCCTGTGCCTTCTGCTCTTCAGCCTGCACCTCCTGCAATTGCTCTGCAGCCTTTGCAGCTTCTTCATCCTTGGCTGCAATGCTGGCGTCTGCAGCCCTGCGCACCTTTTCGCTGCTTGCCTGTATGCACATGAAGACAGTCAGCGCATAGTGTCAGTGGGTAATGGGTATCATCAAGGCTTTCTCCATGCGCATTGAGGATGGTCAGCAGGACAAGATCTACAAAACAGATGCAGAGCTAAAGTCTATAGGATGCACAGGCGTCTTGGTGCTCAAATAATCTTCTGTCATCAGCAACATTGTCATTATCAGCATCAGCATCAGCATTGTCATCATCATCATCAGCCTGCACAGCTTCTATGCCAGTACTGAGGATGCTGTACCAGCCCAAAGCAGCTGGAAACCTGTACAATGTGTCTGTGTCCACATGCTTCTGGTGACCGCGTGTTTGGGAGACCTCAATGCAAAATGAGAAGGCATAGAAGAGGCAGCTCACCAGCTTGCCCAACAGCGTTTTCCATTCCTTATCAGAGACAGGAGGCGCGGATGAGGAGGCCGAGGCTGCCGCTGCAAGTGCCGCGCTGCTTATCTCCTCTGCCACTGGGGGAAGCGCCTTGGGAATCTGAAGCTGGCTGTGTTCCACGTACCTGAAAGCACCCATGAACAAGCGCAACAAGTCAGCTGACAGTCCAAAGTCACGCAGGTTGACTAAGGGCAAGTACATTGCAGAAGCTGTCTTAATGCGAAGGTGGGCGAGGCACAGGCTGCTGATCACATGGCATTACGTGTCGTTAGTACATGCTGGAGCTGGTGACTCTTGCATGGCTGCGGCACTGGTGAGCCACACAGACTTTGTTTGCTGGGGTTGAACTCTGATCCCTATGAGTGACTTGACCCCCCACAGACCCCCCCAAACACAGAGCCTGGTTGAACAAGGGCAGTGAGCATTATAGTGAGAGCAACCTCAGCTTGCCGTGCTTGGTCACATTGTCCACCAGCGTCTGAACCCTCCGCCCTGCAGAAGGGGCCAATCATTCAATCAATCAATCAATCAAAGTCATCATCATCACATTGTCATAATCAATCTAGATTTTCTGTCTATGGGACTCATCAGGGGAGTCAGCAGACACTGAGCAATAAGCAAGCATGAGCCAAGCCTGAGTGTCTGTGTTGGCATTTGTTTGCATTCATTGCCAAGTTTTGTCCTGCAGCTTTGTGGTCCGGTCTTGTGGTTTCCAGGGGTGACAGCATACTTCTGTTGATTGTTGTAATGAAGCAAAAATGCATGCTGGATAACAAGGACTGGTCCTTGCCACATCCAAGCCATGTCAAAGTCTGTGAACCACAGATCTGCATATTGTGCTAGGCAGGCTTCAGCACACCATCTGACTTGCAGCTAGAGTAATCCACACAAGCTTGGCAGAGTCACTGTTACTCACGGGAGATGCCATCAGAGACCATGAAGGTGATTTCCTCCAAGTCATCAGCTTCCAGGTAGCCAGCACACTCGCGGTCAAAGAAGCGGCAGGCCAGCAGGAATGGGTACCCTGACCCTTCTGTGGAGGACTTGCCTGCATGCACCTGCTGCTGAGTACCAAGGCAAGTGAGGGGGAGGGAACGGGAGGGGAGGGGAGAGGAAGGGGGAGGGGGAGGGGGAGGAGGGAGGGGAGGGGGAGGGGAGGGCTTTTGGCATTGAGGCAAGAAAAGCCCGAGGGTGAGGGATATGAGGCTTCCCTGTGGGGTGAGCCATGCACCAACCTTGCTGCATTGCATGACAGCGCACATGTTGCCAAGACTGCCAGCAATGACTGAATGACTACCAACTCACCCCAGTCTGCATCAGTCTTCTGCCTTTTAGCACTGGGCGCAACTGTCAATGACGCTGCACTATTTTCAGCGCCTGCTTCATGCTCAGCCGCCCGCTTGGTGCCCTTGCTACCTCCCCCAACATGTTTGCCATCATTGTCTTCAACACCCTTGCTGGCTAATTCAGCGTCCTCCATCTCAGTGTCCTTGCTGACCAAAGGAGCACCTTCGGCAGCAGCTTCCTTGGAAGGTTGCTTGGAAGCCTGTGACGTGTTGTGTTCTGCCTGCTTGGATGAGTCTTCAGCTTCCTGAACATGATGCACATGATCAGGACAACAAAAGTTGACAATCATCACGCACGATGAGCTTCTGCAGGGACAGTATGCAGCAAATTTGCGATCCATGCTGAACTTGTGGTCCTTGCTGAAACCAGGGTCCATGTTGCAGGCTGTTCAATGAATGTGATGCATCAGCTGCGTACAAGGCAACGAGACGCAAACCAAGAGGCAACGGCTTACTTCTGCATTTGCCACACAATGCAATAGGTCTTGGGATGCGACACACAGCCATGGGATGCAACACATAGGTCCTGGGATGCCAAGGCTATGCACACTCAGGAAGAGATATATACTTCTTCCTGTTCCTCTTCTGCTTCTTTGGCAGCCCTGGAAGATCGCGTGGTTCTGCGAGAGGTCTCCTTTGGAGGAGTGGCAGCAGTTGCCTTTCGGCTGTTGCCCTTCTTGCCCCCATCCTGCTCCTTCTCAGCCTCCTTTTCCTTTTCCTTCTGTTTGCCTTTCTTGCCAGTGTCCTTCTCCTTGGCTTTGCCCTTCCTTGCTGCCTCTTCCTCTACCTCTGCCCTGCCTGCCTGTGACACACACAACAGACGGTGTCAGCATACATCATGCCTGCAGTTTACGCTCATTGTGACTTGCATAGTTTGAGCCAAGTATTGAGGATTGGCAAGCATGAGGGGCTGCCTGAGAAACTCCAGTGACTGTTGTTCACAACATGTAGAAGAAGAAGATTACAAGCTTTGGCCAGCCAACAAGTCTGACAGCTCGTGCCAGAGCCTCAGCAACCCTGCCAAGCGTCATAAGTTTGTGTCAAACTAAATGTGTAGTACAATTACAGGCATCACTGTCTCACTGCAGCTTGTCTTCAAGATCACCACAGACATGACATGCATGGACGGCAGGGCAGTGTTGTGGGATTCAGGGTTCTACTCCAAGGGTTGAGCCTTTTAGGGTTCTAGTCTATAACGCTTGCAAACATGACAGATGGAGACTGCACTGCACAAAGTATGCAAGCTGGGGGCCACAACGTGTGTCAACAGCAACTGGCATGCACATGGCAATAATATTAATATTAATATCAATAATAATAACAATAATTAAAACGCTTTCCAGCTCATGACGGCAATAACACGTTTCATTACTCAAGTTGCTACACTTGAAAGCAGCACAAGCAGCTGCACAGGGTTGGAATCACCTCCTCCAAAGCATCGGCCATCTCAGTGTCCTTGTCATTTGCTGTTGCCTCAGCCACATTGGTTTCAGAGCCGTCCTCTGCCAATGGCCTATCAGCTTCTGCTTCATCACTCTTGCTTGCTTCCTTGATCGCCTCTTTGCCATCATCATCCTGAACTCATAAGACAGGCTCCAGTAACTGGAGATGTCCAGCTGGAACCATGCAGAACAGTTTGTGGGTTTTGACCTGAAACTCAACCTGAAAAGAATTGTTGACACTATTTTCGACCCTTGGTCGAGTGGGCTTCGCCCACTGATTTGCTACCATATGTGCCTGACCTCCGTGTCAAGTGACAGTCATAGTCAGCTTGGGACTGGCCTTGTCTATCTCTTGTGGTTTAGGGTTTGAGCCTTGTCTATCTCTTGTGGTTTAGAGTTTAAGCCTTGTCTATCTCTTGGGTTTAGATTTTAAGCCTTGTCTAACTTTGGTGGTTCAGGGTTTGAGCCATGTGTTATGGCAGCATGCAGGGCAGCTTTGGCATGCTAGCAGAAGCATCATCCACAGATATGGTTTTTTTAGCGAGAAATAAACCAAGTGCACGAAGAAAAATTGACAATAATCAAGTAACGACCTGCTCAACAAAATTTCCAGGACTGGACGTACTGGAAGTGGCAGTGAATGTGTGAGTGAACAGCATGCAGAAAGCTGCAAAGCTTGCGCTCGCAACGACAGATCTTTTACACAAGGGCATGATTTGTGAATACTGCCGGCTGAGCAGCTGCATTGCAGCAGATAGAAAAGCAGGCGTGTCTGATTGACAGTTGCCTTGTGCAGTCACATGAGAAAGCAACCTCATGGCTGCTGCAGCAGTCAAGGCAGCTTGGCATCCTGCCAAGACAGCCAAAGAGGTGCTTGACTCGCCTTGTGTATGACCGACAGAGCTCAGCATACTTGACAAACACATTTTGTGCATCACAACAGAGCCCAAGCAGGTCATGACAGCTGCCTGCTCACCTTCTTGGTCTCAGCATCAGCGCCGTCATCCTTGCTGCGGTCCCTGTGCCGTCCAGCTTCCCTTTCCCGCTCTTTCTCCTTTTCCCGCTCCTTCTCCTCCTTCTCCTTGCTACGCTCCACCTCAGTCTGCAGCAACACAAGGATCTGGCCACACACACACACACACACACACGCGCGCGCACGCACGCACACACATATACAGGCATGATATGCATCAGAGTGTTTTAGTGGTCAGACAGAGCGCTGGCCATGCACATGGGTCTGGTATGCATCCAAGTGTTTTAGTGGTCAGACAGGGCTGCGACAGAGGGTGCAAGACCAAGGGCAGCCACAACCAGGTTGATCAAGCTTTCACATCTTGTGCAGAAGCTGCCTTGCCTCTCCCCACCTTGAGACATGCGACCACGACTCAGTTTACCATGACAGCATGTGACCAATAGAGTGCCACGGCATTTTCAACAAATGCAGCATGACAAACGTGCAGCTTCCCTCAGCACCCATAAACACCAAGAGAAAATGTCGCTTCAACCAACACAGAAAAATCATATGTAATGTATTAAACCAATCTTTTTTCCCTTTTTTGGCCTGCTATTGGGAAGCCTCACGGGAGGTCTTGTACAGGTGCCAACCGACTTTTAATTTGCCACTTTATCCACCTGATCCTAAACCACCTGATCCTAAACTGTAATTGACAAACAAAGCCTACTGGCGAAAGCCAATTATGACACCCTGGATTCCCCAATGTGTAAGGGCGGCCGTCCTGACAATTGCTACCCTTGCTGACAAAGGAACAGATGACTGAGAAGTAAGCAGACATGCAAAGGAGAAGGGCCAAGAAGCACTGACCTCTTGTTCCATGATTGCCATGCCTCTGACGAGACCCCGGGCAAAGCGAGTCTGCAGCATCTCCTTGAGCAGCTCGCCAAACATGGACACCTCAAAGTGGCACTCCTTGACATCATTCTCGCTGTAGTCCAGCAGGGCCTCAAGGGGCAGCACGTCCATGCCAAACTTGGTACGCTTGTCCAGGAAGTCCTTGTTGGGCCACAGGGCGAGGGATGCCTGCAAGAGTTGTCACAGTGAAACATACCAGAAAATAATCTTGACAGCACACATCTTTGATGAATGAGATAAACAAGTGTGTAATCTCAAGATATTGAAGTGAGATATAATGGATAGATTAGATTATGAGAAAATAGGGAAAAACTACATTTTTGAATAATATCGCTTCTTCATTTGAGAACTTTACAATCGAGGAGTGCAGCCGTGGGTATAGGCGGTCGAGGCAGGTGTGGCTCTGCCGGAACTGCAGGACTTGTGTTTTTGCATGATGCAGTCAGTGTTGGGACACAGAAGCCAGGCTTGCCGTTTGTTGACATGGAAACCAGTCGAGCATGTCTGGGCTGCTGTTGGCAAAAGCCGGGCGTGATGCAGATATCAAAGCAAAAAGGGAAGGACAAGCACACAATCCAAGCAAAGCCACGATGCTGCAGATGCTGTTGACCAAACAGGTGCCCCAGGTTGGTGCATCAGAAAAGACATCCTAACTCAATCTTGTGCGTTTTCTTTTCATTGTATGCAAGGGTGACAAGTCTTGGGGTGCATGGTGGCTGACCAAAGTGCTAGTTCCTCAGCACTGCCAATGGACACCACTACATGGACAGCAGCAGGCGCACGGCTAGTGCAGGTTTTGTGATATATTGATACTGCAGATGCGGATTTGTGCAAGGCTGTGACTGCAGAAGGCGATGACATGGCTACAAGTGCTTGAAGCTGCCAGCAAGCAGTGCACATAGCCTATGCCTAATGCTGGCCTCAGACCAACAGCACCCTTTATACACAATATGAATTGCCAATGTGTAGTCGATACACTCAATGACAGGGAGACAGACACCTACAGAGGGCGGAGGATCATTTGAAGCCTTGACAGCAGCTCGCCTATCAGCACTGGCCTTCTTCAGCACCTTCTTGGCTTCTTCATATGCTGCCGCAGCAGGCTCGACAGCATTCCTGACCCCCTCCTTGCGCTTGGATTCAGCATCCAGGGCATCCTTCTTGCCCTTGTGCGTCATCATCCATTCCTGCAGGGCGTTGATGATCAGTAGATGCATGATGACTGACCAGATGCCAGAATGGCCCTGAATCCAGACTACCCTGGTACATATTATATCAAAAGGCCATACATGTTCCAACCCATGTGCTCTGGCTGCTGCCCGGAGAACAGCTGGCATTCAAGGCTAGCCTGTTTTACATGCAGGTGACCAATGGCTGGTGGAACTGTCGGCTCTGGCATGACACCAGGCAAAATGACAATAGTAACTACAGGTGTGCTAGCCTTTTGTTTTGTGGACACCAGGCATAGGCTGCTCAAAGCTCTGGTGTGTGCATAAGATAGCGTTCTAAAGACATTTGGAAAACGACAAAGTGCGCACTAATGAAACCTGGTTGGAAATGATGCCACAAAGGTATGACCAAATGCGCTGCAGGTACTGCTGCAGGTCTGCTGGTTCACCTGTAGACGGTCAACCAGGACCTTCTTCCCCTTCAGGGGCTGCCATTTGACATCCATCCCACGCTTAGTCAGCTCCTCCTGAAGCTGTGCAGCAGTCAGCTTGCTGGTGTCCATGTCCACTGCCAACTCGTTGCCTGCAGAATCCCTGGGGGTGCAGTCCTCTTCATCTTCACCCCCTGCCTCCAGCTTGACACCGTCTTCAGTGCCCTTGTCAGCGTCAGCTTTTGGGGTGCCACCTGAGCCCGCCTTTGGGCTCTGCTTAGGGTTTGAGTTTGCCCTGGCATGTTTGTTGTCACCAGGTTCCTTGGTGACTTCCTTGTGGGCAGCTGCTTTCTTGGCTGCTTCCTTTCTGGCTTCCTTCTTGACCTTTTCAGCCACCTCCAGCTCTTTGGCAGCCTGCAAGTGATGACGACCAACTGAAAGCTGGCCTGTTTGCCTGTATGCCTGAATGGGAGAGCTTGCCTATTTGCCTGCCAAGGTGTCTCACAGGCTAGTATGTGAAGAACTTGTGTGTGTGTGTGTGTGCTATGCTTTTGGGCCTATCAATCGATTTCAATCAATCAATCGATCAATAAATATATGAATGTCTTTGCAAGGAGTTGCCAACCATCAGCCAGGCAGAGAATAGGCATGCGCTGTTACATTGCTGTTGCCTAAGCCCTATGACAAACCATGCTATTGCACAGAATTCCAGAAAGCAACTCTGCTGCCCAGCATGCCCAGCAGCATCCATTAGATGACTAAAGCATGCCCGTTGCACTGCTGCCCTGCTCAAGACACGCATGGCAGAGAGCACGTGAATGACTAAACCTCTTTGGGGTCAAAATCAAGGAACAATCACATGCACAACACATGTGACAAGATGAGTCTAGCACCTCTTTGGCTTCCTTAGCAGTATGCCAAGCTGCCTTGACAGCTGCAGCAGCTTCTTCTTCAGCTGCCTTGGCAGAGCTGGCCTGTGCATCCCAGTCTTGGGCATCTGCATCTGCCTTTGCAACAGGTGAAGCGTCCACAAGGAACAGGACTGTCTTCTCAAGGTGCTCAGGAATGCCGTGCTTCTTGTCAGCAGAGCGCAGATAGGAGTACTCCACAAACTTGTCCCTGCATGTCAGAATGCGGTCAGCAGCCTGTCATAGCAGCATGCACATTGAGATTTTCACATATACAGGTGCTGCAGTGTATGTGACGGTGTGAGTCACTGCATGATGTCATGATGAGGCAACTGCGGCTATGTAGTACATGTATAGTGTACATGCATGCTGCCAGGTCATGCGCTGCTTGTTTGTACTTAAATTGCATGCACTCAGCCAGATCACACACTGCCTGTATGACCAGCATAGTTCTATGCCCCCAGCCAGGTTGTGCAATGCTTGCATATGTTGTCATGTAGTGTCTATGCATGCCATGCATCATTGAGTGCTTGAGAGTAGGCAGGCAGCAGGTGACAAGACACAATGCTTGCCCAGGAAGCTTATGCAGCAAGCAAGCTTGAAGGGCAGGGAGCAATGAAGCAGAGGGCTGAATATACACAGAGTGCATGTACACGCTCTCGTGCCACACACTTGGCTCTGTCATTGGCAGTCAGGTATAGCTCTGGCTGCTAGACATGCCACCACAAAACAACAGAAACATCAGCATGAACAGATTTTTCTGTTCTTCATTCAGACCTTTCATGCGGCAGATCCACCCATATGAGTAACATTGACATCGCAAACACAGTCGCAGCATGCAGGGCTCACCATCTAGTACATTTGGACAAGTCCACACCGCTGGCCTCCATGAATGTCCTGGCAGCTGTTTTGACAAGCACTTTAGGATCCTTTTCAGGATGTGCTCCGTCACATGGATCCCACCTGCCACCGACTGCCATCAGCTCATGCTTTCCTCTTCTGCCTACTACAAACTGCAGCTTCTTCCAGGGCTGCTGATATGTGTTGGTGTCTTGAGCGTGAAGCACCTTGGGGTGGATGCCACTCATCAGCACCACCTGAACACCACGGGGCCATTAAAGTATCTCCCTATAGTACCGACGCCTGATACTAGTCCCCAGACATTCTGGATTTTGGATTGCACTATGGAACAGGCGTTGCTGTATTAATTTGAAATGTTTTTGTATCTGCGAGACCTGATACACACTATGATGTGCAGAATGGACATGCCAATGATGAGGCTCAAGTGATGACTCTCAGGCGTCTTTTGGCAATTCAGCTGCAGAAGAGCCATCAAGAGTAGGGATGCAGCATATGCATGGACATGTGTGTTGCATGCAGCATTGTGAATGCAGAGCCCTTACCTTGGCACTCCACCAACTGCCTGACAGCTTCTCGGCCTCTGACAATCCACTTATGCTTGCCACCTTTTCAGCAGCTTCTGCCGGCGTCAAGTTGTCCTCCTGCACAATAAGAGAGCACAGCATTGCAACATCTGCAACAGGGCACCACTAACAGATTCATCAGGGGAACACTGATGATCACCGGCAGCTCTGCTTGCTGTGCACAATGGGGTAAACATGAACATAGAGTACAAACAGACAGCAATAGCTTGAATGGTAAACCTGTCACCATATGCAGGTAATGAGATACATTGTGCTTGCAGAGCATAAAACATATGCATCGGGCTGAACAACATCAGGTATGTCAACGCGTGTATGTTGGAGTGGTATACTGGGCTTGCCACATCAACAAAAAAAAGAGCCACATCAACAAAAAAAAGCAGCGTGCCGCAAACTCAAGACACACGGTAGAGGAAAGTATCCACATGCAACAGCATACGCAGCACAACATTCGTACATGCAGCGGGCACAGAAAGATTTACCTTTTTGACCTCAAACTCAATAGGCTTCAACAAGCTCAGTGGCTGGTGATCAGGCATGCTGGCAAGCCAGCTAGCTGCCACCCTACAGAACTCTGGAGGAATGTACATGTCGTCATACCGCTTGCTGACATCTGGAAGGGTCCTGACAGAGACGTAAGGGGGGTACTTAGGGGGCTCACACTTGTAGCGGCCCACATGACGGGGGGGTGAGCGCGGCGACCGAGACCGAGAGCATGACTTTGAGCGTGAGAGGGAGGACCGGTGGCGGATGCGTGAGGGGGAGCGTGAGCGACCCCTCCTTGGGGGTGGGGACCGCACTCTGCAAATGACACAGCATACATTTAGTGCAATCAACTTCTTTGCCAGAGATTCTGCATCCTACCTGACCTGGATAGCTATTGGGACTTAAACATGATACTGCAAATGTGTTTGCAGTTGTAGCCCAGCTGCACAGGGCTTCCCACTTGCAGCTACACAGCTGACCGACCTGTGGTATCGCAGCCTGCACAGAAGCGGTTTTGATGCATGGAAGTGTGAGATGTCGGGCTGTGAGTGTTACTGTCTGACACCTGCGAGGGGGTGGTGAGGACCTGCGGCGCAGCAGGGGTCTTCGTTCAAACATGGGGGGTGGCATCTGGAAGCCCAAGCCTGAACTGCCATCCATGGAGACAGGCTGCACGGGAGCAGCAATGCCCTGCCCTTTTGCCCCTAGCCCTGTGCCTGCAAGGTTGCATGTCATAGTCAGTGTTTATCATAAACGGAAGCAGCTAACAAGAGCCGTCTCCAGAGTTGACAGTAAATCCGCTGTGCTTCTGACGCCTCCCAGGCGTGAGTCTGTACAGTTTAGCACACCTGTGCTGCGTTTTGCTCACAGTTCTGCTTGCCCGGGGCCCAGATCACGCTACCACATGCTGGTATGCTCAGTGTGCACAACACAACCTACAGCAGAGGTTAATTACCAAACCCATCAGGAAGTTGGTGTGAGGTTACAGTGTGGTATATGGTAACATGCCACACACTACACAGCTCACCGGCGACACCATAGCCCATCTTGGACATGAGCTTGATGCCAACGTTGGGCTGTCCGTTGTAGTTCTGCATCAGCTGCTGTGTGGCTGCTTCACTGCGCCTCCGTGCCTCTTCATCAAGCTTTGGCGCAGATGTGAAGACCCTTCTTGGCGGCATCACTGATGGTTGCTGCATTAAAACGGGTAGAGTTTCAGGGCCAAGAGGGCAGTGATCGTACAATTCCCAAATTACAGCGTCATTGCACAAGTGGGGAAATCATTCTTCTCCCCCTTTGTAAAGATTCCAAAGAAAGCAGCTAGTTTGTGTAATTGCAAGATCAGAACAGTGCAAATGGCAGTGAACGTTGCTGCCATTGACATGCATTTGGTCAAGGATTATACCAGGGGTACTATCACAGGACCAAATGATATGGCCAACGACATTGCAACAGGAAGAGCCTGTCTACATACTGATTGTGGACAAATTTGGGGTTCAGCAGACCATGAACATGTACACACTAGACACACACAGCGTCCAGGGAGGTAAGCAGCATGCACAATCTTCCAAACAGGACAACCTGCCAACACAGAAGTTAACCATGGATGAGCTGAGCAGAAGGTGGATCAGAGGAAGAACTAACACCCTCAGTCTGAAATGTGACCGAGCTGAGACAGAAGCTGACCATGGGCATCGGCGCCATAGAGTTGGCAGCAGCAGCCAATGCAAGATCTGTCTGATATGCATTGGTCGGGGGTGGCGCCAGCTTGTAGTCACTTGGCAGCATGGGCCTCACCCCGCCCCCCATGAAGCCTGCCATGCCGTTGTTTGAAGCTTGCACTGGACCTGGCTACAGATCAAACGGCAGTTTCAGAGCATGCAGCACTCGTGACTGCTTCATGGGTCACAGACAGCACAGGCTGCTGCCCAAGAGCCTGAACCTCAGTTTATGGCATGGCTGCTTGATTGTTTGTGTTGGCAGGAGATGCTAGTAAGATGCAGTGCACGCGTTGCGAGGTGGAATTGATCTGGGCAACGGGAACAAGCAAGATGCGCAATACTCTGCATAGTATATGCCAGCACAAGTTGAGCCGCCCATCACATTGCAAATTTTGCTTCGACCGTGCGGGCTCAAAAACAAATCAACAAATGCAGGAGATTAAACATCAAGCTTCATTTGCATGTCTGACTTGTTGGTGCCAAGCATGCTACAATGGACAGGGTGCATACCATGGAAGCCGCAACTTGGACACGAGTACAGCGGTACTGGTATCTGCCACCATCAGTGTTGACAATGGCATCACAACTGACCTTCTCCCCAACCTAGAGCATTGTCATGGCTAGAACACGCCTGACATGCAAAAATGCTCAATTCGTATGCTGATGTGCAGCATAAATGCAAGTGTGCCTTCAGTCACCTGAGGAAGGGTGCCCATAACAATCTGGTTAACAAAAAAGGCTTCACCATCAACAATACCATAGTTTGGTGGAATGAGCTCGGTGACTGTCCCAACCCAGCTCTGTGCAATCCACAGAAAACAAGGCTCAAGATCTGATTCAAGGACGCATGGCTATAATGCCACAAATGAGATGGGAAGTAGTGACATGCTTGAAGGATAAACTGAGCAGTGATCACCTTGGGACCTGGCATGCCCTGAGGACCAGACAACTGCTGTTGTAGCATCAGTTGTTGCTGTGGCGGGGCCTGCTGCTGCCATGGTTGATTCTGCTGACCTCCCCCCCATGGGGCTGCGCTGGATGCCATGCTCTGCTGCTGGCTGGAGAACTGCTGCTGGCCTTGCTGCTGTTGAGGAAGCTGAGGCTGACCAATTTGCTGCGGCTGCTGTTGCGCTTGCTGCGCTTGCTGCTGATAGTAAGGTGGAAAGTTTTGAGGCTGTTGTCCGGGTCCGCCCTGGTTTTGAGCTAGCCATGGCTGTCCAGAAGCCTGGTTAAGTGGCTGGTGATTTTGTTGACCTCCGTTCCACGGCTGCTGACCAGAGGGTCCACCATTAAAGCCGGAGAATTGATTGTTGTTTTGCATGTTTGGCTGAGGCTGCTGCTGCTGCCCCCAGGCCTGTTGTGTTGATCCAGGTCGAGGACCTTGTTGCATCTGGTTTCCAGGGCCAGATTGCGCCCAAGGCGCTTGATTATGGGAATACATTGTGCTTGAAGTCAAGATGTGAAATGTGGCCTCTCAAAGCTGATCCAGCTTGGATGAATGCCCAGACGAGCTTCACGTACGTACGTACGGACGTACGTACGTACGTGAAGCTCGTGCTTAATTAGGGTTCAAAACTATGGAAGGCAAACTCGGGGTTTTGGTTTCAATAATGCTCAGCTGATCGCTTGACACCAGTAGGGGCTTTCACTTAGGAGTGGCCGCTTCGCGTTTTGAGATCAACTTTGTGTTCTCTCCGCGTCCGGCGGGCCTCGTTGCTTGGAGCACGTTATGGTGTCGGGAGCGGTTTTCGGGGCATGCATCGGTTTGGGCATCAACTTGTATAGCAACGCTCTGCGGAAGGTACCCCTGATGAGACAGCCCTGGGAACACTTGATTGCCATTGGTGGCGGAGCGTGGGTTGGCAACAAGATAGTCGAGTACGAGCACAGAACAGCAAAGGAGCTGGAGGGCATGCTTGCCAAAAGAGCTGAGCGGAATCAGAAACTAGAAGGTTTCAATAGCTGAGATATGAGCAGCATACAGCGTGCAAAAAGCCGTTTCGTCTAGCATGCTGCCAAGATTCTCCATAGCTGCAAATCCTGTTGACTGTTCAAAGGCAAGGGCGCACCCAGCCAGTGCTTGGGAGCTCCTATATGCCATATATGCCAAACCAACACATGATATGTTTTTGCGTCAACAGGACTGGCACCTGTGCACTCTTGCTGCAGTGAAGAACGATAGAAGTGTGGTATAGTTAGAGTCCATGCGTGACTGTGCTACAACTGACCATGTGCAGCAAAGCTGCATTTCGAAAATGCTATTGAGAAAATATTGACTGCAATACCTGCAAGGTTGTTGTACCACGTCAGTATTGTTACAATTGTCTATACCACGTTTGAAGATGCAACTCTGTGAAGCAAAAAGAAGCCTTTACCATGCATGCCGGTGTGCGTGACTCACTTGAAATACATTTCTGCTTTCTTAGTGACATTTCTGTATTTTTGCTTGGTGTGTAAACACTTCACAGATGCCACCTGACCAAGAATGCTGCATGGCAAGTAAAGTCACGCACCAATGGAGATGTGCAGTCTGTTTGATCAACATTGTTGAGATCACAATGCAGGTATGATGCTTGATCAAACAAGACAAGCCATCAAAGCATTTGCATGTAAAGTACTTGTCTAGTAGTGCAAAGCTGATTTGTCTACTGAGATTGTGCAGGAAAGTATACACCTTCAGTAGCCAACCAGTTTGCATCTTTGGACTTGGCCTTGGTACAAATTTCCTGCTGGCCTGTGATTGGTCTGTTGAACTTCTTGCTATGTGAGGACAAATATGTGCCTGTATCTGCATGCTTCAGCTTGACAGGTTGGTCTTGCTGCCAAGTTGATACCGATTTGTCCCATTCCAGGATCCAAATGTCACCAGTATCCGAGCTGTCAGCACTCCCAAACGCACTGACCTGTACCTTACTGCATGTGTTGCTATTTATGTTTGACTCAGCGCAGCTCACAACCAAGCACTGCACTATGCTCAACTCTTACCTCTTGGTTGTTGGTGAGAGGCGAAGGGAAGAGATGACTGTGAAGCCACTTCTGAGTGCTGCTGTGATATAGCTTGATCTTGCTACCGCTACTCAGTGGGGTACCTTGAGGACAACTGTCCACCTAAAGGCAATTTGCAGTCAGTGGCTGTGCCAGTTGCATGAAGAGTAACGCCCAAGGCACATAGCAATGCTTACATACCGTGGCTGGCATGAGCTTGTTGCCTTACCTCACTGCCTCTGACAGCCCAGTAGTCATTGGCATCATCGCCTCCAGTATACCCTGTCACTGACTGCTGGCCGCTGCCGCTGCCATAGCTGATCTCGTGGGAGTGCAGGTTGACCCCGGTATTCGCATGCTGCAGCTTAACAACGCTGCCGCAGGTGACCTACATAAGCAAACCTCTGCTCTCCGGTCTCAAAAGTTACAGATTATCGAGAAGGTCCCTCGGCTCACCAAGGGCGCTGCATCTGCCTCAACTGTTTGCCAGATCCCGATAGCAATCGGCAAGAAGAGGCAGCCGAGCAAAGATGGCATAGAGGAATTACGACGATATACTGGCAAGCAGTGCCCAGAATGCAAGCAGGAGATGGCAATGTTCGGGCTTAAGCTGCTTACAGTCAGTAGCGCGATCAACGCGTAAGCCTGCCCGTAAGCTACGCACTCGCTATACTGTCGCTCAAATCGCGCTACGGGTGCGGAATGCACAATGAGGCAGGTCGTGCATGTCACGTCACGGGCGAGTTCAGCATGAAGCGCTTCAGCAGGACAGAGTCGAGGAGCAAGAATTCTTAGGCTTCGAAGCCTATTTAGGCTGCAGAAGCATCCTTAAATCTTTGCAGGCCACTTTAATCAGGACATTTGACCGCTAACACTTGGTTTTGGCGTCTCACAATGATAAGCGAAGGCTCAATCCGCTTCTTTTTCGACCTGACATCCCCCTACTCATATCTGGCGTTTCACAAGCTACAGCAATATGCCAAGCTTTGGAAAAACGTTCAGATCCTTTACTACCCTGCCTCTCTGGGTGCTATCATGAAGGTGAGCCTTTCTACTTCCCCTTGATAGCTTCAGAGCAGGCTTACTGACCTTGTGTTGAATCATGAATCAGAGCGCCAGTAATAGCCCACCCGGTCAAAACCTTATGCGGAAGGATTGGCTGCACCAAGACATTCCTCGCGCAGCCAAGATGTGGCAAGTACCTTTCACCAGCACCTGGCCAAGTCCGTTTCCCATCACCACTTTGGGACCCAACAGATTCCTGCTTGAGGTTGGAAAAACATGTGGCCAAAATGCCTTAATTCATGCTGTTGGACGGCTATTTGACAACTACTGGACTGACCTATGTGTCAATCCTTGTGACGTCTCATCTCTCAAAGCTTCTCTGCCTGCTTCATTCTCTGAGACAGAGTTTCAAGAAATATTGACAAGGTCCAAATCGCCGGAGGGGAAACAAGCCCTGAGGCAAACCACCCAAGAAGCCCTTGATAAAGGGGCCTTTGGTTTCCCATTTATGGTCGTTAGCAAGACAACTGAGTCTGGAGTATCATCAGAGATCACAGTCTTTGGGAGCGACAGATTTGACCATCTGGGATGGTTTTTGGAGCAAGACTGTTGGGGCGGGCCATTTGTCAGCAAACTATAGAACAAGGCTGTTTAGCGACCATGACCTGATTGTATGCAATTACTGCAACCAGGAACAATTCTGCTGCTTCCAACCCCTCCCCCACACAGTCAAAGACTGTGACAGACACATGTGGTCACCCATAGTTTAAGACTCACAGATGTTTTGCAAGCACAGCTTTTCCACTTGTGCAGACTGCATGCAAAGCTGGTGTGACTGCCAACCTTTGCATTACAGCCTGCAAGGCATTTTGTGGCCCTACAAGTGTACTTATTTAAGATTGCAAAGGCAGCAACCATGGACAGGCCTTTTGTAAGAGCTGAGGCATGCTTGTCACCAAGACTGGGTACCGTACTAGGAACCAGTCGATATGTTCATCGCCACCACCTCCCATACCCAGGCAGCTACAGGCATACTTTGAGACGCTTACCGCACATGTAAATGACCCACGTTGCACACTCACTGTGACACTGTCCAATCTATAGATAGTTGCTACCTGGCATTTTCGAGATCGTCATGGTACAAGTCACTTTTCTGAAAGTGCTGCATACACCTGTGACATGTCAGGTGTCTCATGGTCCACGAAGATAGCAGTGGTTGCTACTGTACCTGGCAAACTACAAAGCAGACTGAATCAGATATTCGAAGGCCTGGAAACACTGACCAGAACAGAAAAGGCTATGATGGTCCTACTAAATAACAATCATTTATACCAATACCACTGTGCATACTTGTCTGCAGTTTCAGACCTTTCTGCTTGTGAATTGGAATTCCCTGTTCAACTGGCCAATTTGATTTGCCTAGCTGAGGTGTCACGGAGATATATCAAAAATTGCTGCGGGGTCTTGAAAATCTGTTTATTTAGTGTTGCTACACAAACCCTGTGCAGGTATGTGTGGCATCAATACCAAACCAGGCCTGAACACAACTACAGTGCATCCTGTACACCCATCTAGAGCCTGCCTGCACACAACACTTAAGTCACACAATGGTGCGTAATGCAACAAAACAAACAAAGGGGTCATTAAGCATGCAGTCAGGTACGTACAGCTTTCAGTAGCAGCCAGTGTGAAGTCCTGTTTTGGAAATCAGTGTACCAACAATCAAATGCGTTCATGTGGTCTACAGCAGACTGGACAGGTCCACGCCAAGCTTTGCGGCTATGACTATCAACTTGACAGAACAGAAGCTTCGTGGACAGCCCAACATCACTCATAGTCATATGTCCCAAGTTGTCCTAGCCAGCTGAACCTTGTAGATCTCAAATCTGTCTGGAAATGTCACAGTATTGTTGGGCAGCCGCCACACCAAACTTGCCCCACCACTGTTAAAAGCATAATAGCTAGGTGCACAGTGCAAACAGGCACGCTTGTTGGCAGTAAGGTCAATTCAGCGACATGTTTGGTAAGCTCACAACAGACTTGGAGGGACCCGGGAAAGCAGGCTTTGAGCTTGACACAACTCTGGGGACTGGTACATATTCATGGTGGTACCAGTCAGTAATGTAGACAATATAGTCATCAAGATATTTCATTTCTTCTGTCATCGGGATCATGGATGCTGTTGCCAGAATGTCCTGAACAGTAGGCTCTAAACATGCGGCTGCAAGGGCATCAAAGACCGACTCTAGCGAGGGATAGAAAGGGTAACAGTGGACGATCATTGTTGCCCATTGCTCTGTGGTGAACACCTGGAACATCACAAAAGCTGTATGCTCAAGAGCAGAAAGAAGTCAAGCCTGACTTTGCTATGGGCTGTGCACCGAACTCCCAACAGTCCAGACTTGGCACACAAAACAAGCTGCAAGTCACATGCTGCAGGGTGAGGTCACATGATGATGAGGGCAGACTTTTGCACGGAATTCTCAACCACAGCTGTCACGTCACAATGTGCAGCACAGTACTGCCATTTGTTTGGTGTTATTGCATGGTGTGTTGCTGGGCTACTCTATTGCCGGCTAGTGCTGTTAGGCAAAGATGTGCGCAAGCTTTCTGGCACAACTCCGTAGCACATACATAATATGTACGTATATACACAAACCAGCAGACTCACCCCTCGACGCACAGCAGCACAGACTTTGATGTAGATCAGATAATCCTGCATTGCATTTTGCTGAAGCTTGCAGGTCAGGCTAGACAGCTTGGTGGCAGAATCCCCAGCAGTCAGAGTGGCGCCAGATACAGCATGGATTTCAGCTACCAATGCATTACGCGCTTCAGCTAGTAGTCCACGCTTAGTCAGGTATAGCTGCCGTACATACAGGACATCATCTAGCTGATCACGTGACAGGTCCACAAGGCTCTGCACCACACAAATATGGTCAGTTACCGGGGCAGTACCAATAATTGGTCGTTGTGCTGTGGCACTATCTTAAAAAGTCTGCATCATGCTGTTGTTGACAGAACACAGCTCAAACACCCTCCAGACTTAATGTTGATGTGCAAATTGCGACACCCATGACATCATGCATGAGCAATGAGCTTGCATACATAATATACGGTTTGGTATACCTGTGTCCAAACGCCTGTTTGTCAACGTCTAGTTAACAACAATTCAGCATTCAGTCAGCAATCAAGCAGCAGTATGCCAGCAAGGGACCCACCGGAAGAGAGCTGAACCAAGCTGCATCTAGTGTGTTTTCAGTTGCTGGGTGCGAGTGCTGATCTAATCTACCCTGCAGTGCATCCTTGTACACAGGAACATTGAATTGCTTCATGCAGCCCATGAGAGTACTGGTGTCTATGGTCAATCGCCTCAGCGAGTCATCAACAGCGGTGTCAGAATTGTTACCCAAGTGCAACAGTACGCCTGCCAACTCTCGGATGAGCTCCTGTGGTACATGTGCAACCAAGCGACTCAGTTGCTTGGTGTGGTACTTGTTTGCATGTCATTGTCAAGACTCAGCACATGCATGACTCAACACATGCATGGCGGAACAGATGCATGACTCAAGAGATGCATGACCCAGCAAAGGCGTATCCTGCACGCAGCTCAATGCAAGACATATTTCACCAATGTGTACCTCTGTGCATTGACCGGATGAAGCAGTATATGAGCGGGGCTGAGTGAAAAGGTGTAAAAGTGGCCTACCGACCATATGGCATTAAATTCATGGCCAGAGAGCTGACTGATCTCTGTGACTGTCATGATGCGCTGCTTCCCGTGAAGTGTCAGCTTAATTCCAGGGCCATGATCTGTACTGTCAACCTCGTAGCAAAAAGTTGACTGTAGAAGACCATCCTGTACACAACACAAGTTGTCAAGTCCAAGCACAGAGCAGAGGGCTCTGCTGGTGAAGATTCATGAAGGAAGTCAGGCTGCGCAATGGCCAGCGATGAAGATGCTCTTCTGCTATGCAAGACTTTGACTTGCCAGAGTTGTAGCTGGGTTGCTGCTCTGCTGCTCAAGTGCATTCATCTTCTCCAGCAGGCTGCATTTAGCCTCTAAATGCTGTTGCTGCACTTTCAGCTGCTGCAGTTCCTGTGTTGTGTTGGCAAGCTGATTTTCAAGAGCTTGGTCACGTTCCTGTAACAAGTCAAGCTGTGGATGAAGTGCTTGCTGGGAAATCTATGAAGCGTTTAAAACAGACTGTGTACCTTCTTGCGTGATCTGAATCGCTTCTGAGCCTGGCGCTTTTGCTCCTGCTTTCGTTCATATATACGGGTTTTAGCTGCACTGATCGCGTCCGCGTTTGTTGGAGCTTGAGAGCAACCCAAGTCAACGTCTGTCAGTCGCAGCAGGTTGGACACAGCAGTAGTGCCCGGTGGTTTCCTCAGATTCGTTAGCTAGGGTCAAGAACAGCCTGTTCCCAAAGTGATCAGGTGCGCTCGGTGTAGGGTCCCAAACAAGCCGGGGTGGACCCTCATGGTCAGTATCAGCATGCTGCGCAGCATGCAACAGCTTTCTTGTCATGGGGCACTGTCGGTCGCGCAGGCTTAGCCGTGATGTGTACAACTCGTACAGTCTTGTCGGGCAGTTTGAACTCGCTGCAACGTTGACAATGGGTGCAATGCGTCGTCAAAGTACAGGAGCACTCAAGCTGTGGAAGCAGTTTGACTGGACACTTGCGATCTTCGAAAGTTGTTGTGCTGTGCGATGCCAGTTAGCTCGTGGCACAAGCTGCACGCCAGCGCCTGTACGGACATGTCTTGCTCGATACCAGCAACATCAGACGATGTACTCATGCAGGTCCGCTGGCAGCTATCTGACGGAGTTGTCGCTTGTTCAGCCCGCCTAACAAGGCCTGTGCAGCGCTGAATCCTGGATCAGGCAGAACGTACAGGTCAGTTCACGATTAGAAGATCGAGGGCTTCTTGGGTGCGTTGGGTAAGCTGTATCACGTCACCAAGCTGATGGTGGGTTTTGCAAGTGAATTTAGGTCAATTGGGGTCATGAGCCCCTGAAGGGGCGAGTCGTGCACATCCCCCAAACACCCCACCCTGTGCCCGCCTCGCCCCCAGGGGGAGCAGACCACCACCCCTCCCTGGGTCTGCACCTCACTACATGCATTATACTTTACGTCAGCCGAATGTATCTCGGCGGTCCTGAAGATTTGCTATTGTGGTGCTGACCATCACAAACCTGTTACAGCATGTCACAGTCACAGTATAACGCGAATGATACAAATAGCAATGAGGCTTACACCTGAAGGACGAGGTTTGCAAAGTGGTGCAGATGAGTAGGCCACAAATGCAATGCCGTGATGATCATCCGCAAATCCTACAACACAAGGATTTGAAGAAGCTCTGACCATGTCAGCAAGCTGTGTTGACATGCTCAGGCCCATTTAAACGCTTGCAGGACAGTATTGCTGCTTCTACAGCAATAAATCAGATCGCTTGATCAATCAAGCAGAAATATTTCCTGTCTTTTAAATCATCAGAGGAGTCAACAAACAAATGACTTGATTGCCCCTGGGAACATGTATCTCAAATCCGATCTATCATGGCAGCCTGCAGCAACAATGATTTGAACACCAGCATGTACTAAAACAGAACCCTACGCAAACACATGCATGCAAAACAATACACCTTGCCTTTTGCTGGCACATCCCAATGCCAGATTGGCACAACAGAAAATGCAGAACACTTTCCAGCATGTAATGTAAATGTGTACCAAACATGCCATGACTCTCATGTCAAGGGTCTACCCGAGCAAACCTGACTGTATTTTATTGTGACACTGAATGCGCCAGCTTCTGACCTACTATGGCACTCCTCAAACACTATTTGCAAAAAGGCATATAGTGTGACTGTACAGCACAACATAGGTCAATTGACTCACAACTATGTTTTACTGCCCATGTCAAGACGCAAAGACAATGCTCTCACAGCTTCGGCCCTTTGAGAAAGCCCCTGACTATCTTCTGCCTTACGATCCATGCCATCACTGTCTTTGTGCAGATTGCTGCCTGTAACATTAGTCCTGTCCCCATTTTGCAGCTGCTGCCATGAGCCTTGGACAGGTTTGCCAGCAGTCCCAGAGCCAGATTCCAGTCTTCCATGACCAAGCCTGGAAGCTTTGCCAGAAGCTGAGCGACCAAGCTGGATGCCTTTGCTACTGAGAGAGCGCAGGGCTCTTTCTCTCGCAGACAGCTGCCTCATGCTGTCCTCTTCTGCTGCTTCTTGGACTCCAGGAGAACTCAGAGGCTCAGCGCTGAGCGTTGGACTCAGAGAGCAGAGGGGTAGAACTCTGCTCTCTGAGCCCACCTGAGTATCAGGAGAGGTGGCAGGGGCTAAAGGGCTGGATGGAGGCTGCCCTGCCCGGGTACCTGTCTGTCCTTGATCACTAGAGGAAAGTAGGGGGCTGCTGGAGAGCGCATCTGGGTTGGACACCTGATCTGCTGATGCTGAGCCTGATGAGTTGTCTGAACTCTGAGCAGCAGTGGGCTTGGCTTGTGGAGGGCTTGCGTTTGTATACTCTGCCGAGGACTCACGACCATGTGATGCAGCTGGAGCTGCGGTGATACCAACGCTCAGCAGTGCTTGAGGCGACCAAGCTGAGTCGTACTCAGGCTGGACCTGAGTCGGATGCTGGGACTGATCTTGACTCTGAACCTGAGTCTGGACCTGACTTTGAGCTGATGCTGAGTGATTGAGTTGAGCTTGATCATCAGCATGCTGAGTCCACTGATCATGATCTCCCACGTGCTGACGAGGACCATGATTGGAGCTCTGCAGATCCAGATGATCCTGGTGGGGATCATGATCAGGGCTGACGCCTTCGCGCTCATGTCGCTGCCTGTGGTCCTGCAAGACAGACTGTGCATGAGTCAGACCTTGCACACCAGTCAGACCTTGAAACCTGTGTACTACGGTAGCAGACTACAGCAGCATCTGTGGCAACTGCAAGTATCTATCAATTGATTGATCGATCGATCGATCGATCGATCAGTCAGTCAGTCAGTCAGTCAGTCAGTCAGTCAGTCAGTCAGTCAGTCAGTCAGTCAGACAATCAAACAGTCAGTCAGTCAAACAATCAAACAAACGAACGAACGAACAATCAATCAATCAGTGTGTCTACAATTTCTCTCTTTGGGACTCACCAGGGGAGTCAGCAGACAATGACTATGAGATCAACGTCAAAACATACAAAGTGTCAATATAGCTGCATGCATACGCCCTTAATGCAGCCATGCTCCTGACACTGCCTCCAGAGACACAGATGGAAATCTAGCACAAGCAAAAGAGTCTGAGATCCTGTGGTACAAATTCTTGAAAACAAAGCTGTTTACAGAGCAAGGAAAAGCTATTTCAACTGACCTGACCAACAGCATTTGCTGTGGCAGTCAAGCTTGATGAGTCATGGCAGCTGGCAGCCTGGGGGTGCACAGCTTGTACCCAGACTGGATTGGCGCCAAAAGCCTCGGGAGGAGGGAGCCTGAAGGCGGGAAGGCTGCTGTTGGCGTACACCAATCCTGACCCAGCAGCTGAAGCAGAAGCTGCCCCCATTACAGCATTTGACGCATTCTCGCCTGTACTGCCGCGCAGTGATTTGTTATCTGCATCCTGAGAAGAAGCTGACACAGAAGCTGGGCCATGATGTGAGCTTATAATGCCATGCAAGGATTGATCACTTCTGCTGGGGGCTGAGCCAGCTGCCGCTGCAGGTTCTGAGGCAGCTGCTGTCTCAGTGGGCGAGATGCGGCTGAAAGACCTGCTGCTTAGCCCTTGCACATGAGCAGAAGCTGAGCCTCTTTGGTAAGGTATCTGTCCTGATGATCGGTAAGGGTGCATTGAGGATGATACTGCTGTGGGGAAAGCTGAAGAAGACGTGGGGTGCTTCTGCACTAGCTGCTTAGGGGGGGTGGAGGGGGGGTTTGTGGGGTGCTGGGAGGGGAAGGTGTCCAGTAGACTGTGCGGTGCAGTGTACAGCCTTCTGGCTGGTCCACGTGGCAAGCTTGCAATCACCTGCAAGTCAGCAATGTCTTTCACAAAAAACAATCAAAAAATGGCAACATTTCAAAAAACAGAACGGCATCATGTTGCCTCAATGGGAGATGCATGGCTCAACAGCCTGCTCGGACACACAGACAGAGTGCTTGACAGGTCCAAAGTGCTTGCACAGAGCTGACATACCTTTCTCAAATCACACCATCAGTCATAGTTACATGATAATCACAGATTCCTGACCTGTAATGAGCTCAATTGGGCACAGGCCATGTGATGCTGTTCGCTTCCTGTTGATGTCACAACTAGGCTGTGAATACGGCTGCATTCCTGCCGCAACCTGTGCTCCTCTTCTTGACTACCTGCATAGTTGTTTCTGCATTGTTGACTTCTGCCAGGACTACCATTAATGTAGCCAGGTGATATCTCTTCTTTTTGTTTCTTTTTTTTTACAGGTGACATCTGATAGTGTGCAATGCCTTGCAACAACTGGAAGGCTGCCATGCTCATTCACTCCAATTTGCAGCATTGGAGAAGTATCACAGGGTGGTTTACAATGACATGCTTATGATGAGATGCTGAAGGTGAGATGCAAATGCCATGCTGCTTTATCACATGCTAAAACATGATGTCATGCTAAAACATGGTGTCATGGTGATTGCTCATTACATGCATGTGGTGACGAGACGCTCATGATTGACATGCTCATGATTGAGATGCTCATGACAAAATGTAAATGTGAAACGGCAAGTTCATCCTTCACGCATGCAGCGCAATGGCTTTGCAAAGCAAGCACATCTTGCTCTACTTCGATGAAGCCACATGTCAACCCATGCTCACATAAATTTTGCGCCAATGAGGACAAGACACGAAATGTCACAAGCCTTCACACAAATCACGTCAGTTGGTAAAACCTAAGTCTTAAACCCTATATATTAAACCCTAAAGCCAGTTGGTAAGTGAAGGAGTAAAAGCACACCCAAGACTTGGATGCAAAGGACAGCAACCCACCGTGCAACCTACACAAGTTGGCTAGGGTTTCCAGGGCAGACAGCAGGGCAGGATGGCACCCAGCCCCCATCTGCCGCCACATGGCTATGCTTCTCCTCAGCAAGTGCTGGGCTTCGGTGGGGCGTTTCTGCCTTGCCTTCAGGGCAGCCAAATCCACTAAAATCTGTGCCAGCTTTGGGTGGACATGACCCAAGCACTGCTTTGTGGTGCGCCATGCCTGCCCCACCATCACTTCAGCATCTGTACACCTGGAACACCACAACCAAGGTCAGCGTCTCCCCACGACTTGTTCTCAGACTTTCAGACAGCTTGAGAGTGACTATGGACAAGGCTGTTTTGTGTTGTCTGTGCCATGTCTGTCTCACCATTATTGTGGCAGCTTCCTTGCTGTGAAACCAGGTTGGACGGCAACACATTAAATGACAGGCAGGTGATGAGCTCAGACGATAGCCAGCACGTGGATGTTTGAAGCTGTTCTGTGGGCCAAATATGGGTGGGCATGAACAAGCCTCCAACTGTCACATGTGATATGGTTAAGCGCTAAATGATATCTATACCAAGTGCATCGTATAAAGATGCGGATCACTGTCATCTATTTAGTATACCATATAATTTTGTAGATAATGTAATGCTTGTATGTTATGCATGCACCTCACCTGTCGACTGTGAGCAGGCAGCAAGCAAGAGCATGCAGCACCGCCGCTGTATTTGGGTGCTGCATCCCCAAGGCGTGGCTTCTGATGGCCAAGCACTGCCTGAGCACAGGCTCAGCGCGGTCTTGTAGCCCCTGAGCTTGCAGCGTGAGAGCCATCTCCTGCAGGGTGTCTGCCACTTCTGGGTGGTCTAGCCCCAACGCAGTCTCTTGGATGGACAGACAGGACTGCAGCGCCTCATTAGCCTGCACACACGCACACATTTGACATTCAGGTTAAGTGGTGTGGGTCTACCTTGGCGTGGGGGCAAGGGTAACGGGGTAACAGCCTTGTTACCTGATGGTACTGCTGGCGCTGCCTGAGCAGGCGGGCTTGATGAAGAAGAATGTGGGCCAGGAGGGGGTGGTCTGGCCCTAGGGCTCTTTCCACCAGGTGCATGCTGCCGGCAAGGCCCTGCACTGCATGGGCTTCGTCCATACAGCCCTGCTCAGCCAGCTGCACTGCACACTCCACCTGCACCAGCCCCATACACTTCTGACTCAAACAATGAGCATCTGTGCATCAGTTGTGAGAGATGAGTCATGAGAACTTAAGTCATGACTGATCATGACTACTGCATGAAATGTGCAACAGTCAAGAGACATAAGTCATGAATGATGAGTTGTGAGTACCAGATAACATGTGCAACAGTCATGAAAGGTCAATCGTAGGAAGGTGGAAGGAGCGTTTTCTTATCCTGAAGTCATCACAGAGCTTCTGTAAATGCCGGCCGAGTGATTCACATTGCATGGGGTACGCACATACCCTGTTCCCATGGTTTCGGTCAGGATGACTGGGATGCCTAACAGCAAGCTGCCAGCAGACAGCATGCAAGCCTCAACATGTGCATCAACACTTGCATGGTGGGCAAAAGACAGGCGCTCAGTACAGACTCACAGACTGCAGGTGTCAGTTTGTACAGCCCTTGCAAACAAAGGTACATGGATCAAACAGGCGTCAGACCAAAGTGGGTGGTGTCACCTCTCCAAGCAGATCTCCCGTCTCCTCAGCAGCATGCCCCACGTTGTTGCACAGCTGTTGCTTTTGCCCTAAGCTCAGCCTGCATTTGCACAACAGCGCTGCTAGAACAGCCCCAGTAGCAAAACCACACAGAAATGCAACAATGAACATCTATGAAAATGAAACAAAATAAAGTGCAGTGAAGTGTAGTGAACTGAAGTATTACCAGATCTGGCTGGCGGTATAAGCTAATGGCAGCTTCTCTGACAGTGCTTGGGTCTGTGGAGAACAGCAATCAGTTGGTGGGCGTGAAGCCTTGCTGACTTTCAAGCTGTCACAAGGCGGTCAAGGAAACAGTTAAGATATGGGAATGGGCAAGAAGGGCCCGTCCACCAATGAGAAGAAACACGCAGCATGATGACGCAGCATGTTTGCAGCACGGCTATGTGCAGCACGAGTTATGTGCAGCACGGCTAATACAAGATGCACAAAGGCTAGCTATAGCTGTTCCAAAATTTGAAACCTTTTTCCTCTCTTGAGAGGCGCTGGGAACAAACCCAAGAAGGATGGTATTTGAAGGGACGGCAGAAAGCAGGCTTGACAGGCAGAAGCGAGATTGCAGCTAGCCATTAGCAAGTTCCTTCAATCGTGATGCTATGCATACCTCTTGCTGCAAAGTCAGCATAACTCAGCATGAGCCTTCATTACCTATGACTCAGCGGCTCCATATGATTTGAGATGATCTCGATAACCACAGGCAGGGCTTTTGCGGGCAGGTCATGCGCCAGGGCATTTAGCAGGCCATCAATCTGCCCTCTGTCCCTGTCTATCACTCTCAGTGCACTCACCTACACGACAGTGGAAAGTCATTCTGTTTAGGATTTACAGTTTGATAAAGGCAGGACACAATCTGTGCATGCAATCCAATTTTCATTGCTGAATATTGTCTGTTGTCATGCAAGAATTAACTGCTCTTGCTTGGTGGACATTGTCCTGTGTGCCATAGACTGATGCAGCAGCAACACAGCAACTTATTGATGTGCTCATGGCTTTTCACAATGGTGTATGCATTGGGACCATGTCTACCACCATCTCAAAAGCTTTGCTCTCTGCAAGCATCTGCTGCAGCATCCAGCCTTCTTTCGTTCACTCACTCACTCACTCACCCACTCACCCACTCACTGACCCACCCACCCAATCACCCACCCACCCACCCACCCGCCCGCTCGTTCATTCATGCATCAAACATGTGTCTTCACCGAGGGTCAGAACCTTGAGGGCGTGAGTAGGTCCCTCTACCTGTATGAGGTCCTGCTCTAGCAGCTGGCATTGCAGCAAGAGCGAGTGCATACCTGTGCATGTGAATGGTAAAGGGCAGTAGCAAGGATGCAAGTCTGCAGGCACGCTTGTGACCATCCCAGCAGGCTAGGGCTGTACAGGGCGTCTGGCTGTTGCTGAGCCAGGGCTGCGAGGTGCGGCCTCAGGTAGGGTTCTGTCTGGTAGGTCTTGTGCGCAGGGTTGTGCTTGACAAACCCTAGGCGGTGAAGCTTCTGGATGAGGGACTGAATTTGAGTCTGTTCCCCTGCAACATAAGTGAGAAATAGTCACAGACTAGTGCTGGCTTGTAAACCTGTGGGGCTGTGGTTCTTTTCCTCATTCTGTTCTCCTCATGTTAGGATCTCTGGCTGCTGTCTTGTTACTCTGTTTCTGTGAGGCGTTGCCTGCTTCTCTTTTTGTCTTGATGATGTTGTTTGTCTTAACAAAACAGAGCATTGATCACAAATAAGGCATCGGCCACCATCATGCTGCATGGCTGTACAACAAAGCTTGTTGCACTGTCATAGAAGCTGTTCTTGCATTCTTGCAACATCTCATGCACATGTTACTGCCATGCAGTGAAGTATGGCATGAATGCTATCGGTCCCTGCTTCCCTGTGCTATCTAAGAAACAGCTGAGAAACAAGATGCAGCAATTTGTCAACCATTGTGAGCTTACATATGGAAGGAAGGACGCTTGCTGCCATATCCAAGGTGAAAGCCAGAGAAAATATGGATAAGCGCAGCAGCCCTGTGCGCTCATCCTGACTCAGCACTTGCAGAAGCCACTGAGGAAGCTGTCCTGCCTCCTCTGCCGCAGCGTGACTCAGCATGCCTTGAAAGAGACTGGCATCATTGTTCTGTCTCAGAGCCCCTGAAGATGCCAGCAGCATGTCAACTGCAACTGTATGGTCCAACCACATGGCAGTGGTGTACGCATCGCATCGCATCGATCAGTTGCATCACCTGGCACCTATGCTAGAGCAGCAGCACTGCGAATACATAACGGTGTTTGTTATAAGGCAAGAGATTGAACAGAGTCTGTGAACCTGACAAAGGTTTGCAACATAAACTGTTACCTGTAATGAAACATCATGACACATGTAATTTCATGTAATTACCATGAATAAGTTTGACAGCTTACCTGAGGCCTGACTGACAATAGCTTGGGGAGCAACACAGCCTTCAGCCAGGGCTCTTCCAGCAATGCGCACCAGGCAGGGCTGCTGCTGGCAGCCCTCCACCAGCTGCCCCAGCTGCGAGAACCGGATCTGGGAATGACCCAGATGACTTTGCAAAACAGCCACCCCAACATCCCTGAACGAGAACCAGAATGTGAGAACCACCTTGTTTCCAGGCACAAATGCGTTTTGCTCTTTCAGGGTTGAAGGTGACCTTAATTCCTAAAACCTATAGCTCTACAGGAGCAGTCATACCAATTTGACAAAAACATAACAGAAACTACCATCAAAATCATAGATCTATGCATCATGGTGAAGATGTGGCAGACACGAAAGCAGAAGATTGTTGAGGGTGTAGTATACCCTGCATGGGGCAGGGCAGGGCAAGACAGGGCAGGGCATAGGGCAGGGCAAGACCCGGCAGCGCCCTTGCAAATGCAATTAATCTCACCTGGTCATGCGTGGGGGTGAGTCAACAGTCCAAAGGCCGCTTGGTAGAGTGGACGCCTCAGGCAGCAGTGTCACAATCTGTATGTTGGCAGTGTCTCCCAGAATAGTAGACAGCATGGCTGTAATGAAGGTCACGTCTTCTGGCCATTTGAAACCGTTGCTTGCATCCACAATCAAACCTGCAATTGCAGTAGTGTCACTCAAAATCGTGTGAGCATGCAGATCCTGACAGTCTACCTAACTGTATACCCAACTCTCTACCCAAACATGCCATACAGCGTTTAGCTAGTCTTACATTCCAGCACACCAGAAACAGACCTGCCAGACAACTTTGGAGCACCTGCATAATGTGAAATTAAACAATCGCCACGACGCAAATTGCAACAAGCACAACTCACAGCTTGAATTGCAATGGTATTTGTGTGCACCACCAGATCATGCAGAGCTCCCTTATATATATACACATGCACATACGCATCTAATCTCATTGGAGGCTCAAGTATACATACATATACATGAATTTTGGCTGTACCAAAAAACATGACGATGTGAGTACTGTGACTTCATATTTGGCTTCAAGTGAAGCTTGCTCACCAAGATACCCTGATGAGGCAGGCCGACTTTTCAGCCATGTGCACAAGCGTAGGGTTTCATTGACCGGCAGAGGATAGGACGGCAACCCTAGGGCTGCTGACATCCTGGCAGCAGCTTCTTCTTCATTGCCTACCCCACCCATCTCTGCATACCCCACATGAGTCCACCTGCAAATCAAACATATAACATGCTTTAATGATACTGTATATACTATGATAGGAGCATGATATGGTGGCAAGTCAATGAGTGCTGATGCCACTATGAAAATATGTTCAGGGGTCATAATCTATCCCCATACTGCGGCATCACCAAAATAAAGATTAACCCTTTTTGTATATTGTCTATTCTTATTTAGACCTTTTGACTTTTGCATCTTTGCTGTAAGGTCCAGATCTTTTGTGCGCAACCCTCTTGACCACAAAGCATCAGCCCATGACAAAACATCAGCCCATGACAAATCATCAGCCCATGACTACGACACAGCCACTGCATGCAGAGCCTTCTAGACTGGACACAGGATTGGACCCTTTGCATTGCATTGCATGGAGCAACATTCTGGGGAGAGTGCAGCATTCAAGCCTTCCTTGTGCATTGCCTTAGGACCATGTAAGGGCTTCATCCTTAAGGGAGGAAGGACCTTGTAAAGGCTGAATCCTTGAGGGAAGAAGGACCATGTAGGGGCTAAATCATTAAGAGAGGGAGAAAGGAAAATGTAAAGGCTAGATCCTTAAGGGAGGAAGAACCACATAAGGGCTGAATCCTGAAGAAGGCAGTACACCCCACGCCATCAGCTCGACAGCGCAGTCTTGTTTCTGTACTTCAAATCATTGCTACACCACAGAGGAACAAGACTGTGTCGACAAGCTGACAGCCTGCTGACTCAATGCTGCGTTATGTCATCAATGACTCACCTGCTGTTATGGAACATCTGCCTGGCAAGGCCAAAGGCCAATAGCCCTGCATCACTGCCTTGCGAGCCCAGCAGGGCAACCCCAGAGCAGCCCTCGCTCCCATCAGCCCTCAGTGAGACCTGCTGTGTGCAGTAGATTCCCCTGTTGGCTTGTGACAGTTTGAATGCCAGCCCAGAGATGCTGTCGTGGTAGCTTGCCAGAAGTGCATCTTGCTCATGCCGCCAGAAACCTGCACGGAACAACCCCGAAAGTTTTGAATCAGTGCAAGATGTACAAACAAAAGCAGCCACATTTGACGACAGCTGCATAACAGTACATGGCAATATGCTGTCGCATGGCAGAATGCAATTACTTTGGGTTCACGGCAATGCCAACAATGGTGAGACCAGTTTGTCCACTCGCTAGACTGATGTCCTCCCTAAGACCCTTGGGGTCAGGTACGTACAGACAATAAGATGACTGTCAGCAGCTCATTGGCGCAGGAATACCATTGACACATTGATGCTTATGTGTAGCATCTCTTGAATTCTCTGCCACTCTGGCAAAAGTTGCTTGTGCAAGCAAGTATGGGTTGCATTGGGGATCTGTCACACAGCTCAAGTTCTGCATAACCTCAAGCAACTTGTCTCACCAGCAGCATAAAGTTGGGCATCCACACTTGCAGCCTGTCTGTCAATGACTGCGTCAGGGTCTGCCATCGTGTCAAGGATGTCCACACCTGATTCTAGGAAATTTTGCTGTGCAAGCCTGCTTCTGATGCGCACCTTTTGCAGCTTTGCAACCTGCATCAACCTGCATGGCACTATACAGTTCGCAGCCTGTTGACAGCTGAATCATTGCTTGCAACCTGTTCAGCAGCTTCTGCTATACTGATTGCCAACCTGTGAAACATCTGCAACTCGCCATACGCAAGGACTGAATGCATGGCTATACTATGAGAACATATTTATAATCATGTATATGTGGAATGTATTCAAATTACAACTACATGGTATTGCAATCGTCGTTACAGATATTTATACTAGATGTATTGCAGTGTATATATTATGTATTGACTGCATGTCTTAAGGTATGCAATATTACATTGTGTTGAACTCCACAAACTCTTCAAGCTTCTGGTGACAAACGGCAGCAGCCTTACCAAATGACAGTGCCAACTCAACTTTTGTTGCTTGCATACAGCCTTGTTTGGGTCTGCTATGGCTTTTGTGAAGGCCAGATACAATGTGCATGCCAGCAGAGCATGATGCAGCATATTGCTATGGTAGGTAAACAGCATGTACAAGAGAGGGCACCTTTGAAATGAGTCTGGAATGCCTTGGCCTGGAGGAAATGCTTTGTCGACATCACTAGCAGTGACATAGTCACATGCCATGCCTGACAATGCAGCTTGAAACAATCTCCTGCAGGGGCAGCACGCAAGAATCTGGTTTTTGCTATTGCTGGCATTCCTCAGATGATCCAAGCAATACAGTTGTAACAGAAACAGTGACAGCACGGCCATGTGCAGCAGTAACAGCAACAACGGTGGCATCAGGACCATGCACGGCGCAGCAGTCTACTTGCTACCTTACAAAGTGTCTATCTAGTAGTAGACAATACTTTTACACCACAAGAGACAGGATATGTGAATACTCATGTTGGGATCATACTGGGTAAGGCCAGAAGAAGTCCACAGCAAAAGCAAACACAAACTATACCTATTGTCAATGACAGCCAACGCTTGGCGCATCAATGTGGTCGTGTCAGCTCCATGCAAGGTGGACGGAAACAGATCCCAGAACTTGCCCCAGGGCAGTTCCTCATGGGGCCCTGCTGCCCTGCCCCAGAAGAGCCTCATGCTGGTGTGGCGGATGACCTCATGCGCGCCTCTCACCTCACTTGCATGGTGTTCCTATATCACTCACAAGGTGTGCTGTGAACATTTGAACAACATCAGGAATGGTAGTACAGCTACTATCATACATTTGATGCTCGAGTGACATTTGGTGGGATGATGAGGTGATTTGCAGTATCTCCTTTGCCTGCCCAAACTGACTGAGTTATGTGAAATGTTGCACAACAATAGCAGGAGGCTGCTGTGGCACAAGCGCAGCATCTGTGATCAGTGCATATGTGGGCAAAGCTGTCTGGCACATGCATTTCTACGTGCTGGCATACCTGCAGCTCAAGATCAACCAGGTCTAGAAAGGCAGTGTCCTCCAGCCCTGGTCTGCACAGGTCCTTCAGCAGAAGGCAATCGGTGTCTGTCTGTAGTCCTGCAACACCTCCCAGTTCAAGCAAGCGTCCCCTCAAAGCATCGCTATCGTAACTCCAGTCAGGCTTAGCCAGCGCTTGAATTTGAATTTGACCGCCTGCTGGGCCTGCTGTGAAGGCGCCGGACTGCTCCTCAAGATCAAACTCAGCAGCACCTGCTGGGCTGGCTGTGTTGAAGCCTGCTGACCCCACTGCATTTGAATTCAGAGGCCTTGCTGCGCCTGCTGTGGCTGCCAGGCTCGTCAAGGCAGCGTGAAGCTGAGTGATCTGTGCTAAGTCTTCAATGTGCCCTTCCAATCTCAGTAGCCAGCCAGGCTCACTGAACACTGCTGTTGTCTCTGCTACCTCTGTCAGCAACTCTGCCAGCTGATCTGAGAGCCGATCTGGCGCATTTGATTGGCAGGCCGCAGTCGACACAGCGTGCAAAGCATGGCATGCACACAGCACCAGCTGCTGACAGTTGTACTGGCAGTAGATTGCTGCCTGCGCATATTTGAGACCCTGCAGCAACAGCAAGAAGCCTTCAGACTGGAAAGTACAAGCAAAAATGTGCTGCACTAGGCAAAAAGGAATCTCCATCTTGGTCACTCAGTGGTACACATTCACCTTTTGCAGCATGCAGCCTGCTGAAGATACCAAGGTTGATATGTGCCAAGAGAACAAAATACAGATACTCATGTTGTGCTGTTCACAAACAGCACGTCACTCACTGTACAATATTCCCAAGAAAGCTACATTCTACAGTGATTGTATAGATTCTCACAAAGAGGGACGTGTACCTTGCGTAACAGATCAGCTTGTCTGATCACAGCCACAGGGGAATTGTTTCTGCCATCAGTCACATCAAAGATGTAGGATGAGATTCGCTGATCCACGTTGATGCTGTCCTGTCTACGATGCTGTGGTGCTGGAGCCTCTCCCACAAAGACACGGCCCGGCTGTTCTCCTGCTGCCATCACTCCTGCTGACAACAAGACCAGATGTTCATTCAAAAGAGGATGCAAGTGGTTTCAATCAACTTGACAAAGCAACTTGACAAAAAGAACTGGTAAAACCAAAAACATAACAGTAAACTTGGAGAAACATTCTGTCGAGCACAACGGATGAGCTGTATCATTAAAACAACAGACTGTGTTTGCTTGCGCATAATAGTGACCGGGGCAACATTGCGATTAAGCAGCAGCAGCAGCAGTTGTGTGATGCAGTGGCTGTGAATGCAAGTAAGGTGTGGCAATCACTTTGCTCTGCTGTCTAGCAGCTGTGGTCACAGCAGGCTGCAACAAAACTAGAGCAAGGAAGTGTAACAGCTTGAATACATGCTTGCTATTGAGCAGTTTGACCATACCGGATGTGAGGTTGTGCGTCTGTGCCAATGCTTGCTTGCTCTTGCTCCACCATCCTTCAGCATCCTTTTTGCTGTACAGGTTGCGGTTGAAGCGTATGCGTAACAGCTTGTTTCCACCGCCAGCCTGCCGCTCAAGCGTAAGATAGATTCCCTGCATCAGAATTCATGCTCAGTTGCATGGAATCTCATGCCGCCTCAGTAGGCTCCAGTTGTGATGGCCAAAAGACATAGAAGTTCCTTTTGCTTGCTTGTCCATCATGCAGACATTTTGTTCCTCTTGCCGCTCTGGATTGTAAATTTTCCAGACTTGGGAGTTATGCCGAGACTGTTGCAGTCTTGTTTTTGGGTATTTCCCATTTGAAGTGCAAGCCAATGATGATGAGAACAGGTCCTGATGAATACAAAAGGTTTTCAAGAAGACAACAGTCCACATTTGTGGGGGTTACAAAGTAGATGAGTTGTGCTTGACTCTGATGAACTGTGTATGATGAACAAGCCCTCCTTGGATGAAGTTAGACAGGCCTGGCATATGGCATCCTGAGGCATATTATGCAGTAAATTACACAAGTAAATGTATAACATACCTTTGCTGCCCGATGCACAATACGCCCACTGCGGGACACAGTACTGGGAGGGCCGGTTGGCGCAGGCCCCCGGGCACTTCTCTGTTCTGCCTCATTGTCTGAGCCAGACGAGGCTGATGACTGACGCCCAAGTGTAGGCTCCTCCATTCGATCTGGTGTTGATGAGCTGAGCATAGCATGTGCGTGATCATCCCTAAGGTGGTTTGGTGCTTTTGAGTAGCTTGTCTCCTGGTGTGCTTTGTCATGGTTAGTGTACATGGGAGACTGTGAGCCCTGGTGAGTACACGCATGGGGATGATGTGTTTGCTGCTCAGAGGTAGCGCCTGGCTGCATACTGCTGTCACCAGTGTACAAGGCAGAGGAACTTTCCCGCTGCCTGTTGAGCTGCCTATCGCCTGTGGTGTGCTGCCTTTCGCCTGGGCCTTGCTGCCCATAGCTTGTGTTGGGCTGCTGAACAGGCACTGACTTGAGAATAGGATGCACAGTGCTATCACCAGTGCATAGCATAGCCGCCACACGTTGATGGGAGTCAAGAATAGGGTCTGCATACCCTTGACCAGGTTGCAGGGCAGCTGACTGCGTGCTGTGTCCAGAATACAGGGCGCTGTGCTTGCTGAGCACATCTGCATTCAGCTCTGGGTGCATTCTGCTATCACCTGAGCGCAGAGCATGCGTGGACGTCTGCTTGCTGCCACTGACATCAGGACTGCGTTTGCTGTGTCTTGACGTGGTGCGCCTTGATTGCAGCTGTTTGCTGGTTGTCTCACCGGTATGGAGCGCAGAGGAGGTGGACTCCCGGCTGTATAGCTGCTGAGGCTGGGAGGTGGGTGTGAGTAGTGCCGCATGGTGCTGACTGGACTGGCTGGTTGGAGGGAAAAGAGCACCAGTTGATATGTAAGGCGCCCATGCGGTGTCGCTACGGCGGTATGGGTTGTTTGGCATCTGAGGTGCCAGCTGAGCCTGCAGGTTGTTGTGGTGAACAACTTGTATGGCAACGCAGGATGCACAGGGTCGCACATGTACATTATTGGGGCAGTCAGAGGTATAATGAAATCATGTGCATGTAATGCAGCACAAAGGGCACTTGTGGTGGCTGTGAACAGACTCCACAATGCTGCCTGCGTCATGGCAGTGTCAGGCAACCAACGTAGCAATGTAAAATCCGCACGTGTGCCTGTAAGTGGCATGCTTGTTACTCACATGCATGCTTGCATTGCTGCTAGTGCTGGCTTCTGCAGTTGGGCCCAATGGGGATATGGGATTTGTGCCGTAAGCTGTTGCATCACTGGCTGCCAAATCCTGAGTGATGGAAAAGGATGAGTATCCACAGCCTCGACTGGGCTTTTCAACACCTGCGTTTCGGGTACCTGCCTTTCGATCTGATTTTACATGTAAGAACTTCGATTCGATGTCACACGTAAGAAACATCAGCATTGCAAGCATATACCTGGTTGGGGTTTGTCATCTTCTGTCCGTGAAGTGCAACACAACCACTTGCTGACCATGGCTATAGGTTTGTATGTCCTTGATGTTCAGCAGGACGCTACGTTCAACGCTATCTCTAAAGCCTCCCTGCCGAAAAATGCTTCTGTTGACAAGAGGCCGGTCAAGCACACGAAGTAAGCCTTTGCAACATAACTACGCAAATGTGGCGTCAAACCGATTGTAGTGATGCACGAGCCTGAGTACGGCAATCATGAGTGCTTCATTCAACAGGAGTGCCACAGCTCACGTTGCTTTGCGCGCACATTACAGCTCTTTATAGGGCAACTGACGAGTAGGAATCTCGGCAGCAACGTGACCAGAATCATCAGCGCACCTGATCAGAACAGGTCTACGATACCATATGCCGGGACGCTGAATCGGGAAGGCGGGCAATCATTTCTTCGGTTGCTGAAGCTTTTGGTGCCAAACTAGACCCTAAATCGCCGATGGTAAGCGCAATTCGGGGGCTGCGAAGGTCCAGAGTCCAACAGGCATCGTGGACCAGGCAGGTCGTGAGGTGCAGAGAGTTGACTAATGGCTGTGACTTATAACTCATGCCTGTACAAGTTAAGCCCGTTGCGACAGTGATCTGCCGTTTGTATTGGCATTCGGTGTGACAAAAAGGGATTGCTTGTGCAAGATCTGTCTGTTCCAAGATACTCAGTGGCGGGTTGTAACTCTGAGTTTCACCGCTAAAATTTGCATGGATACACGCACTCAAGTTGCCGCTGGCCAATTACCGGTGTGCAGAACAATCTGTGCTCCTCGTTTTGCTGTTAAGTCAGCTAGTAAAAGCAGAGCATCAAAACACGAAGTCAAGGCAGCGACCTTGACCGCTTTAAGCTCAGACCGCACAGAGCTGAGAAGCTTCGTTGACTGTGCCTCTGAGGATACTTTGCAACACCCGTCACAGCTGCCTGACGACCGGCAACTTTTGCAAGGGTGCGTCGAAGGCACACAAGCTTCATAAAACAGCCATGCCCTGCACCCATACTCTGCACTCAAGCCCAACTTTATGTGTGTATTGCAGCTGCGAGTCTGTGCGTGCTCCTCTCAATGTTGCCGTCCTGCTGAGTGGAGGTGTGGACAGCAGCTTTGCTCTACATCTTCTGAAACGAGCTGGGCACAATGTGCAAGCCTTCTACCTTCAAATCTGGTTTCAAGAAGACTTCCGAAACTACTGGGACTCTTGCCCTTGGGAAGAGGACCTGAGCTACTGCCAACAGGTCATGCTGCCTCATGTTGCTCCTTTTCAATTTGCAGGCAACCAGAGCTAGACAACACTCACATGCGACGTCTGTCAATTTCGTATGACTCAGTTGCAAATGCCAAGTTACCAAATGAGAATCCTCATGAGCTTACAACTTGACTACCACTAGGCAGCATTTGCAGCTTCAGGACCTGCATCTATAGTCTTGCCAGTGTTTCAACATCCAACTTTACACGTAAACAACACATCTGGCGTCGTGAGGCTGATAGACATTGTCAGCCAAGTTGGTTGGCTGTTTCGTTGTGTGTTGCTGTGAATGAATGTGCAATGGCTGATGCAGGTATGCAAGGATGCAGGCGTGGAGCTGCATGTTGTGCCACTGACAGACGAGTACTGGGACCGAGTAGTGGCTCACAGCATTGCAGAGATCAAGGCGGGCCGGACACCCAACCCAGACATCCTGTGCAATTCCAGGTGTGTCTTGCATGCTGATAGGGCATTTGCAATGTGTATTGCAAACAGAGGAGATGCATACAACCAGTCAATGTATGTGCGGGTAATGTATGGTCTGTTTAAGCATTGTCAAGAAAGCATTGCATGTAGAAGGGCAAAACTGGATGGTGCACACTTTTGCTTTTGCCTGTCAGATCATCACTGGCTGGCCACGCCCGTGCCAAGCTGGCAATGCAGTTCTGGATTTGATTTGTGGAGCATGTTTGCGCATGTAATGCAAGCCATTTTGGTTTTCTGCAGGGTCAAGTTTGGTGCATTTTACGAATACTTAGCCAGTCACCAAGACCACAAGTTTGACAGAATTGCATCTGGGCATTATGCCAGGATCATCAGAGGAGATGATCCTGATGAGCCAGTCAGATTAGCCCTAGCTCCAGATGCTGTGAAGGACCAGACATACTTCTTGGCGCACTTGACTCAGTCTCAGTTGTCCAGGGTCATGTTCCCTCTTGGCAGCCTCAATAAGGCATGTGCTGTGCTGTGCTGTGCTGTGCTGCGCCGTGCTGTGCCGTGCTGTGCTGTGCTGTGCTGTGCTGTGCTGTGCTGTGCTGTGCTGTGCTGTGCTGTGCTGTGCTGTGCTGTGCTGTGCTGTGCTGTGCAGTGCTGTGCTGTGCTGTGCTGTGCTGTGCTGTGCTGTGCTGTGCTGTGCTGTGCTGCGCTGTGCCGTGCCGAGCCATGCCGTGCCCGTGCCATGATGTGCTGTGCTGTGCTGTGCCGTGCTGTATTTTGAAAGCAACAACTGTGAGTAGCTTTGTCGTGTGCACCCCTTTTCAAAACTTCAGTGAGGCCTACTAAAGTCTCAAGATGACCTAGGCATACGCACAGTGGCAGGCTTGCAGAGTTCTGCCAGACAATGTTAGAGCAGCCACCCCTGACTGTACAGCTGCATGTGCATCACACTGTGTCTTCAGCAGGCTTAGCATACCTAGCGTCGTGCCATGTACATGCCAGCACATGGCGACTACTGCTGTAGGCAGAGGTAAGGGCACTAGCCATGGCAGCAGGCTTGCCTAATCAGGCTCGCCGGGACAGCCAAGGAATCTGCTTTCTGGGCAAGGTCAAGTTCAGTGAGTTTGTGGAGCAGCACTTGGGGGTGTGGCCAGGGTGCATAATAGAAGAGGAGAGTGGGGAGGTGCTAGGGTATCACCAGGGGTTCTGGTTTCATACAGTTGGTCAGAGAAGAGGCATACCACTGAATGGGGGTCCTTGGTAAACCATCAGACTCGTCTCAAGCTATTGTATGACATGCTAGTTCCAAGTGCGATGCGTTTGCATTGGTGCATGCATTTGACCTGCAATGTGTGCTCACACCCACACCTGTCAGGAGAATAAACAATCTTTTTTACCATAGAAGCTTTAGCCATTGGTGCTTGCTGTTACATCTTCCAGATGCATCACACATGCTAGCCACAGCCCTAGGCATTACATGCAATGCGCTACATTCCAAATCATTTGCACATTGCGTGCGAACTGAATGCAGTTTGCTGAGCCTTCAGACCAGATCAAACACCTAAACGTAAGTTTCAATAGATACCGTAAGATGCCCTGATGTGCTGTCATGTACTATGCAGGTATGTGACTCAAAAGGACGTGCACACCAACACAGTCTATGTTTCCCGGAACTACTACAGTGTAGACAAGGAGAGGAATCTGTTCACCTGTGACAGCGTCAACTGGATCACAAGGCCACCAGATTTAGCCTCACAAGTGCTGTGCAAAGTAAGGCATGGCCCAGTTATATACAACTGTGATGTTTCTTTCACCAATGCTGACCAGAGTGCCGTGGCTGTGAGGCTTGAGTGCAATGATCAAGGTCTTGCCAGTGGGCAATATGCTGTCTTTTATCAGGACGGAATCTGCCTAGGGTCAGGAGTGATTCAGACTACTGGAGTCGGTCATGCAGAAATTGGCAGTTCTGTAGATGATCAGACAAAGGCAGTGCTTTGATTATGCACTGGTGTGTCCCTGTGCTGATGCTGTTCCTGAGCTGAGCTACAGTGAAAACAATTTGTGTGTCTGTATGCATGGGCTTATATGCAGCATTGGCAATAGCACTAGCAGGGCCAACAGCAATCATTCTGGGCGACTTGATATCAAGGTTGTATAGTAAGCATCTACAGGCATGTACACTGCAGGCATCGGTACTTTCACTGCATGTCTGAGGCTAATCTGACGTTGACCACTTTGTGGTACGTGCACAGCTCTATCAGCTTTGCACTCATTGCATTGACACTTGCTTACTGTAATGAAAGGAAGTCAATATTGTTGCTATTGCTGTTGTCATGAACTTCAGAAGGTGTGCATACGCAATCAATTAGCAACAGGCCTGCGTAAACTCACTAGCATTATCTTGCAGCAGCGCAATCTAATGCACAAAAGGTACGCTGTGCACCTGGCTTGCACCTGACCAGCAGGGGTTCTATCACAACATACACAGATATATAATGTTAATACACTATAGATCCTATTAGCTAAGCGATCCAGCAGCAACCCAACATAGCAGTAGCCTACGACACATTTTTGATTTTGTAATAACTACTTTCAATCGCAGCAAATCCAGCTGTTGTACATGTACAGATATGACCTCATTTCATGCACAGATCACAACAAAAACCGACCGAAACTATATGGAAAGCAGAACAGGGAGAATATGGACATCCCCTCTGCTAACAACTCAGTGTCTGTAGCGCTACTGCACTTCAGTATACATGCATGCTTGCCCGCCTTCTATCCGACTTCCGCTGTGCCTTGAGGGCTGTACCATCTTCAGCCCCACTGTCAATCTCAGCTTCTGTGGCAGCTTCATCCATTGACAAATTGCCCTGGTCATCATTCAAGGCACTGATGTCCTCATCATCAAACCAATCTGCCCCATCAAACAGGTTGTGTGTGAGGAAGTCTAGGGAGTCTTGCCTGTCAGGGAAGGCCTGTTGGGCTTCTATGTAGTCTGGCAAGCACTGTATTCTGGCTTCCACCATAGCGTTCCTGCAACAAGAAGATTTTACATCTTCAGCCGACCAACCTTTGCCTATTATGTTGGTGACTCACAATGAGGTGGCACACTGGAATTTGAGCTGGGATTTTGGGTGTATGTTGACCCAAAAAGAAAACAAAGCATCATTCACAGAATCCTTGTCAATAAGATTGTATTAGCCTGTATGTATGCAAAGGCAATATGAGCAGCAGGTGTGCTGCATGTCCAGGTGCCTAAATCCATGCTGATGCAACACTTACTATGCACAAATGCGTGAAGCAAATATAATTATGTTGCAGAGCATGCATTCTGTCAAGACTGCCTGGCTTTGGTTATTATGCAACCCACCATTGGCCCAACAAATGCGCAACGTCTTGTGTTGGTCGTGGACATGCTGAGAAAACATATCTAGTCTCAGCACTACATTTGCAACAAACATATTTTTCTAGTTCCTGCATGAACACCAAGACTAGCCTTATCAGGTGCCACATTGGCACAGCCGTGCCAAAATCAAGCTCTGCTGTCATCATCTGTCATCAACACATTGACCAACAATCTAAGACCAGGCTCGCTTGCATTGAATCTTCTCAGAAAACATCATGGTAAGGGGCGACTCAGACCTGTAAGATATGACAAAGAAGCCATCTGTAGTCTAAACAACAACAATAACAATAGCAATAACAATAGCAATGACAATGACAACAACAATAACAATAACGATAACGATAACAATAAACATTAATAATAATACCAACAATATTACTACTACTACTAACTATACTACTACTACTGATAATAACAATACTAATAATAGTAGTAATAACAACAGTAATAATGATAAATTTGCATGATGAGGGTGAGTCAGACCTGTCAAACATGACCAGGAAGCCCTCTGTGGTCTTGGTGGGTACAAACGACTCCAAGGCTGCTCTACCTAGGTGGTCCCAGAAGGGGCGGGAAAGGCGGTCCATGAGAGGCCATGACACCATCTTGACACACCGTTTAGGTAATCCTGTCTCAAAGTCAAAGGCCTGCACATAATACAGCACTGCTGTTTAGACATGATCAAAGTCTGAGCAAATTCTGCTCTGCCATAGCAGATGTACAGAGCCATCTTGACACACTGTTTCGGCAGTCCATTCTCGAAGTCAAAGGCCTGCACATGATACAGTAGTTTAGACGTGAGCAAGGTCAGAGCAAGTTCTGTTCTGGCATAGCAGATGTAGATTACCATCTTGACACACCGTCTCAGCAATCCTGTCTCGAAGTCAAAGGCCTGCACATGATACAGCAATTCAGGCGTGATCAAGACCAGAGCAAGTTCTGTTCTGGCATAGCAGATGGCAGAAGTGTCTGTGTGTGCCAGATCTGGCTCCAAGACTGATACCTGTGATGGCATTGCAGGCTGATTGTCTCTCAGACTACACCAGTCCACAGCAGCCCATCTCAGGTGCTGCGGCAGGCAATCGACCTGCAATGCCATCTCAGGCACCATACTTGGACCAAGCCGGGACAGGTCTGCGGCTTCAGTGGCCAGTGATTCCTCAGACACTACAGTCTCGGTACAGTCTTTAGTGTCTGAAGAGTGACTGGCCATTGAGGCCGCAGAGCTGTCTTGGCTTGGACCCTGGCCTGATGTCTGTGATGGCGTTGCAGGCTGATTGCCTGCCACAGCACCTGAGTAATGGTTGCTGTGGACCAATCTGGTCTGAAGGTTGAGTCTGTGCTGCTGGTGGGACTGTGGCTTGAAAACCATCTTGACACACTGTTTTGGCAGCCCTGTCTCAAAGTCAAAGGCCTGCACATAGATACAGCAGTTTGAACAAATTTGCCAGGGCAAACTCTGATCTGCCGTACTGGAAGTGGAGTGGGTCTCAGATCAAAGAGCAATGTAGCCGAGGATGCAAATCTCCCTCCTCCTCCTTTCTGAGATGCATACATCTGATATGCAGCCCAGCCACTCTTCCAGATCAGGCATTGTACATGCAGCAGCAGCAGTAGCAGCTGCTGCTCAGATGTAGTATGACCAATGACAAGCTGCACTCTGGAGCAGATCAGTCACGGAGTGCATTGCAGCCAGTCACAGAAGTTTGGGCTGACGTTTCATCTCTTAAGTGATATGGCCAGTTGCTGCTACAGACCCATACAGCCCATGAGAGAGCTGTGCAGTTTTAGCTGAGACAGCCTGATGCATGCATCAATGTCAATCAGTGTTAGGCGCAATTGCCAGCACTTACCTGCTGTTAAGGCAACAAAACAAAAAATTTATGATTCTCAGCAATCATAATGGGAGCCTCCAAAGGCGGCAGCTCAGAGCTATGACCATCGCCCAAGGGGAAAGGAAAAATCCTAAACCTAAAGATCAGGCCTGTTCTGTCCTGTGCAGGAAGCTTGTTACTTGCGCAGAGCCTGTTTGTGCTGTGCATGCAGTTGCGCAGGCTGCAAGCAGAAGAAGGAAACGGCTGAGTGACTGAGTGGAGCTAAGGGTCTCAAGCAAAGCAGTGTCAAAGGGCAGAATCTGGAATGCTGCCCTTTGAGCTTATTCTTTGCCCTGTAAGTTTCCTACATGTTACCTTTCAAGCCTGTAGCTGCTTGACACTAACATGCACCCATATCCGTCAATGAAGCAACCAACTAATTACACGTTCTATCATGAGAGATGTGTTGACTCAATAGCATTTGCAAGCTCACAACCACTGCAAAATTGGAGCGTGATGCACTCGCAATTGCCAACTTATTCAATGTACATTCTCCTGCCTTCAGGACTCATCAGGGGATTCAACACAACAAATGGGAAGTCCACAACATACACTAAGCACTAAAGTCCAAAGCATTTGACAATATTCATCATGAGCTGGAAAGCGAGTTTATTATTATCATTATTATTATTATTATTATTATTATTATTATTATTATTGTCATTATTATGTTATCATTATCATTATCATTATCATTATCATTATCATTATCATTATCATTATCATTATCATTATCATTATCATTATCATTATCATTATCATTATCATTATTTGACAGTATGAGGGGTCACCTTGGTCATATGCAACATGGAGTGCGACTGTAAGACATGAGTGACGGTGGACCCCAGCTTGCCTGCCACAAAAGCAGAGGCGCCCCTCAGCGTCCAGTAGGCACTGGTTGCCAATTGGGCTGGGCCCACTGCCAATTCAAGCCCACATTCCCTTCTTAGCAAGGCCTGCAAGAAGGGCCAACAGCAGTGACCTTGCCTTTCACAGCAGTGACATTGCCTTTCAAAGCAGTGACATTGCCCTGCGAAGCAGTGACCTTGCCTTTCACAGCAGCGCTGTGCTGCTAGTTTACAGCTGTCTCACAACAAATGTTGGATGCATTGCATCATAAGTACCTGCCTACAAGGGAAGAAATATCTCAAAGTGCAGAGAATCCATAGATGCTTGCTGCCAATTGGGCTGGGCCAGAAGCCCCTTCTGACCCATGCATCACATCTGAAATGAGGTGAGACTGCCTTTTACAGCAATTCATTGTTGTCACTTACAACTTCACAGCACAAAGAAGACTGGATGATGTCATTGAAACGGTCCTGAAGCCTGGACGTCTTTTCCTCCCAACAAGGCCTGTAGAAAAGCTTGTGCAAAAGTTTCTGCGAGTGTCTGCATGCGCCAAGCACAAAGAGCAAGACCACAAACCCATTTGAGGCTCTCGCAATTGGCATTCCACTGCACTGTACTCCCAGCTGTTTGAAGCCAGTGCAACATATGTAGTCTTGCGGGTACTCCCAGCCGAGCAAGGAGTTTGAAGCCAGTGCTACAGTAGTCTTGCTCAGCTGGGAGTAGCCGCAAGACTACATATGTTGCACTGGCTTCAAACAGCTGGGAGTACAGTGCAGCGGAATGCCAATGGCAAGAGCCTACAGAAAAGGTGGGATGACAGCAACGTCTGGGCAAACAGCACACGAATTGAGTAAGTTGAGAACCAATCAAGTGACATTTTCTGTCTTTAGGACTCACCAGGGGATTCAACAGACAATACCTGGGAAAATGCCATACATCAAGCACTGAATAGTCCATGTGAGAGGAGTGTCACCTTGAAAGTTGCCCATGAGCGCTCAGAAGACATCACATCAGCACAAGCCATGAAGTTGGTGACTCCCCCCACAACCACTCTGCCAGCTGTCACAAGCACATTTGCCAACAGCAGCCAATTCAGAGTCCTCACACAGCTGCCGAACAGACACTTGAAGACATGCAGCATGTCTGTCTTGCACTCCGTGCGTGTGTACACTCTGTACACCTCGCCCAAGTGCTTCTGGCACATGTTGATGGGGTTGGGGATTGTGACGTAGTTGGTGATTTTGGTGTCCCAGAATTCAGCATCCCCTGACTGTTCTGCCAGCTTGTGGTAAAAGGTGGTCAGGCCTGGGGCTTCAAATGTGGTGCAATGGTGTATGTGAGTGTTCAGGATTGCACAAGAGGCAGCTGTAAAGCCACCAAGGGAATGGCCTGCACAGCAAATTAGTTTCCATATTCCTCACTAAACTGTAATTGATTGCAGATCTGTCTTTTGGACAGTGATGCTGCTGTTACTTACACTTAGCACTGTTTGTATACATCCCAGTGCTTTATGCAGATTGACACACATGCTGGTGAGGGCCTCAATTCAAACCCACCATTTGATGCTGCATGTGCCCAGCAGAAAAGAAGAGGCTCAGAATGGATCAAACACAGGCAGTAAAGGTGCTCATCAGGATCTGCACAGCTGTCGTGCATACCTGGCTCGAGTGAACTGTAGCAGTTGAGAGGTTCTGTGGTGTTAGCAGAGGCAGCAACAATGTATAAGACAAACGCACACAGTCATGAGTTGCCACACAAGCAGCAGCTTGTACGATGTTCAGCACCTTCGCTGTGCTGGGCTGCAGTAGTGATCTGCATGCTGTCTGGTAAAATAACAATAACATGGGAAGAGCAATACTTTCCTGCAGTGTAGAAAGACCATTTGACACCCTGTTGCTCCTGCAGTCGTTTGATATGGTTCTGGATTTTCTTGGTGGCGCGCTGTGTCACTATCATCTCAGCGTTGAGATCTCGCAGCAAGTGCAAGTCTGCTCTTAGGTTGCCAGTCTTGTTTAGTCTTGTTCCTCTGAAAGCAAACACTGCTGCTGCAACCTGCAGCGAAATACAAGTGTGCTGGCAGAGCTGAGAAGAGAACACATGATGCAGCTGATGTTGTGGCACGTTGCAAGTGACATGTAAATTAGCTGCTCCCAGTGCAACTGCGCTCAAGTTAGAGAGAGAAAACTGAACAGGTTGAAATTGAGAAAACTTAGTGCTACCTTTCTACCATCTTCAAGCTTCTTGACATCTGTAACAAAAGTCACCATTCTCTGCCCTGTCCTTCTGATGAGAAACTGATCCCAGACTCGCATGTCTGGCTTGATGCCAAGCCTTGCGCTGACTCTCACCAGGCGTTTCATAGTGTACCATCTGTTTGCATACAAGCTGCATAACGCTAGCTGGGCATCGCTTGGCTGAATGAAACAGGCACGTGGAGTTTCAAGAAGCTGTTCGGTGCGCTCCGCATCCACCGCTGCGGGAGGACAATCTAGATCTGTACGGCGGGAGTCGATCGCCTCCAGCATAGGTCACAGTACAGATCGACGCAAGCTGTCCTCAATGACCGTGCGCGGGAGCATGCCGCGCTGGACTCTGTTGTGAAGAGGCTGTCGCTCAGGTGATATGGGCGAAGGTCGAGTTCTGTCCGTTTCTCGCAGGGAGTCGTGGGGAGGCACAGCATATACAACACCGGTGTTGGATTGCTCCGGAACAATATCGAGGAGATCGCCGCTGGCGTTAGGCAGATGCTGGCAACGCGCTGTTACTGGACAGTTGCTATCACAGGAACCAAGCTGCAACGCAGTCAGAAGGTATCTTTCAAGCTCGAGTCAAACGCTTGGAGACAACACTAGTCGACGTGACTTGTGAACAGGACTTCAGGCGGAAATCTCGCGTGAGGACAAAAGAGCGAGTAGTGATGCGTGCTGGTGAGTGAAGCTTCTACGCTCCTTGCCATGTTGAAAGCTTACACACAGAACATCAAAAATGGCACCGGACGCGCTGCGCAGTTGCAACGTTGACTTCGCTTTCCGTGCAGCAAACCACACGCGCGAACAGTCAACTGCATGTAGCTTCGACACGAGCAGCAGGAAAAGGATTCCTTGCTTGGCATGCGTGGCACCTGCCTTACTTTACTGCTGTCAAATTGTCACGGTAGAACAAGCTTTAAGCGGATATGACCGCAATCAAAAGTTGTTTACCATTGCAAAGCGACCTGTGCGCGCAGCGTGCCGTTGCTTCACCACCCTCATTAGCACCTCAATCCAGCACCTAGTCGACTTACTTTATGACGTCCGACAGTTATGTGTCGGTGGGTACCAACAAAGCATAGTCCCTGCCACATGCCTGGACGTTCACATCAAGCCGTTGCACACGCTCGGGAATTGCACAACAAACTACCTTATCCGTGAAGAATGTGCAAATTTTGACCCTCGTGTCCTTTGTGTTGTATGTGTAGGAAGAGCTCACCCTGGTCTGGTTGCTGCTGATCACCACAGTGCTGACATCCTTCTTCATCCAGCGGTACCATGTGCAGTACATACCGCCATCAGGGGCAGCAATGATACTGGGAATGGCATGCGGTGGAATTGCCAAAGCAGCAGGTGAATGTTTTTGCTGCTGACAGAAACGCCCATGTCACAGCAATGCAGCAACATGCTGCATGTGATGATGCAGGAAATGTACATAGCCTTGCATGAATCTGCTGATGCCTGTTTTTGCATACAGCTCATGTAAATCAATCACGTGCTTCCACTACATGCGTCAACCAGATCGGGACTGCAGAGACTGGAACAGTCATTAGATTGTGTAGCATAATATGGCTCGGTGCATTACTGCTATCCTGTTAATTCTATGCCAGGCATGACTGTTGAAGTCCCTCGTCAGGCGGCTGTGACCTCCATCCAGCACTGGCTTCTGCCTCTTGGGTGTGTGAGCAAGTCGTGACCTGTAATGATCGACAATCGATGAATGCTTCGGCACTTTCCTCAACCTTTGACAACACCGTTATCTGTTACTGCAGGCTTACAAGCAGCCCTGCGCTTCTCTCCTGCAGCATTCTTTTACGGCCTGTTGCCCCCAATAGTCTTTGCAGCAGGCTTCACTCTCAAAAAGCGAGACTTCTTCAGAAATTTCGGCACCATTTCAGTCTTTGCAGTCCCAGGGACATTCATATCTGCATTGTTTTTCGGCTTTGTCACGTATGGGCTGGTTGCTATCAAGGTGGTGAAGCGGAGTCATTTGGGGACAGCACCTCTTATTGAGTGCCTTCTTTACGGTAAGTGTAGTATTGCGCACGGTAACATGCAAAAGACGTGTACAGATTGCATGGTGCATGCCATGGTACTGAGTACAATCTGCAGCATAGATTGCATACTGCATGCTGTCTTGCCCTCACCCAGCAACAGTGAACATATGAAGCTGGACTTTAGTAAGCATCTTCTAGTATATTATCATCATGCACACACGCGTTGTTTGATACTACTCGTACACAGTGCCTTGGCAGCTGGTGCATGGAGCACTTGGCAATGTGTTGGTCCCTGTCCACACTATTTGTAGACGATTCTTTTCTGAGTTCAGCCATGTTCATACAACAGCAGAGTCAAATCAAAACATTGGCAGTATGCTACTGACAGAGGGCTCATGTCATTTGCAATGACACACACACATGCCAAGTTGCTTACTGCAAATCTGTGCAATACTGTGTTACTAAGCTGCGAATGTGATGCTACAATATGTTGTCAAGCTGCAAATCAACTCTGTTTGCAGGTGCTTTGATCTCTGCCACAGATCCAGTTGCCACCCTGTCCATATTTTCAGACATGGACGTGCCTCCTGTGCTCTACAACCTGGTCTTTGGGGAGAGTGTGCTAAATGACGCAACTGCCATCGTGCTGTTTCGCACACTGGAAGAATTTTATGAGACGCCGCTATCTTGGGGAACCGTGCCCTTGATCTTTTGGCGATTCTTTGTCATTGCAACTGGATCTATTGTCATTGGTAAGAGAGACTTCACTCTCCTTGATCTTTTGGCGGTTCTTTGTCATCGCAACCGGATCTATTGTCATTGGTAAGAAAGAGTACACATTGCTTAAAAGTTGCAGCTGTCAATGCAACTGGATCTATTGTCATTGGTAACAGGGGTTACAGCCTGCATGCCAAGTCGCAGCTGTCAATGCAATTGGATCTACTGTCATTGGTAAGAGGGAGTATACCCTGCTCAAAGGTTGCAGCTGGCAATGCTGTTGGATCTAATGTCAATGGTAAAAGGGGTTACATCCTGCTTGCAAAGCAGCAGCTGTCATCGTCTGCGGCCTGCCGATCATACCTTGCAACATTCCAGTGCAGCCTTAGAATCTTTTGCGCGTCTCGTGCTGTATGATGTACATATCAGCAGGCATGATCACGACCATGCCAAATTTGCAGGGTTTTCCAGTTCCTGCATTTGGGAACAGCATCCAGTGATATGTCAGACCATTCCAGCTTGCACAAAGTACTGTCAGCGCGATTCTGCGGACTGAGTTGTCCTGACAATTCAGCACATAACTTCAGTACTTACTATGAACGGACAGCATTGTCATCAGCATTACTATTATTGTTAATATCATCATCATGCTTTTTGTTATTCAAGTCAGTACTTGAAAACTTCACTCAAAATTGGCTGATGTCAAGCCAAAATGTTCCTGCTGTTGCAGGACTGGACGCTACACCAGCTTGTGCTTTCCTCCTGAAAAGCTTTCAGCTTGCACCTAATGTTGTCAGACTGCAGCGCAACATAACTGCAATGGCACCTCAAAAGCAATGTGCTGTTGCAGGTCTGGGTGTTGCATCAGCATGTGCCTTCATCTTGAAACAATTTCAGCTTACAAACAAACAGTATTGGCAGACTGTGTAGCGCAGTGGATAACACAGTGGTGCCAAAAAACTTTTGTGCTGTTGCAGGTCTGGGTGTTGCATCAGCGTGTGCCTTCATCCTGATCAGCTTTCAGCTTGCACCCAGTAACGTCAGACTGCAGCGCAATATAATACAGTAGCAACTCAAAGACATTGTGCTGTTGCAGGTCTGGGCGTTGCATCAGCTTGTGACTTCATCCTGATCAGCTTTCAGCTTGCACCTAGTACTGTCAGACTGCAGCGCAACGTAACTACAGTGGCACCTCAAAATCATTTTGCTGTTGCAGGTCTGGGTGTTGCATCAGCGTGTGCCTTCATCTTGATAAGGTTCCAGCTTGCACCTAGTACTGTCAGACTGCAGCGCAACATAACTACAGTGGCACCTCAAAAACATTGTGCTGTTGCAGGTCTGGGTGTTGCATCAGCTTGTGCTTTCATCTTGAAACGGTTCCAGCTTGCACCTGGTGCTGATAGCCGACAGGGCGGGCCTGCTTTCAATGCCACCATCTATGAAGTTGCACTTGTGGTCATGTCAGCTTACCTGGCCTATTTAGTATCAGAAACCCTGGCGCTGTCGGGCATCGTCACGCTCTTCTTCACCGGTATATGCCATGCGCATTACTCGTATTACAGCGTCACGAAAGAGGCTGCAATCACCCTGAAGCGCCTGTTTGAGTTTGCGGCGTTCCTGTCAGAGATGTTTGTGTTTGCCTACTTAGGCTTGCAGGTCAGTCACACCTCCTCCTCCTCCCTTCTCTCTTTCATCTGATGTTTTGCTTTCGTGTGATCTTCTTTGCAATGCATGCTATGTACTTCAGGCAGAACTGACATGTTGTTGACTAACGTGAGTCATGCCTGGCTGTCATGACTCATACATGACTACACCTTGCCAAAAAAAGCTGAGTCACACAACATCAAGCAAGCGCTTGACCTGCATCACGCATTATCCTATATCCCAACTGGGGACACATGACTTGCTCACACTTACACATACACAACACAAGACATACGCAGGCGTTGATGCCTGTACTGGCAAGAATGCTTTGCATACAACCAAGAACATGTTCTGCCATGAGTGCTTGTACAATCCACGTCTTGGGCACAAACACCCTGCTGATTTGGAAGCAGTGTGACAACGTGCTGATGTAGTGTTCATCCGCATCTGCTCTGCGGAAAATTCTCATGCAACAGCTGCACACAACTATCTTGGGTTCATTTGATTTTGTTTGCTCACTCGTCTTTCCATCCATCATTCATGTACTTGTGCTTGCTGATGTGACAGGTGGCAGCCATACGACAAGGGATGGATTTGGGATTGATGCTGACAGGAGTTCCTTTGGTGGTCTTGTCAAGGGCTCTCAACATCTACCCTCTGGCCTACTTAGTCAACAGAGGTGGCTTATCCGTTCAACCATGCATTTATCCATTCCTTCACTCATATGTTCACTTGTCCATTTCTTGCATGTATGAACTCACTCACTCACTCACTCACTCACTCACTCACTCACTCACTCACTCACTCACTCACTCACTCATCATTGGATCACAATAACAGTAACAATCGCAATAACAACAGAAATGGTAATGATAATAATAATAACGATAATAAACAAATAAAAACAATAATTGCAATAATTGTTATCATGATCATAGGCATACATTGTGCGCAGGTCGGCGGCTGCCCCTGCCCATCAACCTGCAGCACAATATTGACAATAACAATAGTATTACTAAGAATAATATGAATAACAACAACTGTTATGTCGATCATAGGCATACATTGTGTGCAGGTCGGAGGCTGCCCCTGCCCATCAACCTGCAGCACACGCTGTGGGCTTGTGGCCTCAGAGGGGCTGTTGCCTACGGCCTTGCCGTCAACCTGCCCAACATAGGTGCTGAGTCAGATGAGGGCATTCCTGCTATTGAGTCAGCTACTTTAGTCATAGTGCTGGTGTCCACTCTGCTGTTTGGCGGCATCACAGGTGAGCTAGAGCCCCACCCACCCCCGCCCCCTCATACCCCCCTCCCCCACCAAATATAAGAGGGTTTTGTCTACCATGGGAATCTGCATACCTATGTGTTTGCACTTGGTCATGATTCACTTATTGACTTACCAGCTCACTGGTGGATAAAGCTCTTGCACCAAGGCATAAATTCTTACTTTTTTTAGCAAATTCTGCAATTTGGTGTTGTGGCAGGTCCCATGGTGCAACACTTTGGCCTTCAAGGCTTAGATGACATGGCAGTGCATGCGCTCGGCTACCAGGATCTGCACAAATCTGTCAATCCCAGCACAGCTGCCAATGCAGTTCGTGAAATAGCCGCAAACAACCCTGATTCTGCCCATACGTTATGGAAGCAGATAGACAAGGCCTACCTAAAGCCCTTTTTTGGAGGCAGATCTAGTGGTCAGCCGCATTTGTATGCACTCAGCACAGGCAATACTGACGATGCTGAGATTGTTGAGGATGACTCAACTCCGCATCACATTCTCGAAATGCAGACTAGCGGTCTAGCCCATATGCAATCAGGGTTGTCAAGTGTTGATGCTGATGTTGAGGCATATCAGCCACCGCATGCCTCAGATTCTGCGTTGTCGCCCACACATAGGGGCTTGATAGGAAGGACGAGTAATGGTCTGCCACATGAACATGATGAAGACACATAACGCTGTGAATGGTTGTCTGCCTGTTTTTGCTCATCATCCAAGTGTGAGGTATCATAAGTCTTGAGTCTATCATTCTAGCTTGCATTGCATTATAACAAACAAAATGCTCAGGAAGTGTAACGCACAGTGTGTTGCTTGTTCTCCAAGTGATGCTGTTAGGTCAAGAAGTTGAGCGCGATGACACAGAACCAGCTGAATCACTCTTTACCTGCTTTCCTGCTGTGTATCGAAGCCTGTTTCACTTTGGTATGTGGGCATGCTCCCATGTATCAAGGTAAGTGTTACACCTAGGAGTCAAAAAGTGTTCACTTGTGCAATGTAGCTAGTCTATAGACTACTGTGCTTACAGTACTGGTAAAATTAGCGAAGGTAGCATTGATTAAGTTGTGTAGGATGTGCGCTGTTCAGCGTCATCAACGATTACTCAATTTTTGATGGTTTGTGCTGCGTCAGCATCAGTTCGCCCCGTCATGACACGTGAGGACTTCAGTCAAGATCAGTCTTTCGCCATGTAAGTACATCGATTAGCTTGACACCATTCGACCTGACCTGAAGGCCACTTCAGCTATTGTAGTTCGATCTCTTCAGCTTGAGCTGAGATACGCCGCTTCGTTCCCACGGTGTTGGCATGTTACGTTGTATCAATGTGACAGTGCAGCTGTGCTAAGGGAAATATTGAATTATGTTACTGAACCCGACTTGCACAACGATATGAACGAATGCACATATGTGATCTGCAATAAAACACACATAGATGACATTGCAAGAAAACACACATAGATGATATTGCCAACGTCATCACAAGAGAAGGTAGAGGAGTATGGCAAAGCTGTTTAGCAGAATGTATATACATAGTACAGACAAAGTACAGTGAATACATAGTCCAACATTGACTAGTGTACATGAACAAGCCTGTGCTAAAAGGCAAACTTGCAATCTCCCTACAAAGAAAGAATGCTTTAATTGAAAATGTCAAGCCTGCAGAAGATGCAAAAATAAAACAAACAATCTTCAGGTGTTGTTGTGCCCCTGGTCTGGAGCACCTAAAGGGGCAGATCCTGACATATGGTACTGTTGAACTAGCAAATCAACGTGGCTGCCTTGTGCAGAGCGCTTGACCTGGTCTCCTACCAATGTTTTGCCAAGGACTAGCCTAAAAACATATTGATACAGCTTTGCATCAGTCTTGAAAGATTGCCATATAAGGACTATCAGAATCCTCAAAATTGCAAGGCATGACGCAATGACTGCTGCCAGAAACAATTTACCAGACAGAAATATGCCGTGGCTGGGCTTGTTACCAAGGGAGAGGAGAACCGAGTTCAGTATGACTGTTGGTAGGCTTTGGAAGATTGCAGCAACGAAATTGTGCATGCTTTCATGGCTTTCCAAATCTACCCAACTCAGCCCAAGAACAGCACCCGGTCTCATGCAATGATGCAACCTGAAAACAGCCACATACCCAGAGTCCATCCACTTTAGGCCAGGCAATCTCACAATGTAACGTAGAGCTTTGGAAGTCTGTCTGACAAACACAAACGTGTCCAACACAAGGACTACAGGAATCATGAGGGGACTGCTGGCAAATGACAGGGCCAAAATGCACCCAAACAAGCACAAGCCAGCTTGAGAAGCATCGTATTGCAACCTGATCAGTCTGTAGAGCGCGTGAAAGGCAACAACTACGCCAGTAGCAGCAAAGTGGAAAAGAAATATGGCCGCAAGCACAATGCCTGGCCAATGGCCCCATATCTGCCTCAAGACAATAATGCTGGTGATCAAGTCATAATAATAAAATGCAAGTCCGCCTAACCCAGCAAATGCTTCGTAGAATGATGACATGGCTGCTTGTACTGGCAATAGGCGTGACTTTGGACCAAGTTGCATGGACTCCTTTTTGAATTTGGAAAGAACCAGACAAGCATAGGCCATCAAGGCTACCAGACAACATATACCAAATATCAGCCAAACCGTCAACAAGACCACGTGTGAATTGTGGTTGGCACAGATGTCCTTCACAGATGCTAGTTGGTTCTGGTTGGCATCTGTTAAGAAGGCTGATTCTGTGACTGAAGTGATGTATGCCTCAGACTGCAGCAAGGTCTGGAAGCTTGATGTCAGATCGTTGTTGTGTACAGCTTGTTGCTGACTCACTCCAAGGCTGGACACATTTGTACGGAATCCTGGGAGGAGAGAGAGTTGTTGCCCAGTAGTGTCAATGTTGTATAAGTTTGGCTGCAAGCACAGTTGCTGCCTCCAACTCGAACTTGCAATTGACCTGGTCCAAGACTCACCTACGTCAAGATATGAGACATGTGACAAAAGCCCTCCTTGTCCTAGCCATGATAATGGAACTGTGCCAGTCAGGTCATTCCAGCCCAAGTCCAACACACGAGTTCCCTCAAGAGCTCCTTGAACGTTTGGCAAGGACCCAACAAGGGTCGCATTTGAGATTGTGATGAGCTGCAAAGGAGCTGTGCTTGTCCACAAGGCTGTCAAATTGGACTTCAGATCACAACCTTCAAGGTTGATGAGTTGCAAATTGCTGTTGTGAAAACCCGGCAATGGGCCTTCAATATCTGTGTAATCCAGCCGGAGCGTCTGTAGCTCTGCAAATGCACCTGAAGATGTCCAGCTTGCAGGTATAGTGCCCTGCAGCTTGTTGAAGGAAAAACCCAAGTTCTGAAGCTGAGGGAAGGCTTGATCGGAACCCCAGCTTTCTGGCAGAGTCCCTGTCATGTTGTTGTTGTCCAGAATCAGCTCCAAGAGGCTTTGAAACGCTGTCTGGTCACCCCAAGCACTTGGCACGGCGCCAGTGATCATGTTCTCATCCAGCTCAAGGTCAAACAGGTGGGGAAATGCGTTTGGGTAACTCCATTCATCTGGAAGCGGCCCTGTGAGCAGGTTGGCTGATAACTGCAGTTGCTCAAGTTGTGGCATCATGAGGCCGTACTGAGCTGGAAGCGAGCCGTTGAGTTGGTTGACTGACAGGTACAATGATTGCAAAGAAGATGGCCAGCTTGTGGGCAAGGCCCCGCTCAGAAAGTTGAAGCCCAAGTCAAGCTTGAGCAACTTGGAAAAGGCGCTTGAACTGCCCCAACTTGGTGGGATGGGACCTGCAATTTAACAAATAAGAGCGTTGCAAGTTGTTGTGTTTTCGTTTAACTTCTCAGAAATGTTGAGAATGCAGTGGCCACTACATACATGATGGTAGCTAATTGCATGAGTGCATGGGAGCGCCTGACTAAACTGCTGTACGATGTCTCACAACTGCTGTTTTGGTGACCCTAACCAGGTTGTTGCTCACAAACTAGACAGCAAACGAGCAGAGGTTGTCATTTGTGCAGTGTTGCCATATGCTCTCACACCTGTTAGGCTGCAATAGTCTATTTTCAAAAACTCAAGCTTTGGCAATGCTGTTGCTTGACCCCACTCTGCTGGCAATGTTCCATACACATTAATTCTAGTGAAAGTACTCCAGTCAGCTGCGATCTCCAAATCAAAAAGAGCAGGAAATGCGCCATCCACGCTCCAAGATGCTGGCAGTGTCCCGTCAAGCGGCACATTCTGTATGGTCATATTGCCAAGTATGGGAAAAGCACCAGCACGACCCCAATCATCAGGCAATGGCCCTGCAACGAATAAACTTTCCCATCCATAGCTACCAATGAGATGAGACATAAGGTGTGATATGTAGCGCAACTCTATTGCTCTCAAATATGCATTAGGATGCCTCATGCCTCATGCATAGCATCAAGAGAGCATGCTTGTTGATGGCCGACAGACTGCAGAGTGTAAAGCAAGGATATCATTCATTTTACATGTTTTTTTTCAACACAGAACCATAATTACAAAGTAGAGCCACCCACCAGTGATACTGCAATTTTGCAACACAAGCAGCTGAAGCTGTTGGAAGCTATTTGCACCACCCCACTCTATTGGCAAGCTGCCTTTCAAATGTGGCAGGTTCTGTAAATTTAGCTCCACCAGATTGGGGAATGATTTGCTTCCCCATGTGGCTGGCAAAGACCCACTAATAGACAAGTTGGACACCAACAGCTTGTGAAGATTGCGGAAGGCACCAGCATCTGCCCAAGAGCTAGGAATTGTGCCTGTAAAAGTGATAGTCATTTGCGACACTTGTGCATTCAAGTTGAGGGCATGTTGTTCAAACATACTGCACTGAATGCACCAACCTGACGCATGTCCAAGTTGTCTCATCAAATGATTGGGGTCACTTGGCAAAGGCTTTGCTGAACACTTTCTTGCATATGTGTGGGGATGTAAATAGCTAGTAGCTACACTTTGGCTGCAATATTGGCAGGAGCAATGCGTGCTTTGACATTGATGCTGACTATACCTGTGACACTGCTGTTCAGCAACTCAAAATCCTCCAAAAGCTGGAAGGCTGCTGGGTTGCCCCATTCTGCTGGTAGAGTGCCATTGACCTTTTGGCTACTAAAGCTGAACGTAGACAGCGCTTGGAAGGAACCATTTTGACCCCACTCTGCTGGCAGTGTGCCTGCACCACAATACTCCATCTGATCTACATGCTGCACCTGAAGGTGCAAGCTTGGCCAGTGCACACTCTGAAAATGCTTCCAATAGTGACGGTAAGGCCAGCAGTTGTGTTTTGTCCAGGCTTTTTTGGTAGTGAGCAACATGCATGTGGCACGCTTAAGCCAACCCACCTGAACAGAGTTGATCACCACCGTCGAACAACAGTGACAGATGTATTGGCCATTGGTAGGTACTCAGAGTGCCTTGATGTATTTGAGCTGCATATATGCATGTGTATTTGTGCGTATGAGTGTGCTTGATGCTTACCGGTCAGATCTGTGTTCGCAATAAGAAGGGTGGACAATTCAGGGAATGCTTGTGGCGAACCCCATGCCGGTGGCAAAGTGCTTGAGAGGTGGCTGACTCCTAAAGTATTCGCCCCTTGTTAAGCGAGGCCAAGACATGTTGCCTCCCCAACTAGCCGGCAAGGTGCCTGTTAAAGCGTTGTCACCCAGCAGCAGTAGTGACATGGCGGGAAAGCCCTCATGCCCTCCCCAGCTATCAGGCAACGACCCTGCACGCATTGAACGCTGCCATGTTATGCATGCAAGCAACTACTTCATGTTTGCTCAACAGCCATAAGAAATTTCAATGCTGTCAAAGTTATAGCAAGCATGCACATGCACGTGTGCACCAAGCAATGGCAACGTCTGCACTCTAAATGCTTTGAATGATTGCAAGGAAGTTTCAACAATGCATTTGGAAGTGGTGCATCTGCACTTCACAGAAGCTGCTATCAGCAATATGAGTTTTAGTTGAGATTGGAGGAGGGGCGCTGAGACACTTGGCACAGCACTTTGCATGAAGAACAGACACATCATGAAACTACCATTGACGTCTAAGTATGCCAACTCCAAGAAGCTGAGCAGTGGGAATGCGCCAGCGCTTCCCCAACCAGTTGGTAGGTGACCTGTAAACACAATGAGCAAGACATGAGAGCTACCCAGGCATGGGCAAGAGTGGCATCACATTTACACCTTGCAACATGCCAGTGGGTTGCTGATGTTTGTACAGCCTGGTGTTCCTTGAGGTTGCCAGTATCATGCACATGGGTATGTTAGTCTGAGTTGTGAGTACATATTGACATAGTTGACCATCACATGGTTACAAGCATCCGCATTCAGTCCACGGCCACGCAAGCCATGACATGCAACTGTTTGAGCATGCGCAAACTGTGATGATGTACACAGTACCTTGAATGTTGCAACTTGTGATCCTCAGTGTCTCCAGCTGCTGAAAGGCTTTGGGACTCCCCCATTCACTTGGCAAAGTCCCTGAGAGGCGGCTGAGTCCTGCAATGGTAGCCCCCAACTGCAACTGCTGTAAGGCAGGAAAAGCAGCACTGGCAGCCCATGCCGCTGGCAGGGTCCCAGAGAAAGGCGTGTCTTGAAGGAACAACAATGTCAGGAAGGGGAACGCTGCTGAATTACCCCATTCTGAGGGCAGCGAGCCTGCAGAAAGTCTCCCCACGGTGTCTGATGCAGCATTGTTGCAGTTCTCATTGACTCATTTGCAAATCAAGTTACTTCTTATTGCAACTTTGCTGAGCAAACTGACACCTGCAATGACTTGCAGCCTGATGCAAACATACAATTGACATGCTATACGTACCAGGGTGTACATGTGGCTAATACATTGCCAGAGTCCAATCAAGTAACACATTTACATGCAGGGACCATGTGCACATAGGCAATCAAAAGACTGACCTAAATTGTGTTCTCTGAATGACGCACAGATGCATAAATACCTGTCATGTTTGTGCCAGCAAGGTGAAGCTCAGAAAGTGCAGGCATGGCACCCATTTGACCCCATGTGGCGGGCAATGTGCCTGATAGCTGTGTGGTGCTCAAGTCTAAAATTTGGAGATTTGGAAACGCGGTGGAATCAGCCCAGCTGCTTGGGAGTTGGCCAGCAAGATTTGCAGCAGGACCTGAGAAGTTTAATACTTGCAAATAAGGGAAGCTCCCATTAGCAGCCCAAGCATCTGGCAAGCTTGGCAGGGTGCCTGTAAGTGTCAGGCTGACCACGGACTGCAGGCAACCCAAGGCCTGCCATGTGCTTGCAGAGCAGTTTGATGGCAATTCAGCATCAATGACATAGCCAGAAGCGTTGAAGGCCTGCTGCCAGCCTAGCAGCTGCAGCACATGATGTTCGCAACTATTGCTGGCAGATGGCTCAGCTGTGGGTGACGTGACTGCAAGGGATGGTGATTCTTCTGCTTCTTGGCCTGGCACAGAATTGGTCGGTGCTGCAGCTGTTGATTGACAAGCTGCTTGCTGCTTGCAAGCACTCAGCAAGAGGAACAAGATCACATATGTCGTACTCTCCGCCATGTTAGTCACTGCAGGTATAGCAAACACTTCACGCTTGCCGGTTGACAGCTGTCGCAAAAGGTGATGTCGACGAACTGTCATATGGATAGCAAGCGACGCACCCGCCTCTGAGTTGTGTGAACATAGTCCGGCTCAAGCCTGCTGGTTCTGTGTACCGTAGCGTACCTGAGCTTCACAACCTCAGGTACGCTACGCTACGCAACCTCAGCGCCAGTTTCCAATATTTGCAGGTCTGACATCTTCTGCCGCGAATGAGGCGCCTCGCCGACATTATTCAGGCTGAACAAGGTGCACATCGATATGCTATGAATAGTCTTAGAAGAGCAGCGACGGTCCTATCAAAGATAGTTGATCGGTATCAGAACAGAATTAAAGCTCTTCTCAATCCCGAAACGTCAGAGGAATTGGGGGGTCCCCTGGCGCAGCCAGGACCCGCTGGGGGGGGGGGGGGGGTGGCCAGTGGACAATTGTATGCTTTGGGGGGGCTTCGGTCCCCCAACGACAATTGCGACTTAAATACAAACGCAAGCAGTCAATTGCAAGCCATAAGTACAATTTCAAACACACATGCTGCAGGTCTGCATGCTTAGCGTACACTTTTGACAATGCAATTTGACATCAAGAAATCCAAACTCAGAAACCTGCAGACCTGGTAATGTACAGGCAGAACACAGATGGTTCATAGCTGCTGAGTGTGACACCTGATATAGTCAATTCAGTAGCACATGCGGAGGATCTTTTCTTGCAAAGTACACTAAGATTGAGAGGTGCATGTAGCTTTTGTATCAAGACTCATCCTAATGCCACCTTACTCATGCACATAATTGCAGAGTAAGCTGCAATGTAAAAGCAAGAGCAAAAGCTTTTGGTCCTTAAGGCAGCAGGCTGCAAGAATGGCCCCACGCCACCAACACAAAGCAATGACCAAAGATGTGTGGCATCACACCAACCTATGCTATAACAACAAAGGACGCACTCATAAATTCATGCAGATTTTCAAACAGCATATGTCTCTTCAAGGTATTTGATGATGTCTGAGCTCTCAAACATTGCTACCTTCTGGTTGGGGTCCTGCAGCGGAACGGATTCAGCAGTGAAACATGTTCAGCAGTGAGGCATGTTATGCACAAACGACTCATACAGCAACAAAATTTGCTGTCCCTCATAGAGACCACGGAGTGACACCAAGAGCTGAGTTCACACACCTGTGCAAATCTGTACGTGCATCACAGTAGACAGCATTGCTTTGCTGCTTGACAGGCGTGCAACACTGTTTTAGCTAACACACTGCATGCAACATGCACGCTTGCCATGCAAATTCAACACCACCACGCTATAGGGTGCAACCAGACGTACTTATGCGCTGCTCACCTCCAGATATGGCACTGCAAACTTGCCATACTTGTCCACCAGCAGTTGCCTCTTGGGACTGCCTCTCACGGTTGTATGCTGCACAAAGGGGATCTCTAGGGCTACCAGCTTTTCCCTGACCACCTGCACACACATTGTGACAGATCCTGTAACGTCCATGATGCCTGTATGGGGTCCAAAATCAAGTATAGTAGGAGTGTACATCCATTGTCGTCATGGGGATTGCAGAGCCCATGTATGCATCCCAGACGTTGCAATTACCAGGCCCTTGTTTGGTACGGACACAATGTATTCACTGCATACAGCTGCCTGGTGTGCACGCCTGCATTCTTTGTATGCATGTGACATTGGCTCCTCAATGCATGATGCAGGGATGAGCACGCCCAGCATAGCTTTGCAGAGCAAAAAGGCAGGGAAAGTGATTACCCCAAACAATTCAAATATCACAAACAAGCAAATGCAGATTTTGGCAGCGAGGAACATGCCTGATGCAGAGATGAGCACGCCCAGCACAGCTTTGCAGAGCAGAAAGGCAGAGAAACTGAATACCCCCAATCATTTCAATTTCAAGATCAGACAAGATATTGGCAGCCCTGAGGGAAACAGACCTTGCAAAAGGGGGACAGCTCATATGCCCACAGCTCCAGAGGCTGCTTGGGTAGCTTTGATTGCTGGTACCGGCTGCCAGCTCCCAGCCTGAAGAAGATGTAGGTTTGGGTGTCTCAAGTCAATGATTTAACATTCATCACTATTCAGGCCTTGACTTGATGGCTTTCAGTGAGGCACACGGTCAATGCAAGCAAGAGCAAGCTGTCTTGCAGAGCTTGATGAGATTTGGGACGTACAAGTGCAATCACAGTGTGCTTTTGCTTCATGCTAAACAAAATATGCCATGATGCCAACTGTTA
>JAABUP010000885.1_pt1 | contig 64509 bp, 95 predicted proteins | sample 5559201 | NCBI WGS metagenome assembly JAABUP01 (sample SAMN10711887, study PRJNA513373) | rock metagenome | isolation source: Antarctica rocks | place: Antarctica
TTGCTCATCAAGTGGTTGCAGAATAAGTTTTGAAACACAGGCCATTGGAGCACAGTTGCTACATGTCAGCTTGCATCAGCATGTCCTAAAGCTCAGCTGGGGGCGCAAAAGTTTTTTTTTTTTTTTCAAAGGATTATGTGCTGTAGAGATTGCCTGTGGGCCTCTCGGAGTCTGTCTGCTGCAGCACAATGTTCTCGCAATCTCCAAGACATTACTTATACAGCCACGTACATGCTGGTCTTGATCTAGTGATACTGGCTGCAACTGCAGCAAGGCATGCTGACGCTTGTGTTTTGTACAGGAGACACCAGACAGCCCTGAGGCCCTGTCATGTGTGCCCACTCTGCTTATTTCAGACATCCCCAAGGAGGCCTCCTCCATCCCCACAGCCCTGGAGGAGTCCCAGGGAGTGACATTGCTGAACCATGACCTGTTCACCAATGACATTCTGTACATGGAAGTGGCGCTGGACATGCGGCCTTTGCCTGCAGACCTGTTGCCCCTCATGCCATTGTTCTGCAGGTGCAGCCTGTATACAACAATGCTCATGCAACCTGAGCCTTGTCAGTCTGTTAGTACGTGTGATGTTCTGTGTACGCATGCTGCGTCGTCCCTTACCCAAGTCAGGGCAACTTAGTAGTCTAGTTTGAGCTGCTTGCTATGAGCTCTTGCAACGCAACTTGCGATGCGGGGCAGATGACGCCTGCTAGCAGCAATCAGCCAGGCATGAACATTTGCATATGTGCTTTGTCTGCTTTCCATGTTGCAGAGCCTGTCTTGTCGAATAGCATACTGTGTGTCATGGTGAAGCAACATGCAAGAAACCCTGCGAGACTTTGCTTTCAGCAGTCAGCTGCTTACAACAGCATGGATCTGAACATGTGACACATCAGTGGAGCCTGCAGCATCAGTCCAACTTGGCTTTTTCTGCAGGTCTCTGACTCAGATGGGTACACAGGAGGAGGACTTTGTGCAGCTGACGGAGCGCATAGGGCGCAAGACAGGCGGCCTTTCGTTCTCCCCTTTCACCAGCCACAAGAGAGGGCAGGTGGAGCCCCAGGCCTATCTCATGGTCAGGGGCAAGGTCACAGCCAGCAAGGCCCCGGATATGCTTGACCTCATGCGTGACATCCTGCTTACTGCAAGACTAGATGACAAGGAGCGCTTCAAGCAGGTGTGCTTCTTTTTGCCAGCCTGATCTGATCTGATTTCTGTCTGTCATCATCAGTTGATGCAGGCACTGGTTGTGTGAAAGGTGCAAGCCTGTTGTTCTGCGCTGGCATACTTTGTGGCATGCTGTGATGACTTTGCAGTGTCCCGTGAAGAGTTTGCATAGAGGTATGAAGCTCCTGGTGTGAGCAGAAGAGGCAGATCAAGAACCAAATATGTATTCACACGCATGCCTTGGAACTCTTGTCCTGATGCTGAGCAAACCAGTGCTAAGCTGCAGCAAAGACTTTGGATAAGTTTCAGGGAAAAGTGGCTGGGTAGACTAGATTGCTGTCAGTGCCTGGTTTGGTTGCAGCAGCGAGGCGTCATTTTGGCTGCTACTCTTAATACAGACTCTAGCGTAGCTGCATAGCAGCGTTGTTTCTCAGAATCTGCACAGCTTGCTAGCTGTCTAGATAGTGTTGCTAGCTTGCCTCCTTGGAAAGTGTAGTCTTGAGTTCAGACCGGCAGTCCAGAAGTTGCCTGCTGTTCCACTCTGCAGCTATTGGCTGTCTCAATCAGATTCCAATGCAAGGTTGAGTTGCAGTGTCACTATCAACATTGCATGGCTAAGAGGCATACTTGCCCTTGGTTCAGCATGCTTGCCTGTATTTCCAGTTGAGTCAAGAACAACATTTCATTCCCACTACATGTATTTGACAAGCTACAGCAATTGACTGTGCATACACCACTCAGGCATCGACCCATACCTGGCTGCAATTGACTGTGCATATACCACTCAGGCATCGACCCATACCTGGCTGCAATTGACTGTGCATACACCACTCAGGCATCGACCCATACCTGGCTGCTGCAGATGGTGCTAGAGACCAAGTCTGGGCTGGAGGGGGCAGTCATTGGTGGCGGGCACAGCGTAGCAGCATCACGCTTGGATGCGCAGCGCAGCGTGGCTGGCTGGGTCAGTGAGCAGATGGGTGGCCTCAGCTACCTCTTCTACATCAGAGACCTGGTCAGTCTTTCTATCTCCCTTTCTCTACCACAGTACCCTTTCTGTTTCACAGTCTCTTTGCAGCTAACATGATGTCTGATCTTTGTCAGAGCCATCTGTGTTGACATGCCCAACCGCTGTGCTGACGTGTGCTTGACTGTTAGCACAGACTCAAGGCCAAGAGCCTGTGCTGTGTGGTGCAAATTGAAGTAAGACTGGCTTGTTGGTGGGTGTGCTGCTTTGCTGATTACCTTCTGTCTGCAGGGCCTTTCCAGCTAACTCTCCACTGAACAGCTTCCTGCCTGGCATGCTGGTTCAGTCACAGGCTGATTTACTTTCGCAGCTGTGACTCAAAGAGGCTCCAAGCCCTGTCAGCGACTCAAAGTTGCTGTCCATAAGCTGACTTGTACACCTGGTATTTGGTACAGGCCAATAGGATAGACGCTGACTGGGAGGGCGTTAAGGCTGACCTGTCGCGCATCAGAGACATCCTGCTGCAGCGGCGCGGCGCCTTAGTCAACCTGACAGCAGACGAGCACACTCTGTCGTCAGTGCGCCCACATTTGGATGCCTTTCTGGGAAGCCTACCTGCTGAGTCAGCAGCCCCCACCAGCTGGGGCCAAATGCTGCAGCCCTTGAATGAGGCCATCACTGTCCCCACACAGGTATCTGCTTTGTCCATGCTCATGCTTTCATGAGGCCAAGTTGTGGAGCAGCCCATGCTGTTATATGACACAGGGCAATGCTGTTGCTTGAGCATGTACTGCATGCCTGCCCAAGCTGGGTGACCACATTTGAAGTCACAAGGCCAGGGCTGGCATGCACAGTCCAGCATAGCCTGCGTGTTGACACAAAGGGCTTTTGACCCGGCTTCTGATGCCATCTGCTGGGATGCAACACATTGTTATGCACTGACTTGGCGTCACTAGCTGAGTTGTCTATTGTTGTCCTTGTTTGCTTTGTTTGTTTGCTTTGTTTCTGCTACAGGAGTTTCGGTAATGGCAGGTTGAGAAGCTTTCAAGTGAGGTCTGCTTGTATAGGTGAATTATGTAGGCAAAGCAGCCAACCTGTATGAGGATGCTGGCTACAAGCTGCATGGCTCAGCGTATGTCATCAACAAGTACCTGGGGACGACGTGGTTATGGGACCGGATTAGGGTATCAGGAGGAGCCTATGGCGGCTTCTCAGACTTTGACTCCCACTCGGGCATGTTCACCTACCTCTCTTACCGGGATCCCAACCTATTGAAGACTGTTGACAATTATGATGGTGAGCATGCCTATATGTATGAGCTCAGAAAGAAGTGCCACACAATCATTGCGCAGGCAAGTAGTAATAGTGGGTGCCCCTGATTGAATCTAGTGTGCAAAGACTGACTTGCATAGCAATCGTCATCTTGCTTCCCAAAGTCTGTCCACAGTTTGCGTTGAGTGATTGTGCCTTCAAAGGCAAGCTGTGCATCAAGCTCAGCTTCAGAAGTTCGGGTAATATATGGTTGACTGCTGCAAAACGTATCTGACATGCATTTGTGATTCGTAGGCACCGTTGACTTTCTGAGGAAACTGGAACTGGACAATGACTCCTTGACCAAGAGTATTATTGGCACCATTGGTGATGTGGATTCATATCAGCTGCCAGACAGCAAAGGCAGGACGGCTTTCATGCGCCACATCCTGAATATCAGTGATGCAGAGCGACAAGAACGACGGGAGCAGATACTAGGGACGTCTCTGAAGGACTTCAGGTGAGCGTCGTATTGTACATTTTTTTGGTCATATCTGTGTTCGGGCTGATGTCGTGCTTGCATGACACTGTTGCTTACTCATGTACTGAAGACAAGATGCTATCCAAGTGCCTGCGGTGGCATTTGCTTGACAGAGTACTTGCACTGCTTGTGATTAGTTGTAAATGCCTTGCAGGGACTTTGCAGATGTGTTGGAGTGTGTCAAGGGGGATAAAGCTAGGGTAGTAGCAGTGACCTCAGGCAGCAGGGCAAATGAAGTCAATGACACAGAACGACCAGGATTCTTTGACCAGATAACAAAGGTTCTTTAGTCATGTGGCATGTACACAATCACAGCTGACAATGCCGTTTCTTGCATCAACCCTGTGTCTGGCCCTGTGAATGTGTGACAGGCTGACGTTGGGATCTTTAGGCAATGTAGGCGCAGTTGCATTGACATATTGAAAATGCACCAGCTCCCACGTGCAAGTAATATTCCTAACAACGCTCACAGAGTTGCATGGCGGACAGTAGATATGTAAGCCCACCACTCAAATTTGGATGAGCATGAAGTGCACAGCAAAGCCTGTGGTAATTTCGGCTTGAAAAGAAACACTTGCAGAACCACAGGCACAGTTGATGCCCTTAAATCAGCACACATATAGAGGTTGAAATCAAAAGCCTGCATTAGAGGTGCCTGGCAGCACAGCCTATGATCACTCTGCAGTGCAGTCAAGCAACAAGTCTCAACTTGAATCATCGTTGCCTCAAAGTAAACACAAACAAGCACAGCAGATTGGTACATGGTGTAACTTCACCAACACAGCAAAAAAACAATTGGTGCAACTTCAAAAGCTGCGCAAGGCCTGCATAGCAATACGCTCAGCCTAGGAGCTTGGCTGAGGCTGATGATGGGCCTGGGGTTGAGGGGGAGTACGCTGCCCCTTCCATCTGCCGCTGTTCATCCATCTGTACTGCATGCGCAGCCTGTCCAACAAAGCACTGGGCGAGTCTAGTGCAGGTCGCACATCTAAGTGCATGGCTATGGGCATCCCAGGCAGAGGCGCTGCATTATAGAAGTCAACAACATACCTGCAAGTAATGTCAGCGATTTGGTGCAATCACATACTATCTCAGACAGCTTTAGTCCAACAGACTGCAGTGCTGCCTTGACACATTCAAGCAACTGATTGTAGTCAGACTGCTAAGCGTGCCTCTGGCAGAAAAGCAGCCTCATACAAAGCAGACTGGATGCACAGACCTGTCAAGCATCAAGTTGCAAGACTTTGCAGGCAGTTAGAGCTCACCAGATGTAGGGGGAAGCAATGCACACAAAGCCACTCTGAACGCCCAATAGTGCTGGCGATTGTTATGACAAGACACAAGTAACAGGAGCTTGCTGTTGCACCTGACTTCTTTGCCACAGCGGTCCACGACCCAGTCATGCCTGTCAAAGGGTAGCTTGTACCCTAGAAAGTTGAGCAGTCGGGCTTTGGGACTGTAATCTTGGGGACGTCCAGCAAACTTCTTCAAACGCGGACCCCCACATCTGGTCACATGCATCTTCTCCCATTGCAATACCTGCACAACGAGGTGCGCTCAGCTGGGGGAAACGACACAGCCTATTCATCTGATACGGGTCATGGTTCACTTGGTTTAAGTAAGCTAGTACACAATGGCAGAACAAATAACATCTGGGTTGTATTGGGCTGGAAGGCTGTGTTTGGTGTTATAGCATGTATGCCTGTAGCAGGTACAGCAATGCAGATGAACAAGCACGTCATGCATCCTTGTACCTCTGACCACGCTCGCTCATTGACACCATTGTGTATGGCAACCACCGATTGCATATCGTGCTCACTTGGTGACCAACCCTTCCTCTTCATAGCATTGTAGAACATTTGTTCACTGGGATACATCCACACAGGGCTGTCAGCTTCCTGGTGCGCAGGTCTTCCGTCATCAGCTGCTCAACAATCAGACTGTGAATACTTGGTGCTATTGCCACAGACAGCAGAGTTTGTCTGGCCAGAAAAGCAAACTTGCAGCTAAGCTGGCTGGACATGCATACCCACTGGGATCGTGGAAGGGACACGCTGCCTACCAAGAGGCTGACTCTGTCCAGGTGTAGGCTGGTTGCTGGACTGTGGCATGAAATTACTTGGGTTGAAGTCGGAGGTAACAACTGGACAACCTGCAATGCTCCACCTCAGTTCTGGCACGGTGTATGCCAACAAGACATAGCATGATACGTACCTCCCGGAGTGATCTGCTGACCACCTTGTCCACCAACAACAGGGCATCCGCCGCTTGTTGAGGGCAGAGTGTAAGAAGGTAAGTTGTCCTCAATGTTCGTGCTGACAGTACTGCCTGCAGTGCGATGTAACATTCATAGCCAATTACATGAAAATTGCCATGTCTGTGCGCTTTATATGCGGTACCGAGAACGAACTAAGGAACCGCGTAGCTTTTTGGGAGATCAGTCTATGTATGCTTACCTGCCAGACACGCTTCGGCTTGTTGGTCATTGGTTGCAGCGGCTCGCACAAACAAGCGCTGCGCTGATTTCTGCTCTTCTGTTTGCGTCATGGTTTCAAGAATGGTTGAAGTCTGGGTTGAAGTTTGGCGTATCGAAATGGCAAAGCCTCACTGCCGAAAGGAACGTCAGACAGCATGTTGTCACAGACGCCATGATTCCAGAATCCCTGAAAAGCAAACCATAGATGAACATTGACATAGGAAATTGCCTGAAATGCTGCTGTCCCAAAAACAGTATATTTTAAGTGGAAGCAATAGTAGAATTTGACCTACCCAACTTGACCTCGTTGCAATGGATTATTCAGATTTCTGGCAAATCCTGTCTTGCAATTGTCCTGTTGCCATTGGAGTGCTGAACAGGATTGCTGCTCAGTATGCTTGTCAATCATAATCATGCCACGTGCTGCTCGTGCACATCTACAGCCCTCATCAGGGTGAAGCAAAGCACTCATCAGGGCAAAGCAAAAGTATATGAGTCAGTAAATCCAAACCCTAGGTTTCTGACTCATGGCGCCAACACATCTGGCTTCAAGTTCCTCCACAACCGTTTCTTCATGCTGAAATACGGGGATCGACGCAAACTTACTTGCAGTGTGTGTTGATACGCAACTAGCTCTCGAAACTGGTGGCCTTCCTTGACTGCATGTCCACCGACCCCGGCGCAGAGCCTGCCTTGGCAGGTGAGGATGCCCCCAGCTCAAGTGAGGGGTTGCGGCCCGATACCAGAACCTCAAACAATGAAATGTGGGACGGTCGGCCTGCAACGTCAGGAACCCTTGAGCCGCCTCCCTCATCAACCAGCGACGTCAGGGTGAGAATGTGGACCTCAGAAACAGCATGTATTTCTGGTTGTCAATCTCCTGTATCCATCAGCATTGAGCAACGTGGCAATACACCGCAGATGCAAGGAATACAGCAAAAAATACACCAGCTAGAACAGGAGACTGCTCAGCCAGAACGCCGTGAAGCAGCACGTGCTCGCAAGAAACTGACTAGAGAAGTGCAGCGCACCCTGGCTGAAGCAGGCCGCAGCGATGCAGATAAGATCAAATACTTGGAGAGCATGTTCTCAGAACAGGTGCAGCTGTTGCTTCAAAACAGATCATTCACTCTGAGAATTGTAACCTGCTGCAAGGCATCATTGCTGGTTGTGCTTGCAGGTCACACAGCAGGCCAGACTTGAAAACCAGCTCATCCCTCTAAGAAGACAGTGTGACATTGCTAGCAAAGAGCGTGAACAAGGTGCGCAGTGTGTTCACCGCTGCATGGCAGTCCATTGCCTATTTGACAAGCTGTTTCCATCTGCAAGCAGAAAATGGTCTGTCATTGCTTGTCTTGTCACCAAGCAAATTCTGCTTTTGCAGCCATTGATGAGAAGGCACGCGTTGTGGAGCTGAACAGCAAGCTACATGAGCTGTGTAGGGAGCTGCGCAAGGAGAACGCCCTGCTCCTGGATACAAGCAAAGCCATCAGCGCCCAGGAGCTGACTCAGCGCAAGTCTCTCACTGACAACTTCCAAGAGACAGTGGAAGGCATTACACGAAGGTGACTCACATGTGTGCAACCTTATTGTACGCAATGGTGTGCCAAGTGCATAGTTGCCGAATATATCAGTTGCATTGCTGCGCAGGCTGGAAGACCATGAGAAGGACAGACTACGCGTAGTCTCAGAGAATGATGTCTTGAAGCAGAAGCTGAAGGCTTTGTGTGAGCAATATGAAGCCAGAGACAGTCACTACAATCAGCAGGTGCTGTTGTGATCAACCAGACTGCCATTTTCGTGTGCTACTGGCATGAGCCTCTCTTTGAATATGTTCATGTCATGTACAGTTACAGACCAAAGACCTAGAGCTCAGGATGGCAGACATCAAGGCTCAAGAGCAGGCTGTATTGGTTGACTGTGCCGAGGCGCAATCAGAGAAGATGTCAGAAGCATTTACTCAGATGCAGAGTCACAAGCTTGAGACTGATAAGCTGCTAGAGTCATACAATGAGCGTTTCTCAGAGTGCCAGCACAGCATTGAGAAAAGCAATGAGGTCAGCACTTAGCCTTGTCATGTCTTTGCAGCTATACAGATGTCGCCTGCGGTGCTGCTCGAGCTATGTTTGGATCAAGCATGACACTTACTGTTGACTTTGCCAGGTTTTCAAGATGCTGAGGCAAGATGGTGAGCGCAAAGCACAGCAGCTCAAACAGGCTGAGAAGGACAGGCGCATCATGAACAAACAGCATCAGGAAGTGCAGCAGCGCCTTGAGCAGTCCAACGCTCGCCTTGTGCAGCTGATGGAGGAAAACACCAATCTCAAGAAGACAGATACTTCAGAGAAAGCCCGCCTTAAGTCTCAGAACGAGATGCTGCAGAGTTTGTGCAGAACTCTTCGCGATGAGGTTAAACATCTGAAGACAGGAACAGCTACTAGGTCACCACCCGCAGCTGTTGATAGTTCAGCATCATCTCCTGGTCCAAGTGAATCATCTCTACATGTGCCAGCCAGCCCTGATAAGGCCAGTGGCATGGAAACAGATAGTGACCAGAATGGCAGAGAGGCATCAATCAGCTTGTCTGCGTCAGCAGACTTGTCAGATGCCATGTCCCAGGCTCTCACAATTTCAGCAGAAGACTCAATTACCAGCATAGATGGCGTTAGCCTGACTCAGTAGATGTCTTGCCTACAAAGGAGGCCAGTCATGTTTGGTACATCCCAGAACTATTCTAGAAGGTCTGCAGAACTGTTTTTGATTAGACTACTCGTGAATGTGAAGGCATCTACATTTACCCCTCATCTCTCCCCTCATGGATACAGTCTGACATTGGCGCAATAAAGGTTGACCTACTCTATCACATCAGATTTTGCATTCTACTCTATAAGTGTCCATAAGTGTGAATAAATAGCAATACCATTCGGCTTCTCCCTGTTTTAAACAATGACCATTTTGGTACCTTACAGCTGCAACCTTTGGTGCTGAACCACCGATGTTGCGTTTGCATCTGTAGTCATGACGCACACATTCAGTGGCGCAAACCATGTTACTAGTATGAGCAGAATTGCAGCGTAGCTGCATTCAAACTTGTAAGGTCACAGTATGTCAGCAACAACAGCATGCAGCGGACATGAGCTGGAGTACTGCAATCCAGTCCGTGATGCCGACACTTAATATAGGACTAAGGCTGCACTTGCTGTAGACATGCAAATCTTCAGAAAAACATTGTGTAAGTCAAGTGTTTTGCTGCCTGCAGCCTTCAGGAAAAGATCTGGAATAAACAATAACCAGAGCACATCATTTTACCATGTCACAGACCAGCGCACTGCATGATGGCCTATTCACCTGCTATGACCTACGGCCTACGCCCTAGGTGCACCAACAACAGCATTGGCTAGCATGAAAGTGCGCATTGATAGGTCCTTGGCCTTCTCAGTGATCTGCTCTGTTGGGGTGGGGAAGGTCATGTTCATGACGACTGTGCCAGCCTGGCTGTCAATCTTGGCATTCAGCCGAGCATTTCTGATCAGGTTGACAATCCACTTCTCAGCTGACTGCTCATCCATTCCTAGCTTGGCTGCCAGCATCTTCAGCTCAATGCAGTTGTGTATCCGGCAGTATGTCTCAAAAATGAACATGCGAGCATTCTCCACAAACTCCTCTTTACAGGAGGTCAAAAAGTAGTCATCGTCAATAACCTGCACACAACACATCGTGAACTGCTGGGAGATATACAGCTCAACAGGCTGGAGACTACAAGATGACAGACAGGTGGGAAGGGCTGACAGGCTACAGATACGCCCCCCTTGGTTGCTCACCACTTGGTACAAAGCTGGCAAAGCTTACAACATTGGGCAGCCTGAAGTTGCACTGGTGCAAAACCCTAATGTGCATGTATCACAATAAGATGGAGTAATGCGCATATGCCCCCTGTATTGCTGTGCCCTGACACATATGCGCTTCCTATATCACTGCAGCAATGTGCACCCACCATCAGGAGGCACAAAGACAAAAGAGACTCAATAAACAAGACAAAACCCTTCTGAGCTTGTGAATGTAAGCCCACCTGCTCACACTCCTGCAGCTTCTGTTGCGCTCCATCAAAGTCATAGTTGGTGTAGAGACACTGCAGAAAGTCTGTGACGGGATCACTGACGTGGTATGACTCCTGCTCAATGAGGCGCATCAGGTCCTTCATGACATTCCTTCGTCGCTTGTTGACTACTGCAGCCACTGCCAGGTAGCGAACCAGATGCTGAGCATTTGTCTGGATGGCATTCAAGAACCTGCAGCACAGCAGACACAATGATCACAGCAGCAACTTCAGGCTCTGCTGATTGTCACACCTGAGTGATCACAACCCTGATAGTTCTGGAGTTGCCAACAATCACTACAAAAACTATACTCAAAAACAGCATGCAGTCAGCGGCGATGCATGTGCTTGTCACCTTTCTTGAAAGAAAAGGTCGATGATAGCATTGCGGCCATTCTCATGGTTAAAGAAGACAAACAGGGACCAGTGCATCAACCAGGTCCGCTGCTGAAGCTGCACTAGCAGAGGGGCAAAGTTGTTGTCATCAATGACATTCTTCAACTTGGTCAGAGAGTCCATTGCTGTTTCCCAGTCTTGCAAAAGAATTTCTGCTGCTAGCTTGCCCCACAAAGCGCTGAGGTTTCGTTCTGAGTTTGTGGACAGGGTTCTGTAGTGATATAGAAACTCCGCTGCCTCTGAGTAGTTGCCACAGTCAAACTGAAACTTAGCGTACTGATACAGTGCATCTATCTGTTCGCTGCCAATGTTGTGTTCGCGCTGTAGCCAGGGAAGGTTTTGTGCCTTCTCTTGCTTGAGCTGCTTGACCAGACTTTCATCACTGAGAAATTGCACTATGCTGTCTGCTTGGGCCTGCAGGTCGGCAAAACGTAAGTGTAAGCTATACATATGGGCAAGATCAGCCAGTCCTGTCTCGGCTGCCTAGGTTGCTAACCTGCAGTTTTCTGAGATTCTGCACAACTTCTGTTCGTCGCTCCTTGAGCTCTTGAGGGGGATCACGGTTGTTCAGCTGAGTGAAAATCTCCATAGCATAATCAAGCATGTTTGTCTTGTTCAGCAAATCAAGCTTGCCCTGCTGAATTTGATCCTCGGGATACAGCTCTTTTGCTGACAGCCACTCCAGCAAAGGAAAGACCAGATGCCTGTCCATGCTCTTGGCCAGCTTTGCGGTGAGATCATGTTCTGCCATTGTGGCACGTCCCGTCACATACCCAGCGCTGGGATCAATGCTAACTAGGAGCTTCGCACGAAGCCGCCTGAATAGGTTATGCTTCAGGGCGCTCCGGCATTGGGGCTCTTTGCCCTGGGGCCTCCGGGGGCGGGCGCAATAACCCAATAATGTGCCATCCAGGCATGTTACCAGGCTCTGCAGATCATTGCATGCTTGAGAACTTGTATTTGAGATGCAATCTATCAAGGAATGTGCCATCTGGTGGTGGCATGTCGCTAGTCAATGTCTGCCTGACACTTTCTATTTAACACAGACCATAGCAGCTTGCAACTGTACAGGACTGTTTACAAATTTGAAGCTGATCATTCAGTTTACCAGTATTCTGACTATTTATCTACAGTCAAATGCTACCCACACAGGAGACTACTCAGTAGGTTCAGATGTGGTTGCCATGGCCTACAGGCCGCTTTGGCAAGGGTGTCAAACATTGCAGCAGGGAAGACAGGGTCTGTCTTGTGTGCATGCTTAGCTCAGTTGAAGACGAGCACCATTTTCTGTTTGACTGCCCCGCACACAGTCACATACGTCAGCAGTACAGCCACCTTAAGGCTTTTCCATTAGGCTCCATTCTCACTGGCAGCTTGTTTGGCCAACCCAACGTGCTAGGCAGTCACCTCAAAACTTGTTTTGCACAAATACAATCTGTGTTGGCCAGTCCACGGGTAGTCTGGCTTCTGAAGTTTGTAGAGCTAGATTAGAGTAGAGCGTGTGGCATCGTGGTACCAGCACGCTCCTTCATTAAGCATTGCATCTGCAATTTATTGGTGCTTTATTGACGAACGCCTTGAACAGTGGTGCTTTAGTGTATGTTGATTTCCCAGTCATTGTCTGATGAGTCCTAAAGACAGGACAGGAAAGGTAAATTGATTGACTTATGCAAATTCCGGTCTTGCGCTCCGAGACCATCCGCTGGGAACTCACTAGAAAGCCCGGACCACGACATACCAATCAGGAAACAACTGCAGCTGTTCTGCACGCATTGCAGCAACCAGTAAATGCTCGTTGCCGTTGCTTTGGGCCAGTTCGCTTTCGCTGCGTTCACATGGCTTTTGCAGCTCAGGTTGTCAGCGTAGGCAAAGGGTCTCTGCGTTCTGGCCAACCTTCGCGATGCATGCGTTCTTTTAAGTCAGTGCAGCCATTGCTGATGTATGCAAGACCTCGTCCGCTACGAAGTCGGCAGCAACTTGACTACCGTCGGGCAAACTGCTATGCAGTGCTTTCAAACAGGAGTATGCTGTACTTGAGCGGTGGATGTGAGGGAGCTGCAAAGTGTCTTGAAGTGAACAAATGAAGAACGCTGCTACTCACTAGGTCATTCTCTGTTGCAGCTGAGACAGATCAGTCAGCTGATAAGTCTGCAGACGCACTGAAGGCACACTTGCAAGAGCTTGAAGATGAGCGCAAAGCAGCAACACTCAAAGCTGAGCACATGGCCACAAAAAGCCAACGTTTGGCCGAAGCCATTGAGAACTTGCAGGCAGGTGCACTGCGTGCCATGAGGCAGCAAGATGAAGCTGCTGCCAGAGAGCTCCTGCAGGTTCGTACTGTCTATGATTACATTGGGCATGATTTTTTCAGTGTCAACAAAATCTGCTGTTGATGTTGGCACGAAGTTGCACTCAAGTTCTGCGTGCATTGCTTGACAGCAGTGTGGTGTGCAGGAGAAGACAATTGTCACAACAGCTCTACAAAAAAGCAAAGACCGAGCAGCATTAAACTTTACACTTGCAGAAAAGCTGAACAAGCTCATAGGTGAGGAACATAGCTGCAAGTTTGTCAGGTTGAAGCATGCCCAAGGTGACCTTTTTTAAGTGTTTGATGTGTTCTGACTTCATGGCACATGTTTCCTAGCATTCAGCACAATCATGCCTGGAAGGCTGTCATCCAGTCTGCACCCATTGCTGTTTCAACTTGGCATCACTGCAGGTGCAAAACAGACAGAGCTTATTGCCTTGTTGCATCGGTCGAGTAGTTCAAAACGCCTGTCTCAGAAGCCTTTTTCAGTGGACCCTGCCGGAATGGTTTCCATGGATGACACTCAGCCAGGCCCCTCAGGTACTCACACAGCTCAAACCTAATCACCACTCATTCTTGTATGTCAGAAATGCAAGAAGTTGGGAACATCTGTCTTGCATCACAATATTGATGTGGTGATGTGGTTGCTTCACATTAGTTGATTCATGCTTTGCTGTCCTCTCCAGTATCCTCAGGTCATAGGCATGCTCTTGCGCTTTGCAGGCCCACATCGCCATTGGTCAGCGGGCTACTCGTTTGTCTTGCATGTCCAACAAAGATTGTTGTATGCCTTGTGCACAAACTGATGGTTTGTGCATAGCTGCAATCACACTCAGCCAGGTATGTGTCAGCAGTTGCAACTAGTTTGTAGGGACCTTTGCAGGCTCGCAGTCAGACACAGACTCTCAACAGGGAGGCAGACTTACATTTTCCCCTGGGTACGACCCTGCCGTGCTCACTAGCCAGGACTACCAATCAGAGGAAGAGATTGACAACAAGTTCCTGGAGCTTGAGAGACAGACGCTGGAGTCTATGATGGAGGCTAGCCGGCTACATACTGAGCAGGCTAGCAACACTCAGGAGCAGGACCAGCAACGCATCTCATCTGGCTCATCAGCCTCAAGCTCTGCAAGTGATGCTGACATAGGCCCTTACAGCAGCACCAGCAGCAGAGCCAGTACCAGCCACACAAACTGGTGGCATGATGCAGGCACCAATTTGCAGCAAGTTCAGCAACAGACTGGACCTCTGGAGTCACATCAGGCGCACGAGATGGCTAAGGACGTGACAACTCTGCTGACCAGGATTGTCAATGCCAGGGTCATGCGTGGTCTAGACCCAAAGGCTGCTCAATTGGTAGACCTTGCTGTCTTCCAAGTGGGGGTAGCTGCATCTGCTGACCCAGCTGTGCGCATAGCGCCTCCCAGGACAGACTTCAGCATCAACGTCAGGCAGCGCCTGTTCAGAGATGCAACTGCTGTTGCCTTGGAAGCGTGCTCGCTTTCTGCAGCCGGTAAAATAACAGAAGCATGGCAGGAGCTTACATCCAGTTGGGCTGAAAAGCAGGCAACAGATTCTGCTGTTGCTCACTCACCAGATGTGACAGGCAGGCTGGCCCAGATGTTCCTCAGGAGCCTTGCTGAGCTGTTCAAGTTAGAGCAGACAGAAGTTGAGCGCATTGTGCATGCTGCTGTGGCAGCTCATACCAGGGCAAAGCTCCTGGATGCAGTGGCTGCTGTGAAGCAGGTGACATGCTTTTTCAAAAACTGCACATAACTGCGTGTAACTCACATTTGATTGCTGTTGCTGTCACAGCAGCAGCATAATGATGCCAGCTTCAGTCTGCGACAGACGTCTTGCTGTTGCAGCTCTCTGTCATGGCAGTGCCTCAGGAACATGTGCACATGCAACCTTGTGCACATGCAACCTTCTGCAGTTTTATGCTGATTTCAAGCTTCATAGGTATTCATGACAACCTGTGCTGTTGAAAATGTAGGCGGAGATTCCAGCAAAAGCAGATGTTGCCCTTGAAAAGATGCGGCATTTAGCTGCGGTGGTTGACACTTTCCCGCTTCCGCCTCGCTCCCCTGAGATGGAGTTGGTCTATTCAGGCTTGCGTGGATTTCTGGGATATGAAGACCGCAAGGTCTTGCATGAGGCGTATCAGCAAGTCAGCTGCAGCCAGGCATCTCTTCGTGCAGTTGCAGACGCGCTAGGGATGAACTTGTAGCGCTAGGCTGGCAGGTCCAGGAGCCTGGGTCGAATCTATTTGATTCTGGGCCATGCAATTCTGTGCATCTTGTGTCAGACAGCTACTTATACAGTATGTATTTGCGGCCTGTTCAAGCTGCTTTGTATACAATCTATTGTTCAAATCCTACATAATCTACGTTTGGCTCAAATTGTGAGATGCAAGGCTCAGATATAGCCAGGTTGTCTGCAGGCTTGCAGGGCCACGCATGCCTGAGGTCCATCACATGGCACAGTTGTATAACTTTGCATGCGTTGAGGAAAAGGGCTGCACCTTGGTGCAGTGAGCTGAACGTGAGCTGCACATATCTATGCCTATAATCGCTGCATGCAACATGCTAACATTGCAGACCGCACAGGAGATCAGTTTCCTGACCAGCCTGTGCAATAAACGACTTGGTTCCTGCCCTCAAATGGCAAGGTAGCAACTTGGATATGCTTGGGGTCTCTAGATTGCAAATACTGTATCAATTGCTCATACTTTCGGACATGGGTACCATCTGGCAACCGTCGCCTTGGGAACTCCATTGGGTACACGCAGCATGGCACCATAGCAAAAGGGCGTCTGGTCCTTTGGGCAAAGTTGATGATTGGCTCAGCTGCCTGCAAACACAACATGCTGTTCAGGGACAGTCATACCCGTACAGTGTACCTAGCTAGCTGTTACAAACACATTGCTAGGCAGTGCAAATTTCTTGCGGTGGCTGTAAGCTGCAAAGATCAAGCTGGAGGTCCGCAGTGACCAGCAGTGCCTACAGCAGCAGCAGCAGCAGCGGATGGCTAACACAGGTGGTGACAGAGGGCGCACCTGGTCAGGATGTATCCCCACAATGACTGAGCACTCCTGAATGATTCTCCTTGCCAAGTCCAAGTCGGTAATATCAGTGGCTCCTGCAGCGTCATCTGCTTCACTGCTTTCTGCAACGACGCTTTCTAAGATGGTACAGCTGGCAGTAGCCTCGTGCAACTCTTGTTGTTGTGCCTGTGGCAGAGGCTTTCCAGTCTCGGCCTCAGCCCAAGCCTGACCATCCTCATGCTGCAACCCACCAAATCAGAGTCACAGCAATGCAATTTGCGGCACAAATGCACAAGAAGACGACAAACACTTTACGACCCATAGACGCTGGAATCAGCTGGTGACGTACAACAAAAGCTGATGGTGTTGCAAGAACAGAACCAACTGATGATAGAGGCACTTCATTATGTTAATCAAGCCTGATTCATGGATGAAGACACCTTTCATTAGTCACAACGCAATAGTGTTGGACAGAGCAGGCATGCGTTGCATGAGACAGGCCAGTGCACAAAGTGCAGTTTTTCAAGTGCTGCTCATGCAAAAGTGCAGCAATTACACACAATACATCCTACAGGGCATGTACACAGGTTGCTGGCAACAGCTTGAGACAGCTAATGAGTTTCACCTGCAGTCCCTTGTGAGTCCACTTGATATCCTTTGCCAATTGCATCGACTGCTGCAGGACTGCCCGCCACTCTTCATGCCCTTCGACTAGCTGTGCAGGGTTGTGTGAGTCAAGTGATGCATGCAGTAAGTGCACAGCCTGGTTGTCAGGTAGTCTATCAGATATCTGCTGTGCACCACCACCAATCACTGCTTTCACATGACTGCCAGAGTCTGGTCCTGATGGCAGTTGGCTGCCCTCAGCAGGCAGATCTGCTGCATGGGCGGTATTTTCATGAATGGCTTGGCCAGCTGAAGGTGAGTGCAAACCTGGGTCTGGGCTTGCTGTCAAGAGGCCGTTGATGACAGCTTCGTCAAAAACCATGCGCAGATGAGGGGGATCAATGCAAACCCTCTCGCCTGACACAAACTTGTCATGGGCATGGTCCACATACGATTGAAAGTTGACATTCCTGTGGTAGTAGCCTTTCTGCAGCCCAGCATCAAACACATGTCAGAAACAGTGTCTCAGTAAGAGCTCTGCCTACTGACAAGTTTACAAAGATGTCTACCAGTCAGGTAAGTGATCTGAGTTCAGCTGAGCTCAAATGGACAGAGACTGAGAACTGACCAGCATCCATTTGTGCTGTCTCCAGAGCTGCAGTGCGCGTGGCTCCACTACAGTGGCTTGGATCCCATTCAAGTTCAGCAGCTCAAAGCTGAGCTCCCCCTTGCCTCCAGCAATGTCAAGAACACCACTCCCTTTCTTCAGTTGCTCTTGTCCAAACGTGTCCATCAGAAACCTGAAGAGTTGCTAATTTTAGCGTGACTCCTGTTCCACAGCACATGCAGCAGCAGCAGCATGCTACATGTCTCAAAGCACGATTTGTGAGCTCATGCTAAGTCTGCAAAACGTGTTGCATTGCAAAGCACAAAGCTGACATGACAGACTCAGCTTCTGGTGCTAGCAGGGAGATCAGGAATGGCCAGCATGTCACAAAGGTGCAGTCAAATGGTGCATGTGCCACCTGCCTTCGGAAGACACCTGCTCGGAATGCATTTCTGACCAAGTTTCTCCTGCCCACACCTCTGTTGCTGATGCGCTGCGCCTGATTGGTGGTGGCATTGTGATTGCTGCATGAGCGAACAGTGTGCATGTCACAATCTTTATAGCTACATTTTGCAGAGTCAGGGTACAGATATGCTGATGATGACGGGGCATCAGTAATGAGTACAGATTCACAGCTGACCTGGCATTAGTGACGATTGCTTTTTCTGGCAGAGCATCAGGCGGATGCCTGTAAAAACACTTCTCCTTGTACAGGCAGTAGCCACGCCTGCTCCAGTGCTTGCAAACCTGTATGAAGTCACAGCTGTTTCAGGTACAGACAGGTCAACAGTTCAAAGAGAAAGTCACGAGGCATGAGACAATTTCTGCAATGCTGTTAGCAGATGTTCAGGAAGTCATGAAAGGGAGCATGTACTACAGTGCCTTTCTGACACACAAGCCTTCAGACACACAACCAAGCTGTTGTTGCTGTACCCACCCACCGGAGGCAGCAGTTCTACACCTTGTCCATCAGCCTCTTTCAATGCGCAGCTCAAATGCATGTAGCCTGTATAGTCTCCCTGAAAGCGTGTAAAGGACTGTGTTCAAGGCTGCCCTGAGTGACTGACTTGACAACAAGAAGACGCACCCAGGGATAAATGGCGTTTCCTGGACTGATAGGTAGATGGCAATAACTGCACGGCGTTTGATGCTTGGCCTGCATAACAATCGGTTTCCAAACGGGACTTTGCCTCTGTGTGCCGCCACGGGTTGGTCCATGGCTGGAAGTATCGTTGCCGAACACAGCAGGCAATGTCGCGTCTGCCGCAGGGATTTTCATTCCGCTCGAATCTGCAAGGCTTGCAAGGTCGGACCCCATGGCAAGGATGGCCCTGACCTGACGATGTTCACACTTTCATGCATGCCATGCTGAGCATGATGAGCTTGTCTCATCAAACCATTTGACAGACACTCAGCACACAGACTGAGCAGCTGTGCATCTTGCGCATCAGCTGGCACGGGATCATTAATGGAAAGTTACTACACCGCAAAGCTGCATTTACATACAGCGCAATGTAACAATCTTTTCTACAGGGTACTTTGGTACCAAGTGACAGCACTGCTTTCAAAACTACAGCTGCCTCCAGGCAGCAATCAGATGGCTCTGCAAAGTTTCTCGCAACATCCATTGAATGCCCATGTAGGTTGCTCAACATGCTATAGACCTTGGTCGGCTTCATCCTGGCCCCAGTATGTCCAGAACACTGCTAAACAACACTGACAAGGTGCTTATTTTGCAACTAACCTACTCAGGAAACAGTGGTTGATTCTCTTTCCTTTGACCAGATGGCCAACTGCCCATACGCTGCTTCTCTTGCACTGTCTCATGGTGGCCTGTCAAGCTTTGTTGGCTGACTGCTCAAATCGACAGGAGTATGTCATGGGGCCTGAGTCTCGTGTCCACAGCTATTCCGTAGGCAGAACACACTTTGCCCCAATTTGCATGGCACCAGTTTCAACCTGATCATGACCTTCCATTCTTTGATAGGCATTTGGATCAATTGCAGGCATCATGGTAGTGGCAAACATACCCTGCAACATTGCAACTTTGTTGCAAGCCCAATGTCACATGTAACACCTCAGGAGGACAGAGAAGTATGGCAGATGGCCTTCTAACACACAACTAGAGTGCAACTGATTTCTAAATCAGCTACATATCTGGTGTTTCAACACGCTGAGTCTGCGCGACCATGTGCCAAATGTTTCCGCACTGAACAGGTGCAACACCTTTTCTGTGGAGTTTCAGCTGCAAAGCAAAAGACTCAAGGTGGCTTAGGTCATATTTTGCGGATGCCTAATGATACATTGCCTAAGTTGTTTGGTGAAGTCAAGGGGCTTCGTCCACCTGGCCGCCCTAGGTCTAGTTTCAATGATATTGCATTATGTGACTGCTGACACTGTTGTATTAGTAGGCCTTATAGGGATGCACAAGACAGGCTGCTCTGGAGAGACAAGACTTGTCCATCACGTACCTAGCTCATCATGAGCCAGAAAGCGTTAAAAGTATTGTTATTAAGTCTGCCGTGCATTGGCAGATACATGGTACCTGCATGCATGTAACTGTAGCAAGCATTGATGTTGAGTGATGCAATGATGGCTGATCATGGTAAATCTACTAGGCCTAGAGCGCTTGAGTCTAGCGCTAGCATCATCAAACTAGATTTCAGTAGTTTCGGACCAGCTGGACCTGTGCAATTCTACACCTGTGCAACTCTACATGCCTCCAATACTATCCACGGCGACTCTGGGCAGGCTGCTATCAGAAGCCTCAGGGATCAGCATCAGCTGTCTGAAGCTGAAGGGGTCGCTGGGGCACATGATACTCCGAGTCAGCACGTTTCAGTTCACGGCACCACGTGTGCCTTTTGCATCGTGACATTTGTTGGCAATGTTGACGTCAATGTACCAAATGTCCATCACGTGTGTGTAAATGTGTCCTTTTGATGCCACCAACATTTCTGACATTTCTGACAGCGAGGGTTGCCAATCAGCAGCCTTGTTGCCGGTTGTCACACTCATCTTCACCTGGTTGTTGCCATTAGTCTTCTCTGCGTGTGCCTGCCAACGTTCAGCTACACATTCACCACAATGTCTTCAGGTGCGACACAAGCCACTTCGGCGTTTCTTGTTACCCGCGTCGTTTCACTACTCCTATGGCAGCCTTTTGTGTTGCTGCGTTGCCGGAGTATCGTTCGCTTGGTATCAGCGAACCAACTTGTGTGCTATGCTGCAGTGATGGCCGCACAGCAAATTTCAGCGGGTTTGTCAGCCCCTAGGATCTTCAAGCAGACGACGGTCAAAACCAACAAGGCTCCCCAGTCATTCGGACCTTTGCATCGTGCAGTGTCCCGCACCCACAATTTTGCGTTCAATCCAGCAATTCAGGGACCTGAAATCACGCCCGCTCCAAAGTTTGTCAGGCCAGACTGTCCCCCTGATGTCTCCGAAACAGCTGTCCCAAACGGCTTGAGTCAAGACCTGACTTCAGGCAGCCGGAATGCTGCCAAGCAAGTCAGAAACAGTGCCCGCAGTGCTCTGGAACAGGTGAGGCAATCCAGTCCCCCCAGTGGTCTGACTGAACAATTCGTTTTTGTCTTTGTCTATACAGATATCAAGTTTGGGTGTGTTACTTTGCCATCTTTATTGACACTATTTATGGGGCTGCAGGTCAGTTTTTTCACCAACAACAAGCTCCAGGAGGAGAAGCGTAGCAACAGTAGATTTGGCATTTTTGGGTTCTGAGCTGCTGGTTTGAACAATCAGCTTCTTCCATACCTCAAAGCCGCAACACGCTGGCTGCTCAGCAGCAGTTTTGACCAAGTTTTTGATGTTGCCCAATTCCGGCAACAGTTTTTGTGGGGTGGTGCAAGTAATGCATCATGTCATCCTGATGCACATTTCATATTGCGTTTTTCTGTACTGCTGCAGTGCTTTAGGTGCTACTGTTAGCTTTGCAAGAATTCTTGCACAATTTTGTACTAAGACTGATAGCCTGGCTATCATTTTGTACTCAAGAACTGAGTTATAGGCTAGCCGTAGTGTACCTTACACAGTGGATATTTTCACATCCACAAATGCTTGAGGCTTTTGTACTACATAATTAGGGGTGATTTGTTGGTTAGTTGTTTTGCACACATCTTCTTTAGGATTGTTTACCCTTGTTGCAAGGTTCTATAGAATTCAGAGGTGCCATTGGGCAGATGTCTAGTTATTGGTTTCTAGGATGGTTGTACGTCTGCAGACTATCTGTTTTGTAATGCAAAGCATTGGAAGCCTGTTTCATCTAGCACATGTCAAGCTTGATTGACTCGAGCTGTCTATGCGTGGAGACAACTTGTGCTGGAAGCATCGAGTATATACCAAAACCACTTGTCCTGTGCATATCGTCATACCAAGACAGTCTGTGTTGCTTTGGACTACAGATGTGCATCCAGTTGGTGCGCAGAGGTTACAAGTTTGTGTGCACTGACAACACCATAAATGTTAAAATCGCCATCGATGCTGAAACGATGTCCAGACACCAATCACGTATTACTCTCCAAAACATACGCACTGCCATCTATTGGGCTTGCAGTGGCCGGATTTTTTTCGCAACAAAACTAATTGATAAACTCAAAGCCTACGAGGCGCAACAGGGGGCGTTGACACTGTCAATCCAGACTTCTTGGTCATGGATAGCCGTCTAATGATGCCACCAATGGATGCCTTGCTGCCTTCTGACTCCTGCGTGGATGACACTGAAGCAGCATCTTGTCGCCTGCATGTGCATAAATAGCATTCAGTGAAAAAGTTGAAAACATAGGTGCCAGCAACTTCAGCAAGTGAGCAGATGTGACGAGAACGTCTTTTCAAGAGTCCCCCTAGATCAATCTGCGATGTTGTTATCAACGAAGGTCACAGATACATCAAATGCATTAGGCTTTTAAGCAGATTCCTGAGGAGGTCAGGCAACAAAGCTGCATCTGTCATCTTCATGTCTGATTGCTGTAGAGTCCTTCCAAACAACAGATAAGAGCTATGAGACCATAATGCATGGTCTCAACAGCAGCTGAGCAGTGCTGCAATTGATTTTGGTAGCTTCCTGAGTAACCATTCATGAATGCAAAAAGGCACAAACAGAGGATGTGGTACCTAGGCATGGCTGGTGGGGTGGCTGCAAGGGGCGCCTTGGCAGCCTTGGTGAAGAGGGAAGAAGAAGGGGCCTGCTGCTTGGAGCGGCGCCTCTCCTCCTTGTCCACCTGCTTCATCACCTTCTCTGTCTCCTTCATGCGCGCCTGCAGCCATACCACATCATGTCACTCCACACCTCACACATTCTCTGGCATGATGATTGACGCAGCTGACGCAGGCCATGAGCTCTGCTTGGCTCTGCTGGCAACTAGCAAAAGACTGCAGGCCTGGTAAATGCAAGTTATTGTCAAGGTGCTGCATTGCAAGAGAGGTTGTGTCAAATGCAAGGCTGCTATGCCTGCTTGCCATCAAGTGCAATTCTGGTGACGGCACACTCCATGCCCAGTTGAAACTTGAAGACAGTGGGTGACCTTGAATTCATGCTTCCAGTTGCTGAAGCGCTTGTGCAGGGTCTGCAGCTCGGTGTCAGGGTCCATGCCAGCAGCAGCAGTCTCCTGCTCCTTCACCTCCCGGATGAATGCCAGATCATCATCAAACAAGCCCCTCTTGCGATTGAACTCCTCCTGTAGCAACATGCAGCAACATTGCGGTATGCATGCTCAGCTGCTGCAATAACAGGTTATGAGCAGACGATCAATAACTCAATTATACATGTGAGGCCAAAAAGTCAGCACACTGGCTGAGAATGCTCAAGAAGTGGGCTTTATAGATGGACATAAGTTGATGTTGAGGCTCCACAACAGAAATTTGCCTTGCTTATACCTGAATCCGTCTGCTGGACAGCGCATGCACCAAAAGAATGCATGGAAGAATGCTATCCCACATTGCCATTTCTGATACGCAAATAATTGCACCCTTGATACGCACATCTCTTATGATGAACAAGACTTCTGCATGATGTCACAGCTGGCTGATTACTTGGTCAATGGAAAACAGATCAGCTGTTTCAATTGGCCTGCATGTTGCAAGATGAGCCGTGCATGCAGATTGCAACAATGCATTGGGACAGTGCTCAAGGGTTGGTACCGAGAGCTTGTTGACATAGCGGGCTCCTGAGATTACTGGACCCCTGTCAGAGGGGGTGCTCAGGTGGACCCCCCTTTCAGCCCCTATCCTCTGTACGCTCCCTTGTGAAGTTGTGCCTGTACCCAAATCTATCTGTCATGGCATTTGTTGTTGCAGTGCCGATGCCTGTCATGATAATGTCAGGCACGGTTGTGATAATACAGATGGCGAAGAGGGAATGCTGCTGATGATGCGTTTTAGAGAGCAAGGCTCAAACACCCGAAAACCCGCCTACTATAATGTCAAAGGTCTCGCAAAGTGTCCTCTTCAGACCAGCTCAAGGCTGTCCAACGCTGTCTCAAGAACTGTCAGACCTTGTGGCCAATGCTGAAGGGAGAAGAGGCTGCTAGAGATGACTGATACAGTCTTGGCTTTTGTAGAGATGGGCCAGCAAGCAAAGCCAGCTTGTGCATGCGCAAACCACCTTGGTGCTGGAAAGGACATTGACGCGTCAGAGCAGAATGCAGCCTGGGGGGGAGGGGGGGGGCACAACCTGGCGCTGTTGGTGATGAGCATGATGAGGGGATGTGTGAGAGGCCTCACCTGGAGTGTCAAGGACAGCTTCACTGTCCTCGGACTCTGACTCATACTCCTGGTAGGAGGGGGTGGGGGCAGCAGCAGGGGTGGAGCTTGGGGTGTAGGCTGCAATTGCAGCAGCAACGGGCAGCTGAGCAGAGGGGATGCGGGCTGCCTGCACAGGCCGAGGTGGTGCCGGTCGCCCTGTTTCCTCCCTTGCATGCTCATACATCTCTGCACACCAGGCACTCAAGATCAAACATCACCCTGAGTAAGGCATATATGGCTGCTGCCATTGTGCAGAAAGACTGTGAAACTGTTCAGGCAGGCACACAGACATGACAAAAAGGAGAATGGTCCACTAGCAGGTTCATGTCACAAATGTGAACACCTAGGAAAATGTTTGTGAGCAGGGCTGTGAGCAGGGATAGGCTGCAGCTTCAGTTTAAGCACATCACAGTCTGTAGAGACAACCAGGCTAACAGCCAACTACAGTGTCAGCTGGTAGAGCTAACATCTGGTGAGTGGGCCCCAAAGCTGGTTGATAAGCGAGAGACATTGTGAATGTCAGGGTGAAGGCCATCATCTATGCTGGCGGTGTCAAGGATTTGAGTGACGAGTGGCAGCAGTTGAGCAGGGAAGGCCATGGGTTCAGTACCATGAATGTCCGGATCTGTGCCATCATCCAGGATGCCCCTCACAGCCGCCAGCTCCCTCTGGAAGCTCTCATGCTCAGTCATGAGGGCCACATACTTCTCCTCCAGCTTGCTGGTGTACTCCTCCCATGCCTTCAGCTGCAGCATGCATCACTTGTCACTCTCAGCACACGCCCACAATGTGTCATGTTGCTAGCTCAGCATGTGCTCAATGACTCATCCACCATGCCTGCCACATGGATGCCACACATGCCTGAATTGCTCCGATTGCAACTAAGCCAAGACTGATAGTGTATGAGGGATTAAGCTCCTTGCAATGTGCAAGAAGCGACACAAGAGGCATCATCCAGGCTGCGTAAATACTTTTCATGCCAACTCAGATGGTATACAGCCAGTCACGGACGCACACACACCTGCACATGAGAGCTGGAAGACAGCAGGTTGGGTCGCTCCAAATCAGGAGGCAGCTGGGAAGCAGCCACAGCCTGGGTCTGGGCTACGGGGTTGGGCTGCCAGGGGGGTGTGCCTGCCTGTGTAGCAGCCTGCTGCTCTTGTGCACTGGCTTGCCGTGGCAATGCACCAGGTGGAGACAAGTCTGCAAAGGAAGCCTCAGCAGCCTGGGGGGCTTGCTGGGGTTGAGGCTGGGGTGTAGATGGGGTCTGGAAGGCATCACCATGCTCCCGCCACATTGTGAGCACCTCTCTGCGGCACATAGTGTGTCACGCACATTGGTGCAGACTGGAAAGGTCAGACACCAAAGCACACGCCCGTAGAGCTTGTGGTAAAGCAGTCTGGAAAGCAAGAATACCTTAGGCGCCTTCACAATGGCAAGCAAAGCACAATACTAAAACTTGGTTTGAAAATAGCATGAAGTGTTTTTGGGGCGATCTGAAGGCGTGGTAATGCAGCAGAAAGACAGAGCAGATCCATGGTAGCGAAGCAGTGCAAAGACTTCCAATGACAGGCAATCATGAACAGCCTGAAACCTAGACCTAACAGTTGCATTTGCGCCTTGACATTTGACCTTGGCATGGCATTTTAGGTGTCTACAGGCATGCTTACCTGACTGTTACAGTGTCTACACCAAACTCAGCCTTGATGAGCTCAAACTGCTCCTGTTCCTGGGCTTTGGCCTCTCGCAAGGCCTGCTGCACTGCTTCTGCAGCCCATCGCTTCTCACGCCGTACTGCCACCCTCTCGCTCAACTGCAACATGCTGACATGCCAACATCAGCTGGACAGCAAGGGCTCATCTTGCCCAATCCACAGCATGCATTTGCAGCATTGAACACAAGCACATAAGGGCTTTTAAGTGGCAGGAAGCAGTGCATGTTGGGGGCGTCAGCATGCATTGTGTGAGATGTGCTAATCAAGGGATGATCATGCAGGGCTGCAAGGTGAGATTACACCGCTTTGGAATCATTCTGGTTGAGCCATGCAAATACTAGCACTGGCATAGTTTGGCCTTTCCATTTGCTTGCTCATTCAGTATACAGCAAAGCCAAATGCTGGCGTGATGCTTATGTCATGGCTAATCATGACATACACACAGGCACCAGGGAGATGTTGTCAAGGAGATGATGACCAGAAGATGGTTTGGCGCCATTGTGAAGTAAGGGGGCAAGGAATGAAGACCAGCTGACCTGTCTTCTTCTGAAGCCCATCTGCACAGCAATGGCTGCATCCCGCTGCAGCAGGTATTCCTGCCGCACTTTGTGCCCTCGGTAGGCTGTCTGGACAGCAACAGCTGCAGCATGGCGGCGGCGCAGCTGTGCATATGCAGCACGTGCTTGCCTGCCTTTGACTTGTGCCTGAATGGTTACAGCAGCCCTGCGCTGCCTCAAGAAGGCTCTGCGGTACTTGAGCATGCGCCAGGTGCTTTGTATGACCAGCACAGACCTGCAGTGTTGCAGGGCCAGTCATGCTGCTGCTGCCAAGTCACTGCTCGTCTCAAAACACGTCCTGCATCCTATATGATCTCTTTGAAGCAGACCGGTTGGCTTGATGTTGGCAGTCGCCGCTGTTGTTCACAAGCTCTCCTGGTATGGTACGACCATTGCTGACGACGCTGCACAGCTCATATACACTACCGATGCTGCTGCCACTGCAGCTGCCCATTCAGCTCCTCATCACCAACTTCCATCGTCATTACTTTATAGCAGAAATTGTATATTCTGCTGATGACGGACAGCTGAGTCACATCCTGGTGGGGCAGTTTGGTCTTCCCTGTACATAAGCTCTCTTGGTGCTACCACTGAAGGAAAATGCTGCACACCCAATGCATCGTGCATGGCACACAAGCAAGTCAGATGAGAGTGATGTGAATTGGACCTTTGGATGCGGGCCCAGGTGTCTTCCAGGTGGCCCAGCACGCCAGCTCTGAAGAAGAGGCGCGTCTTGCCCATCTGGTACATGCTGCCCTCCACCCTGAACTCCTCCAGCAGGGCTTTGCACATCTCCAATGCCCCGCCCTTGGCCCTGCCTGCACCGCAAGACACACAGACTGCCTGTCAACATGCTCACTTCAATGCCTGTCAGTGGAATCGACACAATGCTAGCAGCACCTTTGCCCTTCTTCTGTTTACCAGCATGAGCAGGGCTTTGATGGTCTGACTGAGCAGCGCAACATAAGCACAGTCCAGAAGACACTCAGCTACCCTAACAAGCACAAGAATATTTTCTGACAGCTAATACACCCTCCATCAGACATGCTCGTGAGTCCATGGATCTGGGGCAGAAGGTGCGTCGAAGTAGTGTGAATGGGCTTGCCTCTGGCCTTGGGTGTCAAGAGGATGCCATATCTGTCTGCAAACTCCTGGTGCAGGTAGCGAGTGGGGTAGCCTGCCCTGGCAATGCGCGTCACCTCCAGCACACCACAGCAGCGTAGCTGGTGCAGCACCAGGCTGGCATCAAACGTGGACGGCACCTGGGCTGCATTGGGCTTCACACACCGTACAAAGTGCAGCGCAGTCCTGGAGAGCACACAATATGAGCACGCGCAACTAGACCACTTAGACCAATTAGACTAGGGGCAATGACAAAGCTGACGTGCAAGCCAGCAAGCTGTGAACCAACACCAGCATTAATGACAGCAGCTGCTCCTGTGCTTGCAGCATGCACAGTTGATGCACAATACACTCTGTGTAAAGCCACAGAGCCAGACCTTGCAAGTACAGATCTCAGTTTATTGCAGGTGTAGTTGCAGCTTGCACAAACACCATGTTGTGCACATGCAGAAGGTGGCATGCACAAGGGTGAGAGCAAAAAAGGGATGGTGAGCTGACTGGTCAAGACGGGTGATGAGATCCTTCAGCTGGTCTCTGAAGCGGGTGCCCACAGTCTGGCTGCTGCGGCTGACCTGTGCTGCCGCCACTGTGCTGGCTAGCTGCTGCATCAGCCCCTGCCCACTGCCCTTCATCACCTCCATCAAGTCTGCATTGCCATTATGTCACTTGAGGAATGCAGCTGCGTGGGTCATGAGCGGAAGCATGTGTTGCCTGCTGTTTGGGATGTGTGCCTTGACAAGAGACAGGTATGCAGGTGGCTATGCAGCCGCCCAGTTGGCATCAGCTAAGGCTGCCATGCTGAGTTAAAGCACAGGTTAAACGTACAGTCACAGGAGGTGAACATGTTACTGTGCGCATACACTTGGCACAGCATACACATTTGCACTCTTGGTTCAATGCTTTTCGCATTCTGGAAAGGCATATTTTGCCTCAATAGCTGCAGATCTCTACAAGATTCATCCAACAAGAGACTGTCAGGGCAGACTGATCATACTGCAGGAGCCCACCTGAGCTGAGGGTGTCCTTGTTCTTGTCCAAGAACCTGGTGCAGCTGTAGGTGACCGGGCCAGCATAGTGCTCCACAATGAAGTCATCTGTGGGCTTCTTGGGGTCGTATTTGAACCTGCCATTGCTGTGCAGGTTCTCCCTCAGCTTTGCTCCAAATGTGCTGTCTGTTGCCTGCCAGCAACTGATAGCTGTTACACACCTGCTAGAAATTGAGCATGATAGAAGCCATGCCAGACTGAACAGCACTGCTATGTACATGAGCTGATCTACACGAATCTGCTCAAGCTCTTCATTTGTGTAGACCATCATGTCATGTTGATGCCTGACACTGGATGGAGAGTCAAGGCAATTATGGGGCTAGACAGGTGGGAAGGGGGGTGGGGGGGTGGGGGAGTGCGGGGAGGGGCAGGCTTGTGGGCAAATGCAGCTCGGATGTGTAGGGAGGTGTTACCTTGGGGAACATGCATTCCTCATCCAGCAGGGACAGGATGCCCACAGACTTGGGTGGGCGAGCCTCAATCAGGTCCAGGCACTCCTGGTTGTCCTCAAACTCCACAGTCGTCCAGTCCACCCCCTCTGACGCATACACCTCCTGCTCCAGCTTGAAAAGATGCCTGCACTTGGCATCAAACAGCAAATCAGTTCTGGTTCATCAAGGGCAGTCAGGCCTGCTGTCTGACTGGCAGTTGCAGCTTGATATCGTGATGCAAGATTTACAGCAGGTGGTGTGAAAGGCCTTTTTGTTCCTGTAGAATGTGCATGCCATGCTTTGTAACAAGCGTTTTCAACCACAAGTTTGGGCTGCTACTTAAAATCAAAGTTGTACTTGACATGTGGCAGAAGTTGCTGACGGCAATGACCCCTCATAGAGCTGTGCATTTGCTGTGCAGACGTAAGATGGCATTGCATGATCTTTGATCAAACTATGTTCCCATGGAATTGTTAAGCTGATTTTGGAGACATGCAAGATGTGACACTGTACTCCAGAGCTCAGGTACATCCAAAATGCACATACATGCAACATGCAATAGCTCACTTGTTGAACTGCTGCTGCAGTCGCTCATTGGCATAGTTAATGCACAGCTGCTCAAAGCTGTTCTCCTTGAAGCACTCAAACCCATAGATGTCCAGAATGCTCAGTGAGGTTTCTGTCTTCTTCTTGCCAACTGACAGAGCTGCATTGATGCGGTCCACCAGCCATTTGAACAAGCCTGCATTGAAGCCATAGCCTGATGTTGACATCTATCATATTTGTCAATTGTGCTAGCATCCTTGCTGCTGTATTCAATGTCACCGATGCTAAAGGCCAATCACTCAGTGTGGCTCTTTGTATCAATGTCTGCATTAAAAACCCCGACATCAGGGTCTGATTGGCATGTCTGATCTTGATGCACCAGTAGGACATGTGAAGTTGAAACAGACAGAGATTGATAGGACCACCGGACTTTATGCCAAGGAAGCAATGATTGAGGGCATGCCTGCGTAAGTGGCCTTAGCCAGGGCATCCCGAGCATCAACAGCCGCATCCATTTTCAGCTGCGTCACAATGGTCTCTCCCCTTGCCACAATGTTGCGGCTGGTCAGCGCACTCATCAGAGCAGGCTCACTCATCTGCAGCAGGGCTGCAGCGTTGGCCACAGCCGCTCCAGGCTCTACAGACACACTGTCATCCGTGGGAGCCCTAAATTGGATGTTACCCAGCCACAGGATGCCAGCCAACACCTCAAAGACCTCTGTCTGCTGTTGGTGGTTGATCCCAACAGCTGTCATGGCAGCTTTGAGTGTGGCAAAGTCTGTGGCATCGTCTACGCCTTCTATGCTGCTGCAGCCGCTCTGGTTGAGGTAGTTGAAGTCATGCATGGGGTCTGCTGGCAGCCGGTACCGCTCGGCTTCTTCTGCTGAAACTCCTTTGCACAGCTGCAGGAGCAGAAAGAGGTGTTGATCATTTGGTTGCCAAATTTTGTTGTTGCCAGAAAGTGAACTGAGCACATGTCTGATATTTTGTTTGCTACTGTGTAGTCTGGGGTGTGGAGGCAGTTGTTGTATGGTATGATGAGTCTCAGAGTAAGTGAACTACAAGGTAGTAAGCAAGGTAGATCTGCTCGTGCCAGCATTCCAAATACCAGGCAACATTACAGAGCATAGCAGAAACGATGTATGGTATGGCCAAATGCAAACTTGTTATGTGCACATCTTTGGTGTGTGAGTCTCAGTATACTGCTTCAACCTACAGACACACATCTGACAAGCTCTATCTGGCTTGATGCCATTCATTCACGTAAGATTCAAGCCTTGGGGCATGTCTGCTGGTGCCAGCTCATTGAGCTCATCAGCTCGGATGCAGTTTTATGATTACACGTTCAGAGTGAAGGACAGACAGGTGGCTCAGGCTCACCTGATAGAAAACATGGTAGTTGCGCTCTGAATGCAGCTGGTGTGTCACTCGTGACTTCTCCAGCAGGTAAGTTTGGATGAGAGCACCACAGATGTTCTGGCTCTTGCTGAAGTAGATCTCAATCAGCTTGCCAAAGCGACTACTGTTGTTGTTGCGCAGGGTTCTGGCATTCCCAAAGGCCTCCAGCAGTGGGTTGGTCTGCAACACCTGTCCCTCCACACCTTCATGAACATGTGCCATGCATTCATCTACAAGGACACAATGCATGCAACCTGGAGCGTAATCCAACTGCAGCATGCATGCGGACAATGAGAGGTCTCGTAAACTTGTATATGCATGCACCGCTGCATATGAAAAGACAGTGTTTTGGTTGTGTCATACCTGGTATCAAGCAGTGTCATGCATGGTATCAAGCAGTTGAACATGTTCTGCCAGATCCTGGTGGGCAGCATGCATTCATGCCAGACCACAACAAGCCCCACAGTAACTTCAGGAGCGTTCCTGCTATCTGCTTTCCTGCTGCCAGGATTTTGAGACTGCTGCAGATAAGCTGGAAAACTCACAGATGCCTTCAGGAGTTTACAGCTGCGTTGAGACCTGTTCTGTGGTATTGGGGGTAGAGCAAAAACGGCATCATGTAGAGGTGACCAACCTGTTCCGCCAGCAAGTCCAGCCAGGTACTGCATGGCAACCTTGGTGGTCTCGGTTTTTCCAGCTCCACTCTCACCGCTGATCACCAGGCTCTGGCTCTGCCCATGCTGGCACATGGCCTTGTATGCCTTGTCAGCAGTCAGGAACACATGGGGAGTGAAGCCTTCCATCTGCTCTAGGTTTGCACGTGCCTTGTAGTGCTGCATCTGGTCAGCAGCATACAGCGGCACCCTCTTGAAGGGGTTCACTGCTATGAGCACTGGCCCGGCATGGGTGTAGATCAGGTCCTGGCCATAGCGCTGATGTAGGTCATGCAGGATGGAGGGCTCATTCAGGTAACTGAGGCTTGTCAGATCTGGGACTGCGTCCAGAATGGAAGGGTTGGCTGGCACACACTCTGTGATCTGAGTGGTGACAAGTTCCCCAGAGCCGGGGCCGGAGGTTGCATCCAGTGCTACAATACATTCTGTTGTCAAGCTGGTGTTGACGCTGGTGAGGGTGCCCAGCTGCCAGCTGACGGGGCTGGCTTTGAACCAGACTCGCGAGCCCTTTGTCAAGCCCTCTAGAGTGTCGTGCTTCCACTGCTGCTTGTTCTGCTTGCCCTGGCTTGCTTTCTGCTTTGACTGCATCTTCCTGCAGTATGCCATGCATGTAGCAAATGTGTATGGACGACAGTGTGCTGCACATACACACATTCATAAGCATATACAATCAGCATGAGCAATGCACAGTTGCTGATAGAGTACCACGGCTGTTCAGCATTGCGCATGGGACTCTGCAAATTCTGTAGTTACACTCCCATGTTCAAGCACTGGCGGTTGAAGTGATGCAGAGATCTGGCCTACCCTTGTGTCATGCTTGCTTGCTGCAGGCCCTTTTTTACCTACATCACCATGTTGCAGGCTAAGCGTGCCACCAGTTCCATGTACAGTACATGCCAAAGCAGTCACTTAACAAAGTGTGCTGCAAGTCAATATGATAGCATGTGACGGTCATACAACCCAATGCCTAATGAGGTCACCTGCTTGGGGTTAGGAGACCCCAGTGAAACACGTTAACACATACTTCAGCAGGTGTATAACCTAGAGATGCATAAGTTGAGGCTCTTCGCTCTCTGCACAGGTCACTCACCTTGAACTTCACTGCCAAGGTCTCGGCATTGCCTAATTGCAACCAGCAGCGATTGCTGCGAGCTGCTGTCGGGTTGCTGAAGCTCGGAAGCTGTTTTACTGGTCAACTCAACCCTGAATGCGGACCTAGCCAACCACCTGCGAGTCGCAGGCGCAAAGCTTGCGGCAAGGCACAGCGGCTGCCTCAGCAGAGCGACTCGCTGAGAAGTGTGCAACCCTATCTCAATCGCGCGATGACTATACAGGACAGCGTCGACCGAGCTACATTTGCATACGTTTGAACAATGAGGGTAGCAAAGAATTCTAAATCCAAATGTCCGAAACCTGTCCGGGACTTTGTCGAGGTCGACCTGCCGGCGGCAGCGTTGACTGAAGTGCAGTGCGACCACAGCAGCACTGCAGCAATGTCATAAAGACGGGCCAAAAGGTCTGGTTGTAGCCTGAAGTCTGTGCCCTCACGTGTGTAATATGCCGTCGATTCTGCAGCAACAGCTGCAACAAGTCTCAACGACTTGGGGAGCTCCGACAGGCAAACGGCAGAGAGGCAAGCCGTCTTTGTTATATACTGCTCAAGAAGCAGCAGATGTCGACCTACAGAGCCTGTATGAGCTCGCCCAGGAAGGTGAGCAAAAGTATCCCGAGCACCCCACGGTGGTTGCGACTGCGACGCCAAGCTTTAGTCCCTGGCATTCACAATGATTCAAGCATGTATGAAAGCATTGCGCCAGACTTGTTGTTGACTTACATAGCTGCTCCCTTTGCAGGTTTGGAGCAACTGTGCTCTATTGAAACTAGGTTTGAGCCGTTTCAGAAAACATTATTTAGTCAGGCTGGACTTGAACTCAGTCGTGATGAGCGTACTAAGGCAGACAATCAAACATTAGATGCTTCTCTGGGTGCCTATCTTCGTCTGCTGACAGACCATTTCCTGAGTGTGGCAGCCTTTCAGACCCTTGACTACCTGATACGCAGATACAGGTAGGAAATTTGCTTGAGTCAAGCTCCATTTGCACATGCACTGGCCTAAGCATGATCTTGTGGCGTTGATCTCACTTGATCTGGTGTCGTGCAGAGTCAATGAGTTCAATGTGGATGTGCTAATTGCCTGTGGCCTGCCATATCATGCTACCAACCACTTTGTGCGGTTGGTACAACTATTGCATCTGGACAACACCTGCTGGAAGTTCCTCAGCCCAATGCAGAAGTCAGGTGCTGCCATGCCACGTGCACTACTGGTGCAGCGCTGCATCAACGATCAGGCAAGTGCCAGCTGTATCTCATCTGCTGCTTTGATGTCGTCTCATAACTGCCTGCACAGCCCCAGTCCAAGCTTGTGACCACACATGTGAGTAACAGCACAGCAAACCGCTGGGTTTCCTGTCTGGCACAAGCTCATATGTGTCCGATGTGCCATTGCAGGCAGTCCTACGTGCCATCTGTGAGGATGCCAAAGCTGTCTCAAGCGACATGACAGCCAGCAGCAGCATGCAGTCCTTCTATGCTGTGCTGCTTTGCGAGCTTCTGCTGACAACACAGCCGGTAGGCACCCTGTGGTTGCCTTGCATCGCATTGCATGGGTGCATAACTGTTACACACAAATGGCGTGATGTGGGATGATGATTATGATCACTATTACAGACCTGATCAGAGGGACTGGTTGTCCCGGTGCTGACACCTTTCATGCACCACTCTGACCACATCACTGTCACTACCAACTCTTGTACAGCAGCTTTCTTGCAGTGCTCAAATAGTTGGTAAGAGTCACAAGTTGTCTGCTGCGCCACTCTCACACAGGTCAAAGACAATGAGAGCCAAGAGTTTGCCATTTGATGTTACACAAAATCATGCTCCTAAACAGAGTAAGTTTTTGATTACGCACAAGCCCACATATATGATGATGGTCTGACGCTGCAGGTCAAAGAGGATCTGGTGCGTCTCTTGCTGCCATACCTGATGGCTGGTCTTGGTCCAACCATCACTGCCGACTACCGAGCAGCAACGCTGATGATTGTGACCCAGCTTGCAAGTCAGGCTACCTTGTCAGATAGCCTGCTGGCAGGTACAGCTTCATCGTCTTTCCCTCCTACACCTTGGCTTGCAGACAGGGTGCACTCACTGCTGCAGTGCTGATGATGACTCCCTTTGTAAGCTATCAGAGCTGTCTGCTCTTTGAGCTATACATCAGTTTGTATTCCCTGAGGCACTACGGCATGTGTGCTGCCAAATGTGATGTCTTTTGCGAGTCTAGAAGGCAGGTCCACGTCGTGAAGCAAGCTCTGACCGGCTACTTTGTCTGCTACAAGTCTGCCACAGAAGCAAGGCAAGTGTAAGATCTGTGTAATGACCACGCTTGTCACTAGGAGTATTGTAGATGTCGTTCTCGTCCCTACTGCATCATCAGCTGCAAGCCTTGCCACTCTGGCTGCATTGGCTGCTTGTGTTGCAGGTCAGATTCGAAGCTGTCCCAGTCACTACACAGTTTTGAACCTCACCTGCAACACAAGCAGCCATTGCAGCCAGAGTGGCAAGGCTTGTAGCTGATGCTGCAGATGGTGTCGAACAGGTTGCAGCACCAAAAGGGTTTGCCAGCATTGCATCTGGTGGCCACCTATTCTGCTGCTGCAGATTCAATGCTGGTAGTCCATTCTGACGCTGCAAATGTTTCAGCAGCATCTGCAGCGTCAGCTGCGAGCCAAGCAGCCACTCTGGCTGCGTTGGCTGCTTGAATTTTGGATTTGTCTGAAGCAGAAGGTTAAAAAGTGTCATGCACTTGATGCTATTGCATAAACAGTCCCTAAGCTCCTGCTTCAACCCTGCTGCCTGAGTGCATATGGAAGGTGCTACTCACAGTACCTCCCAGCCGTGAGTGAGTCTTGCCCTCTGTCATACAGCAGGTGCAAGCCCAGCTGGTAATCTGCCTGGCTATGATGTTACCATCATTGTGACCATTGTAGGAAAGCAGTCGTCCTGTGCTATCTAGTAAGCTAGGTGGATTGTCCTTTTCCTGCTGCAGGGCTAATACAAGAGATGCTGAAGCACATGCCAAGTACACAGACTGGTCAGGCTGTCATGGTTCTGTGTCACCTTGCTCTCACCCAGTCACAGCTGAAGCAGCTGTCCCCGGCAGTCTTCAAGGTATGCTAACTTGTGCTGCTGCATCAACACATGTGCTGCAGCTATTGCACTTGTGACTGCATATTCACTTCAATGTTTCCAGGCAAAGGTGACTTCGGAGGGTCAGGAACACTTCGGTGAAAAGAGAAAAGTTATCTTGCCAGTTTGTATGCAGATTACCATTCTTATGCTGAATTGCTTAAATGGCTTGAGCTTTGTAGTTGCTATATAATGCTGGCAGTGGTGATGACCAAACAGTACCATCAAATCCTGACTTGCTAACGCAAACTGATGAAATACTTCAGCCTTGTCTGAGCTGCCAGCTCTATCTGCATGTGACCTATCATGTGTTGATGTTCCGCTGTCTGCATGCATTGCAATCAAGGCACGTTCATGTGGCCAGTCACAGCAGAAGCAGCTGTCTCTTGTGTTGAGTGATGCTGCATCAAGAATGACATGCCCTTGGCATGAGTGCACACTAGAGCCATTGCCCACTTTGTGCAGTGGTGTTCTTGCAGAGCATCATGAAGATCCCAGATATTGTAGATCATTTGAAGGGCTTGTCTGACCAGGGCATGGCTCTGGGGCCCTTGTTGGCCCTGCTGTTGCCACCATTGGGCAGCTGCATCTTCGACAAGAAGTTGTACGTCAAAACTGCACTGCAGCTGGTGCAGAGGCTGCCTCTTGGTGAGCAACGCCTCAGCTTCTTCTGTGATGCCTGCACACAGCATGGCTCCTGGTTCCTTGCTCAGCGCATCTTTTCTCATTCTGCACCCAGTACACATCCATTGTCCATGTGTGCACCTGCTTGTGTTGGTCCTGCTGCTTCAAGTCTGTTTATGCTCTCTATGCTGTGTTCCTGTTGATGTTACCGCTGTTGAAACCAATCTTGCTCCACAGGCATGCATGCACAGCTGTTTGCTACCACCTTGCTCAAAAAGCTGCCTCAAGCCACCGCTGAGCAGCGAGCCATACTCACACCCATCATCCGTGCTCTGGACCTCAACTTCCCAGACCAAACAGATGCTGCTGTGAACCAGCTGCTGCAGCACAGTGAGGGAGACAAACAGGCAGCTGCACAAGGGGTAGCTGAGCTGCTTCAGGCAGCCCTTGCAGGCAGTGTGCATGCCCCTCTCACCGCTGCTGGCTCAACACTGGCCTTGGCTGTTGACTCCCCATCTGCTGAGATGCGTATCCAGGTGAACCTTGTAGATTGATGCAATCCATGCCTAATGAAGGCTGTGCTGTGTATGGATGCATCAACTTCGACTGCTTACTCATCCTGCATTGGCAACAAGGCTCCTGTCATGGCAGTGAGGATCTGTCTTTCCTTAATGGGTTGTGTATCAGAAGCACACTTCTTTGGTGTGCAAAACAGAAAACCGAAGCTTGTATACCTTCTTTGTTTTGTATTGTAGTAAGTAACAGAAGGGATACATATATGCTAGCCTTTGTTTCAGGCTTACAGTGCATGCTGGACAGCACTGCTGGCATGCTCTCAATGAACCAGGAACTGCTATGTCTGCAGGCCTTGAAGCAGCTTGATGCAGCACACCAGGTATGCATGGCCGCAGATCCAGGCAAAGCAGCATCAGCAAGCTCCATGTTTCTGCAAGATGTTCTTCTGCGGCGCCTTGCTGATGACGAGCCTGCAGTTGCGACCACAGTTCTGTCTCTGCCCAGCCTGACGGGTGTGCCTGGCACTGAGCTGTATGCTGCTCTAGCAGCTGTCATCAAAGTGTCCACACACGTGCTCAGAACCGCTGGCAGAAGGAGTGAGCACAAGGCCTGGAGGGCTGTTGCAAGAAAGGTACAGCAGGCAGTTAACAGCTTGTGATCCTGATCAGTTTGAGCTGTTAATAGCGTGGATGTTACCCTCCATTTTGTGTGTTGGTTTGTGTGGCATTGATTTATATGGCGCCTATTGTCTCACACTCCACAGTTGTCTGCATGCTCATATCAAGTGCTGACTGCCTGAACTGCTCAACAATGTGTCTCCAACTTCAGTGGCTAGAGACTGTCACCTAACTACCTGTGCGCCTGATCAGTCTGTGTTTTGTCCTGCAGGCTTTGAGGCTGCTGTCTGAAGACTTTGTGCAGAAGCATCCTGGCCTGAAGCAGCAGGTGGTGCTGCAGCTGCTGAACAACAGCGTTGTGCTGGGCCACAATCGCAAGGTTGCTGTTGAAGCCATCAGCGTCCTTCAAGGGCACAGTGAGGCTTTGCTGTCAGGTATGATCCCCTGTAGCCCTTCTGCATTTGGATGCTGCTACATGTCATTTGGTTGTGTACTGTGCCAACAAGTCATCCGGTGCAGGTGCCAGCCTTCACATACAGACTGCATCAGCATGTTGGACTGACTCAAGAGTTGGTCATACTCTGAGTCTGCCAGAATGCAAATACTGAGGACTTACTGTGACCTGTCTGGCTGGATGGATGAGAGGAGCTTGTGTCTATTGCAAACCGGTTGTGGAGCATGCTGTAGATTTAGCTAGCTGTGCTGTTCAGGGCAAAGCAAGGTGCCTGGCATAAGTTTCTGTTATGTTCCCTGCAGGCTTGAAGGCTGTCAACGTAGCAGGAGAGGATCCCACTGCAGTGGCAGCAGCTGATGCTGAAACTCCAGACTCGGACACTCCAGATGCAATAGCTCCCACCACCCCTAACCGCACAACTGCCAAGGCAGCTGACCTTAGCCTCAACCAAGCATTAGTCAATGCCCTGGCTTCACAACCTGCCTCAGACAGATCCCCAGATGCAAACCAAGGCCTGTCGCAAGCTCAGGAGCTCATCATCGCAGCCGACGGCTTCCCACATGCTCGCCACCTCCTACTGCTAGCCCTGCTGCGAGCTTGTCACATCAGTGCGAAGCCCTCTGGCATTGCTCTGACTATCGTCAGGGTGGTGGACGCCCTTCGGGCAGATGTGGCAGCATCTGCTGGTCTCACAGGGCTCACACCTGCAGCTGTGGAGGACCAGCAGGGCATGGCAACAGCCGCACACTTCAAGCAGTGGGAGAAGAAGGCGAGCAAATCCCATGCAGCTGTCTTGCAGCAGGCACTGCTTGTGGGCTTACACCATGTCTCACCACATGCTCTGGAGTCCCTACCTGGCAACCTGGTGAGTTCCCAGTTCCTTTTGCAGCAGTCCTGCTGCTAAGTTTGTATCCGAAGGAGGTGCTCGAAGGAGATTGGGCAGCATGATGTTTGAGCTGCCTTTTTGACATCTGCTGTGCAAGCTTTGCACACGTGCACTGACAGCCTCTTGCAATACCATCAAGATCTGGCATGAATGGCACTATTTACACTGTTGATACTATCCATCATGCTTATGGGCACTGATGGGTCCTGGTCATGCAGGCTCCACTGCCTTTTCTGACAGCGCTGCTGCAGCTGGCCCCTCAGACAGTCTTCCACCCACACTGCTGTGCATTCCTTGACAAGACAGCAGAGCCAGCTAAGCTGCTATCAGACATCTTTGGCGCTGCAAGCAGCAACAAGGAGCAACAAAGCATGCAGGTAATTATGCGCTCAGCAGCTGTAGCTGCTGCTGGTCACAAGAATACTGCTGTGAACCACCTTGTGTGTTTGCTTGACAGTCTGCGCTGTATTACCTTTCCCTGTCAGCTGATTTGATGCTTTGTGTATGGGGTGGTCTGCATGTCATGGCACGTTGATTACTATTGTTGCAGTGTTGCACAATTGCAGCTCAGCTGTGCATTCCTGTAACAGGCCTGTGCTACTTTTGGCGGTGGTGCGCACCAAAATAGGCACTCTCCTAGGGCTCATCTCTCACTCTGCAACAAGTCAAATCTTATGCACAACAATTGTGGCCTTTTCTGCACTGCTAACCTGCTGGCATCTGTTTGCAGGAGCATGCACTGCGTCTGCTACGGCCATACCTGACATCTGCAAGCCCACAGACACCCAGTGCTGTACTGTTACCCAGACTGTTTGCAGCTGCAGCCAGCAGCAGCAGGGAGGTGCGTGTGCAAGCCCTGGACTGTTTGGTGAAAGCTGGTGCAGACTCAGGAGCAGCTGCCAGGCTTGTCAGCCCTGATCTGGTGGCAGCTGCCCCCCTGCAAGCCTTCCTGGCCGCTGTAGCTGAGCAGCATGCAGACATACTCAGCGATGGGCTGGGGCTTCTGCAAGTCGTCAAGCACCTGTTGCCTCAGGTCAAGGCAAGGCCCCATGGCCACGCTGCCAAGGCTGGGTGAGTCTTTCGGGAACTGCATGCAACCTTGTTTAGAAATGATACTTGGTTCATTCTTTCAAGCAAGTTCACATGTTCAAACAGGTCTCATCATATCTGCATCTTGAAAAAGCATTGCATTGCTCAAGGCGTTGTATACATGTTTCGTTTCGTGTCTGTTGTTGACAGGCGCTGACATCTTGTCAATCATGCTCGCTCTATTTGTTTGTCAGAGCTGCTCTCCTGCGCAGCATCTTCTCAATCTTGCTTGTTTGACTTGTTTGTCAGAGCTGCTGTCCTTGTTGCAGGTCTGGGCACCTGGACTCAAAGGTATCATCAGCTGTCGTCCATTATATGTTGGATGTGATGCCCCAGCTGCACAGCGACAGCAGCATCGCTGCAGCCTCAGTGCTATTTTATATCCTATCAGGCTCAGCAGCGCCAGCTCAGCTTCTGCAGTCAGCATTGGCCACCCTCCACCAGCTGCCGCTCACACCTGAGTCAGGCTCGCAACCATCCTTGCCTCAGATCCAGCTAGCATGCGAGCTCCTGCAGCTGTTCACTTCTGAGGCCTTCCAGGCTTTGCCTACTCCAAAGGGCAACAGCAAGGCGGCAAAGGGAGCTGGTTCCCTTGCAACAGAGAGCTTTGGGATGCTTCTGCAGCTGGTGAGAGTTGGTGTTGAAGGGCACCTGGTCGAGAGTCAAGAGCTGGTGAAGCTGAGGGAGGCCGCTTTTGGGCGGCTTGACGCCGATGTTTACGCTGTCATGCCAGTGCGGCAGCAGATGCAGGCTTTTCTGGTGGGTTGTGGTGGTGTGCTTGTGCCTATCAGTGACAGTATAACATGCCTACAGGAAGGGTGTAGTGCATGAGCGTGCTGGTCTTGCAAATTTGCACAGGGCAAGTGTTCTTGTTGTGAAGCAGCAAGATGCAGCAGCCACTGGTGTTGGATCATCCTGTGTTGGTAACATTGCAATTCTGCTAATGTGTCAAAGACTGTGCAACCGACAGCTGCAAATCATTATCTGCATTTGAGGACATGCAAGTTGCCAGGATCAGTCATGCGCTGATACCGTGTCTTGCAATGCCCAATCACGTCTCTAACCCCTTTGCTGTTGGTGCAGGCATTGCTCAATGGGTCATCAAGGGACCCTAGTGAAGATGCACGCAAGGCAGCCAGGTCTGCCCTGTCCCACCTGCCTCTCACAGCTCTGTCCCTGGTTCCACTGCTGACAACAGTGGACAAAGCCGCAGCCACAGAAGTAGACATGCCTGCTCCGAAGACAAGGAAGCGCTCCCAGGCTGAGTCCAGCGTGAAGCAAGCTGCAGATGGACTTGACATCCTTCATCTTGCAGGTCAGCCACTGTCATCATCTACAGACTGCCTGACATCCACCGTCCCCCCTTCCCCTTCCTGCAGGACCTTATCTCAGTCACCGCCTTGCCTTTCCCTCTCTCCTTTACTGCCAATAGCACTCCAAGCTGAGCTTGCCTTTGCTCTTCAGCTGCTGGTCTACAGCCATGTCAGTTATGCTGCAGTCTGCTACTGGCATTCTTGGCTGCACTAGTGTAAGGACCATGCCGGGCAGCGTTGCTGTGAGTTGACAGCTTTCCAAGGGTGTATCTGCGTCGCAGGTCATTCTGCTTTTTGTAGCGAGCTTTTGCACAGCTTTGCTGTTCTGACAGCTTCTGTCTGTTCTTCAGGAGAATCCACAGGCCTCGAGTTGTGCACTTCTGTCTTGGAGCTACTGCAGTGGAAGGAGGACATTCAAGATGAGGCGGAGTTGGTGGCACCCCTGTGCAAGGTCTTGCACCAGCTGCTGTCCACTGCTGGGCAAATCACCGCCAGGACTGCTGCTACTCCCTCCTCAGGGCAAACTGCAATGGACATCAGTGATAATGAAGCTCCCTCTGACGAAGAGGACGATGCTGATCTGACCGTTGCTCAGAGCTCACGGCGAGTCTCACAGCACAATTTGCCTTTCACCATATGTGGTGTTCGTGTTTCCCCTCTCCAGGCACAGCCTATGTGGCCAGCTTGTGCTTGTAGATGCGGAAGCATTGGTGTGCAGTCGTTGTGTGATCACTCATGTGTGATAAGGTTGATGTGCAGCCTTGGTGTGGTCACTCATGCGATAGCATTGGTGTGCAGTCATTGTGTGATCGTGCACGTGATAGCACTGGTGTGTAGTCGTTGTGTGATCACTCACTGCATAGTGACTACATGCGTCTCCCCAACAGCCTTTCAATTTGGAAAATAAGCTTGGCAACTGACCAAGGAAGCTGTTTGCAGATCGATGCATCGGGGGTACGCAATGGCGCTGGCTTTGCAAGCTGTTCAGAACATAGCAGCCCGGGCGCCAGTTGCCTGGCTCACTGCTGTGGATGTGTCCCTGGTCCTCACTTGTGCAAAGGACGCACCAGACAGCGCTGTCCGCAATGCAGCTCTGTCCCTGTTGGAAGTGCTGGCCTTGAAGCTGCCAGACACCACACTGAAACATGTCTTGGAGGTCAGTCAATGCTGCAAAGGCAACCACATTTGCTGCTGACGTTCCACACTATGTGGTGTAAGATCTTGATATGATTCTGCGGCACGAGTTCCTTTGTTAAATGCTGACTGAGTTGACAAAACCAATTCCATACTTGCGACTGGTGCAAAGGCTCCCAGAGGCTTCATGCCTCAACCATGCACTTGATTGTGGAATCTGCTGTCAAGCATTTAATGTGGTGGTGCACATACACTCCTGTTCAAGCTAGAGTTTGTTGTACAGGTTGTAAGCATCATTGGCAGCAGTGCAAGCCAGCAGGACGACTCGCACTCTCACCAGGTGGCTGCTGCAACATTGGCTGCTGTGGTGCCTGCCTGGCTGCAAGCTGGCAAGCCCCTGCTACAATTAGCCGCTGCTGTTGTGGCTCCCTTGCCTGATTTGCTGCCCCACAGGCGCCTCCCGCTGCTCACTGCACTCATCGCTGTCGTCCCTCAGGTAAATCTGCAATGCTTTGGGTCAAAAATGAATCTTATGTCTTTAAATAGACATTTTGATTCTCTCTCTCCTGGCTTGCTCTTGTACTCTTCTTGCTGATGTGTTGCTTCTAAGCTTGTACTGCTGTGGCATCTCTTTCTGTGCTGTTCTGTGTTCTTGTCTTTCTAACGTGTTTGCCTGTAGTCTTGTGGCACTGCCCTTGTTTGTTCTCACATGCCTTGTATACATACACACCTTGGCAGGCGGTTTCGTATGCTGATTGGTGCGCTAAGCAGAGTCCTTATGCCCCGATATCTGCAGTATACTGCTCTGCCACTGACAACATTTGTTGCATCATCTTTGTGCTGTAAGTACGGAAGATGTGCTGAGCCTTATGAGCTTGTTGTGTATGCAGGACGCTGCAAGATCAGTGGTGTTATCACTGCTTCTGCAAAAGGCCCTGCATCTGTCATCAGAGGAGGTGGTTGAGCATGAGCAAGCTTCAGCGCAGCCTTTGGTCAAGCGTTTGGATTCTTGGCCCATTGTTCTGGCCAACTCCGTCTGCCATCAAGTAAGCATGCTCCTTCTGCCTTTGGCCTTTTGCCTTTTGCCCTTTGCATTTTGTCTGCTGTGTGTTGCCTTGTCCTTATGCTAGCTGGTGATGAGACAATGACATATAGGATCAACCACCTGATATTGATGAGAACGTGTCTCTGAAGCTTGTGCAGCATGAACACAACATTATGTCCATGTGCGCGTGGTGCTGCAGCAGCCACTGATGAATCAACTTTTGCACGTCAGTCTGAGCTCGCTCTCTGATGATCAACAAAGCTATTTTCGTTCTTGATTCTGAGGCTTTCCTGCAAAGCTGTCCCATGATCCTGCTGCTCCACTCCTATAACCTTCCTGCATACATACATGCCTTGCCTCTGTGCTCACTTTCTGTACACCAGATCACTGCACAAGTCTGTGCCTAGAATTTTTACTTGCTCAATGAGCAATGCATGAATTGCTTTGTGGCCTCGTGCTGACGGGTTCAGTGCTGTGCCTGCAGGCTTCATTGTTGCAGTGCATACAAGCACTGACAAGCCTACTTGACAGCACCCTGGCAGAGAGTGAGCAGCAGCCTCAGCAACCGCTACCTGCCCTAGCTGTCACCTTTGCTGCCACTCAAGTACAGGTATCTGCCTTCTTGCTGCCATTCAAGTATACATTTCTGCCTGCTTGCTGCCACTCAAGTACACGTTTCTGCCTCCTTGCTGCCACCAAAGCACCGACTGTCTGTTGGGGCACATTGTACTTCTTCCTGCACGGACTAGCTGCAGACTTATGTACCACATCCTTACGTGCCTCTTGTGGCTTCCGCCAGGTGTTAGTCTTTGTACAGGACTGCAGTATAGCTACACAAAGGACACTTTCACTCACTGCACAATCTGGTGCCATACAGGAGAGTGGTGTGGGGGTGTCTGCTGCTCGTACCTCTGATGAGGTCCAGGCAGCCTACTCCGCTTTGTTGGAGCAAGCCTTGTCCCACCTGCAGCTGCTGGGCATTGAGTCTGCATCCGCCAAGCACAGCAAGAAGAAAGCGCAAGAGAGGCTGTATGCTCTGCTAGAGGCTCTTGCCAAGGTTAGCATTCAGTATTGGCAGTGTCAACGCCAAGTGTGCCTTCTTACAGTCCTTGCAGTCCATCTTGCAGTCCTTGGGAGCAGAACGCCACGCTGTGTGTGGTGCCTCTGTTTGCTGCTGATGAGCAAGAAATGCATGCTGTGAGTGTGATATGGCACGAGAAATGCATCCATGAATGAAATGTGGCACAGTGTGCAATGCATCAACTGCTGTAAGGAGGATGCGGGGGGTGTACATCTTATTCAGCCAGATTGTGCGCATGTGCCATGGTTGGTGGAAAACGTCAGTACAAACAATGTTATCATGACTCAAAAGTCTGACAAAACACATTCACAGGAAAGCATCCATAGGCATACATAGACTGCATTGCATTTGCTGCAGTCTGCCAGGTCATTACGATCATCGTCATCGACTTGCTCCAAGCTTCCTCTCCAGCGGTGTCATCACCAGTTTGTGACCTGCAGGTCATGAATGGAGGCACGTATGTCAGTGCACTGTTACAGTTGACCCAGCACCCCTCAGAGGCTGTCATCAGGCGGGCTCTCAAGCTGTTCACCGCCAGTCTCGCCAAGTTGAACCAGCAGGACGCCAGACCAAGGGCTGAGATAGCTGATGATGCAAGTCAGGGTTCTGCAGAGGCAGCTCTGGAGCTGTGTAATATTGCTCCAGCTCTCCTGCAAACAGGTAGCTCTTCACTTGCTTCCTGCGGCACTGCGGCTCTTTCTTTTGCGTCGCATGACGCTGTTTGGCAGAAGCGCCCTGGCTTTCTCAACATTTTGTTGATCGCTGTTGCTGCAATGTCAGACACCCAATGCTGTGTCAAGTATGCTCTATGCAGGCTCGCCTCTACTGCTTTTCAGCGATTGGCAAATGCATTTGGCAATTGCTAAAGGTGCATGTGCCACAAGCAGCCAGACTTATGGATGGTGACAGCAATCTATGACACGTGTCTACATCGACCGTGTCAACATCCTGAAGGCAAAATGGTACTCAAATGATCACTTGTCACAGTCAGTCACTGAAAGGCATGTAGTCGTCAAAACCACTCCAATAACGCAGTTGATTGTTTGTGCAGGAGATGGCAGCAGGCAGTTGGGAGCATCAACCAGGCAGGCAGTGTTGATAGCAGTGAGTAGCCTTGGCGATGCCCTGGGTCATGCCTACCCCAAGCCCTTCATTGCAGTCCTGCCTGCCCTTGTAGCAGCAGCCAAGGACATGCACCGCTCTGTGCGCAGCAGTGCCCTTGCTGCTGCTGCCTCTTGCTTGGCAGCTCTGGGCGCTGCTGCACTTCCTCTTCTGCCCAAGCTGGTGCCTGCTGTCTTGGAGGCTGCTCAGACGGCTGTGGACAGTCTGCCTATCTCACCCCCAACTCAGGTACTGCTCCCTTGATGCATGTCAGCCCTGTGGCAGCCTGATGCTGTTGAGGCACTCAGGACCCTGAACAACATCTCAGCACTGAAGACCCTGAAAAACATCAGAGTGTGACAAGTGCTGTGAACATGCATGCCCTGTGTAGTAAAAAGCCCCTGATGGTACACTGGATGAGCAGCTTGTTGCAACAGCATTAACTTGCATGCGCTGTTGTCAGCCCCTGCTTCTGGTCAGCGGATGTGTGCAATGCTGTGCTGTGCTCACTGCCAGCAATGCCCTGGCCTCACACCTCATGACTGCACACACAATCATGAGAGTCCCCCCATCCACAAAGCATGTTGCTCACATTGTCTTACAAGCGGTGTGCTGCAGATGTCACGTATTGAAGCCCATGCTCAATTGCCTGTCTGTGCAGGAGGGTGAGTCTGATGAAGAAGGAGAGTCCAGCACTGAAGGGCCTGCACTGGAAGCAGCAGCGGCTCTTGCAGCCGTGGCCGCCCTAGTGGAGGGGCTGAAGGCGTTTCTGAGCCCACACCTGTCAGCTCTGCTACACTTGCTGTTCAGCCCACCTTTGCTGGCTTGCAAGCAAGCTGGGTGCAGTGAGAGTGCTAGCAGCATCAGGATACAGCTGGCAGGAGCGATGCCCCCCAGGCTGCTGCTTGCACCCTTGTTTGCCCACTTCGATGGTGCAGTCAAGGTGCGCCTTGCTGTTGTGCTTTGCTGCAGCTGAGCTTGCTCATGTCCCTCTGCCTTCTGGCTCAAAAATGTCCTGCCTGACTGCAGAGGTGTGAGTTACTGCGACCTGCACATGTAATCAAGGTGCCACTTGTGTGAAGTAAGTTATAGCAGCGCTGTCTCTTGCATCTGGTGACAAGCCCGCTCTCACAGGGTGAAACACCAACTTCTTGTGTGACAATGACAGGAAGGCGAGGCAGCCACAGTGTCACTCCTTGCCATGGCTCAGCGCACAGTTGAGCAGATGGATCCAACCACAGCCGCCCAACATGCAGATGCCTGCTTCACCTTCCTGCTGAAGGCCCTGGACCTGCGCCAGAAGCGGCCTGCACACCTGCCTGCTTTGGATGTGATCGAGCAGGGCAGCGTAGCAGTGCTGCTGGCGCTGACCATGAAGCTGAGCGAGGCCAAGTTCAAGCCCCTGTTCTTGAGGCTGTTAGACTGGGCCACCACGCCCCCTGCTGCTCAGCCAGGTAACGCTCCCATTTGCTCACCTGGCCTCGTGTCTTTGTTTTCTTGATTTTGTGCTCAACACCGCCTGGTCACATCCTCCAGATGATCTTTGGTATTGACTTGGCTAGCTGCTGGTGCTGTTATGGTGCTGTTACAAGTCAAGCCATGCTGCTGGTTGTCCCTTCGTCCCCTTCAGCAGGCATGGGAGGTTGTTGAGCAGTCATGCTGGCTGGCCAGCATCTGAAAATACCATGAGCTGTGTGCTAAAAATCTGTTTGCCCTCTTACTTCTTCTTACTTCTTCTGATGAGTCACAAGTGGCATGAAAAACCAGAGTTTGAGGTGCTCATTGAACACAAGTGTGTTGGTGCAGATGCCAAGCCCTTGGGTCGACAGGTGGCGCTGTTTACAGCTGTGCTGGGCCTGATAGAGCGCCTGCGCAGCGTGTTTGTGCCCTACTTCCGCTACCTGGTAGACTCCATTGCAGCCCACCTGGGTGGCAGTGCTGTTGAGGCCGAGGGGCACATAAGGAAGAAAAAGAAGAAGTCCACGGCAGGTGTGTTAGCCGTGGCAGATGAGTCCAGCACAGAGCCTGGCGTCGTTGAAGACACCTGGCGGTTGCGATTCAAGGTATGCTGCAGCACTGAAAATACTGCTACCTCGTAGTTGCGTTGTGTTTGAGAAGCAATTTGTGACAGACCGAATGTCTGCTGCTGTCTATGGCTGGATAATGCTGGCAGGACAGCTGTTGCTGAATACTGGCTGCAGGACAAAATCGACGAAGGACAACCATTGCAATGTTTCAGCTGTATTCCCATGTGTCAAAGGGACTGCTGCTGCTCATTGCTTGTGCAGCTGCTGCAGTTGATGAGCAGGCTTGTCACTGTGAATCTCGTGGTAACCCATGGCCTTGTTGCTGCCTTTGCTGCTGCTTGCATTTTCCTGGTGTGACATCACCATTGTGCAATGACCGGCATACTTGGCAGGCCGGCCAAACTCTGCACTCCAGGGCTGCAATCCCCACAGCACCCTGTGCATTTCTGCAGCACCTGACTAGACTTCATCTGACTGTGCAGGTTGTTCAGGCGCTTCACAGTTGCTTCCTGTATGACACCGTGTCCTTCCTGGACGAGGCTCGCTTCCACAGACTGCTTCCCCTGTTGGTAGCTCAGTTAGCTGCTCAGCCTCCACCAGCTGTCTCAGCACTCTTTGGAACCCAGCAGACACCCAGTGCAGCACCAGAACTTGGGGCTGACCTCTTTGGTGATGCTGTTGTGTTTGCCCTTGTGCAGATGGCCGTCACTGCCAACAATGACGCCCTGTGGAAGAGCCTCAATCATCAGGTTTGCCTCACTCAACTTGTGGTCCTGCTGTCCATCCCAATGCTGCATGTGCTGTGCCTGACCAGCCGTTGACCCTTTTGTCAATCCATCTGACAGCCTTGTTTCCAAGCTGTGCGCAGGCTGCTTTTGCGCTGTGCTCTTTTGCTCCTTCACAGCTGTACTAACTTTCTGCGCTTTGTATGCAGACATTGATGGCAACACGCAGCCGTCGGTCTGTGAACGAGAGGCTTCGTGCTGTCGCTGCTGTGGAGGGTCTGGTTGGCCGTATGCGCGAAGAGTACCTGCTGCTGCTGCCTGAGACAATTCCATTTGTGGCAGAGCTGTTGGAAGGTCCTGAGCATCAAGTCAGGGTTGTCACTCAGCGCCTGATCAAGACCTTGGAGGAACTGTCAGGCGAAAGCCTGGAGCAATATTTGCAAGCTTAGACAGTGTGACCTGTACATGCCATAGATTGAGTTTGCTGATGCTGTACCATCATTTTGGCTACAGATGCAGCCCTTTTACAGTAGTAAGTTACTGGGTGAGAACTTGTGTTACGCAGTGTTGTGTAGTGTCATTGACGCATTGAAGTAAGACAAGTGAGCAGCCAACAATATTGCCTGCATTTTGTAGCCCATCCTTTTGTGTGAAACAGTTTTTCTAAGAGAAGTGTGCAAAAGTAGTCATCGGCACCTCCAGTCAGGAAGTCTTCAAATTTACAGAGAGAGAACTTTACATCTGTATGCCAAGTGCCAAACTCATTACGCAATAGAATACGAGTCGGTGGGAAGTCACAGGTAGTCTACCGCAAACGCTCCTGCAGGCGTCAGCCTGCGCATAGCCCGACACAGACGGACATTAGTTGCCACGTTCATAATGAAGGCCTCGGGAAAGTACACTCCGATCCCGGAGACTTCGGGGAAACTTGCTGTCACCAGGCGCTCCGGTATCGAGCATCTTTAGGTCGCACTTCGCTCGCCCCTCGACTTGCCAGATGAGCAAGCTGCTGGCGAGCGTCTTGGCATTGAGTGCCATCGTTGTTGCCGTTGGAGTGTATCCCAGCAGCCGTACACTGGACACCTCGTTTGACCAGGCCACAACGTGGTTGTATGATCGTTGGACAAAAACTCAGCAGACTTCGCTGCAAGACATTAAAGAATGCACTTGCGAGGTGCGATCAGCGCAGTCGATCTAAATCCACAACCTTGAAGTGTTTTATGAGCTTAGTTGCTGAGATTGGCTGTTTCTGCAGGAAAACAACAAAAGTCACAGTACAGGGTTCAATAGCACCATACTGTCTGATGATGTGCCTGAACATGCTGCAGTGGAGGATGCTTCACTTGTTGGCATGTGTCAGCTGTCAGGCACTGTGCAAGATTGCTGTAAGGCTTGTTTTACAAGGCCCAGCCTCAGCCTGACTGCCATCAGAATGTTGCTTTAAGACAACCACCTGGTGCAGGTTGTGATTATGCATCTGTCGAGAAGGCAAACAAGCAACAGCTGAATCCACTTCTGTCGCAGCTGGTCAGGACGCCCTTCTTCCGATACTTCAAGGTCAATCTTTGGTGCGACTGTGGCTTTTGGCCAGACGACAGCATGTGTATGCTAAGGGACTGTGCTGTCTGTGAGTGTGAAGACAGTGAGGTTCCTCAACTTTGGAAAGCTGAAGAAGGCAAATGCAAAGGTCTCCGCTTGACCCTGTATCAACACAATATGTCTGCACAAATGGTAGTTCAGCTACGCTGCAATGTCATTTGTATCATAACCAACAAATGTGCTCATGAATTGACCGTCACCAGTTCCACTTGCATCTGACAGCAGATATTGCAAAATACAATACCAATGCATTCCTTTGCGCCTGGTCATTGTGGCCCTTGTCCAATCTAGGGCAACAATGTGGTCAGTGATGTGCAGAGAGCCCACTAGAAGTAGAGTCAGCTGTACGCCGCACGGTCGGGGCTGGCATGCAAGAGCAGCTGTTGAATGTTCCCAGCTGGCGAGGTTTCAACAATCCTTGGATGGCAGAGGATGAGCACGATATAGAGTTCAGCTACATCAACCTGATGGACAATGCTGAGCGATATACTGGCTACAAGGTGCTTTACTGTTGCATGCAATGTTTGCTAATATCACATGTGCTATAGAACCTCAAAAGTGTCTGAAATTTTTGCTTCCATCTATTCATCATTAGCGATACCACCAATGCAGCCCACATACATGCAGACCGCTTTGTGTTTGATAAGTTGGTGTGTCATGACAGTGTATGAGGCGTCTCCAACCACCTGAAAGAAACACCTCAGCTGCACTTGCTGTGCAGGGTGAACATGCGCATAGGGTGTGGAGTGCCATTTATGATCAAAGTTGCTTCAGCAACCTGAACGACACTGAAACATGTGAGGAACAGCGCATCTTCTACCGCCTTATCTCAGGTAGGCAAGCTCTCTATGCCTGTCTGGCATTCACATCTCTACACAGTACCAGGCTAGTACGGATTCACGCACAGTAGGCAAGGATGAACAGCCTGTATCACAGTGTGAAGAGGAGGTGTGCACAAGCAGCACATACGCTACCTTCTGGCGCTACCTGTTTTTTGTTGCACCTGCAATCAGCAGCAACATATTGCTTCGTCGTCAGTCAAGCCTGTCAGACTCAAAAGTGTGTGGTTATGCTGCAACAGGGATGCATGCTTCCATCAGCGCGCATCTGTCCCATGATTACCTGTTGGACGAGGAAACAGACACCTGGGGCCCCAATCTGGAAGAGTTCACCCAGAGGCTAGGCAACATAGCTGTCAAGGAGCGTGTTGAGAACATGTACTTCACGTATCTGTTTGTCCTGCGGGCAGTCATGAAAGCTGGCCCTTTGCTGGCATCCATCGACTACAGCACAGGGTGTCAGGGGCAGGATACACAGACCAAGCGCCTCATGCAGCAGCTGGTATGTATTGCCCACTGTGCATTTGTGGACCAGTGTGCCACACGCAGTGTACTGTTGCCCTGCAACCTGCTCACAAGTGGATCTGGTGGCCTTTTGTCATTGCCGATTGCCTGTTGTTCAATGCCAACTGTGTCTTGCAGATATGGACTGTTTGCTTGTTTTGTCAGGCTTGATTGTGTGGTTTCCACTGCTTCATTCCCATACAAAATGTGGACGAGACCCTGTGACTAAGTCGCAAGCATTGCAGGTCAGCAATGAAGCGCTCAAGAAGACCTGTCCCATTCCTTTTGATGAGGGGCGATTATGGAAGGGAGCCAATGCAGTTGAGCTGAAGCGCGACCTGCAAAAGCACTTCCACAACATAACCCTTGTCATGGACTGTGTGGGGTGTGAAAAATGCAAGTTATGGGGCAAGCTACAAATTCTAGGTGAGCAAGCAGAGGCACAATGGCATGATCGCGCAAGGGCTTCCCTGTCTGCTGTGTTACCTTCATGAAGGAGTGGCTTGATGTTCAGCTCTGGAATGCCTTCAGGCCCAGCTATGTCTACTTACATGTCAATGCATTTCTGCAGGCATTGCCACATCCTTGAAGATCTTGTTTTCACAAGAAGACTGCAGTGATCTGGGGTCTGCTACCCCTCATCTGCAACTGGAACGCAATGAAGTCATTGCTCTGGTGAATTTGCTGGAGAGATTGTCAAAGTCTATTGAAGTAGTACGTACCATGAGTTTAGAACTGGCAGGTGCTCAACAGCATCCACAAGGCTTGGGTGCAATACAAGAAGTAGTGAGACATAACCTGCAGGATGTGTTGTGACTATCATAGCTTTACGACCTAGTTTTGTTGTTTAGTTCAGGTTTATGTTGTCGACATAGACCAGTGTAAGTGTAGGCATAGCTGACACGAATGAAGATAAATAACGAATGCAAGTTGCTCTCAGCTACTGCAACACGTTTTCGTGTGAACTTATAGACGCTGTGCTTCCAAGATCTTGAAAAGAACTGTACTTGAGTACCAAGCTCGATATTGAAGGTAAATTTAAGCAGTTTTCTATAGCAGGGGCACTTGGCCATTATTCTGTTCGGACTCTCAGTTCAAGAACATGTTGTATCACCAGCACGCATAGACACCAAGGGCAGACAACGCATTTGCTGATCACTCTTCGATATTGTTAGTATCTTCTGCGCTGCATGTTGCCTGCTCCTGCAGCCATCTTGATGCAATCCACTTCTCTCCTTGCTGGACACGCTCACCAGAATGTAAGGAAGCACGATCTTCTTGTCCATTCTCCGCCCTTGACCTGCATAGAATGCTGGTTTTGAGTATTGTGCATGTTAAGGTGCAGCATGGGCTGCTGTCCTTCCACAATGTTACTCAATAATCCAGGCAGTCAGGCTTCATAACAACGCAGCACTCAATGGCGCACAGATGTAAGTTGTGCTGGCTGGCTGCCTCAAAGCTCACATAGAGGTGTGCCTAGAATTTGTCAACTGGACATGAAGGCGTGCGTGCATAATGCCTGCTTTTTTGTAGTCCAACTGCAACTGAGTCAGCAGCAGCTTACCAGAACATGATGGCCCGGCCCTTCTTTGGCGGGATTCTGAGCCCTGACACGCCCACTGAACCACCTTGGCTATTCACGGCTGAGGTTGGCTGTTCTGCTGGCAATGCACAGTCTTGAAAGGCTTGCACAGAGCAGCCGCTGCTCCTCCTGAAGAATGTCTCTCCTCCAGCCTCCACATCACTACATCATGAACAGAACACCAGGCAGCCTTGTCAGTTTGTATCAAGCACGCTCTTCACAGCAGCACAACATGGTGCAGGCTTGAACCTCTTGTGAGAGCTTTGGATCAGCAATGGCCCGGGGGGGGGGGGGGGGGCACATTTCATAAATAGCATATCATGTGTAGTTGGCATACATGGCAAGACACTTGCAGCAGCAGGCGAGCGGCACCTCAGATATGCCATGATGGTGCATGCCCTCTTATAGCAGTCATCTGCCTTGTTGTCAAAGTGCTCAGCGTAGAACTCCCCTTCTTGATACCTGCAAAACAACACTCACTATATAAGCCTGAAGACCCGGCAAATTTTGACTGCCAGCACGACATGAGCGGTCTGTAGCAACCCGGCAGGGGTTTACCTGACAACTTGCACTGCTTCTCCTTTGGTCAGGTGCCTGCGGCCATGCATGACTGCAGGCAGGCAAGTGAGCTGAGAGACACACTGCTCAAAGCACTGAATGTCTGGATGACTGGCCTTTCTGGTGAGAAAGGTGGAGGAAGATGTCCTGGAAGGAGTCATGTCACCTGCACCCGGCTGATATATGTTGCAAGCATACATTTAATCAACATGCTGTGCTAGCCCGTAACATGCTGTGCTAGCCCATAATATGCTGAGTGCACGAAGAGCAGAAAATCCTCTGGAATGCTGATGCAAAGCTGCTGTTTCTTTGGCAGCATGCACGCTAATGCGCACAGCATCTTCATCTCACTTGCCACTGGCTGCTGATGTTTTTGCAGATCATGAGGCAGGAAAACAGCATTGTGACTGGGCATGCAGAATGTCAACATCTTGATGTGCCCAGGGCTCACCTTTAGCGACTCTGCTCCTTTGCAGATCAGGCCATGCCAAGTTGATGATGCGCTGCAAGACAGCACAAGCTGTCAGCATTTTTGCCCTTCAGTAAGTCCAGCGCTTGTGCATACATATATGCCAGGGTATTTAAACACAAGGTTCTGCTGAACTCTCACATCAGCTACTGGGTATGGAGCATGAGATAGCAGAAGCTGTGATGCACAAAGTGTCCACCACTCGGCTTGCCTTTACCTGACAGTCTGCTGCAGATAGGAAGTTCTCAATCAGCAGGATCCTAGGCTGCAAGCTGATGAGGATGATATGGGGATCTGTACTGGCGATGATGCCAGGCACAGGCAGGGCAGTGTGCATCTGAACAGACTGTAACGTGAGCCCGATCTCAGCATAGCCAGATTGCTCTAGCTGTCCCAGGTCCTTCAGAGATATGACTTGCCTTGCACCTATAGACACACTGAAAAGCTCGAATCCTGCAGTGCTGATCTGGCAGACCCAGCTATGCGGAGACACAACTGTCTACTGGGAGAAAGGGGTTTTGCTTCCCTGAAACTGCCGTAGTCACTTGCACAAGCAACAAGTCCTGTGGTGCGTGCATCGAGCTGACAGGCAAGCAAGAAGCAAAACTCACCCTGATGTGCACTGCCTGAGCTGAACACCCAGGACTGATCTGCATAAATCAGCATACTTGTTAATTGAGAAAACAAAGCTTCCCAAGGGGGAGGTAACATATGGGATGTGTCATCAGAAGTACGTACCTGTGCTGGCGATAGCAGAGGAGACACTCCATGCCTTCTGCTTTGCTTTCACAGTCAAGCTGAAGTTGGCCCTGAGTGTCACTTCTGAGTCTGGGGCTTGTGCACTGACACTCTGCAGAATGAACAAGATTAGTGGAGACCCCAGGCCAGCAGCTTACTAACTTGTCAGACAGCAAATTCTTGTCAGCCGCTGCGCTGAAAGGCTTACCTGAACATGAACATAGAGTGAAACAGAGTCCCTTGACAGCTCCAGCGGTACCACTGACAGCTGCCTGCACAAGCAGTGAGGATGCACAGAAGAACATGCGTGCGATTCAGCCACAGCTGATGTCTGCTGTCGCCTTGATGCTCACCATTGCAGAGTGAGATTGTCTGAAGGGCCTGGCAGCCGGAAAGGAGGAGAGCAGTACTGGCAAGGCAGTCCACAGGCAGTGCTGTCAATTCTTTGTAGCTCCCTTCTGATTGACAAGCAGATTCGGCGAATATCAAGATGCCACGCTGCAGCCTTGTCATCTGCAGAAGACAGAGGAGGTCAACCATATGCAACAGGCAGCAGGGAAGGATGCTTTTGAAAGCACGCAGGAGAGGACTGTGTACCTGACCAAGATATGCTCCCAAAGGTGACGGGGCACTGGCTGGCTGTGTGTCTGATCCAGGGGTCTGCATCTACATGTGGCATTGAAGTGTTGACACAAGCAGAGCATGCTAGCCTGCAAGGCGGCTGAAGCAAGGCCTGTATAAATGAGGCCCTGACAGGCTTTGAGCCAAAGGTACTTCTGACCTGCGCGAGCGTGCTGCAAAGCGCCGCTGCCTCTGGCCTCGAGCCCTTGGTCAGCCATTCCGGCAGGTGCCAGATTGCTCGCTGATGTTCCCATGCGCAAGCCGCTCCTGTTGAGGCACTATAGCTAGCCCTTGCACAGAGACCGCCGCAGCTGGCAGTCGCAGGTCAGGTTAACAAAAGGGCAGCCTGAAGGGGGCACGGACACACTGCAAGCGGTTCAGCCGCAGCTGCACACGCAGCAAGGCTCTCAGACCAGGTCAAAGAACAAGTGTGCTATTTGATTGAACAGGCTTGACGCGCAAAGATGGCGGTCCGGCAGGTGCATCTGGGTTCCGCCCTCCTGTTACACGAGGCCCTAAGCTTAGCGCTTAGCGCTTAAGCGCCTGTTGGTCACAGCTGTACTACAGGCTCTACTACACGGCATTTGTGCACCAGTCGCACAATTGTAACTGACTTCTCTATTACATCTAGTGATGCTGACAACATTATGGGTACCGCACATGGTGCACATACAAAAGGAGTGCAATTTCATTTGGAATTCATGCAGATGGCCTGCATCTGGTTCATTTGGGTGCCGAACGAAGTTCATGAGCTCCTTGAGAATCAAAAATAGCCTCCATTTGCTGCTACATTGGCTGCTTCAAGATCGTCTGCTGGCATAAGTGCCATGAATTGCTTCAACTTGCCCTACAAAGGCACAGACACCAGCCATCGGTACCAGCACCTTGGTGTGAGGAGCAGGCTCTCACTATGGGTGCACTGCAGGGTCGGGCAATGCACATCTAGCTGTGCATGCAGGAGGTTCAGGACAACCCAAACTTGAAACAGAAGTAGGCCTGGCAGAGAGCGACAAGGCGTAAGATAAGGCTGTGAGTCAACTCACCTGTGCTGCTTTAATGCTCTGAGAGGAGAAGTCTAAAAATAGCTTCTCCTTCTCGCCTCCTCTGGTGCCAACAGCACCCATAGATTCATAGTACTTGTTGTAATTGATCTGATCCAGATACTCAAGCAGATCAAACGCAATGCGTTCTGCCTTTGTTTTCTTGCTCTTATCCTCTAGACCTGCAAGCAGCTAGATTATCGGCATTCCGCAAACATGTTTTCAGCCTGTGCTCTACAAACAGCACATTGTACAATGACCTATACGAATGCTTGGTTGTGATTGACACTTCAGAGATACAGTACCATGCATACAACGCAGTGACTAAGCTGGACAGAGGCAGAGGGGGCTTACATGAGAAGGCATTGATCAAATTCTCTCGGGCTGAATTTGGCTGACCTTGGATGCGAGAGAGCAGCGATTGCAGTTCTGCACAAAGTCACAAGCTTGCTCAGCAGGAGACAACACTTAGTTGGCCAGGAACTCATTTCTGTTGGCCAGGTGCTGGATGAAGCAATACCAAGCTCTGCTTGCTTTTGTGCATGTGCTGTATACCATGGCCTGTCATGATTCCCACCTGTCCAGTTGCCATTTGATGCCAGGTCTTGAGCTTGAATCAGCAATTGCTGCAGGCATTGCCATGCACAGGTCAGCACACTCATGTCGGGTAAATGTCGACCAACACATGATCATAGCAGAGCTAGACTTACATGGGCGCAAAAGAATGGCGTGTTACTGAGAATTACCTGAATGCGAACAAGTGGTGTCAAGTAGAAGAAGAGGGGCTTGGATGGCTTGCCACGTAGCTCTGCTGTTGGAATCAGGGCCAGAGCAACAGCTGCCCCTGTTAAACCTATGCCAATCAACAAACGCCTCTGCATGGAACCATCAACAGGTGTCTCAGAAGCATGCCACCCTTGCAATGCCACATTACGTCAAAGCTGTCCAAGCACACAGAATTGCCAATATTGTACAGAAGCTGTCCAATTATACCTGTACCACTGCTGAAGATGCAACGTCTTTCACGGCATCAGCAGTCTCGGATGGACCCCGTGCAAAGAAGTCCATGTCAGCCTCTTTAAGCCAACTTTCATCGCCTATGCACCAAGACTTGGTGTAACATACTGAAAGATACTCAGACCCAGAGTTTGTCATACAGCATACACATTTTGATCTGAGTCACCTCCTCCAAATAGACCTTCTCTGCGCATTCCGGTCCCAGTGATGCGGGATATCTGTTTTGCAGTCTGTTCTTGCTGTTGCTCAATGTCATCAAGCAGCTTTGTGTCTCCGCTTGCCTATGCATGTGAAGTCCCAGATGAAACACATAGGTGTACCTCAAGTCGTGGTGTGGGTGCCTGTGAGCTAGCTGGTAGCAATACTAAGTGGCTACAGCTGAAATCAACTCAGTTCATCTGTGCAAGCGTTAAAGCGAACAGAGACAGCTGGTCCTAAAGGGGGCAGCATGTTGCATAGCAACACCTTAGCTTTTGCCTTGGCCTCAGCCAACTGCTCCCGCAATGACGCGGCTTCTTCTTCAGCCTCTTTCAACTTGCGCAAAACTTCGTCTCCAAGTTGGTCCTTGACACTCTGTTTTCCGTCAGCACTGTTGCTGTCTGCTCGACATCTTCCTCTGTATCCTGAGGATGCGCGTCGAACAGTTGCAAACGGACTCCTGCACGGTCGTGACCGCAATAACAATGCCTGATTTTGTCCTAAGCATAGACGTTGCGGCGGCATCTCTTCCCTTCTGTGCCACAAGACTACTGCTCCGTGGCGGGTTGACCTTTTGACTTTTGCATGCAGCTGTCACGAAGAAGTGCAGCAATGACAACTCTGCAATATGATAAATGGCCAAAAAGGTTGTCACAGTTTGAGACGCTTCTGCTTTCAAGCCTTTTTAAGGACCAGTCTTCTTTTCTTGCGTTACAGCCATCGTTTCTTGCATTACAGCCTGGTGAGCAATCACCACCTTCCATACCTTTTTGACCCCACTACTGAGACCTAACTCAGACAGTTCCTTTGCACTGACCCACTGAACTGTACGTGCAGACTGTCCTTGCAGCGCTTCAGGCTGTGTCTCCTGCAGCCAGTCAAGTACCACAAATACAAAGATGACCAGGAAACCAAGATCAGATGTGTTGCATCAGCAGCAGTTTGCTAAATTGTTACTTAAACATTGGATTTCTCTGAAACTGTATGCATGTGTGCTCACCTGGAAGGTCAACAGCTCCACACGCATGGTTTGCTGGATGTGTGAGAAAGTGTGCACCACACTACCCAGCTGCTCACGACGAAGAAGCTTCATGCTACCAGTGTCTTGCAAGGAGTCACACCCCAGCAATGCAGGCAGACAACCATCAATGACTTCCTGATGTGAAGGCTGCTCATTGGTAGCAACTGGCATCATTGTACAGCTGGGAAATTCCCATAGACCTGCACTCAACAACACATGCTAGCAGCAGACTATCCTCATCAACATCATTCGAAGCAAAAGTGTATCTCAAGCAAAAATGGCATGCATGCTGAGCTCAACATGCTTGTTGATAGTTGACAGTGTCAACTCGCATTGAAAGACAATGTTGTGGGCACACACCTGCCAGAAGGCCTGTGCTGGGCCGCTGAACAAGGAGATACAGGCTGTCATTGCTTTCAATGGTCTTGTGTGGAAGCAACTGGACGACGCAAACTGCAACATCTTCCTTACGCCTTGGAGCCTTGACAGCCTGTGGAAGTATTCAGCAATGGTGATCAGCATCAGCCACCTATGTGATTCCAGCAGGAACCAGAAGGTTCCAGCTCTTTAGCAGCTCTCTGTGGCCAGTCAGTTGATACTAGACAATGTGTCCAAGCTTTTGCTAGCCTGTGCAATGAGAGCAAACACAAGAGTCCCTGACCTTGGAAGGGTATTGTGTAACCACAGGTGCATCAGTCTGAGTCACATCACCGCCCTGAGAAATGTACTCCTGCATATCCCTATAGCCCTGGCAGTGCAGCTGGATAGGGCAGGCTCCACAAGCTGGAGGCTGGTGAACAGTGCATATGCATGCTCCCAGCTCCATCATGGCCTGCACCAGCATTCTGACAGTGTACTACATCCCAAGTAGACATTATAGCGCCTTCTACCATCTTGTTGACAAACTTTTTGCCATTCAGCAAGCTCAAAAACATGCTGATGTGTAGGCTGCTTGCCAGCAAAGTATAGACACATAGCGATTGTGCAAATTGTGAACTCTCTCATGTAAAAAGAACTGAAAACCACGCATGTGTCAACAGTGTGGCCGACGTAAGAATTGCCTCTTGGGAGGTTGAACCAGTCTTGATGCTGGGCATTGATGCTGCTCAAGCACCATAAGTATTGTCATTGCGTGTAGCAAATGAAAAATGGAGTACCTGATTGAAGCAACCAGGTCTGACTGGATCCACCAGAGCATCAGCCAACTGAGCGTTCAACTTCACCATGCCACTGCTTTTCTGATCTCCGCTAAGTCTGCGCAGCCTGGCCAGTACCCGCACCACATTTGCATCAACAACTGCCACACACTGATTGCCCCCAATTGAGGCAATAGCGTTCCCCGTGTATGGACCTATGCCTTGAAGCAGCAGTATATGTTAGGTGTGTGTCGAGGCACAATTTTAGTGAGATTACTGAATAAACATCATAACAGATTGCTTGACTGTGTTGGTGTTCTGCTGTTTGAAAGAGCTGTAGGTGACTGATTTATACATATGTATATGTGTAAATGCAAAAATATGTGGATGAGGTCTGCACTTGGCTCTGACACATCACAGTGCTATTAGAAAGTCTTTAACTACTCCATTTGCTGGAATGTATGGTTGTGTCAGGGTTGAACTTCTGGAATAGACTGAAGCCTGGCAGAGCTCAGATCCATTCAGGAAAAGATGTCATACTTACACTCTGAATGTACAATGCAGGTTGGACTGGCTAACGCAAGCCCTAACTTTACCTGGAATCTTTTGCAGCTCAGTAGCGGTCAATGGCATCTGCCCAGAGAGGACTGTCTGAATGTGCTGTGCGCCTTCCAGCAACAAACGGGCTCTCCTGTAGTAACCAAGACCAGCCCACATATCATTTACCTCCTCCTGGGTCGCATTGGCAAGACCCTGCACGCCATTTGATCCACCTAATGCTGTATGTATATCATAGTCAGACCCTACTGCCTTGGCTGTTCTGCAGGCAGACATTTGCACCTTGGGTGACAAGCGTTGCATGCGCTGGTCTGAATGACAGGTGTAATTTACCTGAACGGTTGGCCACTTCTGGATCCAACGTGTGAAATATTCTGCAACCCTGGAAACCTGTGTCTGCTGTGACATGACTTCACAGATCCAAACACAATATGCAAACTGTTGTTGAGGCATGTCCAGCGCAGCACTGTGATATTTGTCATCACTCTCTGGCTGTCTCAGTGAGTGTGGGTTGCGCCTCCAGGGCAGCACGCGGTGGTGCTTGTCATACCAAGCAAGCAGCTCCTGCCGAATCTGGCAAAAGCAAGAGGCAATGAGTGAATCCATCAGGTTATACCAGTAGACTGGACAAATGGTTGAGGGCGAGACAGAACGTGCGCAACTGTTTAGCAGAGAAGCTGCTAGCAAAAGGGAAGTGCAGAGCTTCGCCTGTATCGCCTCCTGTGCGGTGAAGAAGGCAACGTCCTCTATATCTATTTTATCGGACGCGTTGCCCACTTTGCCGGCGACTGCAGGCTCCAAAGCTTTGTGTCGTTTTGGTAAAGGCTTTGCAGCTGCAGTTCGAGCTCTTTTCTGTGAGCCTTGTACAGAAGTCTTGACAGCCTGCATCTTTCTGCAGACGCCAGTAACGCTAAGATAAAGCCGTTACGCACGTGGACACAGTCAGAGCAAGTCAACTTGCGTTCGTGCCTGCTCAGGTGCACAAGCTTGCACTGGATGGCACTGATCAGTTTCGATTCAGCAGGCTGCACGGCATTTTTTATCGAGCCTCACAATGCAGCCTTGCAGGATTCAAATTGGCGTCAATAAATGACTTGTACAAGCTTCCGCATGCACCATTGCGCTTGGATCTGCTGTATTGCATCTGGCTTTGCGAAGGATGCCTTAGTCACAGCCGACTAAGCCTGACTGTACCTTCCTTGTCAGCTGCAGGTACGGGTTACCAGCTCGGAATCGATTCCCTTGTGCCCAGCGCACGTTGGATGTCAAAAAGAGGGCACCTGCCATGAGCGATACGACGGTGCGTGGCACCGCTGTCTGTACGAATCGGTTGTGGGCCGCGTTTCTTGGCGGCCCTCGCTCAAGGACTCGTACCACAAAAGTCAACAGGCCATGTGCAGCTGTGTATAGAGATATAACTCCACAGTCCAATACTGCACCGCAACAGCAGCATGGTTCTGCACATGAGGTCCCAACGAGAGAAGGACCAACCTCAATGTGCAGTCCTGACCTTGGATACTCGCGTCAGCTCAGCAGGCGATACGACATAGGACAACTTGGTTCGGGGGGCAATGCGATTGTGTACATGGCTCAAGACAGATTTACGCACAAAGTCCTTGCATGCAAAAGTATTTCAAAATCAGCGGGGTCAAGCGCTACACAAGCGAAGACAGCAGAACATATCGAAGCGATCAAGCGGGAGGTCAGAGTCTTGCAGCAGCTTAGGGGCAGTCTCAACGTTGCCTGCCTTGAGGAGGTGTACGAGGATGACACGCACGTCCACTTGCTGCTTGAGTACTGCAAGGGGGGCGAGCTTGCACATCGTATTGGGACCAGACACTACAGTGAGAGGACGGTATGCAACTCCTGAGTAGAGCTGAACATCTAGCAACCTGCAACAATGGTTTCAGGTTCTGACTGGTACCTGCAGGTTGCCAGCTATATGAGATCTGTTCTGCGAACTTTGACGCAATGTCACTCAAACCACATTCTGCACAGGGATGTGAAGCCAGGTACCTTCAATATTCAGCCATACTTCAGCGCATTGATGAGTATTGCTTGTACATCTGTTATGCTTGTCTCGTGACATGTACATGTGCTGACCCCTGCAGGTAACTTTATGCTAGTGAGTGACCACGACAAGGCGCCACTAAAAGCTGTGGACTTTGGTCTAGCTGTGACCTTTCAGTCAGCCAGTGAACCAAGGTCTGACTTGGGCCTGGAAGGCACCCCATGGTATGCAGCGCTCATACACAAGATCACTCTAATCACCACACAAGTGCTTGCTTGTTGTATTCTTCAGGCATCTTGACAATGTGACACTGAATGTACAGGTACATGGCACCCGAAGTGCTCAGCTCAGAAGTGCTTCCAGCATCAGATGTTTGGAGTGCTGGTGTCATGACATATCAGCTGCTGACTGGGCAGTTCCCTTTTGATGACAAGCAGAACCCCTTCAAGCCAAGCGTTGCCAAAATCTGGTCAGTTGGATGCCAATCTGTGCAAGCTTACACAGACACACTCTAGTGGTTGCACAAACAATCACACAGCGTCTCCTTGCTTTGAACTTTCCGTGATCACACAGGGGTTCAATTTTGTCGAGCAGAGTCAACTTCAACAGAAGCTGCTGGGCAGGCATCAGTGATGAGGCAAAGGACTTTGTGGGCAGCTTGCTGAACAGGGACCCTACCTTGAGGCCCACGGCTAAGGAGGCTCTTCAGCACCCCTGGCTGAAGGGCAAAGCCGAGGAGCGCTCTCAAGGGCAGCCTCTTCACAGATCTGTTGTCCAGCGTATTCAGGTACTTCCCTTAAACATGGCTGGCACAGTGACATTTGCCTGAGGTAACTGTTTGGACCCCTGCAGTATAATGTAGCTTGCCAATTTGTGGTGCTAATGAAGGCTGGCAATTTGTCAGTTTGGCTGCCCTCTGTTTTGCTCTCTGAGGATTACCAGTCCATCAATGCTGTATGCTATGTGTGCAGCGCTTTGCAGCAAGCAGTCTGTTCAAGCGCACCATCTATCAGCACATTGCAGAGGAGTTGCTGGCTGCTGGCCATGCAGCAAGCCCAGCTGTGTCCTGCCCCATTGACAGCCGAGCAAGGCCTCTGATCACCCTACCCACAGAGTCACCGCTGCAAAGGCTTTTCACAAGCCTGGACTTTGAGGATGAGGCGGTGGACAGACACAAGCTTGCAGCCGGTTTGCAGCGTCTAGGTGGGGCTCCTTATGCAATGCAATGCAATGCAATGCAATGCAATGCACCAGACATGTTGTTAGCAATTGGCTTCAGACAAAATGTCAAGAGAAGCTCATTGCTGGTACAGCAATCACTGTACCCCTTCAGTCAACCAGCCTGAGAAGTCCAGGACTGCTTACTCCTTGTGTCACATCTGACTTATGTCAATGTGGTGTTTGGACTGCGGATCCAGGCCTATGTTACATCTCACTGATGTCGACTTGCAAGGTGCCGGCACCAAGGCAGTGTTTGGACAGTCATTCATGAGCTGTGTTTCAATTCCAGGGTACAAGCTGGAGCTTGATGAGATTGAGCAGCTGCTGGATCAGGTCGACACTGCACACACTGGTCAGGTCGCCAGGAGCCAGTTGGCGGCAAGTCAGATGGACTGGCAGGCAACGCAGCAGAATCATGCTGAGCAGTGGCTGGCATCTGTGCACAAAGTCTTCCAAAGCTTTGACACAGATGCAGACGGTGTTATAGCAAATGAGCAGATACTGGAGTGCCTACGCTCTAAACTGCCATCGTCAGAGGTGCACGCTTTTGCTCTCATGAATGTTCAGTGTCAGTTTTGCGGTGCTGTTGATGCTCTGTGAATGTTCTAGCATGACACACAACAGTCAGCACATGACTAGCAGTGAGCATACAAACATGCATGTCTTCATGCCAACCTCGGCCCACTGGACATAAATTTGTGGCAGTTGTTCTGCTGTGATTGGTGCAGGTGCAAGCAGCCCTACAGCAAGCCATGCAAGAGGCGCAGAAGCGTGAGCAAAGCATGCATGAAGGCTTGTCATTTGCAAGCTTCTTGAAAATGCTGCGCAGCAGCAGTGC
>JAABUP010000886.1_pt1 | contig 64500 bp, 62 predicted proteins | sample 5559201 | NCBI WGS metagenome assembly JAABUP01 (sample SAMN10711887, study PRJNA513373) | rock metagenome | isolation source: Antarctica rocks | place: Antarctica
GCAAATTTCGCAAGCGCTTTCTGGAGACAGACCAACAGCTCCTCTTCAACATTCACCTCAATTACCCGCCTCCTCCTTCAGCCTTCCAGACCCATTTTCATACAACGCACCAGGTCACGGCGGCCAACAAATTTGTCACTAAGTACCAGCCCACAGCGTATCACGAGCCTGGTGCGGAGGGTTGGGGCGACGAGATTCCTCATTACTATGTTGTTGAAGATATGCTCAAGCTAAATCCGGGGCAGATTATTTGGCTGAGGGAGAATGCGCCGCTGAAGGGGATGGTCGAGGCCTTTGTGAGAGGGCTGGGAGAGTGGTTCGAGAATAACGGAGAGACGTTTGGGCAGACGCTTGACTGGGTGATTGTGGAGAGAGGCGGTAACGTTGGGGAGTTGAGGGATTCTATTCAAGAGAGAGATGTTGGGGTTGCAAGGGACGACGACTGAGAATATCTAGGAGCGAACGGGTTTGGATCTGCTTGAATTAAACCAACTTTAATGTACGACATAGTTCTGTTCGTGAAGCCACATTGTTCTGGTCGAGAATGCTGTACGATGACGTTGTTATTGTTCCCTGCGTTTCAAACCCCATGAGACCTCACTTCTGCACGAGGACTAGGGCAAGCAGCATCGTTCAGGTGATGGCTTCCTAAACCCAAATTTTGACCCTCTGATCCCGTTGCGGATATAACTCCAACGGAGACTAGGCCATGGTCGCTCTCAAAAATCCCTATGCCCCTTTCCCCCACTAACCATATCCTGCCCCATCTTCTTAAGCTCCTCATCCGGCTGCACCCACGCCCTCGTCGCGTCCCTAAACACGCCCTTCCCAAACCTCCCCACACACCACTCCACCACCGTCCGAATCTCCCTCAAACTCTCCGCGTCCAAAACCGCCTTATCTCCCTCCCTCCTCTTATTCAACGCCTCCACCTTCCCGACAAACCCCACCCCCTCCTCCTTCGACCCCCACACCTTCCCAAACACCTCGCTCCCGGCGACGTCTCCGTACCAGGCCCGCGCGTTGTCGTAGTCGCCCTCGATCCGGTGCAGGATGCCGTGCAGGTACATGCCCTCGTAGGCGGGCGCGGCTTGCATGTGGCGGGCGAGGAAGTGCGCCGAGGGGAGGTCGGCGTTGAGGAGGTGCAGGGCGGTTTCGACGGCCGGGTGCAGGTAGAGTGAGGATATGCGGTCGGTCAGGGCCGGGTTGAAGGCTTTGCCCGGGGGGAGGAGTGGTGCGGGGAGGGTGAGGAGGTCGGCGTAGACGGCGTCGAAGGAGGAGGACGAGGACGATGGGGAAGACATGACCGTCTGTTGAAGTCGGCTGTTGGTATGGTATGGTATGGTATGATATGATGATGCGGGGGAAAGCCTTGGACGGTGGTCTGTGGAGTGGCCTTATAATGCTGGAGCTGAGACGTGTCAGTTGGACCTGTTGATTAGCTTCGGTGTTGGAAAAAGATTGAAGACGTCATGATCTAAGATATCTTGAGACTCCGCAATCGACTGATCAGCCGGTGCCAATCATCTTATATCCTTCGAGCGTCAGCTTCAAGTTTCGACCACGAAGTGGACACTTTGGTGTACCTTGTAGGTGGTGTGAAAGGTACTTTCGTGATGGTACCAGGGCCGAAAGCTACAATTGCACAATCCAACAGAAGTCGGCTGCGGCTGGTCAGTTCGGCACAGCATCTTGAACAGCCACAAACAGTCTCGCAGGACATAAAGTAGTGCCATATTGGCAGCTCATCACTTTGCCTATCAAGTCTCTGAAGATGGTCGATATCCGTAGTTGTATCCATTGAAAGGTTTATGAACTAAGATTTGTCTGGAAGGCAGTTTTTGTATCTGCGGAGGATAGGAAAGTAGATGTATTGGATACGCCTCAGGTCCCAGGCATGTTGTAGATTTAACGTTGCGAAGAGCAGAATCGCATTAGAAGAGCATCTTGAAGATAATCAAGGATCAACAAAGTGAAGATCATCAAACTTCCCAAAAGTAGACGTACATTTTTTTATCATCCGGTCCTAAATATAAGCAAGCCCTATTCAGAGACCATGCATAGGCAACGTGATCAGTGTCTCGATTGGAGTCAGCAATCAATCTCTGGCTACAAATTACCCAGACTGGACTGGCTATATCTAGTACCATCGTCCCTTATCCTTTACCTCCAACAACACAGCGGCCAAAGGCACCCCGTACGCGCTACAGGCACCGGCGCACGTCTCTCTGCCGACAAGTTCGAAGTACCTGGAAAGAGTTGTGAGCAGTGCTTCCAGCGAACAGGACACCGCTGAGCGCAGCACAGGATGTTTTGGTCTGCCTGCTCTCAGGAGTGCGTCTTCGCCATGTACGGTCCGGATAAATTGTCCATGAAGAACAACTAGGCAGCCATCAAAAAGTCCCCTTCATAGAAAAATTACTCGTCACTAAGGTCAGTAGAAGCAAAATGGATTCTGAGCATTCGTTCTGGCTTAATGATCCTCGTATTGACGCATGACAACCAGCAGAAAGGGAGAGTGACACTATTGAAGATCATGTGGTTTGGACGCATAAGCCTTAGATGCTGATATGGAATGACTCAGAGGATTAATCCATACTTCTATTCCGAGTCTCTCCATGCAGGAGAACTGCAAGGATGTTGATGCTGAGTTTAAGGTAGCACTAGGAGGAAAATGGAGAGGACGTCAACGTGATCATGTCAGCCCCTTTGGTCTTGATAACAAGGGTGTAAAAACGATGGATTGGTCACGGGCAGCTTCAATAACAACGGTATATTGACCGGAATGCTGGAAACACATGCATAACCCTAATAAGAGCAAGACCTAATCAAAGAGAATGGTACTTCGACTGCAAACTCATAGACGCCGAGAGCATGGTGCAAGCATCAGCAATAGCCTCTTAACAGACGCCAAGCCCTATATGTCCCATTTCTGGAAGGACAATCTGACCGTAGCAAACCCCGTGTGCGACATTTCAGCGTTCCTAACAACATTTCCCCTGCTTGTTCTCTGTCTCGGCGGACTTGCTTATTTCCAGTACCTTGCGCTCACCAATTGGGTTTTGCGAAGAATCTCCGTTGTCAAGCGCTTTGCTTGAGACAATACGGTAAATTTCTATAATGCGGAAATATTAGTCTGCTCACTTACGGAGCCAGCAGACTTCTCGAGGCAAGGAAGGCATACCTGTAAGGATATTCTGAAAGGCAAGCTCAACGTTGCTGGCATCAAGAGCAGAAGTCTCGATAAAGGACAGATTGTTATCGCCTACGCCAGTAAGTTCGTGTGGCGCATCCTCCTTTTCCCTCAGGTTCTACGTACTTGCAAACTGCTTGGCTTCCTCGGTCGGTACCGCTCTTAGATGTCTCAAATCACTCTTGTTTCCCACAAGCATGATGACAATGTTCGAATCCGCATGATCCCGTAGCTCCTTCAACCACCTGGAGACATTCTCATAGGTCTGATGCTTGCTAATGTCGTATACGAGTAGCGCTCCAACAGCGCCCCTGTAATATGCAGATGTAATAGCTCGGTAGCGTTCTTGCCCAGCTGTATCCCAGATCTGCGCCTTGATGGTCTTTGCGTCGACTTGGATTGAGCGTGTTGCGAACTCGACTCCGATGGTAGACTTGGAGTCAAGATTGAACTCATTGCGCGTGAATCGACTCAACAGATTAGATTTCCCTACTCCAGAATCTCCAATGAGCACGACTATGCGGTGTAGGAGTGGTCAGTATATCGGTTTGTGTTGCGCATTCGGCATGCACATGTAGGGATGCTGGTACCTTTGAAGAGGAACTATTTGCGTACTCGTCAGCAAGAGCCAAGGTCTACGACATAAGTCACTTACATCATACTCGTCATTTGCCATGGCTGAGGTACTGTGGATGATTTGAGGTTCAATGGGGTTGAACGAAGGAAGGGATCAGCGCTTGTAGTGCAGCGAGTTACGTTGTCGAGCTGCGTCTGCTTGTGGGGTTAGGACAAAGAGCTTTGCAAGTACCACAGATCGTGATCGTGAGTCTTGGTTGGAGATTCTGTGACTTTCTCGTATTGTACAGCTCTGCTGCCTGGCACAACTGGTCCTGGAGAGCGATGTTAGTTCGCGATTCACCGCCCAGCACGGGCCTTAGTCGTGAACACGTGATACCGTGCTCAATTTCGAGGTTGAAGCAAATGGTTTTCTAGCTTCAATGACTTCCGTACTCTAACCATTAATTCATGCGCTCAACAAGGCTTTTGACAGCCACTGCGAGCATTCCCACACTTACCGTTTGCTTGTGCTGCGTGTCATGGCTCCGAACATGGAGTTTTGCCAAGTCTTTTAGGCCTCTGACTGCCGGCCTTTAATTCACGTAACACTTCGCGGATTCTTTGTGTGCAGGTGAGAAGGTATCTGATTTCAGATAGTCTCATCGCCATTTTACGAGGCCTTTTCATTTTTATCTTTAGTATATTAGGTGTCAGATATCAGAGGTTCAAACGGTATAGGGCAACGACTCGATAATATGCATTGCTTGCTTAATTGTTATGTGTGTGCATAAGACACGTCTAATCAAATGTTGGAATTGGAATAACGAACTTCCGAGCGGCGTGTGCCGAAGACTCTGAAACAGGCTTGAAAAATCTAACATCATGTAATAGATCTACCTAGAATAGTCACACTGATTTTTCTGTTCGGCCAGATCTGGTTTAGTCCTAGAGGGTGAGCAACGCCGCTTTAACCCTGAGCTTGGGGTGAGCCATGGGTGAGCCTGACTAAGTGCTTCCACGCCGATCTCGCACTTAAAAATTTCCTACATTGCTTTCACTTCTGATATTTTGCAATTGTCAATATGAATTCGCAGCTCGCTTCCCTAGAAGAGTTCGATCAGTGGACCAAAGATTTATCGAGCTGCCGGCTACACTTCTGTATACTCAAGTTCCCGCACGTCAAACCTCTAGCTTTCCATCAGAATGGTACAATTACCAGATCCCACCATAGACCTTGACTGGTCCGGTTACGTTGGTTCGATTCAGTGGCATTTCAGCGAGGTCGCAAAGAAACATCCGGACCGAATATGTGTGGTAGAGACGAAGTCGTCAGAAGCTCCCGAGAGGAGATTTACCTACAAGCAGATCTACGAAGCATCAAATGTTCTGGCACACTACCTCCACGACGCAGGAGTTACCAATGGAGACGTTGTTATGATTTGGGCACATCGCTCAGTTGACTTGGTTGTCAGTATGATGGGCACACTGGTATAGTTTTCCTTCTTTTTTGCAATTTCTATCTCCCAACCAATTGATATACTGACTTAGCTCTTTTCTTCTTTCTACAAGGCTTCTTCGGCGACACTGAGTATTCTCGATCCAGCCTACCCACCAACGAGACAGAAGATCTATCTTGAGGTCGCTCAGCCCCGTGCATTGGTCAACATTGCAACGGCAACGGATGAGGCAGGGCCTTTGGCCCCAATTGTGCGAAGGTATATTGATGAGGAGCTCCAGCTGAAGGCTGAAGTTCCCTCGCTACGCATTGGTGACAGTGGTGTCCTGTCCGGAGGCGAAGTTGGTGGCAAGGATTTATTTGCCCAGGTCAGAACAAAGGCTTCTTCACCGCCCGATACACAGGTGGGCCCCGATAGCGCGCCCACGCTCTCTTTCACTTCCGGCAGCGAAGGAAGACCCAAAGGAGTGCTAGGCCGCCATTTCAGTCTCACCAAGTACTTTAGCTGGATGGCCGAGACGTTCCAGCTCAATTCAGAGAGTCGGTTCACTCTTTTGTCGGGTATTGCGCATGATCCCGTGCAAAGAGATATCTTTACACCTCTGTTCCTTGGAGCACAATTGCTGGTTCCTTCGAAGGAGGACATTCAGCATGAGAAGCTTGCAGAATGGATGCGTGAGCACAAGCCGACGGTCACACATCTGACGCCTGCTATGGGCCAGATTCTCGTCGGTGGAGCGGCAGCGAAATATCCATCTCTGGATAGGGCTTTCTTTGTCGGCGATGTTCTCACAACGAGAGATTGCAGGAGCCTGCGGGAACTCGCGGTCAACGCCAACATAGTCAACATGTATGGTACCACCGAGACGCAGCGAGCAGTGAGCTACTGTGAATTGCCGAGCCGGGCGAAGGATCCCAACTACTTGGACAAGCTGAAAGATACCGTACCAGCTGGGAAGGGCATGAAGAATGTACAGCTTCTCGTTGTGAATCGGGAAGATCGGACCAAGCTGTGTAAGGTTGGAGAAGTGGGAGAGATTTACGTCCGTGCCGCTGGTCTTGCTGAAGGTTACAGGGGAGATCAGGCATTGAACGACCAGAAGTTCCTCATGAATTGGTTCGTGGACAACAAGACGTGGGTGGAAGCCGACAAGAAGAACAGCAAGGGCGAGCCGTGGAGAAAGTACTACAAGGGACCGCGAGACAGGCTTTATCGGACTGGGGACCTGGGCAGATACCTGGAGTCTGGTGATGTGGAGTGCACAGGACGCGCAGACGACCAAGTCAAGATTCGTGGTTTCCGAATCGAGCTCAATGATATCGACAGCAACTTACGCCAGAACCCCTTGATCAGAGACTGCAAGACACTTGTCCGGAGAGACAGAAACGAGGAACCGACACTCGTCAGCTACATTGTACCAGAGCTGAAGGAATGGCTACAATGGCTCAAAGCTCGACGCCTGGAGGACGTTGAAGATGAAGGAACTGACATTGGTCCCACAAAGATCTATTCCAAGAGGTTTAGGCGGATGCAGATGGAGGTACGGGACCACTTGAAAGGTCGTTTACCCAGCTATGCAGTGCCGGCCATTTTCATTGTCCTCAACAAGCTGCCGCTTAATCCCAATGGGAAGGTCGACAAGCCAAACCTCCCCTTTCCCGATATCGCGGAACAGACAGAAGAGGCCTCGGACGAGGATTTGAAGAGATGGGAGTTGCTGACAGAAACTGAGCGAACTGTTGCAACCAAGTGGGCCGATCTCATTCGTGGTCTTAACGCAAAGACTGTTACGCCTCAGAATGATTTCTTCGATCTTGGTGGACACAGTGTCTTGGCCCAGCAGATGGTGCTGGACATACGCAGAGAGACTGGAGCAAATGTTTCTATAAACACGCTCTACGAGCATCCAAGTCTAGCTGGTTTCAGCGCGCAGGTTGACAGGCAGCTGGGCCCAACAAATGGCGTCAACGGCGACGGTGCGGGAGCAAAGGAGAAAGATCCTGCGTACGCTCAGTCCCTGGACGAGCTTCTCAAGCAGTTGCCGACCACATATCAAACAGCGGATCCAGCGACGATCCGTGCATCAGCCAAGCCGACGGTCTTCCTCACCGGTGCAACTGGATTCTTGGGCACTTGTATTATCAAGGACATACTGGAACGAACCAGCCGTGCCGTCAGACTGATTGCCCACGTGCGAAGCGTCAAGGATCCAAAGGCTGCACTTGATCGAATACGTTGTTCTCTACAGGGTTACGGCCTATGGCATGACGAGTGGTCGACGCGATTGAGCTGCATTGTTGGTGATCTATCAAAGCCACAGCTTGGCATTGAGCAGCACACGTGGCAGACCTTATCTCAGGAAGTTGACGTGGTGATTCACAATGGCGCCACAGTCCACTGGGTCAGGAGATACCAGGACATGATGGCCTCAAACGTCATCTCCACGATTGACGCCATGAAGCTCTGCAACGAAGGAAAGCCCAAGCTTTTCGCATTCGTCAGTTCTACAAGTGTACTCGATACCGATCACTACGTCAAACTCTCAGAGCAACGAATCAGCACTGGCCAAAACGCTATCTCTGAGGACGATGACATGCAGGGCAGTCGAACTGGTCTTGGCAATGGCTATGGCCAAACGAAATGGGTGTCGGAGCAGCTCGTCCGTGCGGCTGGAAAGAGAGGTCTTCGGGGCTCTGTGATTCGACCTGGGTACATTCTAGGCGACTCAGAAACTGGTATCTGCAATACCGATGACTTCCTGATCCGTATGCTGAAGGGCTGCATTCAGCTGTCGGCCCGGCCACGCATCATCAACACTGTCAACGCTGTTCCGGTCAATCATGTTGCTCGTCTGGTCGTGGCTGCTGCTCTCAATCCTCTCCCAGGTGGCGTACACGTCGTCCACGTTACTGGCCGCCCGCGCATACGCATGAACGAATATCTGTCGCTTCTCGAGTTCTATGGTTTTAAAGTTCCAGAGGTTAGTTATGACTCTTGGAAGGACGAGCTCGAGAGATACGTCTCAGCAGGTGGCCAAGAGAAAGATCAAGAACAACACGCGCTGATGCCGCTCTATCACTTCTGCGTCAACGACCTGCCAGCTACGACGCGAGCTCCAGAGCTTGATGACAGAAACGCTGTCACGATTCTGAAAGCAGACGCCGAGAACTGGACAGGAATCGACGAGAGCGCTGGCTACGGCATCAGCAAGGAAGACGTGGGCAGCTTCCTAAGGTACTTGGCCGAGATCAAGTTCGTGAGCTGGCCCTCAGGCAGAGGAAGGGCATTGCCCGACGTCAATCTGAGTGCAGCGCAGATGCAGGCGGTTGGAGCTGTGGGTGGCCGTGGTGGTGTATCGAAGTAAAGGGAATCTAAGATGAAGGGTCAACTGTTTTGAAGTAGTTATTTGTGCTCAATGGTGTCTCTTCATCCTATAGTCCATATCCTCGAGGATGTCTTATATCAAAGCCTCCCTGAGATGTCGCCAACAGACCTCGTCCGCATGCGAGGCCCAGCCATGTCACGGCAGCCGCCCTCCTGTGAAACCAGAGCCTGCATACGAGTCTTTCTTCATGACCCACCCACATCCTCAGGGGCATCTCGTATCTAAGCCGCTCCCAAAAATCACCAACAGAGGCTATTCGTCATGCGAGTGCTTCCTCCTTCTATGACTTTGCCTCATGATCCACGTCCTTGAGAGGTAGCTCGCGTCCAAGTCACTCCCCACTGATAAGATTCTGTTCGTCATGCGAGCCCCTTAGCTTTGCGCTTTCACACGCGGCCCTCCCCCCAAGATCGCTAAACCCACGGCCAAGCTGCTGAAAGCGCGCCCCACATGATAGATACCTGAGGGTCTCATCGATCCCGCGGCTATGGGGCCACCTCCCAGATTGGAAGGCGGGGGTGTCCTTTGACGCTCTGAACGGAGCGTTGACAGCTGTGCTACCCCCTTAAAAATTTGCTTCGCGCTTCCCGTTCATGACCTTTGACGTCTTGAGGTAGGGTCACCCTTCCCCGCTCCCCCCCCCGGGATTACACCTGTGTCGTCGTCGTCATCGTCTGCCTACCTGGTAGTTACCCCTGAACCGTGGTACTCCCCCCGCGCTTGCTCTCTCTGCCATCATACCTATGTCATCGTCTGCCGGGCGCTCTTAAGACTCCCCCTGCTATGATACCTGTATCATCTGCCTGCCTGAAGGTTATCCTTAAGCCGTAACCCCATTCCCGTCCTGACCTCGTGTAAAGTTGTCGGGACGATAATCAGCTGACAAGGGTGCTACACGGCGACCTAAACCTGGAACGGCAGCCTGCCTGAGAAGGAGGGAGCGAAGGACGAACTAGTATTTAGAGTAGGTAGGATAGAAACGCCCCACTACAGCCTCCAGTCGAAGGACGAGGGAAAAGAGGGAGGTAGCATGGTGCCTACCCAGCATATCTCGAGGAGCCCAATTGGAGCCCTAGACGATGTTGGAAGGGGGCCGTAAAGGGGATTCCCCCGGGGGTCCAGTACGGGTCCCATCGTCTAAAGTTGGCAGAGAGATGGGAGCGGAGGGGAGAAGCGACGATGAGGCTCAGGGAGCGCTCACTGAGCCAAGGTGAGCGGAAGTGAGCCAGGGTGAGCGGAGGGTGAGCAAAGCGGCGGGAGCTTAGTCACCAAAGCAGAGGAGCCGCAGCGGAAAAATCGGTGTAGACTACCTCAATAGTATTTGTCAGATTTTGGTCTCACGTGACCCACTGCTGTTGAGAAATTCTCGAGATCTAATAACAACTTCCGACAGTATTGATCGGTAATTCTCAGAACCACGTGAAATGGCTGCTTAGAGTGCTGCCTAGAGTGCTCCCTAGCGTGCTGCCATATTGCCCGAAGTTGAACCGCCTACTGAAACCAATCAATCTACTTTTGCAGCCCATACATGTTGAGTATTGAGCTAAAGATCAGTGAAAATGGAAAAGCAAAATAAAATTAATGCCTTCACTGAGAATCACTCAGAATCTCATCAGACATTTACTCTACAGAAATGATTAATATGAGCTGAAGTAGTCAAAGGATTGTACTTACAGTGATGCGCTTTACATGAAGGCTATATAGAAATAGGTGTTAAAAAGTTACATATATATACACTATCATTCTAGGTTACGATCAATTTGCCCTTACAAGTGAGGGAATGAGAGGGGTATGATTTGAGAAGGGGCATTTGGATCAACACATTCATATGAAGCATAAGGTCATGCTTTAAGACCCTTCATTTGTTGGAATGCGTGTGTACAAATCGAATAAGAGAGCACGCATAGTCAAAGTTGAGTCGTTCGCGATGCTTCTGGAATGAGAAAAGTGTTACCAAGTCTTGTTCCCTTTCCTCATTGTCGGGCCAGGATTTTAGGATAGGTGGTAAAGTCGCGTCAACACAATCTTGGCCAGCATTTCATTATCTTTCCTCGCCCTACTTCACCCCACCTCTGATCTTTCGACACTTCCTTCAGCCAAATAATCCCCTTATTGGCCATACATCTCTAAGCTCCAGCTTGAGGATTAGACGATGGCTTCCGAAAACGGTGATGACCTACGATCTCCACGCTCTCGAAGACAGGGTAGATGGCCATACCCATATCAACCCATCCTTATTGGAGAAGGGACTTGGGCGCCGATCAGACCGGCTGACAGAGAACTGTGGCGTATGGGCGTTATAGAATGTTCCGATTCGGACGATTTAACTTGTCCGCAACCTATTCTTGACTATGGTAGCGTGTCGCTGATCGATATTTAGGAACGGGAGTCCTTCCAAGATAATCGTCTGAATCCTCCCAACATTCCATCTGCGTCAACAGAAGAACCCTTCTCTGTCTTCGAAGGCCTTCAAGATCCTGATGAAGGGAGTCTTGCATGGCGTTCTGACCCCGCGAAGCCATCTCCTGTCTCCCGAAAGACACCGACAGTCGAATTCCCCGAGCAAGCAACTCTTACAGAAAGGAAAGATACTGTGGCGCCGAAGAACGTAGGCCCCGACAAGGTCTTGAATGTCATGCCCAGTAAAATATTCAATGACAGAACGCGTTTCGCTGCATACTCGAAGATGTGTGAGCATTACAGCCAAGAAGAGATATACCAGATCCTGAAACCTTGTGGCCGAGATGCGGTCGCGAAGGTCTGCAAAGAGGCCCCTTGGGACTACAACAGGTACTCATCGTGAATTCTTCTAATTTCCGCATGCTTACGTAAAGCAGATTGGTTGGCATCGGTGGTGAGATGAAAAGTGGGCAAGCCGCAACATATCTTCACGTCATGTGGCTGGAGAACGACACACTCAAATCGTGGCGGTACGCAGGTCAAGCAAACGACCTGTATAAGAGAACCGCCAAGCAGCATTCGAACTCCTGGTTTCGAAAGACTCACCCAAGCCTTCACTATTCCGTCTTCCAGCCTGACATCATGGATGACGCATAATTGGTACTGGCAGAAGCTCCAAAGATCGACCCAGAATACGATTGGTTGTTTCTGAATCTGTTGGAGATGTGAGGTGCTTTGATTTTTCAAACACTTAGGGGCAGAGACCTTGCCGAATGGCTCCCCTCTGACGTTGACTGTCCTAATCCAGGACAGCATCTGAATGTAGCACTTCCTCTTCGTCAAGGCAAGACAGAGGAGGACAAGCTAGACCACATGTCGCAGCGGCATCTGGATCTTTTCCGATGGAGACAGAGCAGTCATGAAAGTCAACACCATTGTTGATAAGATGGAGCAGGTTGACAAAGAGATTATCAGACTCACACCTCGCCGATCCTACACCAAACCCGACGGGAATCCTGCTTACACGTCGTGACGCCAGGAAATAAAGCTGCTTAGAAGGTTAGTGAACGACCTTTAGAAAACGATTCAGATCGATGAAAAACATGAGGATAATGTTACATACCCTTGGAAAGGAGAAAGGGCTTCGCTACACTTAATACTTGGATGTTCTAGCTGTTCGAGAGTCAGGAACTTCTCATTGTACCATAATCTGGCGTTCAAGGCAGCCTGCGACAAGTGTATTAACACGTAGACACTAAACATTTGTACCTGTCAACCCGGAATCAGCGTTACGGGTCTATATCTAAGGCCTCAAATTGCGTCATAGACTACCCTCAAGGTACAGTTAGTCAGTTAAACATAGAGAGATTCTTGAAAATAGCATAGCTACCGAATATCCATACCGAGATAACTTCGGTAAAACGGCGCGGATATTTATAGATAGACTCAATGCATTTGCTCGACACATTTGTCTACGAATTCAGAAGAATAAGTCAGATGTCGCCGCTGCTAAAGGTGAATATGAGTGGAAAAGGGAGAGCAAGTAGGGCCTCCCTGGGCAGCAAGGCGAATGCTCCGCTTCTGCCGCAAAAGAGCAGGCCCGTGGTTTCCCACCGGTCTCCAGCTCCGCCGTCTCCTGGCAATCTGGCCGCTCTCTCTTCTACCACTGTTCGCTCCCTTGTTTTGACTTCGGCCATAAATTCCGCAACTTCCAGACGGCTCTCAGGGGCATGGTCCCTGTAAGCCTCGACCCAGGCATGAAAACCCTCTGGGTCATCGTCCCTCGAGAACTTCAAAGCTGCCAAGTAAACACAGTTCCGAATTCCAGTATAATGCGATCAGCATCCAAGTGCTGTCTCTCGCATGCTCGGAGCAGCGGGCTTCTGCCATACCCAGCCATGCGAGCCTTGTCATCAAGGAATGGACAGAGGGCAGCAGGAAGTGGAGAGTGGCTAGATCGAGGCTAACCGGATACGGGACGCTTTAATTCACCTGCACATACGCGACTCGATTTTCCCATAACATAATAGCAAACCCCGTTATCACTCGGTGCTTCTGGATTTCTTTGACACGTTATGCGTACTACACGTATCGCTTTTACGAGTCTGCTATTTCACATACAAAGCCCTATCTTATTGATGACCAACCGTATGGTAGAGTCCGTATTCGCCGGCTCTACCATGCATGTCTCCACTTTTAACTAAGCGGTATCTCTTTGGTTGTACCGCACATGATATCAGATAGGGCGCTACTTAGGCGTTATGCAACCTTCCAAGGATCGTACGATGCTGGAGAGCGAGAGCGATGACGATGACGTGTCAATTACTTCGACTGTTATGAGTGAGGTCAGAGAGGAGTATCCGTTGGAGAAAATCTTGGCTGAAAGGACCACCGGAAATGCGCCCGAATGGCTTGTCAAATGGGAGGGATACCCGGATGAAAGGTCAACATGGGAGACGAAAGCGTCCTTCACCAGTGAAGAGCCGCTTTTCGATTGGCAGGCCCAGAAAATGCGAATTGGTCGAGGCTACGAAAAGCCCTACGATGTTGCTGCTATTGAAGCCAGAGTAGGTGCCATAGAGGAAGCACAAGTTATCCGAAGGGCCAGGCGGCGAGCCAAACGAATACGCCTGGGTATGACAGTGTCACCAAACGAGTCTGAGCCGGAATCATTGGATGAGGCAGAGGAGTCTGATGATGAGGTACCGCTGGAGAATTCCCCACGCTCGCGACGTGGCTCGCGACGTGGCGTGTTACGAAATGGTTACCCATCGCTGGATGGCTTTATCGTGGAAGAGGAGGAGGACATCAGAAAAGGGACCAACTCAGAGAACCTGCGGAAGAATAAGGGAGCCAAAAAGCGCATGTCAGACTACGAGACTGATGACCAGGCATCAGATGATTCTCTGGTTGAGGATCTTAGAGTTATGGAATTTAATGAGACACATAAGAGACTTAAAAAAAAGTCTAAGCCTCGTGGAGAGGATGTCCCAATCCGAAATCCCGAACGACCGTCGAGGCGGATACCGCAGGTTCGGTCTGATCGTAGACGATCGATTCCAGCAGTACCAACGCCGCAATACTCTGGAACCATGAACCAACCGAAAAGCCGACTCAAAGGTGCTGCAGGGACAGGTCCAAAACGATTTGTCAAGAAGCATCCGCAGTCTCTAGTAAAGCCGAAGGTTCAAGGTGCTGCGATTCTGGGCAACTGGACTGCTTCTTTGAAGCCGCGGAAATGTACGACCGTGGCCCCAGGAGCAGCTCCAAGCTTAGACCCAAAGACGTTCAACAAGTTGTCCGTAAAGAGAAGATACGAGAAAGCTGGCCGAAACGAGCCTGCGCCAAATCCTGAAAATCTAGTCTTCATCAATCTTAAGAAAGGCAAGGTTATCAAACCGTCGGCAGCTCGGTCACCTCGTGTTAATGTACCTGTCAAGAAGCCTTGGGAAATCATACAAGAACGCCTGAATAAGGAGGCAAAGGAACGCCGCAAAGCAGAGCAGCCAAGCGTGGCAGACCTAGGTCTGGATGACGACGCTCCAATGGACATTGATACTTCAGAATCGCCCGTTCCACTTGAGGAGCTTAACGAGAGACTCACACAGGCAACGCAGGCAACGCAGGCAACGCAGCCAAAACAGCCAAAACAAACATCTGGGCGGTCCTTGCAAGAGGTGCCGCCGCCAGCACCTATTACGGAGACGATCTCAAAATTACTTTCCGACAAGAGGTCTAAGTCAACCCATCAAATTCTTTGCAAGCCATCAGTTTCTTTTAGATCAGACGCTCCCGATGGCCCATCTGTGTCGAGCCGCCGTGACAATAACGAGGGTCTGATCAGCTCAGTATCCGGATCACAAGGCGTAAATTTTGTTGTTCCTGACTCTGCATATGGACAACCTTTCGCTCCCGAATCCTTAGTTTCAGATGTGTTGGCTATGATCAGGTCCGGTCCTAAAGGTCAAGAGGTGGGTGATGTCAGGATCAAGGGTCTCGACAAAACTTCGAAATCGAGAATGTTGAGAACGAAGGGGGAGGGGCGAATGGTAGTCTGGTTCAAAGTCTCCTGTACAGCAGACGACTATAAGAGGTTTTTCTGTGGTGTAAGTAACTCTAAAGGTCGTCATGACATTGCCATCTTTGCACATTGTGCACTGCCTCGAGGTAAATTCGAAAAGGGAAATACTGAAATCACCGCAGCAAGACTCGCGCACTTTTGCTACTGGCTATATTGAACCGTTCTGGAACACGGCACCAGCGATCAACGCAATGGCGGAGACACTGAAGAATCACGTATCTGCCGGACTATGTTTTCAAGATGAGTTCATTATGCTAGTGTATCCAGCAGGTATGGCCAATTGGGACTTCATCGACGCAGGAATGCCGGCGCCGCCCCCAGTATCTTTGCGGTTCCTTATGCGAAGTCCGCTATCACCGCCGCATCACGACCGGTCTGAATTGCTGCTTGAAGATACACAATTTCCACCCATATCGTTATCATCAGATGAGCCAAAAATCGTCACTGTCTTCCGTCACTTGTTCAACATTGACTACAAAAAGCTCGTTTCGCAGAACTCAAAGAAGAATCAAGATCCAAACATCATTTTCCTGATGTTCCCGCCATCTTGCAATGATGAGCATGATCTCGTTGTAAAGTTTCTGGAAGCCAATGGGGCAATTATATATTCAAGCCGCACGACAGGATCTTGGGATTACTTCACCAGCTGTGTCGATGCTGGCGTCATCCTTGTAAGCTTCACACTTGTCTTAGTCCCTTTGCCGGAACATCATCCTACCCTCGACATCCAGATAGACTTCACAACCGACTGACCAACAATCTGCAGATTCACCCCGCCTTCTACGCCTACCACACCATCCCATCTCTCCCCACCGTCCTCAAGAAAAACATCAACGTCTTCTGCCTCGGTACCTCGCTCGAGCCCTCCTTCGACCCATCATCCTCCCCTCCCTACAAAACAACCTACACCCCGACCTTCGCATGCGAGCGCCTTTTCCCGCACGGTGGCGCCATCCTACTCACCGAGTCGCTCTTCCTGGATGATCCGAAGGCAGCAAAGAACATCGTGAAATGGTTCAAGGAGTATTCTGACAAGAAACCCGCGGGCACGTGGAAACTCGTCTGCAGACCAAACATCCGAGAATGGCTGGCAGATTTGACAGAGGAGCGGCATGAGGAAGGGTGAGCTCCATCTCCTAGCGCACACGCTCCCAAACGCCCACATCGCCATTACTGACTAAACCGCTTGGGGCCAGTGGCATATACTACGAAATCTGGTCCGTCCTCACCTCCCTCCTCAACAAACCGAACAACAACAACAACCTCACCTTCGATGACGACGACGACGACGACGACGAGCACACCCTCATCTCCCCCACCGCACCACCCCACCAAAACCCTTCCCCCGACCATCTAGTCGAATGGTTCGCCGGCTGGTCGTCCTGCCACGTCAGCTCCTTCCGGCGCTTCCACGTCGTGCATCCCGTCATTGTAGAAACTTGGACGGAGAGGTGGAAGACTGTGAGTTTTGCCCTTGACCCTGCCCTGCGTGGAGGGGCGCTGATGTGGGTTAGTTGGAGGTCATGACGCCGGAGGAGTTTGTGGGCGTTTACAAGATTGGAAGTGGAGAGGGGAGGAGGAAGAGTGTTGGTAGCTGAAGAGGTGGGGCGAGATCGATCGGGCTGGACGATCGGGAGGTTCGCTTACGGCTTCGCAGTTGGTCAGCTCTCGATTGGTGGCTCGGCGGGCATGACGTGCGACAGCATTGTCGCATTGGGGTAGCAGATGGCATGACCATTCATCCTCAGCGAAGAAGCACGTTGTGGCTTTCACAACCTCGAGTGACGAGGGCTATACCTATGCAAGCAACGATGGCGCTTATCGAGTGCATAACTAGCAAAGAAAATCTACGTTTCTTCCTTCCAGCTTCAACTAGCGGACAGATACCTAGTAAACTTGATTTGATTACACGCAAAGGAGAAGCAGATGCGAGTTGTGATCGTTACAAGCCCCCCTCAACCACAAAGTCTCCACGGCCTCTACCTCTGTCAAAGATCTCCTGTACATGTCGCTTCTTATTTGATGATCTTGACAAAAGCGGCTCCTAAGACTTCTCCAGGTCTGCCAGAATCTTCTCACCCTTTGCGCGGGCCGATTCGAGATCACCAACCATGTAGAAGGCACCTAAAGAATGTCAGTTCGTATATCACTAAGAAAACCCATACCGGACTAGGTATCCATACCTTCTGGCAAATCGTCGCCCTCCCCACTCATGATAGCCTTGAAGGACCGGATTGTGTCCTTGAGATCCACCAGCAAGCCGTCAATACCCGTAAAGACTTGCGCAACCGTGAAAGGTTGGCTCAAGAATCTCTGCAGCTTTCTTGCTCGCTCGACCGTTAACTTATCAGCTTCCGACAACTCGTCCATACCCAGGATAGCGATAATATCTTGAAGTGACTTGTACTCCTGCAACATCTGCTGCACCCGAGTGGCGGTTTGGTAGTGGTCGTCGCCGACGATACGCGGGTCCAACATGCGCGATTTCGAGTCAAGCGGGTCAACAGCCGGGTAGATACCCAATTCCGAGATACCACGGGACAACACAGTGGTTGCGTCCAAGTGAGCGAAGGTAGTGGCTGGGGCAGGATCAGTCAAATCGTCAGCGGGCACGTATACGGCTTGGACGGAAGTGATGGAGCCCTTGTGAGTGGTTGTGATGCGTTCCTGCATGAGACCCATGTCGACGGCAAGAGTGGGCTGATAACCGACAGCAGATGGGATACGACCGAGCAAGGCGGACACCTCCGAACCAGCCTGTGTGAAACGGAAGATGTTGTCAATGAAGAGAAGCACTGGAACCGCATCAGTACATGTTTTGCTGATCATAAGGTACAAGTAGCATACCGTCCTGGCCTTCCTCGTCACGGAAGTACTCGGCCACAGTCAAGCCGGTCAAGGCAACGCGAGCACGGGCCCCTGGAGGCTCGTTCATCTGACCGAACACTAATGCGACCTTGGATTCACCATCGAGCTGAATGACTTGTGTCTCCTGCATTTCGTGGTATAAGTCGTTACCTTCTCGGGTCCGCTCGCCGACACCTGTGAAGACTGAGTAACCACCGTGAGCTTTGGCAATATTATTCTGCCGCTCGAATTAGCATGTCCGTCTACAGAATCGGGTTTGTTCAATCCATGCAGACGCACGATCAATTCCTGAATGAACACTGTCTTGCCCACACCAGCACCTCCGAAAAGACCAATCTTTCCACCTCGGGCGTACGGAGCCAATAAGTCGACGACTTTGATACCAGTGATGAGGACATCAGCGGATGTAGCCTGTTCGACGAACGTGGGAGCGTCGGCGTGAATGGGTAATCTCTTGGTGGCCTTGATAGGTCCTCGCTCATCGATTGGGTCACCAGTAACGTTCATGATACGACCAAGAGTTCCAGGTCCGACAGGGACCATGATGGGCGAGCCGGTGTCGGTAGCGGTAGCTCCACGAACGAGACCTTCGGTACCTGTAGAGGAATGCGCATTAGTATCAGAGACCAACAGCTTAATCTAGAGATATTGGAAATGTTTACCATCCATGGCAATTGTTCGTACAACATTCTCGCCCAGATGTTGCTGTGGCATTACATCAGTAAGATGAAGGTGGGCTCTCTCTGTTGATCTTGACTATCTTACCGCGACCTCCAAGATGAGCTTCTGCCCAGCATTTTGTGTCTCCAGAGCATTGAGAATGGGCGGTAACTGATCGGTATCGAATTTTACTGTGATCAAGTAATCAGCTCAAGTCCGAACCCCAATGTTCCCCACCATCGCTCCAGTCCACAGCAAGATGTTGCAGCAAGTAAGATTTTTCTGCCTACCATCAACAACAGCTCCAATGACCTGGTAGACCTTGCCATTCCGCGCGTCTGTGCTTGCAAACCTCGCAGCAAGAGCTGGAGCAAAGTTAGTCTTGATAGGCTGGAACGCGCATCGAGCGACCGTTGGCCGTGCGAACGCTGAGCTCCGGAGGGTTCGAGCAAGGCCGCTGTTGCCGAGGAACATGTCAGCTACACGTCCTCTGCCATTGAGTCCTCAGATAGACAGAAACAAGAGGAATCGTACCTCTTAAACATTGTGAATGATGTCAAAGAGCGATGAGTAGATATAAGTGGTTAGGTCAAGTACGAAGGAGCTGTCGTTCGGGAGAGGGGAGCAAGCAGAAAGGGTAGGCTTGTGTGGTTGGTTGTAACCATGTCTTGGCGGCAGGCTAGCGAGAAATGGATCGCTTGATGAAATTATTTACATCAGGTATTACGACACATCATCATCTCCACTTTAAGTCTAAGCGCAATCAGAGAGAGCTGGCTTGAGCTCACAACTGCCTAGTCTCCTAAAATATCTCAACTTGATCGGCGCACGCGGTATCTCAACTAAAGGAACAGTTCCATGATGCAGTAACTATACACAACGTCCTGATTCACAATGTCGATTCCAATGCAAGCACCTGGAGGGATTTAGTAGCTATACCAAAGATGATATAACACTATACGGCGCAGAAATGTACTCACAATGGCTGTCCTCGTTGGGATGTAGACCTGAATGAAGTTCTTTCTCCCGTTCCACTCGAAAGGTGTCGTGAAGAACCTCGTACTCTTCTCGTTCCTCCCAAAACCACCGAACTCAGTATCATCCGTGTCAAGCACGATTCTATACGTGCCGCTCTGCTCGATTCCGACACGATAGTCTGCAAAGCTCTGCGTCGGGTGGAAGTTGAATATCCAGAGCAGACCGGCTCGTTCAAACACAATGACCTTGTCTTGTTCATTTTTCAGACTGACATGGGCCAGTTGTGAGTGGAGCCACCCGTACTTTTCCTCCGTCCACTGCATCTTGCTATCGAACTCGTTCAGGAATTTGTAACGCAGAAGCTTCTCATCTGGTAAATTGAATTGGCGCCGAGCGTACCAGAAGCTATTGTCGTTGCCCTCCCGTGGGAAATCCAGCCATTCCGGATGGCCGAACTCGTTACCTTCAAAATTAAGGTAGCCTTCACCGCCAAGACCATGTGTGATGAGGCGGATCATTTTGTGCAGACTTAAGCCCCGCTCGATGACCGGAGTATACTCAGTCAATATAGACATATGGGTATAGAGCTCCTTGTCACACAGCCACATGAGCAGCGACTTATCTCCCACCAATCTGCAATGTACCATTAGCGTACTCGATCGATTCTGCTACGGTGGTAAATTTTCACTTACGCTTGGTCGTGGCTCTCCGCATATGCAATGGTTTTCTCACCGTGCCGCCGGTTGATAAGTGTGAAGATTAAAGCTCCCATATCCCACTCAGCATCTTCCTTCTCCTTCAGCCACTTGATGTACATGTCTGGTATGGCCATGGCAAGTCTGTAGTCGAAACCGATGCCACCCAGCGACAGGACTACACATAGAGCTGGCATGCCGGACACATCTTCTGCAATAGTGATGCAATCCGGGTAGAGCTGATGCAGCATCTCATTCGCAAGCATAAGATAGACAACACCATCTTCGTCAACATTGGGCCCAAAGTATTCGTGATATCCTCCGGAAAAGCCACTGTGAATGTGTAAGCAGGGTTGCCACGTGCACGTTAGGAGGTCTTGGCTACTTACGTTCCAATGCCGTGATGGGTATAAAGCATACTCGTAACGCCATCGAATCGAAATCCGTCAAATTGATACTCGTCCATCCAGAAGCGTAGATTGCTGAGTAAGAACCGCAGAACTTCATGACTGGCGTAATTGAAAAGCCGGCTATCCCACAATTCGTGTGTTCCTTTGACCCCTCCGTGGAAGTATTGGTGATCCGTGCCATCAAACATGTTCAGCCCGTCTAGCACGTTCTTCGAAGCATGGCTATGGACGACATCAAGCAGTACGCTGATGCCCATACTGTGGGCGGTGTCAATGAGCTCTTTAAGGTCATCAGGAGTGCCGAAACGACTACTCGCGGCGAAGAAGCTGTTGACCTGATATCCGAAGCTGGCATAGTACGCATGTTCCATAATTGCCATGAGTTGAATGACATTGTAGCCTAGGTGATGTATCCGTGGTAACACATTCTTCGTGAACTCCTTGTAGGTTGTTATCCGCAATTCAGGTGAAGATATACCAACATGGGCTTCGTAGATTCGGACACTTGCTGGCTTTGGTGGTCGCGGGTGCTTGCACACATAGCGTTCGCTTTTGGGAGGATTCCAGAATACGGCGTCGTAGATTGGAGATATAGAGATATCTTGTGTGACTCGAGTGATCCACGCAGGTATTCGGTCGATACGCTCGCCAGAAGGTGTGACCATGGAAATCTAAGGGAGCAACAATGTCAGCCACACCTCAGAGACTGACAGTCCATCTGCCGAGCGTACCTTGACCTTCGTACCATGCGGTATAGCAGAGTGTCCGTCATTGGCCGGTAGCGTGACCTCCCAAACACCGTAATCGTCTCTCTTCATTGGTGTTGCTTCGCGGTTCCAGCCGTCTATAAGAGACTAGGCATCAGCCTTGGTGCGAAGAAGTAGTTAGGTGCAGCGAGTACTAAAGTCTCCAATGAGGCTTGCTTGTGTAGCGTTCGGGGCCCATTCTCTGTATATGATATCTCCATTGTTTTGAACGTTGAACCCGAATTTCTCAAACCCCTAGAGAAACATGAGACCTGCAAAGTTGACTGGGTAATAGCTGACTGACCCTACTGAACTTTTCTAGACCGCCCTCTGTATCGTTGATTGTCTTGATCCACTTCTGCGCGTGACTGTATCTGCTTCGTAGGGCGTCCTTGAACGGCGAGAGCCATGGATCAAGCTGCACGACGCCTGAAAAGATCAGCCATTGAAGGAACGCAAAGTGGGAGAGGTCATACCAGTGCCATCGGCAGGGACAGCGTTACTGCCGGTATCTCCCATGACCGAATTATCTGAAGTCTGGTTCAAAGCCATCTTACGCAGGCTAGCCTTTAGCTGCTTGTAAAGGGATGGCGTGGTGGATGCTTTGCGCGACACTGTTGGAGGCACAATGATCAATGATGCAGTTAGACCATCAATGAGGTATATCGACTTTCAAGTTGCGCAAGTGAAGGTTATTATCAGGCTTGTGTAGGATATTGGACTCGATGTCTCCAAGGTATTGGTGGTGAATGGTAAGGTAGGTACCTATCCATGTAATAATTGTTGATGGCGGGGTTTCCCCACCACCCATCTTTTTTGTCGGCCGTTGAATCCAACAACAGTAAGGTATCGTTACAACAGAGGAAAGAAACCGACTATGTCATAATGCAGCATGCTAACCCAATAGTGAAATGTCAAGGAACAATTGCAGAAGCAAATATTTAATGTCGGAAAATTTGTGGAGTGCAGCACACCAAACCCTACTACATCGCTCCATTGGCCTTGAGGACGATGGCCTCGGTCGATTCCTGTTGAAGACCATCAATATTAGGCTATTGTAAATCACCTACTCCCTCATGGCAGCAGGTCGCCATCTTCATATTACTGGATCGGCTTCTCTATGGCTTTACCTACAACATCAACGTCGAAGTCGAGCTATGCGCAATAAGTCCATGGGGCAGAGCACCAAAGGCATGAGCAAGCTGTTTGGACCATGGCGTATCTATATTCCAGAAAAAATAGCAGAACACTGAGAGCATGTCGGTCCCATTGCGGACAACCGATGTCTGCCCACATATATGCTTCATGTCGAAACTGTTCCACCGGGTTCTGACCGATATATCCCGGATGTGGTTGCACGTCTGCGCGGATCTGAAGGCTGTGTTATGTGAAGCGACCTGCGACTCTTGCTATCAATCTACAAGGCGCAGATCGCCGGTATCAAGAGTATATTTTGCTCGGGATGATTCACCATCTCTATGTTCCCGCAAATCGAGCTTCTTGTTTCAGTGTGACTATGTGACATCACGCCGGCCGTGGCTGTGACGGGCAACCCTCCCAAAATCATACTCAAATATAGGGCGCCCTTGTTAGGCAGTACTTGCTTTGCAGAGAACTTACGCTAAAAACAGTGGTCCTAAAGTATCTGTCGTCTTTATCGGCATGCAATCTCCTCATCATACTCCGGTCTTTCAAATACCCGTTTCAGTATTCAGAAGTCTCCTCCTCAAGCTTCTCTCAATACCTTGAACTGTGTCAAGCATACGGGAGCTCACGCTGCCTGAATTGCTAATTGAAGCCTTCTGGCGGTCTATCTACACCGAGATTGATAGGCGCCATGAGACCACGGTGACCGGTTCTCTGGTATGATGATGGCACCCGCGAGAAACCCATAACAGAGCGAGTAGGTGTTACCCTAATTGCCACTCACTCCACATCTACACATTTCGATTGTCACTGTGACAGGCTCTGACTTGCCAAGCCTCTATCCCACGGGCATCTTCGTTTTCCACCGGCGGTGATATTTCAAGATTAAACACTCTGGCCGATGTTTGCACAGACGATCCGCCTGGGGCTGTATGCATATATGCGAAGTGCATACGTGTACCTGCGTTGAGCACACGGCAGATGAAAACCCATTCATAATCAGAGATTCGCTCGCCCTGTTTCCCGGCGAGGGGCTCTGCACAAGCAGAGGAGCAGTTGAGATTGAGTATCTGGGGATGTAGTGAGGTTACTCAGGCGCAAGCCCGACAAGAGCAGAGAGCGCGTACGGCATGGCTGCTTAGCATGGAAGCCATGAAATCGAAGGAGAGGGTACAAAGGCTGTCAAAGTAGTGGCTCCTACAAGGGGAGCGAAGGCGCTGGATACTGTTGAACAACTCCCTGTGCTCGAGATAATGTAACAATTGGCTTCAAGAGGAATGCAAGATAAGGGAAGAGACTCCGAACTCACGAAATATGAGGCTCAGACAATATGTTACAAACAGTGAGCGATGAAGACCAGAGTGGTTAATACTCCATCATCGTAACCCCCCAGGCATGAATCAAAGCCGGCATTGTGCGTCGCTATTTCCGTGAGCTTACATACGCTTGGTGACCTGAGATGCTTACGGATTATACCTCATGATCTTGAACAATGCTTCACCTCTCCCCGATCTCGCGTATGATCACTGCAGTTCGTGAGGGCCCGAGGCGCCCTCGGCCCAGGATCGGACCGCTTAGCTAAGCTCAACGTGGCCATGGTTGGCCAAAGTGGCAGTTCAATATCGATGTTGCTGCCCATCTCTCCACCAGAATAAGCAAGTAGGAACCACATTTCATTGCTGGAAGTCTCCATCTCTAAGAAGTCGAGAGCTATCTCTTCTTGGCTCCTTGCTACACGTTGGCCTAAGGCCTATTCCTGTAGGCTCAATGGCAACTGCTACCTTCACCATACCCCACCAAGCCCGCCTGTCTTACATCGCTCTCTCGTCGATCAAACGCACCTTGACTACCAGCGCATCACTTACCTCATCATCGCAATTCCACAGATCCGACTTCACGGGTCAGCCATTCACCGGCAGTTACGAGCCTGGCTTACCCACCTCTGGTCCCCTCGGGGAAGCTTCAATCTTCGGCGCACCACGATTGACACCGAAGGTGCTCAAGCAGCATCTGGATCAGTTTGTGGTGGGTCAGGTAAGAGCGAAGAAGGTGCTGAGTGTATCGGTATACAATCATTACCAGAGAATTCAGGAGTTACAACGGCGAGATGAGGAGGAAGAAGAGCTGCTGCAACAACAGATGCGGCGGGACTTAGGGCAGCGACATCCCGTGGAGGGCACGCACCCAAGTCATTCATTGCGCGGAGATTAGCTGATTGGAAGCCACCAGACGAGTTCCCTGGCCAGCAACAAACCATTCCCCTGCACGCCCCAGCATCAGACCCCCGCCTCGGCGCACCACCAATCCTCGACCCCACACCTCTAACCATCGAGAAGTCCAACATTCTCCTGCTGGGTCCCTCTGGCGTTGGTAAAACTCTCATGGCTAAGACTCTTGCGCGCGTGCTGTCCGTACCTTTCAGCATGAGCGACTGCACTCCCTTCACCCAAGCCGGTTATATCGGCGAAGATGCCGAGGTCTGTGTACAAAGACTGTTAGCGGCGAGCAATTACGACGTGGCCAGGGCAGAGAGGGGTATAATATGTTTAGATGAGGTGGATAAGATCGCGACGGCGAAAGTAAGCCACGGGAAAGACGTGAGCGGAGAAGGGGTGCAGCAGGCGCTGTTGAAAATTATTGAAGGAACAACGCTGCAAGTCCAGGCAAAGCATGAGAGATCCGCGCCGAATCGTTCATCAGGAGGTGTAAACAACGGCTTTCCAACCAACAGCCCTCTCTCCGGCGGGACCATGTCTGGTGGCTCTTCGACAACTTACAACCAAGGAAGTGGCGGAAGCTCGAAGGGCGAAGTTTACAACGTCCGCACGGATAACATTCTGTTCATCTTCACCGGCGCCTTCATTGGAATGCACAAGATAATCATGGACCGTGTCTCCAAGGGATCAATTGGGTTTGGCGCACACGTTCGCTCCGCCAACTCCGACAATCAAACCTCACTGAAGGGCGGCACGGAAGAAGCGAAACTCTTCGAAAAATATCTCCCATTCTTCACTCCAAACGACGGCACCAGCAAAACCGATTACAACCCGCTCGACCTCCTCGAGCCCTCCGATCTCCAGAAATACGGCCTCATCCCGGAACTCGTCGGTCGCATACCCGTCAGCACCGCGCTCTCGGCTCTTGACGAGGAGGCCCTCGTAAGAGTACTGACCGAGCCGCGGAACAGCCTGATGCGCCAGTACGAACAGCTTTTCCAGCTTTCAGGCGTCGAATTACGTCTGACGAGCGGCGCGTTGCGAGAAGTGGCCAAAGCAGCGCTGGGAATGGGCACTGGTGCACGAGGGTTGAGGACGGTGATGGAACGGCTCCTTGGCGATGCTATGTTTGAAGCACCTGGTAAGTACACCTGCCCCATCCAGCCACATACCCTACTGTTAAAACGCAAAGACCTTCCACCATGATGCTTGACGTGCCATATAACTCACATACGCAAAATCAACCAGGCTCCTCAATCAAATACATCCTCGTCACCGAGGCCGTCGCGCAAAAAAAGGCCGCACCCATCTACCTGGCGCGAGGCCAGCAACACAAATTCCACGCCCTGATCGCGGCCGAGGAGGAGGAGTGGGAGGCCAGGCGCGAACGTGCGAGTCGTGGGGAAGGGCCGGGAGATGGCGTGGGGAGCTTTGAGGAGTATCGCGAAAGGAGTCGGGCTGCGGGTGTTATGTGACCGGTGTCTCGTAAAGACGTGAATGGATTCATGAGTGATGACTATGTGTGTGGTTGAGGAGGGGCTGTATGTAGTTTTGGAATGCATGGATGGGCGTTTTAGGGTGGGGGTTGACGGCTGAATGTGGATTGATATGATGTGTTTTCACGATTTGGCATGGATATAGCAGCACAGTCGGAGCGATACGACGCGTGTGAAAGACTCGAAGAGGGGATTTGAAGGGCGTAGCCTCTGAGTCTGTACTGTGCAACAGTTGACATGGAACATTGACGGCCTGTTCCACTACTAAGTGATGCCCTTCCACATGCTCTGACCGCCATCCATAACCCCCAACCACTGCCGACACTCGTTCAGGATAAATATAGCTAGTGTCACATGATGTACTTCCGGAGACGTGGTAGGAGAGAGGTATGTAAAAGCCGACTGCGTGAAACAGAACGTTCTATTCCCGCTTCGCTCCACTCTGCACCATGCCCTTGCCTTTATAACCCTCGGACGAAACTCCAGTGATGGGTTCCGTGTTTTGGTTCTGCACGTATCCCCACCATATTAGCCTCTGCTGTCCCATTTCCAAAGGGCCATAATGTCACGGGCTGCACCATCATATTCCCGTCTCGTTCGCTTCGAGGGGGAATTTGCAGAGAAAGAGTAGAGAGAGGGGGGGAGCCTTACCTTAAGATACTCATTCGTCTGCTCTTGGTACTCTTTCGTCATCGTCGCGGGTGGCCCTCCGGCGAATGTTCGCGCAAACCACATCAAGACAAATGAGACGCCAACGCCGATCATGGTGTAGCCGAAGATTTTCCGGCCTTCGCCTGGAGGAGGGAGGGCGCGGGGCCCGTGGGGGCCGAAGGCGATCCAGTATGCTGTACGTATTCCGTGTTAGTCGTGGTCTTGAGACATAGCAAGGGACAGCTTGAAAGGAGGGAAGTAAGCAGTGTCCCGTCGTAGGGCCAGAGGTACGGCATCTGGCGCAATGATTGCCATTGGCTTCACCAGAAGCATCCCGGGTGCGTGACGTACCAGCTTTCTTCTCCTGCATTGTCAACTCGTGCCAATCGGCCTTCATCCGATCCCTCAAAGACATCCACAGGTCTGCCTGCTCCTGAGGGGGCATGGCCTCCCATCGCTTCTCGATGCCGGCAAGTGTCGGGTTGGAAATCGCGTGAGCTTGACGGGATCGCTGCTGCTGGCCGGCGTGTAGACACGCGATTGGTGAGTATCTGAAGGGCTTGAGAGCGTGTCGGGTTGTTGTGGTATTGAGAAGGGAGGCCGAGCTGCTGCTCGCTCGAGGGAGAGAGCGCAGCATCTTGAAGGGTAAGCGGGACGGAGGGCGACGGATACGAAGGAAATGGATCGTTGGGACTGGAGGTAGCCGCTGTAGCTCTGGACAGCTGGACCAGCTCAATTGGTGGTCGTCAAGGTCGAGTTGGCGTTGGAAGATGAGATCGGTACCTACCGAGACCTGGGCAGTTTCGAGCTACTCGTAAGTTCGTCGCCGTTTCAACCAATCAAAGCCCGTGACAGCAGGAACTCGTGGACTAGAAGAAAACGTCACCAGCTTCACACGAGCGAAATCTCATTGTTGATAGCTACCTACGGAAGATAGTACGGCAGGGAAGTGATCTCCTTTACGGAGTTCAGAACGAATTAAAATCGACTTCACCGCGTGTAACACGTCCGTCGGTACCCGCAATTGGGGAATTCTTCGCGCAGAAGAACAACCTCCGGCCCTGTGCCTACAGCACCGATATCGCCCTCAGCTTCGCAAAGATAATCAACTACGATAGCCTTGAGATCTATAAAACATTTTACTTCTTCGTCTAGGTCTGCTCTCCTACAAGGGAGGGGTCTCTAGACTAGTCTGTTGTGATCATGTCGCACTTTGTACTTTTATGACCATGTGTTTCTCCCTCACTCTGACATATCGCAAAAGCAGGCCAAAATACTCCAATTCCATTGAAGGGGGCCCTACCCCTGAAGTGCCCCCTCGGTCTGTTTCTTCTCGGGTACCATAGGGAGCTCGCCGAAGTTCCCCTTCGGTGCTTGATAACTCCAGATAATTCACGCAAATCTCTGCTATGTCACAAGGGCATGTGATCGTGATGTCTGTCAGCCAATAGATGGAACTTTAGTCAGGTCTTCCATATAGCTCAGTACCTTAGGTACTCCTCGTATAGAAGTACGAAGTACGTCAAAGTCTGCATAGTGTATACCTAGCAACGGTTGGATGACATGCGGACCTTCAAGGTAGTTGTAACTGTAGCAGACTCTGAAGGATAATCTAGGTGCGTGAATAATGAAGATGTAACATACGGAGGGATGAGTACAAGTACGAGTACTGTCTTTACCGAGCTTGGCTGCCTCTATAATCAAATAAAACCCCTCCGTCCCAACACATACAATCAATTTACACCACGACATCCTACAAGAACCATTCCACCACCTCAAGAGTACACAAACTCCAATATTCTCATTACCTCAAGGTAGAAGTACGTCCTGTTGACCGTTCAGAAGTTGTCTGAAGCCCCAAGACCTCTTTGCTAAATACCCCGCCAGATAGCAGGATGAGCGAGACAAAGGTACTCTATCGGTTTCAAGTCTACGCAAGAAATCTTCTCACAACCACACTTAGGTCGGCATCAACGGCTTTGGTCGTATTGGAAGAATTGTAAGGCCCTCTTGGTCTTAAGATTCTATCATTGTCTGATCGCTGACATTTCTTTAAAGGTCTTTCGCAACGCGTTCGTGCCCCGCTACGCTTATCGAACAATCCTTTATCAGCCACGCTGACGTCGATCAACAGAATCGAACATGGCGCAGTCAACGTCGTTGCTGTCAATGACCCTTTCATTGAGGCAAAGTATGCTGTATGTAGCCACCATGATTTCTGACCTAGCTACCCCGGCGACCCCTTTCACAATTATCTCGATCAGCCGGAAGACTTTTGCTGATTTTGAGATTCATCGTTTCAGGCGTACATGCTGAAGTACGACTCGCAACATGGGCAATTCAAAGGTGATATCAAGGTGGACGGCAGCGATCTTATCGTCAATGGCCAGAAAGTCAAGTTTTACACTGAGAAGGACCCGGCGAACATTCCATGGAAAGACACTGGAGCGTACTACATCGTCGAGTCGACCGGTGTCTTCACGACCACCGAAAAGGCGAAGGCTCATTTGAAGGGTGGAGCAAAGAAGGTGGTCATCTCCGCGCCTTCCGCAGATGCGCCGATGTTTGTTATGGGAGTCAACGAGAAGACCTACAAGTCCGACATTGAGGTCATTTCCAACGCCTCGTGCACAACGAATTGTCTGGCTCCCTTGGCCAAGGTTGTTCACGATAACTTTACCATTGTCGAGGCTCTCATGACCACCATCCACTCATATACTGCGACACAGAAAACCGTGGATGGTCCGTCCGCCAAGGATTGGCGTGGTGGACGTACTGCTGCCCAGAACATCATTCCTAGCAGCACGGGTGCCGCAAAGGCTGTCGGAAAGGTCATTCCAGACCTGAACGGCAAGCTCACTGGCATGTCTATGCGTGTTCCAACTTCCAACGTCTCTGTTGTCGACCTCACTTGTCGTCTGGAGAAGTCCGTCACCTACGACCAGATCAAAGAGACTATCAAGAAGGCGTCCGAGGGAGAGCTCAAGGGTTAGTCATAATGTATCTCATTCAAAAGGGGAGTGAATGACAAGCTATAGGTATCTTGGCTTACACCGAGGACGATATCGTCTCCACCGATCTAAACGGTGACAACCACTCTTCAATCTTCGATGCCAAGGCCGGTATTGCTCTGAATGAGCATTTCGTCAAGCTCATATCTTGGTACGACAACGAGTGGGGTTATTCCCGCCGTGTGGTTGACCTACTCGGTAAGCCTCTTTGCCTGACCACCGCAGCACGGTTGAACTGATGTGTTTAGCCTACATCTCCAAGGTCGACAATTCGAAGTAGCAATCAGTAGAGAGCTATACGATTGGAAGTCGTCTGTGAAAGATTCGCTGTGTACGTTTGATTGGAGGTTGTTAATCCTTGTCCACGAGGTTGCTTCGAGAGCTATGTACAATGGCTTCACCTTATCTGTGATGGTCGACAAGAACAACGAAAAGCTTTTATGAGAATTATGCAATAGAATATGACACATCCCACAATCTATGGATTCTGCGTCGACCTGCGTGATGTCGTTGTCCGGTACTTACTAACACCAATAATAGCTGTACCGGTACATGCTGTAGGTAGACGCATGTGTATTGCCTGCCTTTATGGAAGCTATACCAAGCAAGCATGGTTCTTATTGATCGGCTAACGACATCATATGCATTCCAACAATAACTAAGGTACTTTGGAGAAAGACGCCTGATATTGTCGTCCCTGCTGCACTGTCATATCATGCTTTCTTGTCGCCGTTGTCAAATCCAAGTTGAATTGCCTCCAGTAGAATACCATCAGTCGCGTAACTAGCGCATACGCGTCTATTTTTGCCGGTGCTCATCAATTACGTCTCCACAAGCGCGGAACAGCACTTGAGGGCAACCCTCCGGGTATGCATTCAGAAGCCCCTGGTCAAATGAAGGCATTGTCTAACACTACAAGAACTATTGGATTCATTCACTGCCGCTTCAATTAAGGATTTGTGCATCACAAAGAACATCTCGTATGAGGTCTCACTTTTCTGAATCCGCTCGTCAGAAAACCTCATGTTTGGATTTCTGAAATTGATGTCTTCTCAATCCGTGATGCATTACACACTATCATGACTCTTTCCGGAGATTGAAGATCTACAGAGCACTTTGTATACTTTTCTGGACCGACGTTCCGGTCGTTGTTGCCCTGATTCCTCCTGGTTTCGACCTCCTACGAAAGAATACGCGGCGGATGATGAACACGACACTCCTTCAGTCCAAGCGTTTCCCTTGACACCATGGACACCGATGATGAAGATGTACTTATGACGGACTTGGTAAGGAGAGCTACAAGTGTCCCTGCGAACCGTACATCGTCAGGCTCGGAGAAGCAATCCAGAGCCACCGAGATGATGAATGGCAATGTCGGCCCAGGTCTTGCTTCTACCCTGTTCAACAGTCAGCCAGCCAAATCTCTGGCTTCTGAAAGTGCCGGTCAGACACTGCGATCGACTTCAGTCCTCGCCAACGACGTTGCCGGCAATCTCAGTATTTCGTCTTCGAAATCGGAAGAGGAGTATGACGACGAACTAAACGACGATCACTCTGAAGGCAAATCGGGATTCAGCAGCGATCCGCTCCGCTATTCTAAGCTACCTACCGGCCTGTGCTATGATGTTCGTATGCGATACCATTGCGAGCTTGAACCATTACCTGACGAGGATGGTTACGTTATCGGAGCGGATCCTGACCTTCACCCTGAAGATCCTCGGAGGATATGGTCAATCTACCGTGAGCTGTGTCATGCTGGCCTGGTTGAAGACAAGATGTCTATCTATGGCTTAGTCAAGAACCCGTTAGCTCGAATCGCGGCACGCTATGCTTCTCCTGCTGAGATTTGTCTGATACACACGGGGTCCCATTACCATTTCGTGGAATCCTTGAAAGGCAAGTGACCACATATGTTCTCGAAAGTGTGCTTATAGTTGGCCTTGTACTGATAGCCCGATAAGACATGTCCAGACACGAGCTCCAAAGACACGCGATAGAGGGAGATTCTATCTACTACAACAAACTCACCTGGCTATCTGCTGTGTTGTCCGCTGGCGGGGCCATCGAGACTTGTAGAGCAGTGGCTGCACGTCTAGTCAAGAACGCTATAGCCGTTATAAGGCCCCCTGGCCACCACGCAGAAGCCGATAGAGCAATGGGGTTCTGTTTATTCAACAACGTGTGTATCGCTGCAAGAGTCTGTCAAGAGGATTTTGGTGAGAAATGTAGAAAGATTCTCATCGTAGACTGGTAAGCCTTTTGCAAGATCTAATCGTCGGATGCTGCTAACCTCGATAGGGATGTTCACCACGGTAAATTATGATCGTCCATCGTGGTAGCCGTGAGGCTAATATCCTGCGACGTAGGTAATGGCGTCCAGAAAGCGTTTTACGATGATCCTAATGTACTATACATTTCCATTCACGTGCATATGGACGGTCGTTTCTATCCAAGCGGCCCCAATGGCGACCATCTCCATTGCGGCAAAGAAGCTGGTATCGGAAAGTAAGTGCATGATGCTGCTCTTCGAAACGAGCAAGACTGACTATATCGATATAGGAATGTTAACATTCCATGGCCATCGCAGGGTATGGGTGACGCAGATTACATGTTAGCTTTTCAGAACGTCGTAATGCCAATCGCAAATGAATTCGATCCCGACCTTGTCATCAGTACGTGCAAATAGTCAGAGATACAAGTCTCAGCTCACCGGTGATCGATAGTCTCTGCTGGCTTTGATGCGGCAGCGGGAGACACGCTTGGAGGTTGCTTCGTTACGCCGGCGTGCTACGGTCATATGACGCACATGCTCATGTCGCTCGCCGATGGGAAGGTAGTAGTCTGCTTGGAGGTTCGTATATAAGTCGCTCCTACAGACACATCATTGATTCAGGTCTATCAAGGGGGGCTATAACCTCAAGTCTATCTCGAAATCGGCACTTGCTGTCACACGGACGTTAATGGGAGAGCCACCGGATCGGTTGGCGTCAACGGCCGCGACTAAGTCTGGCGTTGCGACTGTTCAGAAGGTCCGCTTGCAGCAGTCGAAATATTGGCGTTGTCTGTACCCTAAAAATAATGATCAAGGTTCGTTCAAGTTGAGTACCGTATGCCATCTGCAGCTACGGCTAATGTCCAGTCAGATATCCAGAACGCATTGGGTGCGGAGCGAATGCATGGTAAATCTTTCGTCAAATCTTGGCCGAGTGAAGAAGCCTGACAAGAAGTTTTCCTAAGACATTATACGTGCCTACCAAAGCAAACATCTGTACGACAACTACAAGATGGTCAGCTTATACATCTTTCGAGAGCGGATATCGAAGTCGTTCGAGAATCAAGTTCTTGCAACGTACGTCGAACGAACAATGGCACTAACTCATCCGACCCATCATTGAATCTTTGAGTAGGAGCGATTACCACAAAGCACAGCCTCTGATAGTGATCTTCCATGACCCGTAAGCAAACCTGTCTTACCATTGCTCTTATCTGCGTCTGATATGTTAGGGAAGCCCGGAGATCATGGGTATACCGAACCCGGTAACGAACAAGCTGGAGTTGCACAACACATGGCTGGTAAGTTCAATTGACTGGTGACATGTGTGGCCCCGCTGACTTCGGAAGGCTGATGTCCTGAAGAACTACATTGAGTGGTCAGCGAAGCAAGGCTTTGGTGTCATCGACGTAAACATACCTAAGCACATAACCGGTCATGAGGTACGTTGTCATATCCCAGTGCTATCTATAGCACCTGACTTTTTGTGCAGGACGTCGAGGGGTACATCGAAGAAGACCGCCCCAAGAGAATATCCGCAACAGAAGAACTCGCGATCTATCTCTGGGAGAACTACATCGAGTACACGCCAAACACGCGAACATTCCCTGAGCCATATTATTGACACCAGAAACAGATGCAACGACGCCACTCAGATCTTCTTCATCGGCGTCGGTGACGCCTTCCACGGTATCACGCATCTCCTAATGAACCGCGGTACGCGCCCCTTCCTCCCACCATCGGCCCCGCCATGCGCCTCTTCCCATTCAATCATCTGCTAACATAACTTAGAGCACTGTTTCGAGCGCATCACAGGCGTCATAAACTTCGTCGCCGAAAATCCCCTCCGGCCCGTACAAAGCCAGAACATCTACTGGCTATCCAAATGGTACATTGAGGTATTCCTCCCCTCCGTCTCCGCTCCCCTCATTATCTTTTCCCCATTCATCCGTCCATCCATCGCCACTACTATTCACTGACAAGCTCTTTTCATTCACAAAAACAGCATTCCCTCATCTACGTATCCTCCGGCCACCTAGTCTGGGCCCCCGAAACCTCCACCAAGAAACTCTCCAAACGTTTCGGGAAACTGGTCAAATCGCCGATGAAAGGCCTGAACGAGATGTTGGACAGGCATCGGGAGGAGGTGATGGGGTGGATTCTGGAGAGAGTTGAAGCGGGAAGGGAGAAGGGAAAGGGGAGGGAGATGGAGGTGGAGGTGGAGGTGGAGGTGTTGAGCGAGGCGCGGACTTGATGGTTGCGGGGTATTGTGGATGGGGAAATGGGGGAGGTATGTTCTCGAGTTGGGAGCGGTAGGCTATTTGCGTCGGTCTTGCGTAGTACAAGCATACTTTAAACAGCGCTCGAGATGAAATGACAGTATTCTTTCTATTGCACTTCGCGGCTTCGCGCCTTTGCTGACCGTCACCGTTGGCGTGATTTTGCAGCTTCTGACCTACACTGTAATCTATCGACGCTAACCCTATCACCGCTTGATTGAGATCATGTGTTCAGCAGCTTCAATTTGATGTTGCCAGAAAACCTATGTAACTCCTCTTGTAGCGCAAAAATTTGTTAGATGACGTGTAAAGTACCGCAAGATCGCAGTAGGCTGTTTACATAGAAATTTGTAAATTAGGGGAAAGTGCTGGCCTCAATATAGTATAGGGCCACCCCCTCAACGAGGTTTCCCTAGTTTGATCGGTGAAAGGGTCAGAATGTACGACCACCTTGCCTAACGTAGATGTGTTAGACTGGCTCACCAAATTGATGAATGACCAGGATCGGCCCGCCGCTCGAAGCAAAACCGCCAACGCTCTAACGCTCGAAGAAAGACCGCCGTCCGGCACAAGGTAAATCACGCTTGCACTCAGCTAGGCGCAAAGATCCGCAAAACGCACAACCATCTCGCGCCGACAATCGGATTTCGGCCAGTGCGCCCAACTCCCCTAGCCAGAGGCCAACGCTAAAATCCGCCACAAACCCCTCCCTCAGTCTTCACTGCGCGCTGCTCTCCTCTCCGCCCGATCGTCGTACTCAGACTCGGACTCCTCAGCTCTCTTTCTTTTCTTCTTTTTCAAGAGATACTTCCTCCGCATGCCTGTCGGCAGCACGTCTTCGTCATCGATCACTTCATTGTCACCAGCAGAAGCAGCAACAGCGGCAGCGGCGGCAGGATCAGCAGCGCTGTTGTTGATGACGGCGGCTTGTTCAGCAAGATTAGAAGCGATTGCGTCCTCGACGGCAACGATACCGCAATGCTCGTTCAACTTGTCCACCTGTACGGCCAAAGTCCCAAATTCAGTCGCAGTAGTGGTTTCCATATCCTCGACACGCGAAGAGAGCGCGTCGACGTCCTTCTTCAAGAGTTCCGATCCCTCTGTAAGTAGGGGGAACTGCGTTTTCACCGCGGCGTCGACAGTGTTGATACTGTTCGCCACAGTTGTGAAGTGGGACTTTGTGTTGTTGCGGATGGTTTTGACGTCCTCTGACAGTGTGTGGATCTGCTGTTGGAGATCGACGAGTTGTTCTTTCGAAGTTTCGGACTGCTCTTTTGAGGCTTCGGAGATCTGAGCATCTGAGACTGCCAAAGACGGCTTTTCGACTTTGCCGGCGATTTTCTGGATTCTTTGTCGAAGGTTCTCGTGTCTTTGTTTGGCGAGATCGAGTTCGACTTGGACGTTGGCAGCGTACGGGTACATTTCTGACATTTGGTGCACCATATTCTGGGCGAGCTGGTCGGTGGTCAGGCTATTGAATCTGCCATCGAGATTCTGCCAAGCCCTTTCGAGCATGCTGATAGTTTCTCGTTGACGATCGAGAACATGTCGATGTTGCTTTAGTGTTTCCTGAATCTTTTTGCCGACCGCGTCGTCAGGCTTCCAGGTCCCGTTCATTAGCGGTTGTGGCGTTGGAGAATTACTGACGGCTGCTGGAGGTGAGGGACGAGCCTGGAGTGAAGAAAGGCTGGCGTTGATTCGATTGATGGCAGCTTCCATGTCGCTACGGTTTGTTTGAACCGCTTCATCTAGTTTAGACGTAGATTTGGTGATAGCATCAATCTCGTCACCAACAAGCTCATCTTTCTCCTCTTGTTCACGACGGAGCGTCACCAAACCACTCTGAAGATCTGCCACTTCCTCCTTCATAAATGTAATGCCAGACCGAAGCTCGGTGTCGTCGTACTTTGTTATTGCTGTCGCTGGCTGAGGGGTCTGCCGGCGAGAGGATCCACGTTCAAGGGTTGCAAGGCGACCGTTGAATTTATGGAGCTCGCTCTGAAAATTATCGAGGTCTTCATTGGTCGTCGTCAATGCGCCCCGAAGCTTATCGACATCTTCTTCGACAGTGGCAATGATGTCTATTAGGCCTTTGTCATCCTTCTCACCCAGAATTGTGCCCTTCAGCTCCTGCAGGCTGTTCACTTGAGCATTGACTGAAAAGCTCAGATCGCGCACTTCTTGCTTGGACTTGCTGACATCCAGCTTCAGGTTTGGAATGTCATCGACCCTCTCTTGAATCATGACAAGCTTTCCTTGAAGCTTGGAGATCTGTTTATCAATATTGATGATTGAATTATCAGACGTGGAAGAAACAATTGGCCTAGAGTTTAAGCCTGCCACTATCCCGTCCAGCTTATGGTTTAGGTCCACAATCTGGTTCTGGATGCTCGCATGTTTAGATTGGATACCGTGGATTTGGCCGTACTCGGTGGAGGCTTGTTTCAATTTGGTCTTCATTCCCTGGATATCTGTTCTGGTAACCTCAAGCTCCCTTTCCAGATATTGTACTCTCTCACTTTCACCACCACCACCACCACCACCACCACTTCTATTTGACACTACACTCATTGCAATGGCTTGAGCAAGCTTGTCACGGGCGCCAATATGCTGCTTCAGCTTTCTGTCCAGCTCTTCAAATTCAATCTGCGCGCTGGCACGCTCTTTTTCCTGCTGCTCCGCCAACGGTGGGAAAGAGGCATGCTGCTTTCGCCATTTATCGTATTCAGCTGCCTTTTTGGCAAGCTGCTTCTTGGCGTTTTCTCGCTGCATAGTAACAGATGCCATATCGCTTACATGATTAGTGAATTCTCCGAGCACGGCAAGTAGTCGACTCATCTGAGCGGATGCATCTGGCGCGATTGGCATGGATGAGAGCGGCGGCGGTGGCGGTGGCGGTGGCGGCAATGACGGAGCGGACATCGTTGGCGTAGGCGCAAGTGTGGGCATCTTCGGTGTTTGACCACCAGAACGTTGCCCGGAACTGCTATCATGGTCCCTCGTTGTAAGCTTCCCTGAGTCTAAGCCGGTAGCACTGTGTGGGCTTCCATGACCAGATGCAGACACCGAAAACACTCTTGTATCGATACGGCCGAGACGTCTAGGGTCCGTACTCGGCGAGACATTTCGTGGTGGCAGTGATCTAATGTCTGTCTTTCTGTTAGCTCGACCAAAGCATCTAGAGATTACGGCCCGTATTCATATTCTTATCGATCGCTATGATGCTAATCAGTTGACAGTCAGAATCGTACCTTTTGTTTCCACCTGGACCTCATTCCCACGACACGAATCAGATCGCTGCCGAGAATCTGAATAGTCTGTCATAGCTGTATCATCTTCACACAGAAGAGTTGGTGGCCATGGTTTTAGATTCGGGTGCTTTTCAAGACTCATCCTCCTCCTCTCATTTGAAGAGTGAGCTTCGGCGAAGTTCCTTCTGTCAGGATGAATTGGGGGAGACCTCCGTCCGACGCCGTTGCTATAGTCAGAAGTTGTCGTGATGCTGCCGCTCTGAGGACCTAATTCACGTCTGTTGTGTGAATCTTCTGATCTTCGATTCAGACTCCGGAGAGTTGAAGCCTCTTACCTGCATCTGGGTCGCTTGACTTCCGAGTACCGGAGTTCTGTGTCGTCGATTGGAGATCCGGAGAAATCCACAGATTCCATCCAGCTTTCCGTGATCGCGCTTTGGGAGAATCCGGCCGTGCCTTTTGTGCCAACCGTTCTTCGAACCAGTCTTTGTCGATCGACCTTGTTTGGCGCTTCGTCCCGTCTGAGTGGTATTGATCATCGTCTTTGGGAGTCGTCCAATCACGTGAACCGCGTGTATCCCGTCTGCTACTGTTCCTTGAGTGATCCTCATTATATCCGTGACCTCTTGCAGAAAGTACCTCCTTCTCTTGTGCATTTCTGGAGGTAGGAAAGCTATCCAGGCTTGGGCTTGCGCGCCTATATGGGTTTTGATGATTCATTGCTGCGTGATACTCCAGCACGGATTGCACCGACTGCTGCTAGGTTGTAAGAACATTTGCCACTCCGTCGTGGAAACGCTTTATCGACCGCTGCTTCGGGATTCTACCAGGTCCTAATACCCAGCCAACATTCCAAAGCTCCAAGCCGATATCCCCCAGAAAGAGAACGTTATGTACAGGCTCTATTCAACGGCAAAGTCCTGCTCGGCGCTACCTTTCCTTGGCCAGTTGTGTACGAAGTACTCTTACTGTCCAGATCGCTACCACATTATGGAGAAGCTCCACTTCAGATAATCCGGCGCTTGCAAAAAGGTTGTGGATGATGTCGTATTTGGAGTAGCTTAGTAAGGACGCGGGGACCCTTTGTCGGGAGTGATTGTCGTGATTCTGGAATAATCCTGTGTGTTTAACCATCAGTTTTAAGACAGTAATGCAGGATGCCGCCTCTGCCAGATGCTCACCGCTTTGATTAAAACTCTACATATGCCGTGTACGAGGTACAGGCGGCCTATGGCACAGTCGTCATTTTCATGATTTTTCCTAGTCTGGACCTGGTTAGGTGTAGAAATTCGACAGTTCGCATAGCGGTACTTTATGTTCGAGGTCTGCCTCTTTAGACGCGAACCCTGATCGCGGGGTTTGCCGTTAATGGGCGCGTTAGCGAAGGCAAGATACAGGTTATCACGGTGCGATTATACAAGTATGTAAATTTATCCTTAGCAATCAAATTTATTTTATACAGCAACTGGAGCCAACCAAAGGACAAATTTGACCAAATGGACCAGAATATGATGTTCTGGACCCGTCCGATTGACCACCTTGGTGCACCCGAGTTGAATGATCCCGTAACGGAGAAAGTTAGCCCTACTACCTCTTGATCACAGCACAGTACTCTTTTCACTTCAGCCAGCCGTCAAGGATGGTATGACAACGCATCGTGAACCCCTTCGGAACCACAGCTATCATGGACAGATACCAAGACCGGTGGTAGTGATGCTTGAGGATCGGCCTGAATGTAGACAAAATCTTCATACCTATAGCTGTTTGCGCTGATGCGTTGTTACTACTAAGACCACGCCTTTTGCTTCTAATAGCGTCACGATTGCAAGATCCTTGTGAATCCATGAAAGACTTTCTCCCTCCAATTCCGCTGAATGGCCTCCTGATATCTGATCCTGATCCTTCTAAAACCCCAATATGCACTATATTTGGTGCAGTTGGTAGTGCAGGACCTCCAAAGAGACTACTGAGTGTTGAGGGGCATTCCTAGTCTATAAGACGGAGGTTGTACAGCCAACGACAACCAAGAAGGAGGGTTAGATATACTTGATGTGGCATGGTTAAAAGGAGCGCAAGCCTACTCCGTCAGTTGTATTAGTTGCAAGCATCGCAGTCTAGGTGGTAGTATTCAATGACCTGAGGTTTTTCTCGATTTTCTTCGTACAGTGAGGCCTGGGGGTAACCTAAAGCGCTTGAGTCAAATAGGCGGAATTGTCGTTGATGAAGTCCTTCCCACTGTAGGACAAATCGATGTATCTAGTTTGTCTGTCTTTCATAAGCCAATGGCTTGCATAAGGACGAAATAAACTTGAAGTACACACCCATAGCAATTCGGTACGGTTGCCGATTCGCTCGTGTTGTGAAGTGCCGCGAAATCTTAGCAGAGAGCCTGCTGAGCCTACAAACCCACAACCATGGCTGCCGTAAGTGGAAACACCTAGTTCTGAAGGCCTGTCATTCTAACGAATAATACAGGCAATTTCAACGGTCTCCGAGAGCAAAGAGCTACGAGGTCTCAACCTCGTAGCAGCCCACTCGCACATTCGAGGGCTAGGCGTCGACTCAGACACCTTAGAGCCCAGAGCATCCTCTCAAGGGTTGGTGGGTCAAGAGAAGGCAAGGAAAGCAGCTGCGGTGATCCTACAGATGGTGAAAGAGGGCAGGATTGCCGGAAGAGCTGTATTGATCGCTGGCCCGCCCAGTACAGGCAAGACGGCAATAGCAATGGGTATGGCACAATCACTTGGACCTGATGTACCGTTCACTATGCTGGCGGCCTCAGAGATCTTCTCGTTGGAGATGTCGAAAACGGAGGCTCTTACTCAAGCGTTCAGAAAATCGATAGGCGTTAGGATAAAGGAAGAGAGCGAGATGATTGAGGGAGAGGTGGTGGAGATACAGATAGATCGGAGTGTCACGGGGGTCAGTCACATCGCGCTGCGGACTCTGTGTTACCATCCAATGTTGCTTCGCGTGCTGATTGAGCATCATCCGTTCAGGGCAACAAACAAGGCAAACTCACGATCAAGACCACAGACATGGAGACAATCTACGACATGGGAACGAAGATGATTGATTCAATGTCAAAAGAGCGCGTCATGGCCGGCGATGTAATATCTATCGACAAGTCTTCCGGCAAGATCACCAAGCTCGGCCGCTCCTACACCAGGTCGCGCGACTACGACGCTATGGGCGCAGATACCAAGTTCGTCCAGTGTCCTGATGGCGAGCTTCAAAAGCGGAGGGAGGTGGTACACACGGTTAGTCTCCACGAGATCGATGTAATCAATTCGCGGACACAAGGCTTCTTAGCCTTATTTTCCGGAGACACAGGCGAGATCAGAAGCGAAGTGCGGGACCAGATCAACACAAAGGTTGGCGAATGGAAGGAGGAGGGTAAAGCAGAGATAGTACCAGGTGTTCTCTTCATTGATGAGGTACATATGCTGGACATTGAATGCTTCTCCTATGTCAACAGGGCTCTAGAAGACGAGCTTGCGCCTATCGTGATCATGGCGAGCAACAGGGGGAACACGAGGATACGAGGGACGACCTATCGCTCGCCTCACGGTCTACCACTTGACTTCTTGGATAGAGTAGTCATAGTCAGCACTCATGCCTACGCTAAGGAGGAGATCCAACAGATTCTGTCAATACGAGCGCAAGAGGAGGAAGTCGATTTGACCCCTGATGCCCTGGCACTGTTGACAAAAATCGGCCAGGAAACGGGGTTAAGATATGCAAGCAACCTGATCACGACTTCGACACTGCTCAGCCAGAAGCGGAAGGCGAAGGAAGTGGGTATTGAAGATGTCCAGAGAAGTTTTCAGCTGTTCTACGATCCAGGAAGAAGCGTAAAATTCGTAACGGAATTCGAGAAGCGGTTTATCGGCGAAGAAGGAGGTGTAACATTCTCGGTCACTAATGGAGATGCTATGGAGATCGCTTAGATGAACGAGGAGTTGGCACTCAGTCACTTCCTCATTAAAACCGGCGTTCGGTTGGGCATGTTCACCTAGATCTTGTACCATAGCTTTTCACCCACTGAGCGAGTCTTATGGATAGGTCTGCTGGTGTTTGACTGCTAGTCATATAGAATGCTTTACAGATGTGTTGTCACACAAAATCCACTGATCCACTCCAATCCCCTGGATCGTCTACTCGTCGAAACTCCACACCATCGCCGAAGTAGCCGGCATCACTCCATGAAACCATCATCATGCCATCATATGGACCATGGGCCTCGCCGCCATCTCGCGCATCCGACCACCTGTATTTCCATTGCTTAGCGTACCCGTTCTCGGGTGTACCTCCTTCGTCGAAATCTGTCTTAGGGGAATCTACCCAGTCTTCACCGGTCTCGCGACGGTATTGCCGCATTAGAGATTCTCTTTCAGCTTCATAGATCTCCGTTTGCCCTCTCGTCAGTAAATGATCTGCTGTCTCTGTTATAGTTTCAACAGCTTCCCTCCGGCGAGTCTCTGCTGGATCTTCTGCAGCTTTCGGAGCATCAACATCCATCTCGTCTTCGTGCTTTCGCTTGTTTTTATTCTTATTCTGCCATTTAGCCTTCTGCTTCGGCTTTCCCTTCCCCAATCGCGCCAGGGCTTCTAAAACGGTCTCGCCTCGCTCCAGATAAGGTATTAGCGTTCGCAGTATATCACTCGTGAGAACAGCGTCATCTGCGATAATCTTTTGTCGGCGCTCTTCATCCCGCTTGTCCTCAGCCTCTTTTGCCTTTTTCATATCCTTCTTTGACACGCCCTCCAGCCACAAATCGTGCACAGCATCCGGATCTGCGGCTTTTCTCACAAAGTTGCCCTGTGCGTCGAATCTTCCCTCCTCTTGTTCCGCCTTCATGTTAAACGCATCAAGCTTTGGTGCGTGTTCCTTCTTGCCTCCCGCTCCCACCTCCTCGTCGACCTGCCCCGCCACATCGGCCCTTTCTTCCTCATCCACATCACTCTCACTACTGCTCTCAACTTCTTTGTCCCTAAACTTGGCTTTGCTCCTCTCAGCAGCATGCCCGTTGAGCTTGAAGTCCGCACTAACATGGCCGCCGCTCTTACTTCCAGCAACTTGTCCCTCAATCTCCTCCGCCTCCAAGAATCTGACATCCTTCTTCCGCTTCTTTCCCTCTGCCCGTACCTCCTCGTCCTCGTCCCCATCCGCAAACTCTTCTTCTAGATCAGCGAACATGTCATTCTCGTCCTCCTTCTCCGACTTTCCCTCCTTCCGGCCCCCCCGCTTTACCTCCTCAGCCTTAGCATCAGCTCGTGCATCAAACCCCTCATTCGAACTATCTGACTCGTAACCATCGATGTTGACAGCACTTCGCTTTGTTTGCTGTCCCCGCTTGCCAATCTCATCTGCGTCGAGAATGGCGTCTTCTTCTGGCGCATCGGGCGCAAGAGCTGAAGGATTGCGAACATCGAAGCGAGGCTTTTTTGATGAGGAGGGCCCATCCCCTTCGAGACGATGGGTGCGTGCGAACTCCTCGCCGGCGCGTTTGGGACGGGGTGCTGGGCGGCGGCCCGACATTGGGAAGAGCGCCTGAAATAAGCCGCCAGTCTCTGAATTGATCCCTATTTCAGTGCGGTCCGATAATAAATAACGAGTATTTGAATCTGACGATAGTCTTGATTGACTCAGCACGTGAAGTGTTCGTTGTCTTGAAGGTTGACCCCATAATCCACGCTTGGGGTTTCCAACGGGAGTTCCCGTGGATGTAGGAAGCGTCATCCAGCAGCTTGCTTGGAAGCTGTCCAGGACTATTGTGCAGCTTCTCGTCCTCAACACTGCTGCTTCTTCCTACGAAATACGGAAAGACGGGAGTCCCAACAGCACTTGTCCCACTTCTTCAGTGGTTACAGTAGATATTCTTTCAAAGCTTCAAGCAACCGTTACCATGGTCAGTCCAACACCCACTGTTGTTAAGCGGCATTATTTCCATCTGACAGCTCCGCTGTAGTTTCAACCCGGCTACTACGATGAGGATGACATGATGCAGGGCATGTATCCTCCGTCTTTACTACGTCGAGCTGGCATGACAGCTCCTCGCCGCTTCGACGAGTACTACCGCTGCTATCCCATCGCTATGCTGCCTGGTCCGGAACGAGAGAACGTGAACCATGGAGGCAAAGTCATCATGCCACCTAGTGCGCTAGACAAGCTCACAAGACTACACATAACATATCCGATGCTCTTCGAGCTCATCAACGGCACAAAGGAAAGGATGACACATGCTGGTGTTTTGGAATTTATCGCGGAGGAGGGCAAAATCTATCTTCCTTTCTGGGTACGCGGCTCTACCTATAATAAGACTCTTCTTCATAGTTGCAAGCTAACAAAAGCACATCATAGATAATGCAAACGCTATTGCTAGAACCTGGCGACCTCCTTCAGATCAAATCGACGGACCTACCATCTGGCCAGTTCATCAAGCTACAAGCCCAGTCTACCTCTTTCCTTGACATCTCCGACCCAAAAGCCGTCCTAGAGAATGCCTTCCGAAACTTCTCCTGCCTCACAAAAGGCGATGTATTTACCTTCTTATACAACGACCAGACCTTCGAGATGGCAGTACTCGAAACGAAGCCCGAGACAGACAAGAACGCTATTGGTGTGCTGGAGACAGACTTGGAGGTGGACTTCGCACCGCCAGTAGGGTACGAAGAGCCAAAGAGACCGAGCGGCACAAGTACGCCACGAAGCGTGACGAGCGGAGGGTTACCAGCAGGAGGGATGCTACATACTCAAGGCACCATGGCACAAGCGATCAACTACTCCTCCATCGCCCCTACCTCAAACACTGCAGCTGCGGGATCGAAGGCGATGTCATCGAATTTCCTAGTCGCCGGTCACAAACTCAACGCGAAGAAAGGCAGCAAAGCACCGACACCGAAAGCATCGACGCCTGTTGCGGGTGTATCAACGAATTCCGAACCACAGACGTACCTCCGAAAGACAAATGGTCCTCAACCGTTACGATTACCGCCGGGGAAACTGTTCTTTGGATACGAGATTAAACCTGTAAGGAAGACAGGCGAGCAGAAGCAGGTGGATGAGACTCAACCCAAGTTTCAGGGTGCGGGACAGACGCTGAGAGGTGGCACGAAGCGTAAGGGTGACGGAGTCAACAGTGATACTGAAGGGAAAGGAAATACGAAAGAGCCGGAGAAGAAGGATGCGACTGCCGGTGGCCAGAAGTTAGGAGGTGGGAGAACATTGAGAGATACTCCGAAGTAAATTCGCATTAGCGCTTGCATCGAGACGGCGTTGGGTCATATGGCGGCCACGGGTTGTTAGTTCGTGGAGAATCCACAGCCATTTCGGCCATTTCTGAAGATGATGTACAAGCATGATACCACCATACTGGTGATCTCTCAGTAATGACTAGGAAAGTCTTGACTAATGATCATTGTAATTTGCCCTAGGCTATTGTGAAGTACCGTGGCAGCACTTCCACTAGCTCAAGACCGGAAATAACAACCTCGTCCACGCCTGAGTCGTAGGCTTGGAGGAGCAGATCCCCATACCCCATCGTGTACCTCTATCCGCCATCTCTCGCCTCTCTACCTGAAACCCCCTCCCGCAACATCTACTTTCCCTCCTCCACCTTCGCTTGCTTCTTCGTCTCAACCTTGAACCCCACCTTCCCATCGTCATCCTCAGCAATGACATACACCGTCTCCTCCACCTCCTGATTTTCAGCCTTTCCTTTACCCTTGCCATTCTTCACTTCCTTTTCCTCCGTCTCCTCTACTTTCGCTCTCTTCGCCCTTTTTCCCTTGACGTCTTTCTCAACATCCTCACTCTCCCCCTCTTCCACAAGCGCTTTCTCCTCGCATTCCCCATCCTCTTCTTCTTCTTCATCATCTTCCTCTACTATCTCCTTCTTAACCCCCTCTCCCTCCCCCTCCATAATCTCATCATCATCGTCCCCAACCCCCAAAATCTCCCCCTTCTTCCTCGTCCTCTCCTCCGTCCTCGTGCCCACCCTCCCACGCTTCCTACTCCCCGGACTCGGCACAGGTCCAATGCCGAACGTTTCGCCCGTCGTCGCGGATTTGGTGGCGTTTTTGCGGGGTTTGGATTTGGCTTGCGACGGGGAAGAGGTGGTGGTGGTGGCGGAAGAGGGGTTGTTAGGGGTAGGGGTAGGGGTAGGGGTGGAGGCCGAGGTGGAGGCCGATTTCTTTTCGCGTTTGAGTTTCGCGATGCGCTCTTCGATTGCTTTGGGGGTTGCGCCTGTGGGACGGGGAGGGGAGGGGTGTTAGCTGGGGGTGGACAAGATCGGGACTTTGGATGGTGGGATGGTGCGGTGGGTGTTGGGCTCGTGGGGGAGGTAGTTGCGGGAGGATGATGAGGACGACGGGCGCGGATGTGATGGTGGTAGATGACAGGACCCGCGGGAGGTGTATGGCTTACCGTCGTACATGCTCGCTAGGGCTTGCATGTTGACCTCTTTGGTGTCTCGAGGCATGAGTTGGAGTAGGAGCTGAATGGCTTTTTGTTAGTCTTTTAGTTTTCAAAGAGTGTCCGGTTTCGGTCTTTGAGTGTGGCGATGAATAAGTGGACTTGACGAGGTGTTTGGAGAGAGCACATACCTTCCGATCATTCTCGGCGTTCCACGTCTGTGAGGATTTGGTCAATAACGCTTTGAAGCCAGTTCAGGGGGTTGTGGCGGGAATTGTAGAAGGGGTTGCGGGTCGTAAATTTGTGTGAAGACATGATGAATCACTTGTAATCATTCCCAGGGCCGAGAACGGGGTTGGGCTTGAAGGACATTATAGGAAAGGACACAAGATAAGAGGAAGGGATACTCGACGGCTATATTCAACACCTACCACTTTCTTCACCATTTTGCCGAGACGGGTGCTTCAGTGGCTTCTGGTCACAATTCAGTCAGTCATCTCTCACTTCCTACGATGTGCGGGAGAATACTATACCTACTGACGCTGTTGTTGTGAGTGGATTCGATGATGTTGACAGATGGTCGGTATTGCTGATCTGCTTCGAAGAGTGCTGGATGATATCGAAGGATGATGAAGATGCTCAAGTGTTGTTGAAGGTATTGTATTTATGAACGAAAATCGTGGCTGTATAGATAGGTGTTCGGTAGGCGATTCACTCAGGCATATCACATCGCAACGAGGACAGTGAATATCAATAGCAAAAGGCATGTATCCAGTGATACGAACAATGTATGGATAGAGCTAAAATCTTGTAACTTATCGATGGACACCTGAGGAACTATATCGTAAAAGCGATTAGGGTACGCGTGGAGCAGGCACCACTGAAGAAAACAAGAAAGATACATCGATGCGCCAAATGCTATTGCAGGTTCAACAAATTGTATGTAACTTTCGACGTGAGTAAAGTATAGTGCGTTCATTCGACATGGTTGAACAATACGCTTCAGTGGGCGAGCTCTGCGAGTCTCCTCACATAGAATTCTTGACCCTCCCGTGGAAATCCGATCAGATCGAGAAGATCGATCACATGGAGATCTCCATGAGCATCGAAAGCGAGATTGGCGTCCGTCAAGGCCTGGGCAAATCTCAGCATCTTCGAAGTGAATAGCATCCACCATTTGATATCGTCTGCATTGAGGGTACCCACGTGCTCTCTGAACTCAATCGTGTGGGCTTGCAGTTGCAATCCGTGTCCAAGTCCAGAGTCCTGAGAAAACGTCAAGAGATTGATCTTGGTACGTCCCCCGCAGGTGGCATACAGCCCCGCAAGGTCCCGAAGCTCTGGAAGGGTTTTGCAATGGTAGATGGCAGTCCTATACGTCTCTTTATCAGCGCTAACAGGAAACCTGGTGGACAGACTGACCGCCAAGCGAACGTTGTAGCCGTGGTGATGATCTGGCTGTAGCATCTCAATGACATCTTCATATATGGCCCAGATCGCTACCAAATTCTGAAGGGTATGAAATGGTATCTCTCGGCCGTCGTATGCCAGCTGAATGCGGAGACTGCAAGTTTCATTAGTCCAGGACATATGTCGGTTCTTCGATGTTCCTTCAAGCCATTGGCGGTCTCCATTCTCTGCCTCGGCGTCGGTGAGCACGTTCTGAATATGTCGAAACATAGGAAACATATGTTCGAAGTAAGTAAAATCAATGACAGGACTCACTAGTTGGGCTCCGATCACTCGCCCTATGTAACAGTTAGCTGGTGGCATTTGCGAATAGCAAGCTTGCAAAGATTCTGCTCGACTTACAGTGTGGTAGCGTGCCCCTTATACTGCGAATGTGTTCTGCGCCTTCGTCAGGGTGGATCTCTGAAATGGACTGATCAGGCAACAGGGTCCAATGTGTTTCTTTGATGTTGTCCTTCGACCCTGCAACATCAACTTCAAATCGTGTCGACGCTGGGCGTACGACTTGCAGGCCCAACTGGTATCTGTTCAACAGGTAAGCAGCATAGTCTAAAATTACCATATCGACTTCTTCACCACTTGGATGGGGTTCAGTGCCTGGAGAGATCTCTCGTTCGAGAACGTCTTCCAACTTGTTTATCTCCATTGCCAACAGAAATTCAACTTCGATTCGACACGTTAAATCGATGTTCGGATTCGCCATGGCGCTATAGTCTAAGTATTTGCGATGCTTTCGTGCGAAATATGATGGTTGTATGGTGGTATGGATGATGACTTGATACGTTACCGGACCCGAAATGGGCTTGACTCTTAAGCCCTGTACAGGACAAGGAGACAAAGACGTTTTTGTACAATCGGGACAACGGATGAAACAAGCACTGGGTGTCAAAGAGGTGACAACTCAGTAATAGTAGTCGCAGTTTAAAGAAGACAACAAAGAAACCTTTGACTAATTCGACTGCGATGTTCATACGACGGCTTTTGCAAAAATCTCCTTGTTGCCGTTGAGGACAATAATGTGTAAGGGCTGTTGCTTCCTAGTTCTCCGAGGGCAAGGAACGCGCCAATACGGCACGGCTGTGAACCCACGAAGAAGCAATGGCATGGACTGGAACATATGCATTATGTCTTGAGCGGTGATTCATTTCCTATAAATCGCTGGATCCACGTTGGCCCTGAACTTCAGTAGACGTTTCCAGGATGAGGATTTTCTATTGCCCTTTGCTGACTAAGCAAAACCAGTAACTACACCACATCACAGTCAAGTCAGGAAAGGTATTATAAGGCACCGTCGCTATATAGAAGAAAACTTTGGGTTTAGAAAGCTGTGTCGGAGGTGAATGAGCGTGATTTATATTAGTTTACATCTCATCTTGAACTACACACCCGACCCCACTTCGACTCTATCTCCTCCTGCTACTCAACGATGGAGGAAAACAAGATTGAGAATAGTAGGCAAGCTTCGTTACTCAAAACGGTGCCTTAAACACACGGGTCTCGGGAAGACATAATAACCAATTCACCCACAAATACCAACCAGCCTCCACTCCGTCTGCGAATCACAGCTCAGTTGGCGATGGCGACGCAGCCTTCACCCTGGCAGCAAGCAACCGTAGTCGAGCAGATGGCTTGGACGGGCTTTTCGGTCAGCTAGAAGAGACGTGAGAAGCTATACGTTGAAGGCAAGAATGACACGGAAGCTAGGTTTTAAGAGTACTAACAGTTGATCTGGCTGCACTGCATGTCATAGGTGCCCCCATCATAGTAGACTTTGTGTGGGGACTTCCCCCCTCCATTGGATCCGTCGCAGCAGTGGATCGAGCTCTGGCTGGCAGAGCAGGACTGGCTGGCTGATCCAAAACTTCCAGAAGGTGGCCCAGGTGGTCCATGTGAGCCCTTGGAATCAGACTTGCAGCCACCCGGGCTGGGAGCGGCGGAAACCAGGCCGACGCTGAGGAGCACGGCAAGACCGAAGAGGGAGAGCTTCATGGCGCTGATGGGATTAGGTATGATAGATGAAAATATGGATGACTTGAAGATTTGATAACGAACGCGGGAAGCTGTTGATTGCTGCTGCAGAAACGATTTGAAGTCGGGAGAACCAGCTTTTATACACAGTGTGTTTTCATATCAGGGCAAATATATCCCCTTCCGTGGACCTCCGCAGCATGTCCTTCGACGAAAATGAGTAGACTTTCAGGGGTGAAGGGCCGATGCGGCAGGAAAGGCCCCACTACAACACCAATGTTCTCTGCCTTTGCATCGCCGGGACGATCACAGCTACTTGGCGCAAATACCTGGATGGATATTAAGTTCCCCTGATAGATCACGGAGAACGAGGGCAAAAGCTAAAAGTGGTTCCGTTAGCTGCAAGTATACCCGGGCCATGATATGTGTAAGTCTAGACCGGAACATATCCTTCCATCGTTGCACGCTGGACAGTGAGCCGGGGGTGAACGATGACAATCGCAACTGCGATCAATGTGACTGCATAGAGTCTGGGAAGAGAACAGAGCGTTGTCGAGGAAGAAACTGAGACACTCATAGGTTAGATGAGTGCATAGGATCTGTATGGAAATTGATGCTTGGAGTTCGTTGATGGTACGAAGGTACATGTAATCAACGACTTAGCAACCGAAAGGAATAAGAATCTACCAGAGCGCTGGCTTGGCTGCACAGAAGCCTCATACAGGTTTAGTAATAGAAGAGAAGTTGAAATCGGCAGGTTCATCCGATTGCGGGAATAGGGTATTGGAACATGTCTTAAGCCATGGAGCAGGAGTATATGTACACGCATGAGACGGGGTGGCAGGACACACTGCAGAATGGCCCGAACTGAAGAGGACAAGGCAGTGTTGTTACCTTTCAGGTGGACCAGATTATCTGGCGTATATTCCTCGGAAACCTAATCAGCCTTGGACTCTGTACCTTAATCGTACCCGCAAGGTTTCATCTTTCCCGTACCTTGCTTAGCTCCGAGGGGATCGCATAAAGTAAAGTATTCGTATATGTAAGCCCTACTGTATGCAAAGTACGAGGTATTGAGGTAAGTTATTCACCCGTCACTTTGACTGAAGGCCAGCGTTACTGCTTAGATGGAGCACGTACTAGAGTGTGTATCGCCATAGGCGCATGGCGGGATGCAAGTGTCGTCACAGCATCAACCAATTTCCAAGGATCAGATCTTCTTAGGCGGTAAATTGAGACCCTTTCGGGGTTTCGTCGTCGTTGCGTTCTGTTGCAGTCAATAACACAGCTTGGAATGTTGCACGTTGGTACTTGAACAGTCATTCATCGAGGAACTTCTGACAATACGATTCTGATTCTGATTTCTCTCATTTGCTATCGACCTTCCTGTTGGCATGGAAGCATGCTACCTAGAACGTGCAACGCGGTGTGATTAAACCGAAGCATGGGTGATAAATCCACGAGTATGGGGAGTAGACCGCCTGCGCTGCTGAGTTCCAACTCAAAGATACATACAGTAGCGGCAGAATTTCGATCGATGACCTTGACGCTGACGAGCCTAAGATCGACAGGTGCGTATGATCTTGAGCAGAGCTGCGAGCCTTATGGAGTTGTCGCACAGGAATTCTACCTGATCGGAAGCCCGGCCATGGCCACCAATGACGAACGAATCCGATGCAGAAACCTTCCGACATTACTTCCTTTCAATCGTATCTCATCTGCAAGGCGTCGGAGTATGTTGCTACGTTTGTCCGCGGAACAAATCTTGGTAGATGGCAGTCCTCGGTCCGCCATATGGCTCTTCGAAGAAGACAATCCTCCTGTGCAACGTTAGGAATAAAGGGTAGACTTTGACTAAAAGCGTTGACGATCTCATATTCGAACTTAATGGGCGCAGCAAAGCGTGTCATGGCCGTGCTTTCCGTGAGCTTCTACAGGACATGGATCAACCTGGAAATGTCGATTGAGACGCTATGATTGCATATCGATATTCTGTGGAAAGTACAGCTCAACAGGAAGAGAGAAAGCACAAAGGTTTCCAATAGCGGACGAATTTTGATGGAGGATTTACGTTCAGCGATGGTGTTGAGGATGATACTCCAATTGAAGAGATGTGTACCCTAGATCTTACCTCTTCCTCTTTGACGACTGGGAGTTGCAGATAACAGTTCACCGACACTGTTTAAATTGACCATGGAGATTGCCCACTGAGGTATGTTCAAGTCATAATCTAAAAATCACTGTTGAACATCGCCGGGATGCTACAATACTACGTTCTGCACTCCTTCGAACATCTCGACGATGAACTTCATTCGTTTCCATGGCCTGTCGAGAGAGGCAGCTTCGTATATACAGATTAGGGCTAGACGTCGATGATAACGCGCTGGGTGAGCAAGAGGCTGAGAGGACAGGCTTGCGCCGTGAGAAAATCGGCCTCCACCAGACTTTGCCCGTCCCTTCATCCAATATTGACAAAACCCGAGGACGATCTTCTTTGTCCGCTGACAATGCTCATTGTTGCTACGAAGTTACTTTGGGAAACAATCGATTAGGACAAAGAGCCTGAAGCAACAATGTAGACAAAGGAGCTCTGCTCATGACAAAGACCATTGTGTCGATTAGCCATGAAGTGTTTTCGAGGCCGACAGCGCACATAAAAGGATGCGGGTCAGCCGTAGAGAACAGCAAGAATATTCTTCCTAGCATACACCACTGAACCAAGCAAAGACACCAAAGCTCTCAGCTAAGCCAACACTTTGCCCGGCCATCCGGCCACCGCAGGGATGGATCTCCCCGTTGGGACCTCACGCTGGGATCAGATTGACACCTACCAAAAGGTCCAATCAATCGGAGAGGGAGGCCAAGGCTCCTGCGTCCTTCTCCGCCGATCGCGCGACAACAAACTCATGGTCCGCAAAACCATCACCCGACCTAAGCTATCTCAGGGCATCCCTCTCGAGATCCGGATACTTCGAGACATCCTGCCCACGCACCGTCGGATCGCCAACCTCTACCACGCATACACCTTCCCGTCCCAAACGGAACTCTACCTCGAATACTGCGACGCGGGCGACCTCCACGATCTCATCGACCGTTACGCCGCCCACCGCACCCCCGTCCCCGAATCCTTCCTCTGGCACGTCTTCATCCAACTGGCCGAAGCCCTCGCCTTCATCCACGACGGATGGAGCATCGAAGACACCCCCTCCGCCGCCACCCGCTCGCGACCGGCCTGGAACCGCGTCATCCACCGCGACATCAAGCCGGCCAACGTCTTCCTGATCTTCCGCACCCACCACCGCTTCCAATCCTCGTACCCGGACATCAAACTCGGCGACTTCGGCCTCGCCGCCGTCACCACCGACCCCGCCCACACCGCCGACTCCCACTGCGGCACCTTCGCCTGGCAACCGCCCGAGCTCCCCGAAGCCACCGCAAAGGGCGACGTCTGGTCCCTCGGGGCCGTCGTCCACGCCCTCGCCCACGAGGGGAGCCCGCCGCTGGGAGAGATCCCGCCTTGGTGGCCACGGACGCGGAGCAGCGACGAGCGCTGGGACATGGATCCGGACGCGCGAGCGCCGCGGCTGATCAACGATACTTACTCGGCCGTCCTCGAGCGATGGATGCTGAAGACTTTCAGGAGGGATCCGGCCAGGCGGGTTTCCAGCATGGAGCTCGTCGAGCAGATGGCGCCCGAGGGCAGGAGGAGGATGGCGAGGCAATGGTGGCCTTTGAGGAGATGGGCTCTTGAAGAAAACACTGACCAAGGCCGTGGCAGACATATTGCTTTAAGGCAGGCTTTTTGCAACGATCGTGAGTTTTTCCCGCTTTTGCCTGAACGCTTACTTCGTCAGGATCGATAATTCGCTAGCTTATGAATTTCCTTTGTTCTTGAGAGGTAAGTCCGTTCCCCCTTTCCAGATATCGCTGCGTATATATCTTCTTTGTCGTTTGGGAGGTAAGCCTGTCTTTCTTCATCGCACATATCAAGCTACAAACAAATAATAACGATCTTACGAGACGCTGGGCACATATTTCCCATGACTTGACCGTGATGACCATGCCCTAGCTAGATCGACCTACCGCCACGAAAACCCTGAGTAACGAAACGCATTGAATCCGGAGCAGCGACGACCCGCCTAAGCATCGGTTTGTTGTGGAACACTACGTAGAAGATTCCTTCCAGCATGAATGTGAAAAGCCCGAAATGTGAAGGCCACCTCCCCCCTCGCGACCGTTCTCTCCCGTCCCTGACGAATTCTACTCCTCATCCTCAGCCCCAACGTCAAAGAAACCACCCATCCGCGCCCTCCCATTCCCATTCCTGTGCCCGTGCCCGTGCCCGTGTCCCTCGTAAACACTACTCCCCGCACTGCCCCCCGCCGTCATCCAATCCACCTCGGCGTCGTTTAGTTCTTCGACCATACTACTCTCGCTACTCGGCGCTTCTTCCTTCACCCCTTTCCCGTGTCCATCCATATCAGTACCCGTAGAACCAGCACCAGCACCAGCACCAACACCAACACCAACACCAACACCCCGCCTCCCCTTCGTCGGCGTACCATTCTTCCCGACCCTCCCACCCACCACGGCGTCTTTCCTCGGCGTGCGAGGCGCACGTGCCTTCCTCGGCGACGCCGAAGCCGCAGACGAGAACGAGGCATTGTTGTTGTTGTTGTTGTTGGAAGCGCGAGGAGGAGCGGGCCCTCGGACGCCGGATTGGATCTCGGCGGCCAGGAGGGCGGCTTCTTTCTTGATGATGCGGAAGCGGCCTTCGATGGAGTCGTAGGTCGTGTTTTCGCCGTACATTGTCGCTATCGTGCGGTAGTTTGGCTGGGGAGGACGAGGAGCGGGGGATGTCAGTTTGTGTGTTTCTTCGTGCGAGACGGGGGGTGGGAGTGGCGGAGAGGAGAGGAGAGATGATGGGGTTGGAGGTGAAGGATGGGAAAAAGCAGAGGGAAAAAAGGGGTTGGTCTTGCGGGGGCGGTAGGGGGAGGTGATGCCGTGGTTTATGGAGGTATGGAACGAGATGGCGTAAAGACTCGAGAGATGTTTTTGCTTGCTTCGGGATGAGGAAAAGAGAGGGTGGTGAGGAGCTCAGCTTACCTTGTGGTCCTCCGACGACGCCCACCAAGCCGCGAGCAGGCGGGTGAACGACTCTTTGCTCTTCCAGTCAACAGGCATGCTGACGGTTGTACTTGTGTAGTTTCGTTATTCTGGTGGCGGGTCGAAGTGATGTTTGGGAAAAGACACGGAGAGGTCGAGGATGTTGTGCGAAGCTGGGAGGCTGTTGAAGAAATCAGCGGATTGGGTGTGGAATTTTCCATGTCATGCTGGATCTTACTTTGCAGGTGTTGAGAGGATGATGTTGTGGTGTGGATCTTGAGTGGATGATTGAACAGATGAGTGTCAAGTACTCTGCAAGAAAATAGGGTGCAAATAGGTGAAGCTTCAGAAATTCTCAAAGTATATCTGTTCTGTGGGCCAGTTTAGCACCACAATTAGATGGTAGTCAAGATCTCTTCAAGCTATTATCAAGAGTAACAGATTTCAGTCTGTTCAAACTTACAGAACAGCGGGGTCAAGCACAGCTTTTAACCATTCCCACCCAAACTGCTCTCTCTCTTCCAAAAGTCCCAAAGGCATCCCAAAAACCCTGAAAAGCCCTCATCCTCCGTCATCTCTACCAACCCCTCCCACCTTTCCCCACTGCTGGTGTAGGTACATCCGCATACACGAATGCGATGAGTCACATCCTGCTTCACAAGTCTTCAAGGCTGTAAAGAACTACGATGTCGTCGATCCGAAGTACCTTGTACTCGACGCGGTGTGACAGCTGCCCCTACCTTAGTGCCGGTAATTGACGTTCCTGGCCTAGCGAGCCGTTTCCGTGCTACCATGGGACGCGCAGTTGCAGCCCATGGTTCGCGCTTGAAATGGCGTCCGAAGGCTGGGGGATGATGGAGCAGAGCAAACATCACGATTCAAATGACAGCATACGGTCACGTACAGATTGCAGTGCGCTCTAGGAATCTACCAGTGGCAAGCCGTTCTGTTCCATGCTTGCGCGAAGTCATCTGAGTCATGGCCCGTCCAAGCGGGGGTTCGAAAATGGGCCACTTTACGCGTGAAACCGGGGAACGCGGTGCGATATGCAGGCACTTTACGCGTTCGATAAGTGCAGGGTTCGCGGCAGTTGCCATGGAGATCCTTGAGTCATCCGTGCTTATTGGGGTTGTCAGGGGTTCTGGACAGGCGTGCACACTACATGATGGAGAGGTTGGGAAGGCTGTTTTAATTTGCTCAGTTATGAAATTTGAGCACCCCTATCAAGAAGCCGAAGCTTGAAGACTAGGCTCAATACGTTGCGAGCAGAACGCGATCGAGCGATGAAGATCTCCTCCTATACTGCTCTTCGACACCGCAGAAGAACAACATGGTAGTCGCAGAAGGGCCCAGTAGATCATAGGAGTAGATCGCCTCCACCCGATCGCAGTACGAGCAAGAAAGATCCCGAGCAAAGTTCATCCTCCACTACCAGGCACCGAACCTTCCCCAGATACCTCGAGTGCGCTGTTTAGATCTGGTTCAAGATCTTCTCAGCATCGAAGTCCTTATCCGTATCAAAGGAATCCTCACTCTCCGTACGAGCTGGCTGACCGAAGACGTTCTTGCCGTGATCATCTATGGCGTCTTCCATGAAAATGAAAGGGTCGTCGAGCTGGCGATAATTCGGCTTAGTGCTGTCACGACGGGAGCAACGTTTCTCCTCAACGCGGCTATTCAACACTTTATCGCCACCGGCTGGAGATGGAGTGGTAGATTTGGAAGTTTTAGTCAAGTTGTCGCCGGGCTTCTTGTTAGGAGTAGCTGGAGGGGTTACATGCTGCCCATGAACACCGTTGATCTGAGCGCCGATGAGATCGTCTATTATGTCTTCCTCGTCCTCGGTAGATCCTTGCTTGACTTTCTTGCTACTAGCGCCATCGTTCTTCTTGTTCACGGGCTTGCGCTTTGTGGCAGTGGTTCCAGGAGCGGTGACTGCCGCAGTGGTTGGGACGACTCCCGGATTGAGACCTCGAGCTTTCGCTTTCAGCTTCTTCATACGAGTCTGGATGACCGAAGGAGCGATATTGTTCCCTGCAGTAAGAGGCGTGTGAGCTTAAAGCTATGTAAAAGAAAAGAGGGAGTCTTGAAACATATAATGAAGAGAAACCAGAGGTAGGGCATTTTCCAAAGACTTGAAGGCTGTCTGCGTGGAAAATGGGAGTTTCTGAATTCGTGCCAAACACTTCCGCAACTTTAACGTTGTCCACCTTGATGTCATGCGCAGCCAAGATTGAAAGCAAAAGCCGCTCATCATTCTCCGCGGTCCAAACGATGGTCTTTTGACCCGTCGGCATCTTGATTGGGCTGAAGTGACAGATTAGTCGATGAAGTGAACAGAAGCCAAAGTGTTTCTCAGGAGAACTTGAGGGAAGCGGGTCGTCATCGAAGAGGTCGTCAAATGTAGATGCTTACTTGATTCGATGACTTGAAGTTAGAGGTAATGTCGAAAGTAGAAGTTGCGAGGTTGCTGTAGAGTGGTGCAAAACGGTCGGAAAAGGTTGTGATGTTGAGTGTTGTAGGAAGAAAGTAGTAGAATGTGCGGGGGGTTATGCTTCTTGAATCCAGTTTTGCTTTAGCCTCGACGACGTCGTCGAGTCCTGCTTCCGGAAGCTCACGGAATCACAGGTAACAACCCACCATGGAAGACAGTAATGTCAGGTACCCCTTGGAGAGATCCACACAACCGTTGGTACGTATTTATGAGAGCTGAGAATCGAAGACAAGTATCAGAGGATTATGAAGCCTTAGGCAAAATCTTAAAGAGCCCTCGAGGCAAATAGGTGCGAATACATGGAGCTCGCAAAACCACAAGGTTTGAGCACAGCAGCAAGCCCGAATTTTGGCGACTATCTATCTCTGTCGTCGTCTATAAATCCTGGCTAGTAAAGCTGAAAAGCGACTTGAAGACTATAATCGAGTGAAAACACGGACAACAAAGGCAAGATACTAAGATCAGCAAGGGTAGCCAGGGCATCCCAAGCCAAGAGCTGTCCAGTCAAGGGCCTAATCAAAGATGTAGTACAAGTCGAGCATCAGATGAGTCTTGGAAGAAGCCGAGCCTACAGGATCAATGAAGCATAGTCGGACGAGCACTAATCCTTAAGCCAAGACGCAGGCCCCCACAGAGGCGTCTGCAGGCTTGAAAGGAACCAACACCTACCAGCTTCCAAAAGCTAGAGATGTTTACCGCAGCGAGACACGAAAGCAGAAGCTGGATCAATCGTCGGAGTGATTGGAGGAGGGTAAGGAAGAAATAAGAACATAGATAGAAGAATCTGGAGATCAGACAGAAATGTGTATGATCTACTGGTCCAACGGCAAAGAAAGTGTACTGAAGCTGTGTGATCGCACCTGAGAAAGATGCAGATACATGAAGATCCCAACAACACAGGCAGTGCAAAAAATGGAAATTCTCAGTGCTGCCCTGGTCGTAATCAGAAGAGAGCAAACATCACCGGCGCCACAAGACTATGCAGTGACTGCCGCGGACCAGGGTATGTGGAAGAAAATTCAGGAAGCGTTCCGAGTGGATGCTGCTTGAGAGAACACGCAAGTAACTAAGCCGTGGACGAGACGTTTCAATGGATAGGAGAGAAATAACTTTCAGCACCGATGTTCTTCAGGGCCATGTGGAAGCGCACAATCAAAGTCGTGCTTCTTCCCTGTGGCTCATCATTGGTGTAAAGTAATTTAATCTCCCACAGTATTATATCCTTGTCAAGGGGCAGCCATACGCTTCACCGAGAGATGACCGAAGTAAAGGTAAGAAAGCGCGTCAATGGAGACAGCTGCATGTTTGCACCCATCGTAGATCTCAAGCCCCAGCCGGGCGTTTTTCAACGTGTGCTGCACTCCAGACCACCGGGAGTGACTTCATCACACCGCTCTTTCGCCACCCAGCCTCTCCCATTTCCTCAACGCGTCAAATACAAGTGCATGAGATACGACTCGCTGTAAATGTGACAGATGAAGTCGAAGCAAAGTTTACGGGCCACCGTAAGCGAGGGGTGGAGACTAAGCATGGACCCTTGGTTTGCTCTGCGCTCTACCAACGGCAATGGTCAACCACATTCTCTCGAGGTCCACTTGGCCTCGTACTGCAGGTTACGAGGTATCTTCGTCATGGCCCTATCGCCCGATCCTGCCTTGGGGAACAGCGAGAATCTTGAACTATTCTTTGCTGAAACTGTGGCCCTGTGTGTGGCCTCGTGTGAAACCTCCTCTCGACCACTTTCCTTTCCGCTCGATTTCACTCGCCTTAGCTTCTTCCACTTTCACCACTCTCGACCTCACCCAACGTTCCTCCAACAACCGCCAATCTTCGCAAGCAAGTGGAGTTCGACAAAGCAAATTCAAGAACTTTTCAAGTGACATCTTCTAAACCAGGTGAGCCTACCTACCATCTCCTAGCGCTTGACCGCTCTTAGATCGCTAATAGAGGTGGTTCACAGACCCAAGCATTCGAGCGCCATCAAATCGAGTCGAGCAAAATGCCTGTCAAATGGACGCCCGACAATGACCAAATGGTAAGTGTTCAAGTTCTTCTTCTACTATCATTCCAGTCGTTTGTATACACTCGATACTCGCCATTCACCACAATTTATTTCTACAACGCTCCCTACCAATTCAGATCACGATCCAATCTCAAGCAACCCACAAAGAACCCTCACAAAAACTAACCCCACCCCCTCCAGCTCCTCCTCAAAATCCTCGAAACCCACTCCGACCTCAGCGTCGACGCCAAAAAGATCTCGGCCGCCTGGCGTAAGCCCCCTCTTCTACTCCCTCCTTGGCCCCGCCCCCCGTATAACTCTCCATCCCACCTGCCAACCCAACCCTCACACTAACGCGCCACAGCCGCCGACCGCGACAAACCCACCGCGCGCGCCATAACCGAACGCCTGGTGAAAATCCGCAGTCTCGCCAAAGCCAACGGCGCCGGGCACTTCAACATCGCCTCCAGCCAGAGCAAAGGCAAAGCGAGCGGGCCATCCACGCCTCGCAAACCTCGCGTTGTCGCTGATGGCGGTAGCAAAGATGCGTCTACGCCTACAAGTGGTGGGGGTAGCAAACGTAAACGCGCGGGGCCGAAGGCTGCTACTGTCGAAGATGTAAATGACGACGACGACGACGACGACGACGAAGAGAGCTTTGGTGGTGGGATGAAGGTGTCGTCGCACGAAGCGGCGTGGTTGCAAAGCGATGTGAGCGCCGATGCATACCCAACCCCCAGCGGAGACAAAGAACTCGGTAACGGTGGACTGCGGTGCGAGGATGTAGGGGAGGAGGGGAGTCCGAGCAAGAAGGCGCGGCGTGGGGGTGTGGTCAAGGTGGAGAAGTATGCGAGCGATGGGGAGGGCGATGGGGAGAGTAGCGTTGGCGAGTTCGCTGATGCTGATGCTGTTTGACCCAAACCTCTCCGCTTCACTGGTGCGTATACTTGAAGCTCCTCTGTCGTTTTGGCCTTTGCCTGCGCAAGCTTCTCTCTACTGCTGGTAGCTTCTGTTCATCCTTCGAGCGTGGCACCGGTCTTCTAGCCTGGGCTCGAAAAGCCGTGATGATATTCGGAAGGAGTGGAAACTACGGCGTTTTCACCGTTGGAGCAATATTCGAAAGCTCTAGAGGTGCAATGTTCGAAAGCTCTAGAAGTGCAATCTTCTCCTCGTTGATAGCTAAATCCTATCTCGCAAAGCGCGCGCACCTCCTCCGCTTCTTAACTGTGAAATTGGCAAAGACGTACATATATCCAGCGCTAAGCTCCGCACCGGAGACCTACACCAGGCCCTGACGAACTGACATTTGCCATGATCCTCCACCTCCATCTCTTCCGACAAGCCTAGACAGTTTCGACAGCCGCGCCCATCTCCCTAGCGATCTGGTCCTCCAGCCGCTCACCCGCGCCCTCCGACTTCACCGCACCTCCGATCTCCGGATCCCCATCCTCTTCATGCCCGTCACTACCCGCACGATCCACCACCAATCGCCCATCCACAATCTTCACCCTCTTTCCCATCCGCGCTTCCTCAAGAGCCCCGAGTCCGTTCTCCGTCTTCACCGCGCCATTTCCCTTCCCGACAGAACTTCCCTCGCCGCCTTCGACAAGGGAGGGGACCTTGCAGGAGCCGTTGGAAGTGCGCTTCTTACCGTCCACCACCCGAGCGCCCTTGGCGCGGCCTTTCGCTCTCGCGCCCGACGTTTTGGAAGTCGTTTCTGCATCTTCGCTGGCGGCGATGGCGCGGAGTTTGGAGACGCGGTGGGAGATGGCTTTTGCCGTCACGCCTGGCAGTGGTGTTGTTAGTGATCGAAACCGTTTGGGAGAGTAGAATGTGCGTTGGGATGGAAGGTGAGGCGGTGGCGATGATGAGGGCGGAGGATGGATCTCCGACGTACTGGACCCCATGGCAGCTGCCAAGGCCTCGTAGTTGAGCTTGACGTTGTGGATTTTGAGGACGTGGAGGAAGAGCTGGGTGTGACGGTTAGCTCGGAGTATGAGAATCCTGAGATGGGCTGACAGTGTCCCGAGTGCGACATGTGTTGGGTTACCGGGGGAGAAGTGATGTGTAGAAAGGATCGGTGAGGGTGGCAGACGACAGACTCACCCTCACGTCGGTTTTGTCGTTCCAATGCATGACCATGTTGTCGGTTGTTGGGGATCTGAGGTGAAGTTGTCGGATATAGTCGAAGGCTCTGCTGCAGTACACTTGATGTAATGACACCTTGGTATATCTCAAAGACGTTCCAAAAGTGATGGTGTTGTGGTGGAATAGAAGGAGGATGTGGGAGAGAGGAGGTAAGGTTGTAGATGACCGTCGGGATGTTACCCGAAAGTGGGCCTTAACTTGCCCTGATCTTCCGAGTTCTGCTCTTTTGATGGATCGATCTAACAAGGGACCGTATTCGCGGGGTCGAAGCAGGAACTTCAGATTGACCTGAGTGAGCTGCGATGGTCATCTCCTGTTGAAGCCCGCAGCCAACTCGTCCTCGATGACGAACGATGTAGTGGCCGGACTTCCCCCAATAGTGGAGATAGCTGTGTGGGTCCAAGGGCCACAGCTAACAGCTTACCCTGTGGTACCGAGGTGTATGCTGTAGTTAGCAAGACTAGGTCAGAAACAGAGTAAGCCGTCTTGAGCCCACCGACACCCTTTACAGCCCCTGATCTCCCGAAAACTGTACTGCTATTGCATCAGAATTGCGGAACGTTATGGAAAACCTGGGGTCTGAAAGCCGAAGAACGAACTAGTGACAGGCTAGGCGCTTTGTCTGGTCTGACAAGGAACTTACTGTCATGCTCCATAGCAGCGGTGACACACAGTAACAGAAAGCGACGGATTAAATGCATGCGGGCCATGTCTGAGCTTTGTCCCTGCAGGTGTCCGTTGCTGGCAACCATAAGGAAAACCGGTAATAGATCAACACGAGCAATCAAGCAGACAGGTAATATATCCCAAGAGATCATCTTTTCTGGGATGCGGGGCCACTACTGAATATCTCCAATGGACCTTGCCTGGCATCAAATTTGAGGACAAGACATTGTAGATTTGTCTCAATGCACTGCATTATGCGCCTTCCCAGTATGAGATCAAACCTCCGGAGTTCTCAGGCATCTTGAACAAAGACTGCAAGGCCAGTAAGGCAGAGCACAGCATACACTAGAAGGAGGAAACCGTAGAAAGCGTGGAGTGTGGGCGTGCGCGCCAGATCCGACTAAGCAAGAGACCCCAAAAAATCTACCAACGTCCTGGAATCAGTACTGCCACAAAAGTAGCAGTAGCTGATGCAAACCACGGCAGTAGGTGGAGAATCATGCCCGGAAAGGACTACTGCAAAGCGCCCCAGCTGTAGGCAGGTCTGGGTTACCATAAGCTGGCCCCCAGAGCATTATCTCAATTACACAGATCCAGAAAGAAGGCAGCATCCAACAAGACTCCGATTGTGTCAAAACACATCTGCTGCGACGCACCGACCAAAATCATGTCGTCTCGCTTGTGGACCGCTAGCTGCATGCAGATTTGACAGGCTGGGCATCGAGCTCGGTACCAGGATCGGTGTGAAGTATCACGCTATCGCATCGTCATATCTACAGATGACATCAAAGAGATGTCTTTCTTGATCTGGGTTTGTCGATGCATCATCGGAGACTGCGGAGGCATGATCACAAGCTGAAACATCTCTGAAGAAGTGCGTCGACACGTTTGATTGATTGATTAGGTGTTTATAGGAGAGAGCCTTCAAGGTTGAAGACCTTTTTCAAGGAAGACTGTGGAAAGATGCTTGGCCACTTCCAAGGGACTGGCCAGAGTGGAGCCTCCCCTTGTTGAGCGCGTTCCGACCTTTACTGCGATCCGCTCCTCGAACTGTCAATTTAAACACCACTACCCCCTGGACCAAGCGCTACCGATAGAATGCTCTCGAAGATGCACCCGGCGGTCACTTCAGATGTAGAGCCTCCATGATCGATCAGCTATCTTCGCTAACAGTCGCTGGTAACGAAGATTGGGTTGCTCACGACTCTTGCTCAAGGTCAATGCTGCCATCCGCAGTCTTCTCCTCCGCCTTGCAGACTGGTCCATCCTGGAATGATGCCTCAAGCTTGACTTTTTTCGGGCTGCCATCGCCATTTGCAGAGAAGCCGTCACCGCTAGAGCTTCCCTTGAAAGAAGCAAAGAAGCCCTCCTCGTCGTCGTCTTGATTCTCGGAATTAAAGCTCTCGGCTTGTTTGCGCTTCGATCCAGCAGACTTGGTGGACTTCGGTGTTGTGTTCTTACCGTTGGCGGTTGAAGACTTGCGGGGAGTGCTGGGAGCGGAGCCGCCGTTCTTTGCCTCTCTCTTGATCTTCTGGTAGTGTTGACTGTGGAGTGTATAAGCAGGGGAATCCCATGCATTTTTGTAGCCGAACAGATTCGCACTGAAGAACACGCAGTGCTGGTGATGTAGAGCGCACAGCGTAGCTGAAGAGACAGACCACAGCGAAAGGGCTTTTGATGTATCAGAAACTTATCTCATTGGCTTGACAAGAGAAAAAAAGGCAAGCTCGCAACAAGGCGCGACGAATGGACTGACAAACTTCAGCGCTCCCCGTTGTAGAAGCATCAAATACATATGGTCATTACTCAACAAGTGAAAAGTCAGGTGCATACCGGCAAGCCTCGTTGCTGTAGCCTGGTCCCATTTTGTCGGAGACCAATTGCCAGCTGGGTGGCTTCGGATTAGTGAGCTCGATGATCGCAAGCAAGAGTTTGCGCTCCTGCACAGCATCCCAGTTCGCCGGCATTTTGATTTGCTTTCTGTGTGAAATAGAGAATGTGATATGCGATCTTAAACTGATGATCAATGATCAAGATGAAGTGTTGCGAAAGTGGAGGTGTGATGAGATGAAAGCAACGAAAGATGAGACGAAGATGGTAGAAGATTGTCAAGCGTTGGGTTTGACAGATGAGCAAATGCCTCAAGTATCCGGTGCAGGTAGCCTGAGTGAATTCTTGATGTGCGACCAGCGCTAAGAACCTGGCAAAAGGATTGCAGCAGGCCAAAGTACATCCTTGGTATCGAAGTGCAGACTGTTGTATCTTTGCACAGTGGCTACATGTAGATAGAGATCAGTAGCGTCACATCATCCTTTACAAGATCATCAGGAGAGCTTCTGGATATCGCAGTGGCAATTGCGATTGGACTTCAGTGACCGCAAGTCTAAGCAAGCCTGAACATGCTCTGTCTGTAAGCACATCACACGCTGTAGATTGTGACAAGGTCTTTGAAGGCATATCTCATTTATGAGTGCATGA
>JAABUP010000887.1_pt1 | contig 64460 bp, 84 predicted proteins | sample 5559201 | NCBI WGS metagenome assembly JAABUP01 (sample SAMN10711887, study PRJNA513373) | rock metagenome | isolation source: Antarctica rocks | place: Antarctica
GGTTCCACTCTGTGCTGACTGAAGCCACACCAAGCAGCAACAGCTCTGGGCACTCAGCTTTGGGCTGCTCCAGAATTTTGTGGACTGCTGCACCATGGCCTGACTCAGCAAGGCGGCACAGGACCTCCATCAAGTCCAGGCACAACCAAGCCTGGTTGGGTGTGCCTATTGAAGACACAGTGCCAGCAAGGCCTTCAAGGGGCGGCTGCTGTCGAATGGCATGCTCAAAGGTGAACACCTCTGGTGGTGATTCTATGGCGTGTTTGAGAAACTCAACTTGGCCTTGCTGATTTTGCCAGACTCTGCCAACGACAGCTTGCAAGGGGAATGCCTCCTTGCTGCCTTGCTTATAGGCTTTGATGAGAGTTTGAAATGCTGAATGGCTTGGCAAGCTGAATGTTGGCCTGTCATAATGGTCTGGGACTGACTGCCATCTGAGGCTGGGATAAGAGCTCTTCAGGACTTTGACAGCCACTTCCAGGTCCCAGTGCTGTGAAGCTGGGGCAGACGTAAGGCCAATTGCTCCAAGTGCTGCAGCAACACTGGTCTGTGTGCTGTGAGTGTCAGCTAGCTTGGCATCTGTGCGTGCCATCCTACTGAAGAGATCCGCCACAGCTGTCTCGTTGATTGTGGACACCTGCTGGACGACATCTTTGAAGGCTGCCTCGTTTGCTGTACAGCCATATCCAAAATCCTCCACGACGCCAGAGAGCTGTGACGCTCTGCCAACGTCTTCTGCCATACTGAGCAGGGTTATTTGGAAGTTAGGTGTAGTTGCTGGTTGTGTCACAGCAACTGCCAACATATGTTGGTCCACAACCGAGCCAGTACTGCTCGACGGAGCTGCGCTGCCCGCCTGATGCCTGCAACGTTGTACAATAGACCGTGTCAACGCACGACCGCCAGCAGGAGAGCCAGATCGCACGACATGCCTTATCAATGCTAGATGCTTGCATCGCTTGTTAGCAGCGTTGACAACTGCATGTGTTCACCTGTTTTGTCAGTCGCTGCTGAGCAGTGCAGCGTCAGCGTCAACTGTCTGCAGAGATGCGACGAGGCACAACTGTAAGCGATCAGGTGAGACAGTGCAAATCTCCTTAGCCGGCAGCCGTCCCCATCTGCCGTTATCTGTGCTTGCTGCGCGATCAATTTCCTCACAGTTTCGCCAACGATGGCGCTCAAGATCGTTGTGCCCAGTTGCGCTCCTCAGTATAGAATGCCCTATTATTTCCGAAGATTATATGCAATTCCACAACCAAGTACCATAATTGTCACTGCACTGAGATCAACAAAGGTGCGCAGCTCCGACCTCATTGATGGGGCACATCTGTGGTCAGATGCAAGCAAAGAATCGTAATTTGCAATCACACACAGAAGTACGATCCGTTCGGAGCATATATATGCAAGCAGCGCTGCTAGGGGACACCAGAAAAGTCCCTCGACGTATATCATTCTCTGAGCTCAATGCCAATCAGCCCTTGGCTCAGACAGGGCAACAGCCCTTTGATGCAGATATGTCAGCTGGCAGAAGAGCAGAATGAGTAGGCCACATGGTATTGAACACTTCCAGCTGCAGAGGAGCCATGCATAATCTCTTGCTAATCCATCATACCAGTTACACATGGCCCAGCAGAATTTTCAAGCCTGTCATTGTAGACCGGTGCTTCTGATCGCCACAAAGTGTTGATGAGGGACCCAGCAGTGCTGCGTCAGTCAGTGGTGGTATGGCTCCCCACGTAATATTGTCCATGCACGATATATTTGTTCCAGCAGCACCATGTGTGCAATCTGCAGCCACATCTCAAACATGAAAGCATTGAGTACTCAAGGCACAGCTTAAGGGACATGTTGACTGGAGGGCAGGCACATAGACCCTGGTGTGCAGCCATGCGCTGACCTGGTGATTCAGAACCATATCCGACAGCTTCATGGTTTCGTTGGCTCTACTACGCACGTCCATGCTATGTCCATAAGGCCCACCAATGCAAAACACTAGATTGGCCACTCCTCTGTCTCCTGCCTGAACAGACAAGTTCCAGCTCTTGTGTTTATGTTCCTAAATCTCCTCTGGTCATCAACTTGACAAATGTCAAGCTGCAAAGTACCTCAGCAACAAGTTTTGCCATTCCTTCTGATGATGCTGCTTTTCCATTTTCATCAAGAAGCACCATGTAATCCTGCTTGGCAACACATAAGGTCTGGCATGTCACGATGGCAACCATGGCCAGTCTGAGGCTTGCAGAATCAAGCACTGCAGATGTGCTTGTGCTCCTGTACCTGTGGCGTAATCAGTTTCAGGACTTTCTCTCCTTCAGACTGCACTGCAACAATGGGGGAGGCTGCTTTCTTGGGATTGGGCTTGACTTGTAGGTGCTCCAGCTGTGTATACCTTTTTACTTTGTCTGTCCATTCACCTATGCATCAGGCATATGCTTCCACATACATGTATGAAGAGCAATCAAGGCAAGTGTTCAAATTATTACGTGCAACAGCTTCTGTGCCCTTGCTGTTCCCCTTTGCGACGGTGATGAGTTTTATTTTGACAGGTCTGACTGCTCTGGCAAAGCTTTTAGTTGTGGGGTTGTCAACTTGAGCACAAACGACACTCACAGCTCTAACACCAGACAAACGAAGCTGTGGCACCGACCAGCTGCATAGTCGACTGAGAGAAACTGTCATGCATACTCCGTTGCGACCAACGAAGCAAAACTTTTGGACGGCAACGTCAGAATGCTCAAGTATATGGCGCTTGTGTCAACGGGAACGCATAGTCGCCATGTCAGGTGGACGCCAGGCGCTCAAGCAGCAACTGCGCAATGAGGCTTGAGTGCTCTGGAACCAATACCTAGCATGATATGCATGCCATGCCCATTCTCAGCCTCTTCACAACGTAAAGTTTCGCAATCCCCACGCTTAAACTCTAAAGTGTACAGCAAATCCTCCGGGCAATGCAGCTATGACCCTGATCGAGATTGCATCTGCCTTGCCACTAATCTATCATAAATATCACAGCAGACAGTAGCGGCTGGTGTGCCTTGATTGGCTTGCATGCGACCCAACTGACGTCAACATTGTATTGTGTCGACATTGGATGATTCGTGCAGCTGCACAGCACGGACAGAAAACAGACTACCATCCTACACTAGATTCTTACACATGTACACAAACAACTATAGCATAAATAAACAGTCCACAAGTATCTCTACGTGCAGCAGAAAGAACTGATTTATTATTCAACATCACCTATGGCATCACACGCTGTAAACTCAGGGAGGACCCCTGAGCCCCTGCTCACACACATCAAGAACCTTGCGATTGTGCTGCAGAGATTTCATTCGAAAAATGAATGAAGAGAGGCTCTTGACATCCCAACAAACACAGCAGAACAGCAGGACATAAGATGATCACCGCTGGCTGTTGTTCATGTTACGCCCATACAGCCCCCCAGATGTGCTTTGCTTAGCAAGCTCTCCCAAGAGCAACAATGGGGACGGAGCCAAAGCTTAGAAGGGCGTCGCATCTGCACTGTCTGGAGCAGTCATGTTGTACCGCTGCTGAGGTCCTGCTGCTTGTGTTGAACCACTTGGCTGGTCATGCCTCCTGGGTGGCCTTTGCAGCTCCTCAGCAAATCTCAGGGCAACACGAGCCAGAAGCTGCCTTGCAAACATCTCAGCTGCACAACAGCCAAGACACAGATGAACATACAGCATACCTGCCCTTTAAGAACAGCAAATCTGACTGCCGATGTCTGAGGGTCAAAAGCATTCATGACGCAAGTAGGTGCACTTCTGACGACGCTGTGTGCATTGAAGTTTACTTCAGGGGCAGCCCATGGGCCTGATGTCACTGGCAATTTGCTGCTCAAGACAACAAAGCAAAAGCTAAGTACGGACCTATGAGACTAAGCCCTGGTAAAAGCTCTGGTAAAAGCTCTGGTAGAAGCGGGTAGACCTCTTCCCACACTCTTTGCCTTTGGTTGCCATCCAGCTGCTGCCTGAACTCGGGCTGCAGAATGGACCAGATGCCACGCACTGTGAGGAGTGCTTCCTGGTCCTCGGCATTTGGAGCCACCGCAGGTTGCAGGCTGCAACATGCAATCATCGCTCAGCAGATGCTTGACATGCTACGACCCATGGCATGTCACACATGTAGGCCATGCAGGGTGCAATCAGTGACATGATAGAGGTTGTGCATCATTGCACTCACTGCTTCTTGAGACCCATACTCTGTGTTTTCTGCCTGCTGCACAATGCACACAACGGCAGCACCTGGTAGTAGCAGCAAAAAAACATTCACAGGTTGCCTGCACCTGTAGAGAACTTCGAATGGGGTGGGGAAGGGTGCAAGCACGAGGCGCAAGGGCCCCAGGGCTTGCAAGGTACCAAAAGTGGCCAAGGCAGGTGGGGTGCCTAGAACCACCCTGCACACCTCACTCACTGCTTCCCGGCCGACCGCATCTGCTCCAGCTACTAGCTCATCCACCAGAAGCTCCTGTGAGTGGTCAGACGGGCATGAGATGGGCTATAACACCAACAAGCACACTTTGGAGGTGCAGTAGCAAGTCAGCTAGGAAACAAGTATATTTTGTATTGTCTGTTTGACACTGTCCAGAAATACTGTCCAGATGCCTGAGAGACATGCGACGTGTTAACTCATACACAGTGCAGAGCAGAGCGGTGTGAGCACAATAACAGCTTGTGCATCTGCATTGCACTCGATTGATTACCTTGAGGGCATCTGAGTCACAGCTATCCATGGCAAGGAGCCACATTCATGGCGATGTAGTTTAGAGTCAGTACTGAAAGTTGTACCATGCAATGGCTGAATACCTGAAGATAGCTACCATTGCCATTGAAGACAATCTTCAAGACCTCCCTGGAGGTGTCATCCAGAGCAGGTGCATTGGGGTCAGGTGACACACTCCTGATGCCGCTGGTGGTGAAGCTGCCAAAGCCTGAGCTCAGCCTCTGCAGTCTGGTGATGTCCAAACGAGCCTTGTCCTGCATTGCCGCAACAATTCCCTTGCTACAGTGTGACACGGATGCATACTATGCAGATGATAATTTATGGCAGTGCACTTAGAGCTGCGCAAGAGCTGCGACAAAAAGACGACATCACACAGTTGATCATGGGGCACAGTCAGTATGCAGGCATTCATGACCCACAGTGACACCTGGTTTCTGGACCTATTGCATGCCAGATGCAGCATGATCAGCAGGCCTGATATACTGTGGAGATGACCTGGAAAGTGGACTTGTTTCCAGACAAACGTGAGGAGCCAGTCATACCCCATAGAGCAATTGACGTAGGGCTGCACGAGCACGGGGCTGATTGTCGGTAAGCAGGCGGCGTGACAGGTATGGGAAGGTCTCCTTCACTATGGCATAGTCAGGGTCCACCCTCAAAGCTGTCCCCTCAATCACGCTGAAGGCCCTCAGTATCAGAGCAAAGTATGGCGGAATGTCAATTGGGTAGTCCTTGGACAGCTCATCTAGAGCGACAGTCACCTGTGCATCCAATCAAACAATCTGTTGTCAGACAACATCTGTGTGGATGTCTGACACGGCAGCCAAAATTCCTGCACTTAAGCAATGCATCTGCTGCATGAACGGCTATGTCATGCATGTTTAAGAACATAGACATGCAGCTTATACATTGTAGCTGTGGGAAAGATGTTTGCATCGGATGCAAGCTGTCTTAGGCACTGGTTCAACTGCATAGAGGATAGCGTGTGCACAGCAAGGGGCTGAAGGGCTGACCGCGTCTATGTTGATGCCCTTGGCGCCTCCACCCTGAGACAGCTGTGACAGGATGTTGCCCAGGGGAGCAATCAGTCCTAACTCTGCCATCTCTGGTGCATCTGCATAGGTCACCACACATGTAAGCTGAGATTCCAGGCACCCTTCAATGATGTTCTACCAACACAGTCTCATAAAGCCTAATACACAGGACCCTTGTGCAGAATGCAGTTGCACCAGTCAGCAGTAATTGTCTCTTTGCCATGACAGGCAGCCACCAATTGCAACACATGTCATTGAGCAACAAGATGGCAGATATTTGCGCATGATTGGCCATGCAGAATGCATGCAGCAGCACCTTTTGAAGGGAGCTGCTGGCCTGAAGGCGTGCTGCAGACAAGGTGTGAAAGCAGGAGCAGGACACAAGGATGATGGCAGGTGGCATACCAGCTGGGACAAAGCCAAGCTTCCTGAGGTCCCGAGCAATGCCATTCCAGTCCTCCACAGACAAGTGAGCTATGTACTCCACCAGAGCCAGACTTTGCTCGGGCGTCACCTGCAACCAAGTCAAATGTCTTCAGGCTTGCATCAATGTTCAAACAGCTTTTGGAGGGCGCAGCTGAGCCTTGAGCACAATCATTTGTAATATGATTGTGTCAAGATGGCAGCTTAGCTGGCCAAAGCACCCTTGCCAAGGCACCCTTGCATTTGGGATGGCACAGTCAGAGCATGATGTGGCCAGCCACAGAACAGTAAGCCACGTTCCCTGTCAAGCCTTGACCCTGCCAGCAAGACCTGCAGTGAGGAGGAGCATCAGTCACACAAGAGGGGTGTGCAGCTCACCTCAGTCATGAGACCAAAGTCCAGAATGCAGATTTGCCCCTCAGGGGTGCGGATGAGGTTGCCAGGGTGGGGGTCAGCATGCAGGAAGCCCGTCTCCAGCAGCTGGATGAGATAGCAGTTCAGCAAGGTAGTGCACAGCTCCCTTACATCGCCTGCTGTACTTTCACTTAGCTTCTCACCTGCACAGCAGCAGGCAGTCATTGGGCATGTGCTTTAAAAGCCACTGCAGCTTGTCACCTTGTCAGGCAACAAGTTCTGTAAGGCTTCAACTGTGGGACAATCATCGCTTTTCAACACTGCTGAGCAAGTCTTTGAGGCACGCATAAGCCATGCACAAGGAATGCTGCTTAAGTAACATTGCATGATGCAAGCTCAACTTCACAGGAATAGACATCACATGCACATGTGTATATAGCAGCAGCAGCAGCAGCAGCAGCAGACCAGACACATCAGTATATAGCAGCAGGCGAGTATGCCAGGGTTGTGTGTTGACATCGTTGCAGAAGGACTCACCTTGGATCCAGACAGTTGTCAGCACTTCTTTGTTGCTGAGATGCTGGTAGACATCTGCCACCACAATGCCATCCAGGCCTGCCATCTGCTCCTTGAAGGTCATGCCATTCTGGGCTTCACGCTCATAGTCCAGCTCATGGAAGAAGCGCGTGGCCCATTCATCGATCAGACCTACCCAATTTGTCCTTATCTGCAGCATTGCCCTCGCTGAAGTCAAGATACAATGCTGGCACCATCTCACAACAAGTGTTGGTCAAGGCCAAGCTGTGCCAAGCATGAGGCACGACAGGGAGGGTGCTGCTCAAGATAAGTAGCTGCTCTGAGATAAAAGCATGAAGTAGTGGGACACACAGGACTGCAGTGCCGGGTGTCCTGCAAGGCCAGAACTGTACTTATGGTCAACATTGTGAACAAGCATTGACTGACGCTACCTGAGGGAAGGTTTGACAGAAGGCTGCAAAGCGGCGCATGAGTAGGAGGTCCAGCGCCACAGAGGCTTGCACAGAAGGCCTCTGCACCTTGACTGCTACCTCACCGCCCCCATAGATATCCCTTAGTCGCCCCTTATACACCTGTCCCAGCGAGGCTGACGCCACAGGAGCAGCTGACAGGCTGCTGAACACCTCCTTCACTGGCTGACCAAACGCTGCAAACCAAAGCGGCGTCCTTCGACCAGATGGCGTGTAATCGCAATACTGCTTGCATGCAGCTTGGCAGCTGTCGCATGCTATGCTGTGTGGCTCTACCTGGTTGATAGCTGTCCTAACCCAGTTGGGGGTGCTTTGTCACATAGCATTGACAGGTCTTCAAAAGCCTGGCATGCATCAGGAAGCATAACCCTGCCGTAATGCAATTGACATGCTGCATGTGAGACAGCATTCACTGTGGAACAAGTCTCCTGCTATGGTGCAGGTCTTGCCTTCCAGCATGACCTGCTGGTGCAGTTTGACCTGCAATGTTGCTGCCTGCTGTAGCTTATGGCAAACGCCTGTGACCGCACAAGCGTTGAGGTTAAGACTGCTCATTATCGCCTCCTGTGTATGGTCTGGTGCTCTTATGTTACTGACCTTTTGCCATGACTAGCAAGGCTGCTTTGGTCGGAAAAGGTGGTACACGGTCCTGTAGTCTCTCAATCTCCAGCAGGTAATTCATATCTAGCACATCCCCCCGCGTGGACACTGCCTGAGCCACCTTGACGTAGGCTGGGCCCAGCTGCTCAATAGCCTTCCTGACCTGAATTGCCCTCCTTGGAGAGTTTATCTTCAGCTTTCCTGCAATTTGGTGCGTAATGTAAGGTCAAAGATGTTGCCAAGGGCATGCAAAGAACATTTAATGGTTGCGCACATTCCTCTGCATGATTTTGTGTGTTCACTCTGTGACGGCAGCTTTCAATAGTACCAGTTTGATGGAATATCGGCACCTGGAAAACACTGGAAGCATGCATAGACAAACCTAGTAAGTATATGACTGGGTAGTATGCAGGTCAGCACACCAGTTCACAGTTTTGTATGTCAATGAAGTTCACCAAGAAGACCAAGCAAAAAAGAGCTTGGAGGAAGAGCAAGAAGATCTACCAGTAGCTTTGTCGATGAGCAGTGCCAAGCCAATGCTAAAGCCTGCAAAGGTGACTGCCACAGTTCTGCGAGCAACAGCCACAGGCCGTCTTGCCCAGTAGCCTGCGACGCCGTCTGCATTCCATTCCCAGGGCAGTGTGTCCCTGGGATCAGGCATTCCCCAGTTGGACCTCGGGTATGACGCTATGACTGCCACGGCAACAGCAGCTGAGATTAGGGCAATGGTGGTGGCGCTGTACCCTCCAAACTCTGCAAATGCACATATGTCTCATGTGTACCATTGGCCGAATTGCTGAGCAATGACAGGTGCTTGTGGTGCATCTGAAAGCAGCCAAAAGCTCAGCTGAGCTGAGAAGCAAAAAAATTGTATGCGATTTTCCATAGGTGTCCATGCTGATGAACGCATTATCAGACTGATAATGCTTGTAACTTTCTGCCCTCCATGCACAGCAGGATAACCACAACTGAGCTTGCATGTATGAAGTGAACAAAGCAATGACTGCTTCTGACCTCTAGACTGCAGGTTGCCAAAGTTGCCAAGAAGTGATGTCTGAAAGTTTGTGAGGTTGTAGCCAGGCACGGCTGGGGTGATGGGCAGCAGATCATTCAGCTGTGCTTGAAAAGACACTTTGAAGTCCTCCAGACTGGAGGCTGCTTGCAAGAGCAGCTCTGAAGTTTTTCCAACATTGCCTCCTGCCTGCAGAGCCTGCAATGACAATGCTACTCAACAATGCAGCTTTTGCACTCATCGTGTTCAATCTGCAACTGCAGCTCCAATCACATCAGGCACATGATACAGTGCACACAAGCTGATGACTTACACTGATGCTTTGCTGAAGGCTCTCAATGGCTGACGGCAAGGTTGGTACAGAGGGTTGTGATGAGACAGAAAGCCTGCCAAGCTGATCTTTGACCCACTGAGACAGTTCTGCTATTGCTGCTTGTGCAGCATGGGTTCCATAGTGAGGCTCAAGACTTCTGCTTGCTCCTGCTGCCTGCTCAAATTACCACACAATGCGTCATGTGATGCGATGAGCCCTGCTGCTCATGCATGCATCAGATGTCCATGTGATTGAAATGCAAAAGAACTGAGCAGTTGTTTGAACAGTTGTGTGAGTGCTTGTGTGGACAGGGGCTGGAAAAACAGTTCCGGCATGCTTGCAATTGTGCAGCATCAGTCAGCACCTACCGTAAGCTGACTGGCGATTACAGTGCTGAGGTTGGTGAATGGTGCTGACACAGCATTGAAGGCCTCAGAAAACTGATTGCTGACACTTGCATGGGCTCCTTCAGCTGCATGACACAAATGCACATGTGTCAGTAAGTCTGCAGCAGGTCCAGGCACTGGATTGACAAAGTCAATGTCATGATTGTGGCCACAGAACACACTGCAAACCTGTGTGTGTGGCTGGTGCCAAATTTGGCAAACTTGGTACGGCAAGTCTTTGACCCCCAGTCATCTTCTGTATCTGATCATTTGCTGTGTTGAGTATCTGCTGCCCAGTTCTGGCAGCAGCTTCAGTACCAAAATGTGGAGGAAGGGACTCCCAAGTGGATTTGCTGTGCAAAAGCTCGTGTCCTGGCAAGCTGCAGCACCCTCAAAAAGCATGACACAAGTTGCAAAAGCATTGAATCTGTACTGTGGTCACGCAGGGCATGTGTCAAATTCACACACCTAGGAATGATTTGCTGGACACCTCCTATTGACTGCTCGGAGCCCAAATGCTCTGTCAGGTGAGGGACGATTGAGTCAGCTTGATTCGCAGCTTCTGATGTCAGGTTATGTGATTGCTCAGTGGACGCTGAGGTGCTGGCAACCAAACCATGAATCGTATGCTCAGGAGCAGCAGACAGTCTGCTGGCAGCATCTGCCACCAGTGTTGGCCCTTCAGGTTGCTGATCCAGCTGGCTGGTGCAGCTGATTAACACTTTGGTACGGTGACACCTCTTTGGCCAAAAAGGCGCGCGAGTCAGGGGCCTACATGGAGCACGTGAGCTTGTGCAAGGTATTTGGTGCATGCCTGATCACAAGCACCAGTGACCTGTCAGGCCTCTTCGGTCAACGCCACGCAATTGCCTCACAAGACTGATAGAATGCAACGTAACAAGCACGATGTGACTCTGTAATGCATGTTGTTGAACTGTGCACACCAAGCCAGGAAAGTCATGCGTCCATACCTGCGTGTTGCAAGATCGGAGGGGCTGCCTGCAACAGAACTGGAGGATACATGCGACTTCATTCGTAGGGCCGATCGCAGTTGAGACCACCCGCCGGACCGGTGATGCAGTGCACACCCAAGTTAAATAAGAGAGTTAGAGTTGAACTTGCTCAACTGGAGGTTGACAATCTGCGACGTCGTAATTAAACTGTTACGTGCCCCATGCAAGAAGCACCGCAAATGCAGCAGAGCAGGCTTGCAAATTTTGGTACTAACAGAGGTATGCATGGGCATGGCTTAAGATACAGCACATTGGCTAGCAAACAAGTTTCATAAATTGTTTCCGCCCTAATGCAGAGACAGTCATGGCAAGCTAACATTGAAACTGAACAAGGCTCAGCATGTGATGAAGCACGCTGTGCAAATACTGTTGACACTGTCTTGCACAATCATTGCTGGGACATCTCCTGAATCTGGCGTGCGCATCATGCAGGCATCGTTTATTTCAAAATCTCAGCCTGCAAATGCAAGGTCAGGTCAGAAATGGTCACAAGAGTGCAGGACGCGGTTTGCAGGTCAACATGACATGACATACTCTGAGCCCACAAGGATACCGCACTGTTATGACACAGCGTGGATGCCCATGGTATGACCATGATGTTACTGCTCATAGGCGTAACGGCAAGGCTTCAAGCATCATCTGAATGCATCATCTGTGCAAAACACTTGAGCACACATTCTGACTGCCCGAAAGGCAGTCAATTTGTGCTGCTTGTTTAACATGTGTGCTGCTCATCAGCGTCAATTTCTCAATGCAGTGCAGCTTGGTTGTTCATTCTGCTTACCTCTTGACCGAATAAAACTCTTCAGGTCTGCCTTCAGGGCATCACTGAGCCCATCAGTCTGTATGTGTTCATTCCCACCAGCTATGTATGCCAGGCAGTACTGCTTCAGCTGCTGTGCGTTGTGCCAGTCAGCCAAGGTGAGGATGTCACAGCATGACTGAATAGTCACCGCTGACCACAGCGCTCTCTCTGCCTCACAGACTAGGTAAGGCACCTGGTACTTGTTAGCCAGTACAAGCAGCTCAGCTGCAGTCATGGAGTATGCTAGGTTGTCTGGCCATCTGAGCAGACCAGTGTAAAAGAACTCAAGGAACATGACAGCTGTGTTGTAGGACGTTTCTTCTATGGAGCACTCTGGACAGCTGCCGTCCAGGGTAGCTCTTGCACCAGAGTCTTTCCACACAGTGTCATTCCAGTGGTTGGCCAGTGCTGTGCATGCCTTGGCTATGATGAGCTTGTGCACCAAGATCTCCTGGCCAGCTGCTACCACTACTGCGTCTGGGAACTTGGCACTATTGATGAACAGCCCACGGAACTGGTCAGCAATGGTGGTGGTTGCTGTCACAGGGTTGGGGTGATGTTGGCGGATGCCAGGGGCACCTGACTGTGTCTCTGTAGCTCCCAGGCTCTTCACCATCCACTGCTTCACTGCTGGCTTACCCTGTAGGTGCTTTGCCAGCATGGCAGGTACCGGCAGACCTGTCAATCATGGATTTATCATAGTCAGCAAGGTGTCTCCTCACTGTCGTGCAATGTGGTGCAGTGTGCTTTGACCAATAACCATTCCTGCTGAATTGATTTCTGCATGCATACATCAACAATTATCAAGAAAATAATGCAATCTACTGCATATCATTGCAGTTGGAAGCAGAACGACAGTCATACCGCATGCTGACAGTTACATGAATGGAATTGATGCTGACAAGGAAAATGATGAATGTAAAGGTTAGACAGTGCAAGTGAAGATTCACAGAAGGTACCTTGACTGCTGTTTCTGGTTGCACCAAAGCACAGCTCATTGGGAACCACAAAGTTGCCACTATCAACCAGCACCCAGTGCTCCAGGTATAGACGATTGGCGAGGGAAGCTTGCATGGTGTCGCCAGCAGGAAGCAGCTTGTCCACTCCTTCGACAATGTGCCCATAGGCATGGTCAACGTCGTCAATCAAAATCTCCAAGATATTTGCAGCCCTTGATCTGGGCATGGCAAACAGAGCAGCCACACTGTCTGCCTTCACTGTCTTGAGCAGATGATGTATGACAAGCTCCAGCCTAGGCTCCATGGGAAGCTCAAGCTTGCTGCGCAACAAGCTGGTAGGACCCATGGCATTGTTGGTGACAGCAACTGCATTGGCCACCACATGGTAGTGAGAGTGGTCTGTGCTGTCCCTAGAGCTGACTAGCTGCTGCTTGGGTCCCATGTCATATGGGAAACCCAGCTCAGCAGTAAGGAAAATGGGACAGTCAGCTAGGTAGGTCTTGATAGCATCCCAGTGCCAGCTTGAATGAGAGGCCATCCTGTGGTATGTGCAAATGTTACGCTGCAGCATATTGACCAAGCTGATGGAGTGTCGGGTCTTGTCATCTCTGCTCATGTCATGCGCCAGCTTCACAAACTGCTTCGCACATGCTGGGGGAAAAAAATGGGGTCTCAGAGTCTTCGTGTTTCAGTCTCAACAGATTTGTCTTCAACACAGCTAATCGCTGCTCTGTTGCAAACTGTGCTAGCAGTGACGTGTAGCCTGCAGCTACAACAATGAAACAAGATCATGCGTAGATGCTCAGGATTTTAAATTTGTGCTGTACATGCCACAATGCTGTTCAGCAATTGCTCACCATTCAGGAAAGGCTGGAAAAGATCGTCACAGCCACAAGCTGTGAAGCTCAGGATTGAGCAGGAAGATAATGATCAAGTGCCTGATTGACAATTGAATAAGTGCATGACTAGATGACTGAGTGAGTGACTGAATGAGACAGACCACAAATGAATGCAGGAACAGCTGAATGCACCATCAGGCCAAGGCAAAAATGCGAAATGCAGTATACAGCAGATTATCAGCTTACCTCCAGCCCCATCCTCAAAAAGAGCTTGCAGCAGCTTGCTGCTGCTGTCTACCAGCGAGGAAACTGGATACACTCTGCCATTTACGAGCAAGCGGTTAGGCCGCCGTGGAGTGTAGCTTGTGAATGCCCCAAGCTGGTCAAGCGCTTGGAGCAGAAGTGTCTCTGCCTTGCTGTCTTTAGAGGTCTGGATGTTCCCTCACTTTCTGGAAGCAAGCAGTTGTCCAGAAAGTGAGGGAGCTGTGGCACAACAAGCCCAGAGTGCTTCAACAGCGTTTGCTGTGTGTCTGAGGCCGTATGATGCTTGACAGGCTTCCACTGTACCAAGTGTGGCGTTGCTAGCATCTGCTGTTCCCATTCTGCATTGGGAAGTAGCTGCAGTGTGCCATGACTCAAGTCTGTCATGTCATCATTTGCAGTCTCAAAGATGCAGCACTGCTTCAGCACATCCCAGACCGCACCATTGGGCTCTTGCGGCAAAGGGATGTGGTTTGCCAGGAGGCTGCGCACAGCCTAAAATTTCTCTTCGTCAAGGCAGCAAGGAGACACCAGCAGGTGCAGTGGTAGTGACATATGTGATGGCAAGGCAGCCAAAGCTGCGATGACTGGCACCTCAGTAGGAGGGCAGCTGACCCTGTCTGCACGTGCCTCAGCAATGCACAGGCAGCCGACCGCTGACAGGAGGCCTGCTGTGTTGGCAGGCAAGGCTCTGAGGTGGGTGGTGCTGGGGGCAGCCTGACTACGGCAGAAGGCAGGTGATGCAAGGCGGTTGCCTGTAAGAGGGACCACCATTACGTGCATCAGCTCATCTGCCACATTGTGCCATGTATTGGCCACAAGGCCCCAGAACTTGTCAAGCCACGCCTGGTTTGGGTGCTGGCCGCTGTTCTGTGTAACTGTGCAGACAGAGCCTTTCCAGGTGGCTGGGAGGCTGTCGGCCAGATCACCAAGAGAGGGCAATTGGACATTGAGCACCTTGCTCTCCAGCAGTGGCACACCATTGACCTTGAGCCTGTGAGCAACAAGCAGCATGACTCACTGCTGCATAAGCCGCAGCAGCAAGTGCAGGGCTACAATATACAGCTTGAGTGATCACTTTGCAACAGACCGATTGCAGTGCATTTGCTGCAAAAACAGTGCCACACGCTGAGCAGCATTGTGCCTGTTGCAGGGCAATCATGCCTGTCTGTGCAGGTATTGCTTCAGCAGGGAATCGTGTTAGAAGCAGGCAGTCACCCTGAGAGAGATGACCAAGGGCAGTGAGGGCTTCACTTGCTGGTCCGCGCTGGCAGACATCAAGTCACAGATGTTTTGTGAGTCACCATCACCAGAAAGGAAGAAGCGTTTGACAGAATGCTGAGCTGCATCTGCCGGGCTGACAGGCTTGGCGCCATACCAGGCAAACTTCTGGACTGAATTGTCTGCCAAAAGAATGAGATGCAAGCCAGCTAGACAGTCTGCGCCAAGGAGAGGTGGCTGAAAGACATCCCTGATGACGTATTGCAGGACAGTTTGTGCCTCACTTGGCTTGACAATGTTGCCTGCTGCCCTGAGGGCTTTGCGCAAGACAGCTGGGGTAAGGCTTGTCAGCTTTGAGGCATGCCCAGCAGCATCCTCCAGGATCTGCATGCAGAAGATACAACCATTCAGCACCATCACAAAAACAGATTTCTTTATGTGAATGGGTTTTGCATTCACAAAGGCATCACCAGGAAAAGGCTGCTGCTTGTCTATTGACAGACTGCATACCTTAGTGACATTCTGTGGAGCATCTGTGATCTTCAGGCCTGCTCGTCGGCCGACATTGATGATAAGTGGACTGACGCCAGCAGCAGGAGGAGGCAGCAGGCACACTTCCTGAGAAGAGAACCAGCCGCCAGCAGCTTCTGAATCAAAGTCGTGCTTGGGCACCCACAGCACCTTGCTCTTGCCTCTCACCAGGCAAGCAGCAGTGGCTACTGCAGCTGCTTCCAGAAGGGCTGGCCGGAAGGGAGCTGATGGCCACAACCTGTGTCAAAGACAGCCGGTAGGATTATTTGTTCAGGAAGGTCTAATATTGTGCATTGAATGCTTAATTCCAGCAATTCCTAATTCCGCTCCCTAGCGACTGCTCATAGTCTGCTGTCCATATGCACCTTGACAACATCTTGAAGAAAGCTTCATTCTGAGCAAGAAAGCATGAAAGCAAGTGGCCAACATCAGCAACTGGCATTTACAGCTTCCTTGGTAGCTTGATAGTATGCAATGCCTACTTGTATGTGTTGAACGCCTGATCAGCAGGTGCATCCTTGCACATTCTAATGATGGCACGGGCCCATGCAGGAGCAATGTTGTCCGCCAGCACTGCTCTGTTCTTGGCACCCTACAATGACAGCAAATTGAGTGATGCTCCTGCACGCAGGTCCCTTCACAAAGATGGTGCAGAAATATGCAAGGCAGTTACTGTGATTCTGTAGTATTGCCTGTGCTCAAGCCTGACAGCAACGCATGTTTGCCTGATATGAGAAGCCTGAAGCAACTGCAGCTTCTCATCAGATGATTGACGTGCATCTGATGTATTACCTTGCCGCCATCGCCTTCGCCTTCCCATAGGTTGCGTCTGTCACAAGACACATAGAAAGCACCATTGATGTGGACTGGCAGCCCTGTGTTGTCCAGGGGCAACGCCATTGTGCTGTACACCTTGCCAGCGAGTGAAGGCACCTGGTTACCCTTGCAATGCTCATCTTTCAGTAGTGCTGCAATACCATCCCCATTTCTGTCTGGATTGACTATCTTCAGCCACTGTTTACTGGTGAGATGGCCATCAGCATGCTTTATGTTGATTGCCAGCCTCTGCTCTTGGCTGACAACTGTGCTGACTGGTTTGGCTATGCTTTTATGCTTCAGGATAGCATTTTGCTGACCTGCTTCCTTAACATACACTGAGATTTCTTTCACATGCCGCAAAAACAACAGCAAATCAGGAGCTGCTGTCATGAACTCCTCCAGAATTTGCATAGACTTGCTGGTGCTGATGACATCGTTGCTGATTTGGCTTGCAGCAGCTGCGGCCTCTGTGCGCATAGCAAGCCTGTAAAGTGTCCCAGCAAAGCGAGATTTGCCATCCCAATGAGGCAATGCATCATTGCTCTTGCTGACGGCAATGAAGGGTTCAAGCTGGCCTGGCGCTTCAACAGAAAGATCTACAAAGTGCTGATTGTTCCTGTTGACAAGGTCGCAGCCCCAGGACAACAGGGTGTCTGGTAAATGAGTACCATGTGGTCCGGACTAACAGCTGGTTACCGCTAACAAGCTGGATCACATCTGACACAGAGTAAGCTGTAAGAGCTCCCTTGCCAAACTTGCCAGCTGTGTCCGGATCATTGACTTTAGAGCTGTCTCCAACTTTGCGTGTGTACTTGTTCCAATCAGCCTGGCTGAATTCAGCGTCGTTGCCTATGATCAGGGCAGGCCCTTGCACCGCTTTCATGCCACAGCCTAACAAGCCTTGCGAACTATAGAAAGTATGCTCTGTTTTGCACCACGACGGGGCCAGTATACTTGCACTTGTCAGTGACAGCGCTTGGGTGCTTGCTGGAGGGTGTCGACTGGACTTGGTTTGCACTGACACATTTTCTCTCTATGACTGAAATGGCAGCATGGTCGTTAATCTTATGCTGCAAGTTTGAAGGTCAGTTACAAAGAGAAGAAATCATTGCATTTGAAGCATGGTTAATCCTTGTGTACATGGATTGGCTTACTCAACCTCAAATCTCAGGAGCCTGTGTGCTACAGCACTCAGTTCACAATGATATTCACCAGATTAGATGCAATTGCAAGAAAGATAACCATTGCTAGGCATGCTTTGAAGAAGGATTAGCAGGAAATTCCATTTAATGCCCCTGACATGAAAGGTCAACTGGATGACTGAATGAACATATCAGTACTGATGGCCCATCTGGCTTTTGGTGCAGCTGCTGTGATGCACGAGCTCGTGCTGACTACAGTCAAGCAACACGTCAAACCAAGTCTGTGTCTAATGTTGCATGCCAAATAGCCATGCATGGTGTGCAGCAGTTCTGGCTAGTAATGTCTACCAGAAGTGCTAGCTACATGAACACCCATCTTGCATGGCTGACAATGTCGTGTCAATGGTACATGTTTGGTGAATACGGTTAAACTTATCCTTCAACCACACTTTTGAAAGCCTGACTCAATTGACGGTAGCGTGCTGTGTTCATGATGTAGCGGCGCCCAGTTCTGGAAAAATGCAGGCAATAAGCATGCAGCTGAGTAGCATCATAGAAATCAGCCAGGGATAACAGCTGACAGCAGGTGCCAAATTCAACAGCAGGCTGCAAAGCCACCTCCATGTCACATAGCAGAAAGGCAACACCATATGTGTCGGCCAAGATAAGGACCTCCATTGCTGTGGCAGCATCTGCTTGACCAGTTGGCCATCTGACTTTGCCAGTGTACAGGAATGCGAAGAACACCAGCGGTGATGCATATGAAACCCTGATGCCGGTGACTGGAGAGGCAATGTCGACCACAAAGGGTTGGTCTGTCTGACTCCAGTGATCAGCAAACACCTGACAAGCTTCTGCCAGGATCATCTTGTGCACATGAATCTCCTGCCCATCAACCACAATCACTCCATTTGTGTACTGAGCAGGGTCATTGAAAGCAGCACCAAGGTAGTCTGACATCTTGATCTCAGGGTGCAATTGCAGCTGCTTGACAGGAGGAGCATTGGATGGCAGGTCCACCGCGCCAAGGGCCTTGACCAGCCACCGCTTGACACCTGCTCGATTGTGCAGCAATTCCAACAGTGTCTGTGGCACACAGAATCCCACACAATGCAGCATTGCATGTTTGTTATTGGGGCTCACCAGCACCTGCTGACAGGCTAGCCATGATGTACAGGACACGTTTTTGCAGGTGTTGCTGTAGTACATTGCAAGCTGTTGTGGCCCACATATATGCTGCTACAGACAAATTTGATGTTCAGCATGCGTTGGAGAAGAAAATGCACAGCTCAAATTGTGCTGCAAAACCTTGTAGCATGAAGGAGTGCATCAGATGCCTTAAACATTCAATGTAAATACTGTTGCTGCCATGTTCAATGAGAGCTAGCCTGTTACCATTGTCAGTGCCTGCCTCCAAGTCAAAGCACAGCTGCCTGGGCAACACAAAATGTGTGCCCTGGACCAACACCCAAGGCTCCTCTCTCAGCCTCTCGGTTGCCATTTTGAAAGCATGCTCTGCTGTCTTGCCCTGAGCCATGTACGTCTCCACCTTGGCAAAAATGCATCTGTATGCCTGCTGAATATCAGCCAGGAGCTGCTGTGTGGCATGACCCTGCTTCAGCAGTGCCTTGATGTGGTGTGCCCCTGTTGTGTTCAGCAGATGGCGGACCACATGCACCAGCTGTGGAGATGTTGGCAGCAGCAACTTTCTGCGCAGTGCATTGGTGTCACCGAGGACTCTGTTGGTGACAGGAATAGCAGTATCCACCAAGCTGAAGTGGGCATAGTCAGAGCTGCTAGCCAAGGAAGTGAAGGGCCTGAACTGACTGGTCCTGTATGGCAGCTCTAGCTCTGCAGTGGCAAAGATCTCACATGAAATCAGCTGAGCCCTGAGCGCTGGACATGGTATACTTGCTGCTGTGGTTCTGAGGGCTGCCTGTATGTAACTGTCCATGTTGCGGCGCAGCATGTCGACAAGGGCTGTGGAGCATGCCTTCTGCTGTGCCCTGGTCATGTGGGGGCCAAGCTCTGTGAGGCTGTGCGCACATGCCAGGAAGAAGTCAATGTTGGGCACATCCTCATGCATCAAGCCCTGGCGCTTCAGTACAGCCAAGCGCTGTCCATCAGCATAGGGGATGGCAAGAGGCACAAACTACATCCTCTGAGTGATTTATAACCTGTAGGCAGGGGAGCAAGCAATCAGCATGTTGCCCCGCAGGTTGCTGGAAAAGCAATCCTGAACATAACTGAACACCTGGTGAGAGAGCTATGATGGTAGAAAGCTGCCTTGTCATGGAGATGTATCAACTCTCAATGATTCTTTGCACAAGTGACCCATGAGCTTGAGCTGCAGACATGGTGTGCACTGCAAACCTGAGAGCAAAAGAAGTAACCTGAAAGCAAACACAAGCAAGAGGATGCACTCCTGTGGCTGTGTATAGAATGGTCAGGAGCTCGCTGCTGCTGTCCATGACATAACTGAGGCGCTTCAAAGCCCCGTCCACAAACACCTGGGCTGGCACACGGCGCCAGTATGCTGGGAAGTCATGGATCTCTTGCAATGCTTGCAGCAGCACAGGCTCTGCGCTAACATGGCCACTGTCCACGATGCCAGGCAGGAGGGTATCACAAAGGAAGGCAGGCAGTGTGGGTGGCCTCAAGCCTGAGTGCTGCAGCAGGGTCAGCTGCGTTGTGCTTGCTGTGTGGTACTTGACTGCTGCAAATGGCAGCTTTGTGTCTACCTCAGCCCAGCGCTCCTCCCATGTAGCATTTGGCAGCAGCTGCAAGGTTGAGCCTGTGCTGAGCAGCACAATGGCAGGTCTGTGAATGCACCGGAGAAGTCCTCAAACATGTAGCACTGGCGCAGGACAGCCCAGGCTGCACCGCGCTGTGCTTCTGATGTCTGCATGTGCCTTGCCAGTAGGTTCCTCAGCTGATGAAAGATGTCAGTTTCCAGCCTGTCTGGTGAAACCAACTGACAGAGAGGCACAGCAGCATCTGCAGAGACTGCTGCTAATGCTGTGATGATGGGCTTGTCTGTGGAAGCAATAGGACTGGCGCAGTCTGCTTCAGACAGGGTGATGCAAACGCACCCAACTGGCGACAGGACTTGCGCTGAATTAGATGGTAGGCCAGTCATATGGAGGGTGCTGAGTGCAGCTGTGCGGCGGCAGTAGGCGGGTGATGCTAAGCGATTGCCATAGATAGGAACCAATGCAAAGTGCAAAAGCTCCTACGGAACAGAGTCCCAGTTCCTGCTTGCAAATGCCCAGAAATGTGTCAGCCAGGCATGTCCCGGATGTGCAATGCCAGAGTCATCTATGCAGTCACAGATGAGCTGCTCCCAGGCAGCAGGCAGGCTGTTAGCTAGGTCAAGAAGTGTGGGGTGGCGCACATTGATTCTGACCTTGCTGCTGCTGGTCCTTGACTCTGCAGCACCTGGCCGCCTGCAACAGCACGAATCAGATACAGATTGCTCTTTACAAAGGGTAAAACAATCCTAACAACTCTGCAAGAGACAGGACATCAATGACCATCTGTATTGTGTGCATCATGGCAGTATTGGTGCTGCCAGATCAGCTTCCTGGGGGTAACATCCAAGCATGGCAGCAACATCCAGGCCTTGGCCAGGACTGAAGTCAATGGCTGCCGCTTAGCTGACTCAGGCAGCAGACTTACTTGAGGAGCTTGCTCCAGGATTCTGTAGGAGCCCTCTGCAGTGACTGTCTGCCAAATGCCATCAGGTTGTACACCTTCTGCTCTGCGCCAGGAATGAAGTAGACCTTTCCAGCCTGTGAGTGACTCCCTGCTGTGTCAACCACCTTGATTTGCTGAACCACAGCAGGCTGATTGGCTAAGCCGATAAGGTACAGGTTGTGCAGGTCGCTGAACTGCTTGTCGCTGATAGCATAGCTGAGCACCTGCTCAACCTCATCTGCGTTGACGATGTTGCCTGCGCATCTCAGAAGTGCAGGGGAGAAGATGCACAGTGGCAATCCTGCATTTTCTGCAGCGGCTTTTACAGCCTGCACCACTGTCAGCATAAATTCAAACCCTGCCTCACATGGAGTGTTCATCACTGTGCATGTACAGTATCCCAAATGTGTTGCAGCTAAGAATGCATAGCTCAAGACCATGATGCCATCATGCACACAGGACTGACTCCAAACAGGAAACAGACGGTGAGACGGAATGCAACATATCAAACAATTCCCTGATTGCCTAAAAGTGCTACTTGCAGAGGCATTAAGCGTATGAAGAGATGTTAGCAAGACAGCATGAAGCTTGCCTGGCCACGGTCTCCTTGGCCTTCCCAGAGCTTGCGCCTGTCAGCAGACATGCGGAAGGGTCCATTGATGTGCACTGGCAGCCCCTTGGTGTCTATGGGCAGGGCCATGGTGCTGTACATCTTGCCAGAGATGACCGGCCACTTCTGAGCAGGCATGGAGCCATGCTGGAGTAGCGCCAGCACAGCCATGCCGTCTGATTGGCTGGGTGATACAGTGTTCACAGCCTTGTGCCACACTTTCACTGTATAGCGACCAGCATTCTCGGAGCTGACAGTGAGCTTCTCCATGCGTGTGTTGATGGCCAAAGGGTCATGTGGTAACGCAGATCTGGAGGCCACAGACCTATGCTTGAGGTGTGCTGGAGAGTTGACTGTTTCTTTGATGTACACAGACACCTTGGTTATGTGCCGTGTGAACAGCAGCAAATTTGGAGCCGTCTGCATGAAGTCATGCAAGGTTGCGCTGAACTGCTCTGTGCTAATGCCCTGACTGCTGATCTGGCTGCTGAGAGCTGCGTCTGCCGTTCTCAAGGGCAGCCTGAACAGTGTACCAGGATATTCTGATTGAGGAGCCAAGGTTGGGACCTCAGAACAACTCTCAGTGAAAGAGAGGAATGGCTGCAGCTGATCCGGGGCCTCAGCAAACAGGTCAGTATAGAAGTTGTCCTTGGCATTTACAAAGTTGAAGGCCAGGGACCTGAGTCCTTGGGGCAAATGTGTGCCGTGCGGATCCAGAATGAGCAGCTGCTCATGACTGAGTAACTGAATGACATCTGCCACAGAGTACGCAGTGAGAGCTCCTTTTCCAAATTGGCCTGTCGTCCTAGGATCACTTGCCTTGCCGCTGTTGCCAACTTTCAGTATGTAACTGCGCAGGTCATCTGCGCTGAACTGAGCGTCGTTGCCGACCACGAGAGCTGGTCCCTGCAAGCTGCGCATGCCATCTGAGAGCAAACTCTCTGCTGCATACTGAGACTTGTCCAGACAGATAATGAAGTGCGTGGCCTTTGCGTCATCAGCGTTGGCTAGCTGCTCCTTCAAGCATATGTCGCTACCACCGTACTCATTGACGTTGTTCTTTATACATATGGTGAAAGCTTCTTGCCGTACAAGTTCAGTGTTACCACAACCCCGCAGGTGTGGGAGGGGAATAATCTTAGTCCTCAAATCAAGACATTTCTGCCAAGCGCGTCTACAGCACCATGTGCATACGACGAGCTCGCTCTAGCAGGTCAGTTGCAGTTTGTCTTTCGGGCTTTCGAGGTCAACGCTGACTCACAATAATAGTGAGTCTGGCTCCGAAACCATATGTATGCTTGCCTGACTAGGCATTGTTGTATCACAACAACATGACGAAGTCAGCATGTGCGACATGTTCCTGTCAATGACGACAGATCCTGCATGCCGTACGATCAGTAGAACAGATCGTTTAACTTCTGGGCGCTGCTATGCATGGCCAAGGATCAAAATTAAGTCACAGTCTGTGTGTACTACAACGTGAAGTTTGGCATGGCATCTAAACCAAAGCAGTTGCAAAACTTACATCCAAAACGCGGTGCAGAATGACACATCCACAATACCTCAAGTCAGACTCTATTCTATCCAAGTCATACCATATGGATGTACCATGCATGGAGTACATTACATTATGTAACCTACATGTGATGCTGCTGCTGAAACGTACGCTCGATCCCAGACAAAGGATAAATTTCAGCGAATAGACCTCGGCATCTGAGGGCCCTGTGTCACTTCAACTGACCTAGCCTATTGTTTGCAGTTGATTTGCAACACCAGACAATGTCATGTCAGCTTGAGCTCCTCAAGCAAATATCCGAGGCCAGCTTACCATGCAAATGTAGAGGCAACGAGACATAGTTTGCATACTCCAGCTGAGCCATCTCAGCATCCTCTGATCACCTGATCAAGCATCTCAACTGCATGCAGCAAAGTCAAGGTGAAGCTTCTGCTGTGAGGTGCTGACGTCCTCAAGCCAGCCTGGCTGCCACTACCTTTGGCAAAGCACATAGCAGTCAGAGAGATCTGCTGTGTAGCCGCAAGAAGCCCAACAGTAGGATGCATAGCTGAGATGGGCTTGAGCTCGGCCTGGAATGTAATGGTGTTGTCTTGAGCTTGACCCTTCAACACTTTGCGTGCTGCATACCAGAAACATACTCGTTACAGTCAGCATACCAGCTGATGTTTGAAGTGGCCAGGTGACAATTGCTTGGATACTGATCATGCAAATCCATTGGCAATCAGCAAGTGGGCACTGCGTCAGGCTTAAAGCATAATGAGAGGGCAGGAAGCTTGCATCCGTGGCTTCTTACAATGCCGTGTGAAAGACTGATACACATGCGCCTTACCTTTTGCACATGGCTGCATAGGTAGGTCTGCCTTTGTTGTCACGTCCTACCTCAATTGCACCAGTGAAACCAGGGGTAGCTGGCCTCCACACAAACTCATGCAAGTTTGTCACTACCTGTGCACCACGTCAAAGGCTTATCCATGCATGCATACTCAGCTCAGGACTGCGCGTACCTGGCCCTAGGGAAAGACACCTTTTTAAATAAAGTAATCAACCCAGCTTGATGTGGGTGTGACTCTACCTGGTGTTTCTCAAGTGCTTGCAACTGCAGTCATACCTGCTGTGATGTAAGCACTGAACTTGAAACGAGCATGGGGTCACTTTCGCAGCAAATAGAAATGTGCGCCTGTCAAAACACCCAATAGGCTTGCAGGTTTGCACGGCCATGTGCCTTGCTTACCTCAAACTCATGGGCAGCAAACTCTCGCCTTTTGTACTCAAAGTGAGCGCTGATCAATCCTGCCTGGCTTCTGGCAAAACGGTACCCACCCCTCCCCCTGGGGACCCGCGCCAGACAATGGGGAAACCCCCATTCATCAAGGCCAAAGCCAGGGTCACCATCAAGACAGATGCAGTGTCCCAGGTCAGATGCTTTGTCTAGCCGGATCTCTTTCCATTTCAGGCGAGGGTCACCTCGACTGCAGCATTTATGCTTGCACTCTAGCAGGGATGGTTGATTCAGTGGATGGCCAGTCAGTAGAACACATGGCAGAAGCAGAAATACAGCAGCAGCCATGGCGACCCTCAGTGAGCTATGTGCAGCTTGTGGTTTTACTGAATCTTGTCACCATCTCTAACATTGATCTGTGGCATGAACATGAGTGTGCTGATTGGGCGGCATGCCAGTGCAAAGCATACCTGCTGGTGCTGATGTACACCGCACTCAAGGCATCCTGCAGCTGTGACATGTCAAACAAGCCCTTCACAGCCCCCATCACATCCTGCACATGCCACATCCATGCTTGCAATTCGGTTGTCATCATATTGTCATTGTCCTGCTGTCGTCATTCAAGCTCAGCAGGCTGGGCGCTTCTCATGCTGCATCTGAAGACGATGATCAGCATTGCGTGCGCTCAGGATCTCTGCTGGAAAAGGAACTGACATCCTTACAGCGCCAGCACCTCACATGGGTCATTGCTTTTGCATAGCAACTTCTAAGCAAGTGCAATGGACTGCACATGTGAACATCTGCCAGACTGACACAAGCAGCAGGTTTGGGGTCTGAGTTGCTCATGCCAGGTCACACTCAACCAAGCTGAGAGTGGAGCTGAACACAAGGCCTGCAGCACAACACCATGCTGCACTCATATGAATTTTCAGCCATAATGCATTGATCTCGTTGCAGGCTGCCACCAAAGAACGTTGCAAAGCAGGTGGTTGGTTGAATAGGGTTTGACCTGTGCAATGTGACGGACAATGTCTTGCACTGTATGTTGAGACCAGTGAGGTTGCACAGGCGCCAGCTGACAGCTCCAGGTGCTTGCTGCACTAAAGTCACGTGTGCAGCTGCCATGATCAGGTTCGTGATGGCACATATCTTCCTGATGGCACATATCATCTGCATCTCCCATACACTTGTCAAGAAAGTTGGTGGAGGGTGCAGGCTGCATCAGCAGGTCGTCTGTGCCGATGGTCAGGGCATCACTGCCCTCTGCTGCTGTGTCCTCTTCCTCTTCTGGGATTGGGTCTGCAGTGCTAAAAGCAACATCGCATAGTGGATCTGGCATAGTAGATGAAGGTGTGTGCCTGTCATCATGATCTGACATGCCAAAAGCCTGAGGACTACTGCTCAAGAAAAACTCAGCCCACGATGCATTGGGTTGAGGGACTTCTGTGATGTTTGCATAAAGGCTCTGATAGGCGATTGGTAGAGAGGTCTGAAAGGTGTTTGGTGGAGCGGGCTGGAAGGCTTCAGAGGAGCGCAGCTGCAATGCAGGCTGGGACGCTTGACAGGCAGCAGATGGGCTTGGCTGTGGGGCAACAAATGGAGACTGACAGGCAGACAGAGGGGAGCACTGAAAGGCACCCATCGCTGACTGTGAAGCCATGGCTTGGGGTGGTAGACTTGGCACAGAAGAAGGTGCTTCATACAGCAACGGGGACAACGCAGGAGGCTGCTGCGCTGGAAGTGGGCTGCCATGCAGCAGCTCCTCATACTTAATTTTGGGGATTTGAACACTGTCTCTGGCCAGCATCTACAGCAGACACAGGCTGATGAGCAGTTGCATTGGTGATTGCAGATTAGCAGATGGAATGTAGCACATACAGCAGGGCAGAAAGAATCAGGTCCCACAAGGGATGTCCATCCACAAGGCATGTCCAAGAACAGGCCAGACTTGGTGACATGACACAATATACTAGTACATACTGACCTCATCCAAAAAGGTAAACAGTGAGGGGTGTGCCCCAGGCACATCCCAACCCAAATGATTGTCCCCAGCCAGCTGCTCCATTGCTGTTCCTTGCAGCCGCTCAACACGAGCTGCAAGCTCAGTGTCAAATCTGGTGACTGCAGTGATCTTCATTATTTGCTGACCATAACAGCTCATTGGTTCTGCCACAGCTGCAGGGCATTACAGGCAAAATCAAGCCTGCTCATCAAGCAAGCATGTGGGAGCTTGTCCATATAATTCAAATGCATGCTGCATGCTTTGAATGTACAGTGTCCCCTGCAAAATTGGCGGTACAAGGCAGAACTGGGCATAGCTTGCTGCAGAGTAATCACTGCAGCATAAAGTGCACAGAATGCGAAAGCCTGTTCCATAATAAGTGCAGAAGCCCCCTTCTTGCCTGTCAAGCTTTGAGCTGACACAACAGCTTGCTCTGCTGTGAAAAGCAGCTCTTGTCCATCTGGAGAGCGCCAGCGACGCATACGCTCATCCTTTGGCAAAGCGGGGGAGAGCTTCAACTGATCAACAGCTGAGGGGGGCAGCAGGGCATTTCGCAATGCCCTCGGGCAGTCAGACCACTCTCTGTCCATCCAAGCCTCAAGCTCCATGAAGTCACCCACTGCATTCCAGACATGGTTACGCATTACATGCTGTCCACCAGATGAGCATTGGGCCAGTATGCCTGCGTGATGAGAGCGTTTTGTACTTGTACTGCAGGTCAGAAAAGCAACTGTAGTGATGACAACTTCTGTGCAGGAGCGGAATAGAACATGCTGTTCCAAGGGATTGGTGACATCTTCGAGGCAGAAGTGGCTAAGGACTCTTTAAGAAAGGCAGCACATGCCGTCAGAAAGGTTGTCCATGCAAGAGGGGCATATCATGGCAGGTACATTTTGGTATCCCTGTTCCATATGGGAGGCTGACAAAAGGTCTCAAGGGGACCTGGCAGCACAAACCCGTAATGCCTTACGCATGCTGCGTGTAGCTTGAACAAGCAAAAACCATGCATACTAAGTTACATCAGGCTGCATGAACCTTAAACATAATATATGACAGAGTGCATATGCATGGTCCTGACCACCATACACCAGGTTTGCTCTGATTAAAAGATGGTGGTGCAGAGAAACATGCTTGTACCTGTTGTGACGCTGGTGAGGTGGGCGACGCAATATGGAGGAAGAATGGTTTCATCCTCTGATACTTGGTAATACATGATGACTCCATGGGGGTCCAGCAATCTCTTTTGGGTCTCTGCTCCCACACCCCTCAAGCGCCCAACAGGATCACTTTGCAACAGCGGCAAGGCACAGCCGTTCTTGTTGTACTTTGATCGAGAGGAAGTCACCTGATAACACAAGCAACCCAGTGAGAACAGAACACAGCAGGTCAGACGTGGGCTGCTGCTGGCTCAGGCAAGCAACAGATGTGATACGTGTACAGCAAGGGCAACCCCTGGGGCAGCTATGGGTGTTCAGCGCAACTATACGCATGCATCCACACACACACAGCAGCTGCAAAGCTTTATCAGCACTGGAAGTGAAATGCGTTTTTGGCATGCACTTGCACAGCCATGTACAGCAGCTGGAAGCTGTTGCACACGGCAAGGCTGCTTGTAGGCAGATCTCACGTTGAAGCTAGGTGAGACTAGACGCGCCAGTACTTGTCTTGTGTCTTTGCGGCAAACTCTTGCCACCACCTTCAGCATGCCACGCGGACCCAGCCCTAGCGACTGTGAATTATCTGCACATTGCAACCAATGGGCTGTGACAGCCTGTACGATGCACACTACCTGTGCTTCACAGTGCAGGCAGTGCATGTGATTAATCAATGATCAATGAAGCCACAAGGAAACTTAGAGCAGCCACCTGTCTTCTGATGCTTAAAGTGCGCTTGAACATCTCATGCAGCATGCTTGTCAGGCATGTACATGTGTCATGCATAAGCGCAAGACAGGCAGATGGCTTCAATCAGAATGTACACCTCACTCACTCAAAACACCAGCTCACTGATGTACAGAAGTTTTCAGGACTTACGTCAGTGGCTGCCATAGGGAACTAAGGAAATGTAAGACAGTCATGTGGGTGCATGATGATGAACACAAATGCTCACAGACTAATAGTTCATGGTCTGTGTTTTGCACTTGGCATGCAGTTGATTGCAGGCCATAACAATACGCCAATAATGCACAGACGAGCCTGTGGCAGCGATGTGCACCTTGAATACAACAATCCAGACGCACAGTGGAAGGCTGGCGGTGAAACTGAACAGAGTACTGCACATCTGCTGGAGCTTGCTCAGAACTACATTGCATCAGCAGTGCCTGCAAAGCACAATGGCTACACTCTGAGTGCATCAGAATAAGACTGAAGTGGTCAACATGTGAAATCGTGCATGCTGTGTGAAGGCAAATGTACAATGAGAATAGCCATGGAGGCATACCCTGCCATCATGGGTTGTGTCAAGCTGCATGTCTTGCCATGCTGCATCTCCCATGGCAGCAACACCAGCAGCAACATCAAGAACATATTGATCATGTTTGGCAGCATCCAGGAGCACAATCTGCAGTGTTGAGCATATAACAGTTACTAGCTGAGAAAGGGAAAATTGCACACCAGCTTTGCTGTGCAGCTTGCTTGTGGGCATGCAATATTTGCAGTGCGGTGTCAAATGGCATCAGGCATGGCTTCTTGCCTCGTTAGCAGATGGACTGCACCCTGTCATGAACCCAATCAAGCTACACTTTGCTGCTGTCATGCACAGGTGTGAGTGCCCACCTCCACCATGACATCAGCTGGACTCGCAGCCCAAAAGTAGACAGCTTCATTCTCTATGCCAAGAACGTCCTCCCTATTTTCTGGACGCAGAGCTGCTTGCAGCGTGAGCTGCGCGGGCAAGCCGCAGGGTGACACAATAATCTCGTGTTGATAGAGCTCAGGGCCAAATGCAGCTTGAGCATCGCCTATTTTGAAGGTTTTTGCATATCTCGCATGCTCTGTTGCCCTGAGGGCAAGTCATGAAGCTGCAACAAGGCAGTCGTCAGAGCAGCAACTTCACACATTCATGACACAGTCTCGCTGCGTTGGTAACACTGTGGCGCTGGGATTTTCACGCCTCTCGTAGTCAGAGCCACTACAGTGCAAGTGAAGCATGCGCAGCAGCACAGTCGAGAGCAGGGGGATGCACCGGCAACTTGAGTGGCCCCACCCCATCCTCAGGCAGTACATCTGACGGAGTTTGGTGAATGATCGCAAGGGCTCGAGCCCTCACAAACGTTGCGCAAAAGATGACGCGTGCAGAGGTGGTCAACGTTTAATTCAGGGCAGCGATCAAAACGCAAAAAAGCACAGCTTTGGGCTGGACCATTTAGGCCGAATCCGTGAAATCGTTGAGGTTTGCTCAGCATACACAAGAATGCGGCCGAGGCTTTCCAAAGGCTATCATGGAAGGCAATGTGAGGAGTACAACGTAGTCGGTCTTGTGTCTGATTGTGATGATCAGATTTGCAACGGTGCTGCAAATATGCCTGTGCGGCAGTTTCAGTGTTCAAAGTCTCCGCTGATCTGAATCCTGGCCTTTGTCGCTTGTGCCTTGGCCTGGCATGTCGACATTCGAACCGTTTCGACAGGTTGATCATGTGAGCTCCACGTGGGGGGCATATAGCTGCTCGTGGACTTCTCACATGCGCCTTGTCAGCACGTATCGACGGAGTCACGGAGCCGCGCGGACATGGCTATGTTACTGGCATTCTTTGGTTGGAGTGATCACGCCGTATATGTGGATGAGCCGTTGGTAAAACTACTCTGAGGGGTGCGCAGCCAGATCATCATCAAGTACTTGCAAAGCCAGTGGCTCTGCACATGAGCTCTCATACGCTGCTGGGCACAATAGAACATTGCAACCCCTGTTCAGCAAATTTGTTATATGAACCAAAGGCATGTGCGTTTGCGGGGTTGCACTGAGGAGATAAGGTACTTTCCCATCCCCATGATATTTAGAGTGCATTCGAAGGTGAAGCATGACCGTTGTCAACAACCTCCGCAATCGCTGCCTGGCCAATGGGAATAGTAGCAATCACTGTATAGCTTGACTGCATAAGGCTTGCTAGAAACTGCCTGATCCACAGTGCAAGCAGTTTCATATCATTGCAATGTCTTGCAATCCTGACAGGCTGCTAGCATATAGCAAGTGGGCTTGTGCATCTCAAGCCATCCTGATCTCGTATTCTCCTCCTGTTGTGATATATCGCACCCAGGGCAGGGCTTGGTATCCACTCTTCTCAATGACCTTGAGATACCTCACCTACACATGTCATAGCTGTTTCATTGCCCACTAACCACAGTGAAGATGCGATCATGCCCAGGACAGTGATGCCAGACAGCCTTAACTGAAAGTCTGCAATTTCCACATGCTTAAGCTGCAAGGCAGACAGGTGAGCATCCTGCAGCAAAGGTCACCTGGATGCCAGACACTGTGAAATAGGGAATCTCAAACTTCACACGTATGGGTGGCATGCGGCCCTTGGCTTCCTCTTCAGCCTCCACACTTGGAAGGCCAAACTTGCACCTCAACAAGAACTCCTTGCCGCCTGGGAAGTTCTTGATCTTCCAGACCATGGCTTCCTTCTCTGGAGCATATACTGCTGCACCCTGCAAGCCATGCATTATTCACAATTTGATACAGTACAACTTGCACTAAGTACAATAGCTAGGAAGGCATAAGGGAACCATTTAGAAGCTCACGCAAATGCCTGCCTGCTGCTACTGCAGCTTGAGCAATATCATGCACGTTTAGCTTTGGGATGAAGGTGATACCTGAGAAGTCCTGACATTAGGCGTGATAGCATCAGGCGGCAGAGGCAGCAGGATCTCCACATTAGTGGCACTACTTCTCTCCTTGAATTGACTGCGTGCTTTGACCATGTACTCTGTTCGACTACGGCTATGCCGCTCTACCAAGCACTCTACCCAGATCAGAGGCTTCACATTCTGGCTCAGACGATATGTCCTGCACAGGTCAATCATTGTGTAAGCTGGATAACACACACAGGCCTTTGAGTCTTCTATCCCTCAATGCGGATAAAACCCAGCATGCTGTCAATCACTGAATTGTTGATGCATTTTTTGCTTCATTGCAGACGACCACCTGTGGTTGCCAAGCTGTAAGCCATGCAGCAGCAAGTGTGCATATTAACAGCAATGCTGCGCATGACACCGTACACATGCCATAAGGTCATGTGCATGCTGATGACAGCTTACATGAGATCAAAAGCTCCATCTGGAGGTATAAAGGATATTGTTCGATCATTGTCAAACCGAGCCAGCCGGACGCATTGGTGAAATTTCATGTCTTCTAGATCTACAGCTTTGCTCTTGCCACCACGGCCTTGTGCCTCGAACAGCACCTGCAGGTGCACCAACATGGTGGCTGGGCAAGTAGAACGCTGAGGCAACTTGACTGCTTTGTGGGCCTTGTTTGGGACCAGGGCTGTTATCTTTGCACATCACTGAAGAGACAACGCTATGATCAGAGACAACTCCTTCATTGCATTCAACACTAATGTGCTGTGATCATGCATCTGCAGTGACATGACAGCCTGAGTGCATGCAATTGCATGCATGTGCTGTGATTGCATGCATATGCCACAGTGCGCATGGCCAACACTACCTTGTCATTGAGTCCCAGTTTGCACTCGGGCATGCCACTGAGGAAGGTACGCATTTTTAGCGCACCTACCACCTCAGATCTGACCACTGTGCCATTGCTATTGACTAGCAAATTGACACTCTCCACCACATCCAGGAACACTTCATTCTTCTTGTATTTGATGCCTTCACTACGCCATGAGACAGCATTTGTGACAGCCATTGGTGGCTTGACGGCTACCTGCAGTGAATCATGCCACGTTCAGAATATATCATGGCAAGACCCGGCCCTTCTGCCATTGTTTAGGCACCAGAGGCTGTGTAAGTGTTGGCCTGATCAACGCAGCCCATAGCCTTGCTTGCGCTACACAGGGAGCAGCAGGTGTGGACAAAGCTCAACTATGTCTCATCAGTATCGCTGGCAAGATCTGACGGCATGATTGGCACAAACAAAGCCTGGCATGAGCAATCCATGCATAGCGCTAGCAACAGCAACCAAGCAGGTACCATGCTCTTACCTCCATCTTGTGTGCATCAGTCTTGATGTATTCAGAGAGGATCTTTGCTTCCGTGAACTGAGGGTAGCCAAAATCCATGACCTGCATTGTGGGATAGCATGTTTGCTCTTGGACACGCTAAAGTGTAAAAGCCTGGTCCCGCCTGATTGAGTCATGCATGCATGCTGCACTTTTGGCCAGCGCAAGACGCTACTTGCAATCATGCTTTGCATACCTCATCCAGCAGCTCATATGCTATTACAAAGTTATCTCGCAGAGACTCCTCTTCCAGCTCTTGAAAGTAATGAGTGAAGATCTCCTTCAGTTTGTGGAGAAACAGAAGGATAGCCCCAGCATTGATGTTGTTCTTGGCAACTGCCAATAGATATAGATTGGAGTACTGAACATAGATGTATGAAACTCCTTCATCAAGGATGACTGGAGTGACCTTGCCACTCTCCTCTAGCTCATTCAGCTTTGTGATGAAACGCTCAGCTTGTTTGGGATTGACATCCCCTCGGTAATCTCTGGAGAGCAAGACTCTGCCCTTGAGATCCAAGACGAAAAGGGCTGAGGCTGCCATGCCTCTAGCTCAGCAGCTGGAGCAAGTGAGACCGTGGACTATGTTGAAAGCAGGTGCGTTGAAGTCTTGTCACTGGCTTGTTTGTGGCTGCTCTGAAGACGCCTGTCTGGCCGCTAATGCTACGCCTGATGGTTTGCAGATCGCTTGCAATATAGGACCCAAGTTATGTGGTTTGGCACCTACTGCCAACAAGTCGATGATCGAGTTCAGAGCCTCCCTCCGGATGTCGAGCCCAGATATTTCAGCGAGTTGATGCAGATCCACCCTTTGCTCTGGTGTCAACGTTAACACCGTTGATGTACGAATTGCAGGCTCCACCATGCAAGCCGCAACTAGTGCCTATCACCCAGTGCTGCTTGTGAACAACAGGTGCTGATCTCACGTACGGTGGGCACTGAAGCTGAGCTGACCTGAGGCTACACAGCAGGTTGCGACTGCGACGCTCAAAACCAGAACATATGCTCAAAACCAGTGTTCCAAGGAAATCGCTCTGCTTGTCGCTGCTGGCAATGGATGCAGGCAGTTTGCTCCAACTCCTTTTAAGTCTATATTTATAACTCTAATTTTTTCCGTAACGCCTACACATCGCTTTGTCGCTTGCAACAGTCTTTGCAGGCTCCTTTCGCGGCGTCGGTTGGCGTACTGCACATAATTTGCATGCGTTGCACAACTGGTACATGCGGCGACTGTTGCCCCACTGAATGCACGCTGCGAGGTGCAACAACCTGCTGATAGGTCAAAGCTCACTGGAGGCTTCGACCGCCTGCTGTGCGGTGCCTGCGTGGGTTTCTGATCAGCCCTGCCGACAACGCAACATCTTGTAACAAAAGTTTTGGCTAGCAGAGCTCAGCCGTTGAGACCATGTCGAGAGGCGGTTCTCAACTGGGTGGCACAGTGCCTGGTGCCTTGACACAGTCAGTGCCAGGGACAGACGTGTACGTTTAACCTATTAACGTGAACCACCAATGCTTCAGTGGGTCCTTGCATACACTATAGGCCACGTTCAGCTGGAGCAGTTCCCCTGGCAACACTCGACGTTGTGCACAGGTTGCACGAGGACAACCCTTTTGCACTGCCAAGCGATGAGGAGATTTTTATGCTACAAGAGGTGGAGCGGCAACAGCGCACTCAGCTGATGGAGAGCATGCGAAGTCTTCCTGTTCATATGAAATCCACCTTTTCTTCACAAATCCAGGCCACAGTCGTCAGAGAGGTTGGCTTGGAACACTCTATCCGAAAGGCAGAGCCAAAGAAGAGGTAGCATTTCTCTAATCGTGATCTTTTGACCCATGCAGCTTGACCGTTTACAGCTTGCAATGTCCTTAACCAATGCATCAATCAGTTTGGGAAAGCTGAAGCTGGCATGTGATGGAGGAACAATAAAGGTTTGCCCAGCAATCAGCAATTGACGGCCACATATGAGTCTTGTTCCCACAACCGATTGCTGGACAGTCTGGCTGGCGTATGGCATTGTCATTGCAGCACCATGGTGTCCAGCCAGCAACACTTACCCAGTTTTGCCTTTTGCTCACATGCTAACATCAAACCCCAACAATTGAAACACCCACGACCCGCGCAGCAAGCCACTCTGTCTGCCAAACGCTAAACATTTGCGTATTCTGTTGCAGGTTGATTGTTGCTGCACCTCCTGCTGCACCTGCCAGCACAAGGCGGCCACAGGAGAAGGAGAACATGAATGACTTCATCGCTAAGAAGCGTGAAATCTTCCTGGTCCAGATGAGTCTGGATACCAAGCGTGCAGAGATCACCAAGCTGGAAGAACGTGCCTTGCAGGTCCACACATCCCATGCTGCACAGCAGCCTTCACTCCCAATCCAGCCTGTCATGACACAAGTGCCAGTTGCTATAAACTGTGCTTGTCTTGTGATACATGTAAAGTTGTGCATGAAATCTCACTGTCCACTTGTCCAAAAGCACTTCATTCCAACATGTGCAACACGTCAGCATACTGCAGGTTCTGCAATTGCAAATTGCTGTGGTGACATGCAGCGTGAGGAGGCATTGAAGAAGTCAGAGCAGATGCTGGAGGAGGACGCGCTGCGCTTTGATGCTTTCTTGAAGGAGAATGATGAGAAGGTGCAGGAAGCTATCAAAAAGGCTGAGGTGGAGGCCAAAGCCAAGCAGGACAAGGTGCCCACCACATGCTGCTTTGCCTGAGCATCTCTGCAAGCCCAAGCAGCAAAGATACAGCTGCTGCAGGACCCAATCAGTTGCAACCTTCTGACTGAGCGCTTCACATCAGCTGCTGCAGTCTGCTTCAGGTTTCAAGGGTACAGCATTGGTTCTGAAGACTTACACAGTCACAGTGATGTCAAATCCAATACACAATCAGCCTGCACCATTGTAGCAGAGGCCCATGCATGCACCTGCTACAAAGCTAGCTCTGATGTCCAGCAACCCTGTCCTGTAACAGCTTCTAAGCACGCGGCAGTCAGCAGACCCCACAGTCCCTTCAACAGCAGCAGCTGTGCTGCAGCTGATGGAGATCAAGAGGGTGAATGCATCGATGGCAACCATCAGGAGCCAGCTGAACAAGTATGAGGAGCAAGTAGAGGAGTGCCGGCGGTACCAGAAATTCCTGGACTCAGTGACGCCGGTGGAGTGGCAGGAGCAGCAGAAGCAGGCTCTGGTGGCCCGCCAAAACCAGCGCCATGCTGCCTGGCTGCTGGACTGCGAAGCCCTGAAGAAGCAGAAACAGGATGCCAAAGGTGAGGTGAGCAGTCTTGGTGCTGCCTGACTGACATCACTCACAGACTACTTGTCTCATCGGCTCACCATCACCACACCATTTGTGTTGCACACTGTGCACATGTTTTGACATTGGAAGTGTTGTATTGTGAAAGGTTTGATGCATAGCCAGGTTCAAAGCTAGCCTCAGAGCACCATGCAGAGCCAGCCAGATGCAATTTCACTCAACTGTACAGTTGTGACAGCCTGAAGTGCTGTTGGCCAACTGCAGGGGCAAAGGCAAGGGCAGAGCAGGAGTTTGCTAGTGCTCGCACTCAGCAGGAGGCAGAGAGAGCGGAGCAGGCCATCAAGGACACTGCTGCCGCCCTCAAGGAGATTATGCGCCTCAAGGTAACCTTGACCCTTTTCTCTCAACCCTTCACCCTCAAATTGTGCACCCTCAACCCGTTCACCCTCGACCCCTCATGCTCAGCCCTGCACAAGCTGGTGCACCTTGGTTGTGATGATCAGTCATATGTGTTTTGGCCTGCCTTGGCCTGTCCAACACCCACCATAGGCAGTCCATCATCACTGAGCATTCCTGAACAAGCAGCTGACTTGTCATGAGATCGATTGGCATTGTCGCTGCTACATCGGGCATCTCGCCACTGGAGGGAGGTGTAGCACAGGGTAATTGTACATTGGTCTCACTGATACAGCCTGCATGGGTTGCTGTCTTATATCTGCTGACTGCACAAAAGCTCAGCCTCATGTATCAATGGTTCTTGATGGAATATCCCTTGACTAGGTGAGCTCACACCCAGCAGGCTGTTGTGACATTGTGCATGTCCTCAGTGTCTGTCGAGAGGATCTTGCATGCCCCACAGGTCTTTGCATGTTCAGTGGGATGATTTGGCAATGGTGATGTGTTTGTAGGAGCCACCTGCGCCAGCCCCAGGGGTGGAGCAGGAGGAGGAGGGGCCCATGTACTTCCAGGACCCCCGCACCCTGCTTCAGATTTACGCCCAGCTAGAGGAGCAAAACCTGTTCCTCATCCAGAATGCTCAAGAATCTGAGGAGGCTTTGGAAGAGCTGCGTGCCAAGCTTAGGTGTGTGCCCATTGCTTCTGTGTGTTGCTACTGCGCAAAGACACCAGCTTGTGTGTATATGACTGTCAGGTCCTGCAAGGAGCATGTCAATAACAGTGTGCAGCTGGAGACAAAAGAGGACACTGGAGCAGACTGGTGCAGTGGTGACAGAGGCTCATGACATCAGCGCTGACAGATGTATGCATAATGGGAAGGCCTGTTGAACAAAACAGCCGGCTAATTGAGTTCTGGTTGCAGGAGTACAAAGGAGCGCATGGATGGGGAGAGTGAGGGTCTCAGGCGGCAGGTCACGCGCCTGGAGCTCACCATCCAAGCTGAAATGGAGAAGGGCAAGGTTCTGCAGGTCACGTTCTTGCTGAGCAATCATTGGCTGCGTCAGACACACATTGTATCCTCTGTGCGGCACCTCAGGCATTGCTGGCATTAAAGCAGAACATCTGATTCAGAAAGTGGTTGTGCATCTGAGTTTTGGTTGTGCATCTGAGTCTTGGTTGTGCAGGAGCGGGCGCAGCAAAACTTTGAGGTGAGCATGGGCATCAGCGCTCATGAGGTGACTCTGGACCAGCTGGCTGATGAGATTGCTGAGGTGTACGAGCGCTGTGGCTTTGACCGGGATGCCACTGTCACCACTCTGCAGATGCTGACCAACATTGAGGTACGAGGCACATCATATGATCCAGGGCGCAGTACATCATCAACATTGCAGTGCCATAAGCCGTTTCATCAGACTAGCATTTGTTAGATGACGCTTACATAAAATATGTACATGGCATTAGTGACAGGCATGGTTGTGCATGCTCCAAGACATGCAAGCTTGACAAACACCTGTGGGACAAACAGTTGTGATCTTGTGGACTGGGTTGACATGTGTTTGACACTACGTGGGGGGAGTGTTGCTGCTGATCTGCTCAGTGCTACAGTTTCAGCCACAGCATGCACAAGGCATGAAGAAAAAAGCCAATGATGTGATGTGGTGCAGACTCGGCTGGAGGAGTACCTGACACTGGCAGACGTGCTGCCTCTGGACATAGTGGAGAATACTGAGAAGTCCAGGGAGAAGGATAGGCGGCAAGTCACACGAGAGGAGAAGATCTTGCAGCAGAAGGAGGAACATGTAAGCAGGCGACCTGACTTGAAACCGTACCGGTTCTGTGTCTGAAAGTTGGAACTGGCAGCGTACATGTTTCATGCTGCATGAGCCAGTGGCTCTAAGCTACACTTAGCTTCGGTGAGTATGAATGGTCTGTTAACAATTGCTGTATGTTGCATGTGACAGGGTTTGATGAGCATGTCTGTGGCTGTGGACAATACAGGGCAACAGCATCGTACAATTACATCCGTTCATTGAGGCAGGCATTCTCATAACGCAGCTGGTACTCATGTAATGCAGGAAAGCAGAGTCAAGCGAGCCTTGGAGCGTGCTGCTGCTCCAGTTTTCAAGAAAACAGGAAAGCCCGTCATGTTCAGAAGCCAGCCGCCACATAAGAAGACTGTGCAGGTCCTGACTGAGAATGAGGATGACGACTCAGACCTGCAGCAATTTTTGGCAAAAGACATGTTGGCAGCCTGATTGAGCTGACAGGCCATTGACAGACTTGCAGCATTGCAGCATAGCAAGATCCCCTTGGAGTATCATGTAGCGTGAACACCTGAAAAACTGTATTCACCGACACAACTGACATGACAGCTGCATGTGTTACACAGCCGGCCTGGGCATGCAATGAAAATATATGAAATCAACCTGGGTCGGGATAATCTGAAAATTGTATGCTAAACAGCAATCATGTCGTCTTTCCTGAGAGGCTGCATGCATGGGTACAAGGCTACACCAAAAAGATCATCGAGCGCCTTTGCATTGTGCTGCTTTAACAACGGTGAAACACCAAAACATGATAGGGAATGTTATGGCACTGAGCAAAAGCAAGACTGCCAACATCAAATCAAAGGTATCAAATCCAGAACATCAAATCCAGGGTATCATCCTATAAACATACATTTGTGGAAACATGACCATAATGTTATCAGCACCCGCATCAACAGATCTTGCTGGACCTGCAATCCCAGCTGATAAACTACCAAACAAAAGACATAATAAAATGACACTTGATAGTGGTCCCTGTTAGGGACCAAAGTCTTTCCCCAGCCCCTGAAGTGGTTTGCCAGCTGCTGTAATTACTTGTCAGCAGCAAGGGAAATGTGGGGGTTGACCCCTGGCACCCTGATACCACCCCTGTTGCCAGGCTCCATGCTGGCCCACTGCTCCCCAAACACCTCTGGCAATGGCCTACTGCACAAAAGGTTTTAGACAACAACTGTGTGTGGCATGATCCAGTCTTGCGTAATGTAATTCTCAGACAGGTCTAACCGACTGACCGCTCTTGTTGTGGTGCAAGCTTGACACTTTGTGTACTTGCAGCTTGCTAAACACCACAAGGCCAGCACACAAGCATGCATGCAAGTCCAACACAAGATCAGTGTGCAGCGACGCAGACTGAGAGACATAAAGCAGGCATGAGATGAACAGCTGCTCAGTGAAGGGCAAAAGCAGCAGGTAGCAATGGACACTAGACCTGGCAGAGTAGCAACAATCAGAGCAGCCATGCACATTTCACAGCTGGAAAGCAAGTGTGAGTGTGTGTGATGCAGGCTGACCTGCCGTTTGATGGGCTGATCCAGGTGCGCAGCAGATGCCTCTTGCCACCGTCCTTCTCATCCTCCCAGTCCTCAAAGGCACTGCGCGCATGTAGGATGGTATGATTGTTGATGAACTGCATATCGCCTGGCTGCAGATCGTAGTCCATCCTGAAGTCATCTCTGGCAGCCGTCTGCTCCAGTAGGGTCATAGCTTCAACCTGCAATTTCTATCTGCCTCTTCCTGCCAGCCTTTGTAGGTACGATGGAGGTAGGTACAATGGAGGTAGGTACCAACCAGATGAGAGATTTATGCAGGAACAGAAAAGCACAGGGTGACAATGCATTCATTCAATCCTGCTGGTGCTGCTACATATGACTCAGTCAAAGCAGCCAGCCTTGAGTGCAAGAAGTGGTGTGTCTTGCCACAACGCCATAACTCCACCAATAAGAGACCATTGAACTGTCCCTGTCAACTGAGTTTGCTTGCACTTCAAGCAAACGACTACCTATAGCGCCTTTGCAAACCAAGCTCAACTTCTTACAGTGCAGGTTCGCAAAGGCATTGTAAGTAGACATCCACTTGAAATGCAAGCAAACTCAGTTAACGGGGCTCGGCTGAGAAGGGCCCACCTGCTCTTGAGTGAGACGGGGCAGTTGAGAGAAATTCTTCTCAGCGCTCTGCATGTGCAAACACAAAGTCAATGAATGGTAACGCCAAGATGACATACGGTAGCTAAGCCTCACTGTGGGTGCCAAGTACGTGCACACAGGACTGGAATATCAATGCCAAGGTGCAGGTGAGCCTGAAATTGCATGCCAGTAACAGAGTTTGAAAGTATGGGCAGCAGTTTGATATTGAACAGACACAGGGCAGCAGCAGGCATCGCAATTGCCCGGTGAAATAAGCAAATGGTCTCTGTCTACATGATGTCTGTCTACATGGTCTCTGCATGCTGCTGCCTCACCTGAATGAATTCTCCACCATAGTTGACTGTGACGAGGCCATTGTGACAATGCACAATGGGCATTGCGTAGTAACCTTTCTTGCCTTCTGGAATTTCTCCTTTCCTATCTGTGAAGAATGGTTCACTCAGTGTCTGCACACACACACACCAGCAGATTCAATGGCGACATGATCCAGCAAGCTGCAGAGGTCGTCTGGTGCATGCCAGATTATGCTGCAGACAGCAATTTCAGCATTGTCACAAATGAAGGCAGAAGGCAATCATGGCCTGAGGCAGAGTCATCCAATCAGCCAACTCAATTCACCTGTATAACATCAGGCCTCTGTTTCAACAGCTCGTTGTAGACTGCTGCAGATGATGCCCAGCTACTCAAACCTGCATGGTAGCCCTAGCCAGTCAAATCCTTGGCCAGTCATGGATTGCTCAATCAACATCCAAAATGTGCAAACTGTACCTCCTGATTTGGCCTGATGCACACAACAAAGGCCAATGATATCTGCTCCTCGGTCGCAGTGAAAGGGCTGTGCTGCATTTGTGGAGTACAGCCTTGTCTGAGGATGCTTTGGGTCTCTGCCATGATTTTTGACGTGTCCTATGAGGTGGCCATACTTGTTGGTGACTTGTACATTCCCTAAATGCTGAGCGACAGCCCAATACGCAACCACCAGGTCTCTGCGGCCCAGCAACAGCAAAGGTCACAGATTAGAAAACGAAATTGTGGCGACAGGTGAGCCGGCATCTTGGATTGCCGAGGGCACCTGAGGCTATAGTCTGCCGTGGACAAGCCTTGCACTATCGCAAAGCCTTTACCGTCGACTATCTCGTCACGTAAACTTTGCAACACAGGACCCAAAGTAGGTAAAGGGAAGTCGTTGGCCGACAGTGCATGTACGGCGTCTTCGGGAACGTCTTTGTGCTGGTTCAAGGCAGCGCGCAGCTCCCATAAATGCTCCGACGACAGCTTGACGAGCCATTCTTTGTTGTTCTTGTACCGACTGCTGTGCCAGGCCGAAGGCGTGACAACGGGCTGAAATTGGCTTGCCACCTTTGTGTTGACCATGTCGGCGTACGCGCAAACCTTCACAGTACAGTCACGGCGCCGAACTAGTACACGGACAGAAGTAGCGAGCATTCGATCCGCTGGATAATTACGAGCATGTGGAGCTTGAGGCACGAGCTCGCACGTTCTGCGATGCCTTACTAAAAAGCGCACCAAGACTCCACGGCACCCGTGCCATTGCCTTCTACAGCATTGCTCAGCACTCCACCTCATAGAAAGGAACTGCGTGAGTGCAAAAATGATCGAGGTCATCCTGAATGATCGGCTGGGCAAGAAAGTTAGAGTCAAGTGCAAGTAAGCCTGAACAAGCAGTGCAAACTACATGCACGGCGGATCTGTGCCCGCTTGAGCGATGCTGTGGTGTATGCAGCGAAGACGACACAGTTGGGGACCTGAAGAAGCTTGTTGCCGCCCAGACAGGCACAAGGCCTGACAAGATTCGGATCCAGAAGTGGTACACAATCTACAAAGATCATATTACACTTGCAGACTACGAGATCCACGACGGGATGGGGCTTGAACTGTATTACAATTGATTATAACGTGCGGCATAAAGTGTGCAAGCTTTCATGCAACAAAGTCAGGAACCCACCACCTCAGCCCCGACTCAAAGCCGGAGCCTTCAGCAGCCTTCTCAACCCATTCTGTCTGGACTGTTTCCTGCAAATATACCCTCTTTTGCAAACTCAGGCAACTTCTATCAGCAGCAGCTGCAGCAACAGCTCCAGCAGCAGCTGCTCTCAAGGCAGCAGCCTGGCCAGTTTCAGCTTCCTGGCCAGTTCACGACTCCGGAGCAGAGATACCAGGCCATTCTCCAGCAACAGTCAGCTTCTCAGCGGTCAGTGCCTGCCTTGAGCAGTCTAAAACATGCTCTTGGCGGTCATCTGCCTGGACGTGTCGCACAACCAGTTGGCATACCTCAGCAGGCTTTTTCCTCACAGCCTCAGCCAGCTGCCCAGTCACAGCCTGCACACAGTGATCAGCAGCAAGTGTTGACTCGCTTCTCTGGCCCAGCCAGTACATCATTCCAAGCGCATGCTTTGGCACCTCGGACTTCCCTCCAACAACCCGCCCAGGCACCCCTTGCATCTACATCAACCACAACACAGCACGTTGCCCTATCTGCTGAACCTGTCCGGTCGGCTGCCGCACCAAGTACAGCAACACCTCCTATACCATCAGCAACTACTGGTCCAACTGTAGCAGTAGCAGGCCCCAACTCAGTCCCAGCAGCAGTTGCGTCAGCAGCACTTAAGCCTGGGCCCAATGCGGCTGCAGACACACAGCATGTGGAGCCCGCTGTGGCAGCTGATGATGGCTTTGATGAGGTGCCTCAGGTCTTGAAGCCCCCCCCACCGGGCAAGGTGGTCTGGGCTAAGCTGGCACGCTACCCTTGGTGGCCTGCTGAGGTGAATCATCAGCACTTGTGTCTGTGCTACACATAAGCTGTGCCTGTAGTGGGTCTATGCGTGTTAGGCATATATGGTTTCACCATGCTGAGAGTGTGGGACGTAGGAAGCAAAACATGTGTCCTGTTGTTACACTGTGAAGTAGCTGTCAGCATACTGTCTGGCAGGCAGCATCCAGTCTGGAACCTCAGGCATGTGTTCCTTGCAAGTTTGCACACCTGTCAATGTGTGCAGAGTATTGTGATGGCAAAGGGAAGCCTGCAGCACTTTGCTGACTGCAGGTGCTGAACATGTCTGATCCATACATTCCTGACGGGGAAGAGCCGCCCAGGTTGGGTGCGGTCCCAGTGCGCTTCTTTGGCACCTATGCCTTCTCCTGGATCGAGTCCAAGCGAGCCATTGAGCCCTTTGATGATGAGCATGTGGAGCATGCAGCCAACAGCAGGCAGCCACAGTTCCAACGAGGTGTTTCAGAGGCTAAGCACTTTCAGGTTGGCAATTCTGCCTTGCCATATCACATGGGCCATGTCAGGTCACTACCATTGTCAAAGCTGCTGATGGCTGTCATTGAGGTTATCTGTGTACGTGCATGTTCTGGTACTTTGATGCTTTGTCACTTTGCGCACACAGACTGATGTCTGGTTATGTATGCGTGCAGCTCACAGGAGAGCTTCCTCATGGGTTCACAGTGGCTTTGCAGCAGTTCTATGAAGAGCAGCAGAAAGCAAAGTCAAAGTCAGCTGCAAAGGGTGCCAAAGGCAGTGATGATCCCAAAGACATGACTGGCAAGGGAGGCAAGAAAGGGGTCGGCAAAAGACAGTATGACGATCCTGTTGCTGCAGAGCATGCTAGGCATAGAGCAGTCACTGCTAGGAGGCTTCGTATTCTGCGTCACCTTGGTCTGTCCCCACCTGCAGGCTCGCCCTTTGCAGCAGCAAATGCAGCCTGCCTGGATGGGTTTGGGCCCATTGCAGCGCAGCTAGGATATGTGCAACCGGCAGCTGCACAGTAGACAAGACGCTCGTCAGGGCTGTTGCTTACATTGTGCTGCAGGATGTGCTTCGTTGCTGATGGCAACATTGTTATGTCATTGTTATGATTTCAATAATGATGATAACATCAATGTATGTACTTGTGCAAGGAGCTTGCTGACGAGTTGAAAGTAATCTATTGCAAAATAAAATGTCAAATGGGCAAAAGCGAGACGCTATCATGTGGTAATTACTTCTTATCAGAAGTGAAAGACTTAGACAAATTACTATCATTTTTCTTCCACCACCTCTCCCGCATGCGAAATCTTGGAGGTGCATGGATATGTAATCAGCATGACACATCGATGGACTGCTGGCCGCAACTGTCAGCTGCACTTGTGGTGCAGCTAGCCTGTTGTGCAGGATGAAGAAGTACGCGCACATCAGAGCATTTGTCATTTAGGTTACCCGGTGCAAACTAGTTGACCTTCCCGCTGAGAAGACTCGCACGGCGAAGCTAGATCGCCAGGCTCATCCGCGGTCCGGCAAGTATTTGCTTCAATCTGTGCATGCGTTTCTCTGACGAATGTGACCCCTTTGGAACTGCCAGAACCTGAGGTGACAGCCGCATGCGTTGCTGCAAGCATTCACGTTTCAACGCTTTACCATAGCACAGTCCTGCTGCAAATATCGCCCAAACAGTCATGGTGAGTCAAGCTCGACAGGCCGTGCGTGCACTCACTTGGTCAGCTTCTGTCGTTGCGCAAGCTATCTTACCGAAAGTACCTTATATGCTGAGTTGGCTGTTGCAGACGTCTGTGGCCAGATATAACTTGCTCAAAGGTATGCAAGTACTTACGGCCATCAACTTCAACTTAGCATGCCCATGTGATTTCCCAATTCCTACACTTTCCCTTGTTTGCAGCCCAACAAAACCATGAACAGAAGCGGAGAGAACAGGACTATGCTCGACAAGAATTGTCGACGTAGGCCTTCATCATCTGATAGCACTACCAATGCAGGTTTCCAAACATGGTAGTGTGCTCACTATATGCATCTGCAGGTACTATGCACAACAAAAAGCCATTGACACAGCCTCCACAGCAGCAGCCAAAATTGAGGGGCGCAGCAGGCAGCGTGAAGCCCAGGAGCGGCAGGCTGAGTGTGCATTGCTCCAAAGCAGACAGCAGGTACAGCACTTGCCAAATATAAGTCTCTGTGTCCATATGCATGGACGCCCTCTTCAAGCAGCAACAGTGCTCCTGACAGCAGGCAAGAATGGTCTGTAAATCTCCGTACATGCTGATCGTGAGATTGGTTCCATGTGCATGAACAGCACACCTCTGTCTGCATGAGACACACCCCTCTGTCAACTTACAGAGGTGTGTATCTCATGCACATGCTCATGCACATCCTATGTGCAACTGGCTTGGCTCATGTCCATTCTTGCCAATATTTGCAGGCTCTATACATGCACCAGCTGAAGCGAACCAAAGCAGAGGAAGAGGAGCGCATTGCTGCTGTCTTGCAACAGCGCATGCGTGAGTCTGAGAGGAGTGCAAAAGAGCTGCAGCAGCTGCGTAACGAAAGCGCTGAGCTGAGAGACCTGCAGGTCAGCCCAATCTGCCATAACCTGCGCTGCAGCAATGCAGAGTGACACCAGATCTTGTGTCCCCAACAAAGCTCGTTGGATCACAGTTACATCGTAGCCTGCTCATGTCAATGCCGCTGCTGCTGCTGCTGCTGCTGCTGCTGCTGCTGCTGCTGCTGCTGCATTTTCACTCTGACTTGTCGCCAAAACAATAGGCTTGTCAAGTGCGGCAAGGTGAACACAGTGGTGAATCATACATGGGAAGAAGCGGTGAGTGGGGTGGGTTGTGCAGGACAAGATCAAGACTGCCAAGGTGGTGATGGGGCGTGCAATGCAGCTGCAGGAGCACCACATGATGCAGCAGAGGGAGCAGGAGTACAACCAGGCTCTGGACCAGTCCATGGATGACCAGAGGCTGCAGGTACCCTTGCCAATCTGCCCTTGCCAATCTGCCCTTGCCCATCTGCCCTTGCTCCATCTACCCTTGCCACTCTACCCTTGCCGATCTACCCTTGCCCATCTGCCCTTGCCCATCTGCCTTTGCCCATCTGCCCTTGCCCATCTGCCCTTCCCCATCTACCATTGCACATCTACCCTTGCCCATCTTCCATTGTCTTACACTGTTGTCAAGCCTTCAAACCTGCTGCAAGAGTTGCAAGCATAATCTCTTTGATGTACCTTGACTATGTATGACAATAGCTTCTCAGGATGCAAATTGCCTTACATGGTTCTTGTGTACATGATCACATGGACCAGCATGCTGTGAAGTATGAAAAGGTGTGCTGCAGGCATTGCAGGCGACTGCTGCTGCTGAGGCTGAGCGCAAAGCCAACAGCAGCAAAGCACGTGTAGAGCTGGAAGAGCAAATGAAGGAGAGACAAGTGCTGCAGCTACAGCAACAGGTGACCTTCAAGTTGTCCTTTGTTGTCCTACACTCATGCAGACTGTGTGCACATGTGAGCTGCTGAAAGTTGTACAGCATTCAGTAGCAAGAGTAGCCTCAAAATTACCCCAACTGTGTGTCACTGCAAGCAGTGCCTGAATGCAAATGCTATTGACCCCTGAATGTGACTAGCTACCTTGTTTGAATTAGCTGAGCAGGTTATGTCCTACTTCTTATATGCTCTTAGAATATGTGGCGGCTCTCTTGTGCCATTTGTTTGCTGACAATCCTGTTACAGTAAAACAGCTATGAGGCCAACTTATGCAGTAAGAAAGCATGGGGCGGTCCCTGCCGTCAGTACATTTGCAAGCTAGTGACTGGTAGCATCAGCAGCATTGGCGGCAGCAGCAGTTTGAGTCTCACCAGCAACATCAGTAGCCGGCAGCTGGTGCAGCATGAGTGCCAGGTTGCAGCAGTAGCAGCAGTACGAGCCGCTGGTGTAGCTGCTGATTGCAGGCTGCTTCAAAGATGCTATATTTGGTCATCAGTCTGAGGTCTTGCAGGAGGAGTTTGCTAGAGAGCGGGCTCAGGTGGATGCTGTGGTAGCAAGCATTGAAGAAGAGGACAGGAGGGAGGCAGCAGCCCGCAAGGCTCAGCAGGTGGCTACCAGGGACTACGTGCAGTCCTTTGTGGAGGAGCAGCAGCGGCTGAAGCAGCAGAGGCAGAGAGAGCTTGATGCTGAGGATGCTAGGCACGCCCAGCTCTGTTGATCCTTCATTTTGCTTATGTTTTGCACAATGCACTGCATGCAGCGACTGTCCATATGGCATTCTCACCTTGTGCGCATGATTTCAATCAATGTGCTTGCCAATGCCATCATGCTTTTGGAGTTGCGCATGCAAGATGTTGAAAAAGCTGACAGAGAGCCAAGCAACAAAGAACCAAGAAACTCCTAGCAAGGGAGGCAAAAAGGACTACAGAGCAAGTCTACTCAATTGCTCCAATAGTCTTAAAGTCTTGAAACTCTGCTTGCAGGATTCAAGATTACCTGCGGGAGAGGCAAGCACGAGAGGACCAGGAGGCGGCTCACAAGGCGGGCAAGAAGGAGGTGGCTGACCGCATCTATGAGCGCCTCAAGGGGCAAGCCCAGGCTGAGGCCGCCACTCGTGAAGAGGAGGACCGCCTCATCAACCTGCTGCGTGCTGAAGAAGAGGCTGAGAGGGCTAGAAGGTAACCACTCAAGTGCATCGTTGACTACATTTGACGTTTCAGTCTATTGATCAAATGGTCATAGCTGGCCCCAACAACCTTTGCAACCTAATGAATGAATGAATGCATGCTTTTGGGTTTGCGAAATACAAGCGTGTTTGCACCAGCAACCTGTCCACTAAAAAGCAAATATACAGACCAAGACAGACCCTTTGGGTAGTGTATGCTGCTGTTGCTTTTGACCGTTTGCGTCCAGAAACAAGCATGCGCCACTCTGCAAAGCATCATTGTATGCCTGAAGCATAAGAAGCTCTTGTTTCAAGTCCTACATCTGACACAATATTCCTAGTTGCTGTGATGCAAATATTGCCCTTCCTACCAGGTGTGGCATGAGAAGTTGCCCTGGCTACGCATGTGATATGCCAGGCTCAAGTCCCTCTGCCCATCAACACCAACTCCTTCACCTTCTCAACATGGATGCCAAACCTATTTGCTCCTCACACACAGGACGGTCACATCAGCTCATGACATGCTGGCATGATGTGTTTAGACAAAGTGCATAAACGTTCTAAGCAGACACATGCAATTGACATACTGCGTGACTTGATTTGATGCAGTGAGGCGGAGGCTCGGCGACAGAAGCAAGAGCGAGCCAAGCTGGATATGCTGGCTGCTAATGAGAGACAGATGCAACTCAAGGCAAGCCCCTGCCTGTGCCTCTTGCAATGACTGTCAACTGGTGCTCTACAGATCTGTGTACTGCACTGTCAGACCAAGATGGTGTGCAGCATGACACAGCTGCCTGATAGAGTGGACAGGCTTGCAGATTGCACACTCACAGTGGCAGCAATGCAGCCCTACTTTGCCTTTGGCTTATGCTCTAGTGTAATCAATGCATGCACATGCGTGGTAGACAAGCTTCGCACACACTGCCTTGGAGCCTCTCAGCGCTAAGCATATCAGCATATCAAGTGTGACAGCACTAGGTATTATGCAGACGCGAGGCACCAGGCTACAAATACAGCTGTTGGTGAATGTACACTGAGCATCTGCCAATCTGCAGGCTGAAAGGACAGCAAGAGAGAAGGCCGAAGAAGATGAGTTCCGGCGGCAAACCATGGAGAGGTTTGCTGAGCAGGACCGATTGGAGCAGATGAATGCCCAGAAACGGCGCCTCAAGGTGGCCCAGCATGCTCGGGAAGTGGAGCGCCTCATTCAGGAGAAGAGGGAGATGTATGAGGCTGCCATGGTGAGCATACACCTTTTTGCAGTCAACCTGCTTTCCTATGCTGAGCTTACTGACTGCTGTACAGCTGGCGTGTTCTGCTATTGGGCATGCCTTGCCACAGGGATGCAAATGGAGGGCTTCACATCTTTGCCTGTGCTCGTCATTGCAATCACACAGTGTGCAAGAAGCTTGTCAAGCATGGCACAGACCACATTACACTCACAGCAATCGCCTGTCCACAAGCAGCACGACAGCAGAACTGTGAGCTCACAGTTTGAAGTTATATTGCTACATCCATAATGCCTGTCTGGATGGAGCTGACTTGCATCGCTCGCACCTGATGCCTGCTGGCTAAGCATGCGTTTGAATTAGTATCAATAGAGCTGAGAGTTTTGCATTTGCAGGCGGCTGAGGAGGAGGCTGAGAGACGCGAACAAGCAGAGCAAGACAGGCAGGCAGGCCTGGTGCGCCAGGAGAGGCAGCGTCTGCTGAAGGAGGCAGCCTACCTGAAGGACTACTTACCCAAGGGCGTTCTGCACGACCTGGAGGAGTTGCGCCTCATCAATGATGCAGCAGCAGAACAGCCCAACCAGAGCTTTGCTGGCACTGGCGTCAGCTTTGGGTCTGGCATGCAGCCACATCACATTACGGGGCCGGTGCATGGCTTGAAGAACACAAGCACAGATGGCATGTACACAGACAAGCTGCACTATGCCAACTATGTTCCAGGAGAGACGCCTCTGCTACAAGATACCTATTCCTCTCCCAGGCAGCATTAGCGCAGCTTTCGTACTTTGACACTTATGCACTGATGTCTTGGCCTTGGCAGCTGCGTTGTCTTTGCTTGGGATCATGAATTCGTATGTGATAGATTGTTCAGGCGTCCACACACTGATGTGGAAGTTGCTTATCTTACCAAATTGTAAACTGCTCAAACATCAAGACATTCACACAAAGCCAATAGCACTAGTACATCTGTCTCATGCACAAAAGCTGGGGCTACACAGCACACATTGCAGAGCATAACATACTGTACAAGCCTTTCCAGCTGTTTGGGTGCAGCACATGGCTTCAAAGTCTTTGTCTTTCAGTGAGCCGTCAAATACCTTGCAGCAGCGCAATCTTTCCAAGCAGCATGTAGCAGACAGGTGGCAGCCAAAACAGCTTTGGCCCAGATCATCAGCCTGCAAAGCTGTATCTATATGCTACAGCCAGAGTTTTGCCTGTTGTCATCAAATGTCATGTAGCTCAATTGCACAAGTTGGCCAGGTAGGTCTGCAAAACCCTTGCAACCAGCAGTTGTGTTGGACTGTTTGGATTGGGGATATGCACTGTATTCACCAATTTCAGACAGAGCCCTTCAGAGACGGGAGACAGCAGCAATGTAATAGAAATGCCGTGTGCTATGAAGCATTCAGCTGGAACACAGAGTAAATCACAGCATCATTACTCTATACAAAGCATGTGCACACACAGCTGAACATTCCATTCTGCATTGTTGCAAACAAGTGCACAGGTACTGCTGTTGGGTAATGCTGCTGTTTTGTATGGTGCTGTATACCTCATCATAGCCTCCAAGCTGATGCTTTTCCACCAACGCAGACACATGCCCGTGATACCTTACTAAGCTCTCTTTTGCATCTGAACTTGACTGTCTGTCCAGGATAGCAAAGAACTTGGCATTTGTCCTGCAGATCAGACATGCCAAGTGTGTTTGACATTGACAAAAAAAAAGCATTGCACAATCAGTTGAAACTATATAGTGTCAAAAGCATGAAAGACATGCTGACAATTGCTAGCAACCCAGCTTGGTGGGAAAAATTGCTGCAGCAAAGCCTATAAAGTGGACCATTTGGAACAGCATGCCTGTAACATGACGTCAGCTGGCTCTACACAGAACAACTGAACCTTACACTGCATCTGTCAGATGGCAAACAAGCTCCTCCAGTGCATCCTGCAAATTGCATGCATCCAGAGAGACTCCCAAAGCAAATCTCTGTAGTATCAGACCCAGGTCATCACACTTGCTGGAAGAGGCAGCCTGTATCTGCCTGGATGTATCACTCGGCAGCTGCAGCATGGGCAAAGGAGTCTGTTGTGAGCCTTGGTCAGCTGTCAGCATGCTAGCTGTGATTTGTCTCTGCTGTTGTCCAGCACTACTTGATAGTTGCAGCATGCTAGCTCTAATGGATTTGTGCTGTTGCTCATCAAAAGCCAACAGCTGCAGTGATGACTTTGGTTGGTGCAGAGACAATGTTGTGAAGGGCTGAGTAGATGACTGTGAGCGGCTGAGGGGTGATTTGAGTGGTGGCAAAGGTGCTGTACGCTGCTGCAGGTGTGCGTCTGATTGCTTCACAGCTGGTTGCAGAGGGGGTACAGGTGTGCTTGCTGGCTGCCGCAGCAGTGGCAGGGGCAGGGGCTGTGGGAGTGATGGGGTATGCAAGACTGCATTTGGAGATGGTAACTCAAACTCTTCCCTTGAGCGCTTGCCCTGCGCTGGCTTGGACTTCTGAGTCGCGCTTGACCTGCCTCCTTTTACAGGCACCTGACCACTTACGGGCATAGACCTAAGAGCTTTGGCTGTGAGTGCTGATGATGAAGGCTTTGATGGACATGCTGACTGGGTTGACGCTGACAGGGTTGATGATGATGGTTGCAGCGAGCGCCTCAGAGTTGATGATCGCACTGACTGGGGCTGGTGTGACAGATGTGTTGGCTGTGGTAAGCCTGTCGGCCTTCCAGCCTGAGACGGCTGTGCTGTCTGAAGCTGCAATGTAGAAGCCATTCCTGGCTCAGGTTTGATCAGCAGGGGCTCGCTCTTGACCAGCACTGCTGAATTTGAGCGTTGGCCTGTGAGCTGCTGAGGCAGAATCTCCTGTTCTTCTGCGTCTGAGTTGCACAGGTCAATGACTCCTTATTCAAAAGGTACAAGTTGGCCCTTACCCGCTACCTCAGTACTACCTGCAAAGCAAAGCTGATTATTGCATCGTTCCGCATCGTGCCGCACTTGTGCCCATTAGTGACAGCCAAGCGTAGTCGCCGCATGTGGCCAGCAATATGCGACCGTTTTTGGTGATGTTGCGGGCTCTGCACTTGTCAAAAGCATGACCCATTTGGAACTGTGACCAAGAATTAGTCATCCATCCCAGCAAGACACTCAAGACCACAGATACCAGCGTGAAGTGCTTGGCTGGCATGCAGAAACCCACCTGTTGGAGGTTGCATGTAGCACTCCACAGCTAGATGCAGCCACTCTGTGTCACCATCATCATACTGTATCTTGGAGAGGCCCTCGCCGTCATCAAAAGCTGCTGCATGTCCTGAGAACCAGTTGCGCTCTGTGGGCCAGAATATGCAAATCCGGCTGCCCACTCCAGGGTGTCCTGTGAGGCAAGCACGACAGCTTTGTTGGTGGCAAGCCTATAGCACACCAGGATCACGGTCCAAGAGGAGACACTTGGGCAACTGAAGCAGCGTAGGTCTTGTGTTGGTACGTGTTGAGAAGTGAATGTGATTACTTGCATCAGGTGCCTTGCATCTGTCTTCCACCCAGTCCTTTAGTCTGGGATGGCCATTCTGCTCAAACACCCTCAAGCTTGAGCGCCAGTCTGAGGTCTTGCCTCCTGGACAACAGAGCTGCTATTTGCTGCATTAATAGGCAAGCCAGCTGCGTTTGGCAGCAAGGGGGGTCTGGTCAGCAGGGTTTTATGCCTTAGTTATATGAACAGGATGTTCAGCACAATACAGCTTCAGCTTCAGCTTCATAGATTCATTGGTTAGTTGATTGGTGCAAATGAAGCTTACCAGTGTGCTCTGCAAAATCCCTGGCTGCGAGCAGCTCACTGCAGTTGCAACACTTGATAAAGCATTCACAGCGCTTGACAGTGCCCTTCCCCCCACTATGCAGCACTGCCTTGGGTGTCACAGCGTAGTGACCACCCAAGAAAATTCCTTTAGAGCATCCCTCGGAGTAGCCTGCAAATGCAGATTGCAGTCAGCACAGGCACAAGCGCCTGAGTGGTCCATATCTCACCAGAGCACGTAAGGAAGCGTCCGTTGCGATGGGAATCACGAGTAACCAGCAGGGCCAACCTCAGCCAGCGATTTGGTACACCTTGTCTAAATCAGCAGTTGGGCTTTCATACGACGCGGCCATCATCAACACCGCGAGCTCAAGTTCGCAGCTTGGAAGTGGATTAACCTGTTACTGCTGCAAAAGGCTGGTCGAAGGTGTAGATCAACTTGCAAGGGTGCGCCGTCCACCCTTTTCCAAGTTGTTTTAGCAAAGCGGACCGGAATCTGATGCCTTTGAAACACCAACACTCTGACAGAATGAGCACTGCAGAACTCAAGCGGCGAAAGTCAAAACGTCTACAGAGCAAAGGCCTTCAGAGCACAGATGCTTCCCACACCAGACCCAATGCCAATAGTAACAAGGCAAATGCCAGTAGCACCAAGACTAATGGCAGCCATGATCAACCAAGACCTCGGCAAGGAAGCATTCTCTGGTGCTGCAGCATGGCTCTCGTCCTGCTTGCTGCCTTAGCGGTTGGCACAAGCAAACTTGGGGTCTTGGACCGCCAGTCAGCAGTCAGCCTGCCTTCAGCAACAAGTGAGTGCTATGCTGCAGCCTTCAGGCTGCTTTGATGCCATATCACCTTACAAGTACAAGACACACCATGTAGCCAGCCTTTTTGCATGCAATTGTCTTGGTCGAAATGTACATGTCAAAGTATGAATTTATGCATCTTTCAAGTCTCAAACATTGTACAGAGACAGAGAGCTGCAACGGTCCCACCGGCCTCCTGAAGAGTGTTCTGACTGCTCATCATGCCACAACATTGTAAGCGAACTTCATGGGAAACAACAACCAGCCTAATTAGGAATGCCTGTGACTTGCAGATGAATCCCTAGCAGGCCAGTCACTGAACCATACAGAGCCGCAGCCTGAAGCAGAAAGCATCAACAATATACAAGGTATCTTTCCCAAGGGCTGTCGGTGGAGGGATATTCAGCATGAAGGGCAGGCGAAGAAGTTTTGGGCAAAGGAAGAGTATGAGTACTGGCATGGTGATGTCAAGCAATGGAAGCCTGAGATGCCTCAGACCTGTGCTGTTAGAGGCGCACCAGCAAAGCAAGGGTAGGTCTTACATGGCAGCAAGCTGTACTCACATGGCAGACATGGCAGCAGGCTGTGCTCACATGGGTCACATGGCAGCAAGCTGTACTCACATGGCTCACATGGCAGAAAGCTGTAGTCATATGTCTTGTACGGCTTACATGACAGGCAAGCTGTTCTTTGCCCTTGAAGTTGTGCCAGCTGCTGATCATACCCACTGCCATATATATTGCCATGCACCGTAACCATGGCAAGTTGATACCATCTGCCGTGCTTTGTGTGTCCCTGCTGAGTGACAGGTGCCTTGCAAGCTGTGTGCAGACATTGGTGTTGTTTATTTGGCTGTGCTGCTTGCGTGCAGGTATGCCTGGCTCAATGGTACCCCCAGAACAGAGGTGGAGTGCGCTGCAACCCACTGCATATACCGCAACTTGTGGTGAGCGTCCACCATCAGAATCCTGAGTGTTCACCATTGTGTCATCCACTTTTTTGTGTTTTCTCAATTCATCGTCATTTTCCTTCTGCGCCGTCTATGATTCTCGTGTTGTCTATGAAGATCCATGCAATTTTGCAGACACGCTGACTGGGCTGCTGCCATTGTCAAATTGCCCTCAAAATGGCTCACAAGTTCACAGGCATGATGCGTGCAGTTCAACAAGGTGTTCATTATATGTAGCAATAGCAGCTGCACTTGCTTTAGCCAACCTCAACTGCTGCATCCTGGCACACATAAAGCACAACAGCTCAACTTTCCAGGACAGCCTGACAGACAGCTCTAGTCTGGTTCCCAAAATACACCCGCACCCACAACCGTTGTCACTTGTGATAACACTGGCTTGTGCTGTGAACCTACAACTACACTTGAGCAGGACCTGATCTCCTTGTCTGTTGACTCCCCTGAGTCCTCAACAAAGGAATCGTAGGTTGATTGATTGTAGGTAGATTGATGGTACATTGAGCGATTGTTGTGAAGCAACAACTAAAATTGAGCAGGACCTGATGTCTTTGTCTGTTGACTCCCCTGAGTCCTAAAGACAGGACATGCAAGTTGACCGACTGTTGCGTAGGTACAACAACGGCCGCTTTTACCTTTTGGTAGACGGGCCGGCTGCAGTGGCGCCCTGGAAGATGACCAGGAATCAGGATCTGAATGTGGTGCACGTGGACGACGCCAATCAATGGGCGGCGCCTCTTGACGCAAAAGTGGTGTCAGGAGATACCCTCATCTTTGACTTTGTCTACTTCCTGCATCCGGTGAGCTGTCTGGCTCACACAGGCATGATGTAGTATGTGCATTGCCACTGTGTTTATGTTGGAGGTCAGCCCTTTGACAACATGGGATGTTCATAACATGTAGATACAGTCTGTTGGCATGCACGACATGCTAGCAAAGTCACCAGTTGCGACAACTGCCCAGGCCTATTATCAAACCTGGCTGGCCACTTATTTGCAGCCAGCTATATTGCCAGTCATGATGTCATCAATGCCAAGCAGTAGTTTTCAAGTTTTTCTGCTACTAAGCACAAATCGCCTTTCAAAGCTGTGTACTATGAACACATTGAATTTTTCAATGTATGTCTATCAGAGTATTGGGACAAAGTCTTGGGAAACCCCAGTGAGACAAAGTCTTGAGATTTGCAGATCTGGCTGCCCTGCAGACCGCCATTGGGCACTGGTCAGAGATGATGTTCCCCCTCTTCAGTATCCTCAGACTGGAACCTGCCTTCAAGCGGCCAGCTACCCAGTTCATGCTGCTCCACCTGAAGAGGGTTCACCTGATGGAGTGGGCCCGAGCAGTCATGTCAGTGGCCCTTGGTGTGAAGGTGCATGAAGACCTGCCTCCTATGCTGATGCAGCAGGAATCCGACAGCGTATGGACCCAAATACGTGAGCTTCCTGTGACACGGTGCATGTCAATGACTAATCAAGAGTCGTTGCCTGATCAGGTGCCCTTGGTGAGAAGCTGCATGAGAAGCTGCAGTAGGTGCTGATGGAACAGGATTACCACACCATGCAGACTGAGATACACAAAGCCTGATGCCTTCCATATGTGTCTGATAGTTTGTTATAGGCAATTTTATCAATCGCTCTGCATGATGCCTTTCATGTCTGTTTGATGGACAGTCATAGGCAGTTGAATCATTTGGCTTGCATGACCAATCCTGTACGCCTTGTTTGAGCCTATGCAGCCACAAAGCCTTCACTCATATGTATACTTGGCTTGGTCTTGCCTCACACACATAAACAGGCTGGCTGAAAGCATCTTGCACCATTTACATGTGTACTTAACACCTCTTTGTCTGACATCAACAAGCCTTCTTGGTTGAGGATGGATGTCTGATTGATGGTGCATGTCTGATTGATGGTGCATGTCTGATTGATGGTGCATGTCTGATTGATGGTGCATGTCTGATTGATGGTGCATGTCTGATTGATGGTGCCTGTTTGCTGTGGTGCATGTCTGATTGATGGTGCATGTCTGATTGAGGATGCATGTCTGATTGATGGTGCAGCCTCGCCACTGGAGGGGTATGAGCTACATGAGTGGGTCTCCTTTGAGAGGGCGCTGGTGGTGAGGGACATCTTCACAGGGGGGGTGCGCACCTTCCTGTCTACAGAAGATGCACAAGCCTTCCGGGCCTCCATGTACAAACAGTATAGTAAGTTACCCCGTAGTTACTCAGTAGCAAGTCACAGTACAGCAAGCTTCCTTGGGTGTAATTTAGGGGTTGCAGAGGGGTACCAGTACACACATGACATGGATTGCAATTTGGAAGTCATGATTTGTCAAATCTGCCGTGGCAGCAAGTCAGTATACAGCACACAACAAGCCAAACGCCCTAACAACAGCCCAGTTTATAGTGAATGCTGCTCACATTCGCCCAGTTTGAAACAAAGGCTGCTCGCATCTGCCCACTTCTAAGTGAAAGCAGCTCACATCTGCCCACTTCTCAACAAAGGCTGCTCACATGCGTGTGCATGCTTGCAGATTTACCGGCTCCTGAGTCTGGCAGGCCTGTGCCACGAGTGATCACTTTCCAGCGCAAACGCGCCAACAGACGAGTCATCAACGAGGACCAGCTTGTGCGCATGCTGCGAGAATTTGCTGAGGTGACTTTCACCCTAGCTGCTGCTGTCTGTCCTGCTTTCCTGTTTTGACCTTCTGTTATGTCTTTGCCTGCTGTTGTCACCTCACTGCAACCATGCCAACTATCTTTTTGGGCTCAAAGGAATTGATGCAAAGGACCTGCATTGTCAGTCGCAACCGGCATCATGTCAGTTGACCAGTAAGACATAGGCAGGCCGCAGCTGTCAGTCTCAACAAGCATCGCAGCAGTGTCACTGCCAAAACAGCCCAATACATGTCCCAAGTGTTGTCAGGCCCCATGCCCCTGCCAACACAATTTTCGGGGTATAGTATTCGAAAGGACACAAACAAAAATTGCTTGACAAAAAAAAGTAAACAAAACAAGCGAGGCTTTTTTTGTCAGCCTTTTTGTTGTCAAGCACTTCTTGTCAGGTTTTGGTTTTCCTAATAAAAATACTATTGCAGGTACGAGTTGTAGAGTTCAACACCAGCACCTCCTTCCATGAGCAGCTGCAAGTGATATCTGGCACCGGCGTCTTCATCTCTGTACACACTTCCAATCTGGCCAATGCCCAGTTTCTGCCCCCTGGGGCTGCTGTCTTTGAGATCATCCAGCGCAACTGGGTATGGGAGAACCTGGACAGATCCTTTCAGGTAGCCCAAACCCTACATCCTTACAACAGTCACATCAGCATGCCTCACCCCAATCAGATGTGCACATGATCGTGTTTCGCTGCAATGAACTATTGCTTTTTTGTGGTTGGACACGCATGCAGAGTGATAGGGCAGAGCATGCATACTGTGGTATGATTCATCATCGCTTACCTGCTGCACGCGTCAATCTGGCTCATTCACCTGCTGCATTTTGTGATTGTAAACCAGCCCCAAATCAACTGCAGTTCTGAGCAAGCCCACTTCATTCAAGCCAAATTCAATTTTATAGTCAGCAGGGTATGAAGCCAGTCTTGTGCAACGGAGTTCTTAAGTGGGCACAAGTCCGACTTCTGATGTCCCAACGCTATTTCTTACTGGATTCATGTAAATCTGTTACATCTTGCTTGCGGTGCAGATACAGACGGAGATGATGGGTGACATCCACCATTACGCGTGGCGGGCAAGGCACCGCAACCAGGCTGTCTACATCAACAAGCGCGATAGCGAGCGCTTTGGTGACTGGACCTCTCAGCAGTGTGCAGTACGTCATTCACTCAACCCCTCAATTATTCACCTATTCACTTGTTCGTTTACATACTCACTTGTCTGCTCACTCACTGTCTCACTCACCTACTGTCTCACTCACCCACTCACTCACTTACTCACTCACTCACTCACTCACTCACTCACTCACTCACTCACTCCCGCACAGCCTCATTCACTTGATTGAACTCTCAGTGCTTTGTTTCACTCTTTCAATCTCTTTCTCACTCACCCACTCACTCACCCACTCACTCGTTTTCTCAGACAGTCCCTTCCACCCACTGACTTGTGTGCCACCTGTGTGCAGACTGAAGATTGTGTGGAAGCTCACACCAATGTGGATGTCGTGGTCAATGTGAATGAGTTCAGAGCGCTTCTGAAGGACCGCCTGCCTCATGTGTGGGCTGGCAAGTCAGTGTCTGAAGCTGCCATTCCCTGGCCAGAGGTGTAACCACATGCTTACACAGTCATGATGCCATGCAAACCTCCTGGCCAGAGGTGTAACCAAATGCTTACACAGTCATAACACCAGGGATACTGAACACACCTCCTGGCCAGAGGTGTAGCCACATGTTTACACAGTCATGACGCCAGGGGCGCTGAACACCTCCTTCTGAGATTGAGCAGCCCAAGTGGAGGGTGCATACTACACAGGCTGGCTGCTAAATGCCTGCCTCTCTGACTCCTGTTCCTGGTCGGAGATGTGGCTGAGTCAAAACAGTCATGATGCCAGGAATGCCATACATCACTTTCTAGATTACTGCAAGGATGGGAGTCTGGCTGAAAAAGGCAGAAATGATGCCAGTCTGACGCTGGAATAATGTATTGTTTGTCCCCCTACTAGCAATCTGCACAGAACACGATGATGTGGCATTGTATCAGACACCAGAGTTGTGACTTGTCTATACATTTGAGATTGTCAGCAATGTTAGACACCAGAGCAGATTCCAATGTCCATTGAGGGTTTCACAGCAGCGTCAATGGGCATTTGGTCATGATGGTGTCTTTTGGGCAGCTGCATTGCAAGTATGCTACTTGCAGGCAGCATGGACAGTGTATATACGTACAAGTCAGACTGCATTCAGACGGTCTAGAATGATTCAGAGATGCCCAGCCAGCTACAAAAGTCTAGTAGCACATTGCCTGACTGCTGCTGCTTAGGGATTTGATCTGACTGCAGCCAAAGGGAGTCTTTCTTTCAATGAATGATCACACCAAACGTCTTTCTTTTTTTTACATTCAGGGCTTGTACTGCTATTTACAGGAATGTACTGACTACAGAGATTGAGTATGTTTGCTGTCACTGCGTGTATGCATGACCGCGTGTAGGCAGGTGCATGTGAATGACCATTCATGAACACGCTGCTGGTGGTAAATCATGTGTAAATGTTTAGAATCTAACATGCCACATGCTCCTCTGCTCTGCAACTGACGCCAGGTGGCAGTGTTCATGCCATGACACCTCAACACAGGCTGACAGGCTCAGGTGGTTGTTAGCTGCTGTCAAGAATCACTGGGCTGCGTGCACCACTTGATTCCCTGATGCATGGCAACAGATTGGAGCTATCATGAGGGGCTATCAGCACTGATCAAAGCTTGTGCTTGCATGCATGCAAAGCCTGGTTGCCATGCCATATGCTGCTAGCAGCGCTGGTGCCAATTGGATGGTTTGCAAACCCACCCCAAGGTGTGCGTCGCGGGGCATACCCAAGCACTTCACCCTGCTGACCTGGTGCGACATCTTTGTAATGTAATACATATATGCGAGCGAAGTCACACATGGTGCACCAGGTCCTTTTTATGTATTGGGCATTAAAGAGCACATGCCTTTTCTTGGACGTTGTGACAGCTTGGGATAACCTGTGGGCGTTACACCCAGGATGCTAGGAGTAGTATGCTTTCTCCTCAAACACCTCGACGATATCGGGCAACGCACGCTCTATGCCTTATTCACACCAGGCTGTCAGGTGTAGTTGTGTGGGAGCAACAGTAGCTCTCAACTTCCGCCATATCAGGTGCACCAGCGTAGCTTCTGCAGCACGCTGATAAGATCCAAGGACCGTCCACGGCTGTTGCAAGTGGAAACATCGTTCACACCTTGTACTTGTCTACTTTCAGGCGCACCTTGCAAGTAGGTCACCGTGTCAGACGGCTGACTAGCTACACACAAGAGGCCCAGAAAGGCGCTCAGTGTACACACGGAAGAACAGATACGACCGTATGCTCATCGTGCACAGGTAACTGATTGATCTCACAAGCGCTTTATCTGTCACAAGTTCAAACATCCCGCTCTTGATTGGTGACTAGGAACATTCGTACAATCTAACATGCAGGGCATGCCTATGGCATCAATGATAGCACTGACAGTATACCACAGCGGCAGCCTGATCGGGTAGGGCCCAACATTGGCTTGCTTGCTGAAGAGCTGCAAGTACAGTGGCATGGGCGGCTCAACAGACACCTTGGCAACATTGTGATCAAGCCTCACGGCTATTGTAAGGTGTGGTGGTCATGTGATCAGTGTCCAGACGGCCTGCCCCATGTCTGGGAGGCCAGTGTAAAAAGCAGGACGCAAGGGATGGGCTGTCCTTTCTGCTCTGGCACAGAAGTATGCCAGCACAACACACTGGCCAGAAAGGCACCCCAAGTTGCACAATTCTGGGATGTCGAGAAGAATCCATTGTCTCCAGACCAAGTGACTGCCTCTAGCCGTATGAAAGCTCATTGGCAATGCAGAGTTTGCCTACACAAATGGCAGGCTTTTGTGACAAGTAAGGCACAAGCTAAGTCTGGATGCCCCAGATGTGCCAAGGCAAACGGTGGCAGGAAAGCAGATGGCACTAGGCAGAAGCACCCTTCCTTCGCAGTTGCAAAGCATGCCTTGCTGGAGCAATGGGATCATGACAAAAATAGAGAAAATGGGAATTTCCCTGACAACACAACCTTACAAAGCCAGAAGCTCATTTGGTGGCATTGCAAAGAATGTCCAAAGGGCAAGGTACATAGCTGGCAGGCTCGAGCAGACCTGCGGACTGTTGGCAAAAGGGCAACAGGATGCCCCTTTTGTGCTGGGAAAATGCTTTGCAAATGCAACTCTTTGGAAACTGTTTGTCCTGATGTTGCTGCTGACTTTGACAGTCAAACAAATGGTGTCAGTGCTGCTGAAGTGACGAGTTCTGCGAGCGCAAAATATAGTTGGTTGTCAGATGAGCCTGAAGCCAAAAAACGGTCTGTGATGCAGCGCACAAGTTGGGCCAAAAGGAAGCTTACAATAGCTGCTAGACGCTCTAAATGATACCGCAGACAGCAATGTTTCTTCTGTTCATGAAACCCTTGGGTCAGCTGTCAGACTTGCAGGTATTCTGTTGCCAAACACTTTGTCTCAGCTGGCAAGAGACAGCTGCTGTGGCAGGTGCTGAGAACAGCAATCAAGCTGCAAGTGGTAGTAAAAGTGACAGCAGCAGTTGTGACAGTCATGACAACAATGCCCAGGCTTAACCAGGATATCCGGAGCACTACAGATTTCTCTGCTACTTTCAAACACAATTTGCTGAGAACAGTTTCAGTGCATGCAGCTTGACCAATGCCAAGGCGGATTTGCATAATGCATTCAGCAACTGCTGCTTCATCAAGCGGCCCAATTACATGCAGTTGCATGTGTAGGCATCCAGAGTTTGTACATGAGGTTGCCTCCGACCACACAACACAAATTCGCTGCTACAAAATCAACGGCAACCGAACCTGCACCGAAATTTCGTGGACAATACGTGCAGAGCTATGCACACATGGATCAATCTGAATGTTCTCAATGTGTGGCTGTCACAAGCTGCCATACTGCAATCAGTAGCAATGCAGATATTTGCTGAAGGCAAAACGCAGATTCATTTCTGTCATGTCTTTAGACCTGTCAACAGGGGCAAGCCAAAGTTGATCCTAGGTTTTGTGACATTCTGGCACCTGAAACTTTTGCCAGTGCAGCATGTGGGCGCATAGCATCTATGATCAGTCAAAAGCCACATCATCCCCAGCAATGGGATCTTCCCTGGGATTCGCATCTCTCCTCTGCCTCAGAATCCCTGCAGGCACATCTCTCAACTCCCCAGGACTCTTGCTGCTGGCTTCCCTCTCCCCAGACAGCGGCTGCGTAGAGGCAGGCACGACCTGCACACTGGCTGGGTTCTTTCTGGGTCTCCCCCTTGAGCGCTTGACTGGAGCATCAACACTATTGCTCGGCATTTCAGCAGAGGCAGCGCTATGTGCAGATGATAGATCCTGAGCTGTGAGGTTGATGTCAGCGGCACTGTCAGCCCCAGTAGGGCTCTCAATGCTGTTCTCAGTCTCACTGGATGATGCAACAGATGCAGGAGCACCAGCCTCAGGGGTGCCCCCAACAGCACCCCCATCTGCCTTTCTGGGCCTTCCTCTACTCCTTTGAGGCTCAGGGATGCTGCTGTGTGTGTTGTCCTGCAAATCCTGCTCAGAAGATGAACTACTGGGCACTTCATTCTGTTGATGCTGCTGCTGATGCTGCTGCATGTCCAGCTGCTGTGTTGGCTGTGGGCGCTGATGCTGCTGCCTTTGCTGCGATTGTTGATGCTGCTGCTGTTGCTGCTGTTGGTGCTGGTTTTTGTGTGCAGCCTTCACGCCTTGTGCTGTCTTCCGGCGCAGCAAGGAGGCTCGAGCTGCTGCTCCTTCCCTGCAGGAAGGCAAGCCAAATCTGAAAAGCAAAGGAAAGGAAAGGAAAGGAAAGGAAAGGAAAGGAAAGGAAAGGAAAGGAAAGGAAATGCCGTTTGGTGTCAATTCCATGAGAAGCCAAGCGTTTACACCAGGCTGCCTCGCGATCAAGCAAAATTTGAAAATTCATGTCACTTTGAATCTTTACAGTCTGGGGTGTGGAGCCAGTTGTGACTGATGGCATACACCGCTTGACCAGCGCACCAGCCAATGCCACATTGCACGTGCCTATTGTGTGCTGTCAAAGAACTAAAACACCCACCCAGTGTAGAAACGCATCTTTACTATCCCCCAGGCGTAATTGACTCAACATTTCCACCGGGGGATGGACACTTCTGTGAGAACATGGACAGTTTGGGCTTGTGAAGAGCTGTCAGTTGTGCCAACAGTGTTTGCTTGCACTACGAGCGCACCTGGGGTCCATCTCATGAGCAATGACAATGACATCAGGGTGCCGTTGGTTGAACTCCTTGCATGCCCGCCGGATGGCATCAGCCACAGAGCGCTCAACAGCCACAAGACTTGCATCTTGGGGAAGCCTTCTGACCGCTACATCTGACACCTGTCGCAAGTAGTCAACGTGATCACAGACGCCCATACAGTCAGACAGATAGACACAGTGCTGGTGCAGCCACAAGGCTTGCATCTTGGGGGAGCCTTCTGACCGCCACATCCGACACCTGTCGCAAGAAGCCAGCATGATCACAGACGCTCATACAGTCAGACAGATAGACACAGAGCGCTCCACAGCCACAAGGCTTGCATCTTGGGGGAGCCTTCTGACCGCCACGTCTGACACTCGTTGCAAGGAGGCAGAGTGATCACAGATGCCCATACAGTCAGACAGACCGTGCTAGTGACAATCAAAAGGAGCCTTCTGACCGCCACATCTGACACCTGTCGCAAGAAGTCAGCATGATCACAGACGCCCACACAGGCAGACAGATAGACACAGAGCGCTCAACAGCCACAAGGCTTGCATCTTGTGGAAGTCTTCTCACCGCCACATCTGACACCTGTCGCAAGTAGTCAACGTGATCACAAACGCCCATAAAGACAGACAGATAGACACAGTGCTGGTGCAGCCACAAGGCTTGCATCTTGGGGGAGCCTTCTGACTGCCACATCTGACACCTGTCGCAAGTAGGCAGGGTGATCACAGACGCCCATAAAGACAGACAGATAGACACTGTGCTGGTGCAGCCACAAGGCTTGCATATAGTAAGCAAATCTCTTGCTGCACATTGTGGTGAGCTGCGCAGCATTGCATCAAACATTTTGGTTGTCCAAGCTGAGTCTACCATCATGTCATGTGGAGTTCCTGATATCAGACAGATGATGCCTT